>Ga0335078_10004202_pt1 | contig 21370 bp, 16 predicted proteins | sample Lox_Sample_32_FD_206711 | JGI IMG/M metagenome (GOLD analysis project Ga0335078, IMG submission 206711) | Soil microbial communities from Loxahatchee National Wildlife Refuge, Florida, United States - Lox_Sample_3.2 | ecosystem: Environmental > Terrestrial > Soil > Wetlands | place: USA...
GGTAGACATACTCGCCGCCGGCCCGGGGCACCGCGCGGAGCAGGTAGCGGTAGGCGAACATGGCGACCAGCCAGATCACCGCCGCGGCCACCAGCGGCAGGTACATGTCGGCCTTGGCGAAGTCCGTCAGCCCGGCGTTGAAGTTGATGAACGTGTTGACCACGGCCACCGACGCCAGCGAGATGCCGATGGCCGCCGGAATCCCGAGTTCCCGGACCAGACCCGAGGTCTGCCGGACGAAAAGGCGGGTGGACGGAGTGCTCCCGGTCGCGACCGGCCCCGCCGCTGCCTCACTGCTTGCCACTGGCCTACCTCCAGTCTTGGCGCACCAGGACGAGGGACGCGCACAGGACCGACAGCGCACCGCGGCAGCCGTTCGGTCACAGGCTGCTCACCATGCTTAGGCTCGGACAAGCAATTGTCAATATCTATGGACATACTACTGTTCGTCACAAATTGATCTCTGGGTGGCACCGGGAAACAGGGTCATCAGCAGGTCTCGCACGCGGCCGCCGGGGCGGCGCCGCCTGCGGCCAGCGGGCCGGCTGAGCGGCTCCCGCGCGTCCTGGCTAGCGGGCGGCGGCCTCCGCCGCCCCCCGGCAGGCGAGCTCGTCGGCGCGCTCGTTCCCCGGGTGCCCGGCGTGGCCCTTCACCCAGAACCACTGGACCTGATGGACCCGGGCCGCCGCGTCCAGCCGGGCCCAGAGGTCGGCGTTCTTCACCGGCTTGCGCTCCCGGGTCTGCCAGCCGTTGCCCTGCCAGCGCGGCAGCCACTCGGTGATGCCGCGCCTGAGGTAGACGCTGTCGGTGTACAGGTGCACCTCGCAGGGCCGGGTGAGGCTCTCCAGCGCCCGGATAGCGGCCATTATTTCCATACGATTGTTCGTGGTCGCCGGTTCCCCGCCGTAGATCTCCCTGCGGTGGCCGCCGTACCGCAATAGGGCGCCCCAGCCGCCTGGGCCCGGATTCGGCGAGCAGGCGCCATCGGTGAAGATCTCCACCAGCTCGCCCTCCCGCATCACCCCATGAGACCAGTTCCCCGGCCGCCAGGAGCCGGGTTACCCGGATCCGGCCGGCCAGGTCCGGGGCGGTTCTCCGGGCCGCGGAGCGGGCGTACCGGGCGAAATGGGTATCAGAACACTGAATGCCGCCTCCTACCAGTTAAGGGACCGGCGGCAGACGAGAACGCCGGCGGCCGGGCGCTCTCCCGGCCAGCAGGTCATCCAGGGGGACCGGATGAGTGAGACCAGCGGTGCGGCGGGCACCCATCAGGCCACGAGCGAGTTCTTCGCCACGGACATGCACATGTTCCATGTCACGGGCTTTCCGCAGCAGTCCGGCGTGCGGGTCCGCCAGGCGGGCGCACCGCCCGGCGCGCGGCTGGAGGTGTGGCCCACCGACCCGGCCGACGACCAGCACATACCCGGGCCGGGCGCAGGGAGCCCACTGCTGCGGACCGGCAGTTTCTCGGTCGTGAACAGCGGTAACCGCACGCTGCACGCGCCGAAGCGATCCTGGAAGATCGTTCTCGGCCACGGGAACGGCGGGAACGGCGGGAACGGCGCGAACCACCTGGCCGGGATGACCCGCGTCAACCTGAAGTCGATGTACAACGACCCGTCCCAGATGCGCGAGGCGCTCGCCTGGCGCCTGTTCCGCCGGGCGGGCGTGCCCGCGGCCCGGCACACGTACGCCAAGCTCGCGTTCGACGCGACCTACTACGGCCTGTTCGCCGTCATCGAGCAGGTCGACAAGAAGTTCCTGAAGGCCCACTTCGGCGACAACGACCGGGGCAACCTGTACAAGGCGTACTGCGGCGACGTCGGCTGCGCGACCCTGGAGCACCGGACCGGCCCCGGCGGGGACGACAGCGGGCGGCAGTACTTCACGGCCGGGGACGAGGACAAGCGCACCTACCGGCTCAAGACCAACAAGAACGACCCCGGCGCGAACACCTATGACGACCTGGCCGCGCTCATCCGGGCGATCAACGGCACGGGCCTGCCGGGCGGGGACGGGCGATTCGACACCGATGCCTTCCGTGAGTCGGCCGAGGGCATCATGAACGTGCGCGCGTTCCTGCGCTGGGCGGCCGTCAACCTGCTGCTCGGCAGCTGGGACAACTACTACGCGACCCCGTCCAACTACTACCTCTACAACTCCGGGCGGCTGGGCGCCGGGGACGACTTCATGCGCTCGCCCTACTTCACCTTCATTCCCTGGGACTACGACAACTGCCTGGGCATCGACTACTTCGGCACCAAGTGGCAGTACACCGACATTCTCAACTGGCCCAGCAACACCGGCGGCTACTGGCGGGGCCGCGCGAGGTCGCGCATACCGATGGTGCAGAACCTGCTGCGCAACTCCGACTACCGCGGGTACTACCTGGACTATCTGGAGTTCCTGCTCGACACCCAGGTCAACCCGCAGGCGTTCGGCGAGCAGATCGGGGATGGCGCTGGCGGCGGGCTGTGGGGCCGCGTCCGCCAGGCCGCCTACCTCGAGTCGGCCACGCCCTACTGCCCGCCGTTCACCGGCCGGCAGTTCACCAACGACGAGGTCTACTGGAGCGGCTGCCAGCAGAACGAGCTCCGGCACGGGCAGGAGAAGGCCGAGGGCATCATCCACTACGTCCGCATGCGGCGGGACAGCGCGCGCCAGCAACTGGAACAGCTGCGGCGGACGATCCCGCGCGCGGCCGGCCGGGCCGCCTTCCCCGCCGTCACCGAACCGCTGCCGCGGTAACCGTGAGCGGGCAGAGTGGCAGGCCACCGATGGTCACCAGCCTCGCACCGGTGCGGCAACTGGAACTGATCGCCGAAGCGAAGATCTGCGACATCCTCGGCCCACGGCTGGAGCCGCGGCTGGAAGCCAGCGGCGTCCTGGCCAAGGACGGGGTGTTCTACGTCATCTTCGACAACCTGCCGCACATCGCGTGCATCGGCCCCGACCTCTCCGCCACCTCGATCGCCAATCACGTGATCGAGCAGGACCGGGGCCACCGCCGCGGCTTCGAAGACATCACCCATGACCCGTCGTCCGGCCGCTTCTACGTCCTGATCGAGTCGCTGCGCCGCGGCCGCTCGAAGTACATGGCGGCGGTGCAGGAGTACGACATCAACTTCGGCTATCTCGGCACCGCCTGGCTGGACTTCCCGCTCGACCGGCCGAACAAGGGCCTGGAGGGCCTGGCCTGCGTGCACCGCGACGGTCAGACCTACCTGCTCGGGCTCTGCGAGGGCAACAGGTGCCGGGGCGGGGCCGCGGGCCGGGTCCCGGGGGGCGGCCGCATACACGTGTTCCGGCGGGGCCGCCATCACTGGGACCGGGCCGCCACGATCAAGCTGCCGGAATCGGTCCGGTTCGTGGACTACAGCGGCGTCACCGTGGCCGGCGACCGGATCGCGGTGATTTCCCAGGTCTCGTCGGCGCTGTGGCTCGGCAGGCTCGCTCCCGCTGGCTGGGAGATCGCGGGCGAGGGCACGAGTTACGCGCTGCCACGCGCGGCCGACGGCGGCATCCTGTACGGGACCGCCGAGGGAGTGTCCTGGGTCGCGCCGGACCGGGTGGTGATGGTCTCGGACAAGGTCAAGCCCGAGCAGGACCCGCGGTGCCGGGCGAAGGACCAGTCCATCCACATCTTCCGGATCCCCGCCGCCGGCTGATCACGGGTCCGCGGCCGGCCGGACGCGGCCGGCCAGGCAGTGCGACACGAGCATCGCGTTCTCGGCCAGCACGCCGAGCCAGTAGTTCATCCGCTCGGCGTTTGTGGTGTCCCGCCAGCGTGAGAACAGCCGTGCGCCATCGGCCAGCGGCAGCCGGCCCTCCACCTGGTGGATCTCCAGCGTGAACGACACGCTCCCGGGCCGGGCGGCCGCCGTGGCCGCGGACACGATGGACGCCAGGCCGCCGGGCCCGTACATCATGCCCAGCGACCGGCGGCCCTGATAGGCGAACGGGACCGGCAGCCGGGCCAGGAAGCTGAAGTGATCCGCGAGCCCGGGCACGAGGGGATGGCCGTCGTGCAGGTGGAAATGCACGCGCTTGCCGAGCCGGCCGATCGCGCCCACGACCCCGAGCACGTCGGTCACCGCGCCCGCCACCGCGGCCTGGACCTCGCCGGCCAGGCCGGGCAGCCGGCCGTCCACCGGGCTGAGGTCCCCCAGGCGCAGGCCTGGATGGCCGGCCGAGAACCTGGCCGAGGCCTGCCGGATGCCGAGGTGGCCGATGTCGATGCAGCAACTGACGCGCTCGGCGTCCTTCAGCCGCTCCGCCACGTCCACGAACCAGCCCGGCTCCAGGCCCGCGGCGTACTCCAGGAAGACGTCGACGCCGGTCAGGTGCGCGTTGAGCTCGTGCAGCACCTCGACCAGGCGGCCGGTCTGCTCGCCCATGTCGCGTTTGTCGTGGACGACCAGGCCGCCCACGCGGCCCGCGAACCGGGCGGCGAAATCCCGGACCACGTCACGGTCGCGGTCACGCAGCAGGTTGAGGCCGCGGTTCAGGTGGACCATGGGCAGGCGCGGATGCGGCGGCACGAACCGCAGCACGTGCTCAAGCTCGCCCGGGCTGTCGGCATACAGCTCCGCCGCCATGCCCGCCTGGGCGAAGCGAAGCCCGGCAAGGTCCAGCAGCGCATCGTCACCCGCGACGCGCCGCGCGAACAGCGCGTGGACCGGCTCCGCCGCAGCGGTCCCGGCGCCATCCGGCGCGCCCGGCCCGCGCGGGCCCCGGTCGCCCGGCTGGGCAGAATCCATGATCGTCACCCCATGTTCTGGTCGATGCTCCCATCTTCGGCCAGGTTCGCCCGTGCCCGGGCCACGGGGCCCATGCGCCGGGCCGGGTCACGTCGTGAACGCGGCCCAGACCACCTTTCCGATACCGCCCGGCGCGGCGTAGGTGGTGTGGCCCCAGCTGTCGCTGAGCGAGCTGATGACCTGCAGGCCCCGGCCGGTCTCGGCGAGGTGCCCGGGCTTTTTCGGCACCGGGACGCTTGCGCTGGGGTCCGCGACGGCGCAGAGCAGGCCCGGCCCGGACCACGCCAGGCCAAGCCGGATCGGCCAGTTCGGCCGGCCTCGGCTTAATCCCGGCGCCGCGTGACGCAACGCATTGGTCAGCAGCTCGGAGACGACGATGGCGATGTCCTCGCGGCGCGCGGTCGCGCCCCACCGGTGCAGGACGGCGATGGCGAACTCCCGCCCCGCCCGGACCGCCCGGGCATCCACCGGCAGCGTCCGGGTGGCGATCAGCGCGGGAGATGTCCGGGCCAGCGGGCCAGCGGTGGGCGACGGCGGCCGGCTGCCGCCGGTCAGGCCCGCCATGTCCGCGACCGCCCGCAGCCATTGGCCTCCCGCGTCATCGTTGCTGGCGGGCCGACCGGCCGCGGCCCCGGCAGGCACCGGGACCAGGTACTGCGCGGCCTGCACTGGGCCGCTCACCCCGGCGGGAGCATAGTTATTCCTGGTCACAAGCTCAGCCCTGCCGAATCGATGTCCTGCCTCGCGCCAGCCTGGAGCCCAGCCTGGCCGGGCTACGGTTACTTCCGGTGCCGCCCGCGGGTCCACGGTTCCGGCGCGGGAGCAGCGGCCGGCCGCGCCGGGGGAACCGGGGCCACGGGCGCCCGGTCCGTATCGTCGGCGCCCCGGTCCCGATCGTCAGCGCTGCGGTCCCGATCGTCAGCGCCACGGTCCCGATCGTTGTCAGCCCCGTCCCGATGGTCCGCGCCACGGTCCCGATCCTCGGCAGCCCCGTCCCGATCGTCAGCGGCCCCGTCCCGATGGTCGGCGCCACGGTCCCGATCGTCGGCAGCCGCGTCCGGATAGCCGGCGGCCCGGTCCCGCCGGCCGCGCGCGGCGGCCATCAGCCGGTCGTGCGCGGCCATCAAGGCGACCATGGCGGTGGCCTTCTCCCGGTCCCACGGCACCACCGGGTGGGCCGGCCAGAACCACGGGTTGCTCTGCAGGCATTGCGGGCAGGTCAGCCGTTCGAGCCTGTCGTACCGCCAGCCGGCCGCGATCGCGCTGGCGCGGACGTCCGCCTCGCCAAGCGCGGCCGGTGAGCTGTGATGCGAGATGCACTGGAGCATCTCGCACCAGGCGATCGGAATCCGCAGCTGATCGCCGATCACGGCCTGTCCACCGCTGCCGCCCCGGGCGGCCCGCCCGGCCCTGGCGGCCGGCGGGCTGCCGGGTGGCACGGGGCGCGTCAGTTGCCACAGGGACCGGCCCTCGCCCAGGACCTCGGTGCTGGCCGCGCCCCCGGCGCGGTGGCCCGCGCGGGCGCTGCCGCGGCGGGCCCCGGCAGCGCTGGCCCGGCCGCTGCCCCGCCCGCCCTGGCCGGCCTCGCTCGTGCCGTCCCAGCCGGGCTCGCCGGCCCCGGCACCGGCGGTTACCCGGCGGCCGTTCTGGCTGGCCTCGCCGCCGTGGGCACCGTGCCTGCCGCCCGGGACATGGCTGGCACTACCGCCGTCGGCCCAGGCGCCATCAGCCGTGCCGTCGCGGGCAGCGTCGACGCCAGCCTCGCCGCGGGCACCGTCCAGGCGCGCCGCGCCATGGCGGCCACCGGCCGGGCCGGCCCGGCCGTCGCTGGCGGCCTCGTCACTGCTTGCCAGGTCGCGCAACTGGGCCAGCCAGTCACTCACTTCCTCGGCGCTGACGTCCTCTGGTGAGAGCGTGAATCTCATGATCAAACCCCTGCTGCACCTACACGGATCGGGTGTATCGCCCACCGGTCGCTGGTCATCGGTAACTGGCCCAATTGCCCTTTTCGCTGGCCAACGACGCCGATGGTGCGGACCGGCTATATGCGGCGAAATAGAGCGGGCAGTTTGTATAGGTACCCGGCCTATTGACAGAGAACGGACAAAACCATGGCCGCATCGCCCCCTTCACGCGCCAGCCTCACCCGCCGGTGCATCGGTCCCACACTTCCGCTGTTTCATAACAACCAGATAAACATTCGATAAATTTTCGGTATACTAGCGAATTCTCTACCGAACGTTTGTGGACGATCACAGATTTGGCTTGTGCACAGGCGCGCACCTCGTTTGCCCAGGTAAGAGCCGGGGCTCTCAGGTGGCCTCCGGCAAATAGCCGCCTTATTTCCCCAGGCGATACACAGAATGACCGCCCTTTTGCACAAGGCGTCCACAGGTTCTCCACAGCACCCTGACCCGGGCCGGCGCCGGGGTGGAACGCGTCCTCGGGACGGCACGGCAGGCCTGTCCACCGCCTGTACCGCGGCGCCTCACCCCGGATGACGGGCCCCGGACGCGAGCCAGCTCGCCCGGCAGGCGCACCCAGAGCACCGCGCGGGGCACGACCCGGCGCGTGCGCGCGGGCCTCGGGAGCCCGGGCCATCGATCAGGGCAGGTGCCATTCGGCGGTGGTCCCCGGAAACACACTGTTGCCGTAGCGGACCGCGGTTACCTTTTCACCGTTAGGCACCTGGAAAGTGACACACCCGGTGCTGGAGGTGCCCGCCTTCAATGTGACCTGTCCGTTGTCGAAGTTGCCACATCCGGCCACGGGATTATAGTTGGCCTGCTTGGTTTTCCCGTTCGACAGAATGATCGTGGTCTCGTTGTTGGCGTTGTTCTGGTAGGTGGTCGTCGCGGCATTGTGCACACGCAGCTTCACGCCGACGAAGTGCTTGCCCGAGGATGGCTTGCTGTACTTGTTCGCCCCGTCCGCGGGGTCGGTGACCTGCTTGACGGTGACGTCGAGACTGGTGCCGCTGCTGTCACTCACGGCAAGGGTCGTGCCCACCGGGCCGGAGCTCGGGCCGGGGGCTGCCTGGTGAGTCTTGGCTGGCTGGGGGTGTGCGGCGGAGCAGGCGGCCAGCGTCAGCCCGGCCGCGGCGAGCACGGCGCCCGCGCCGAGTGCCGCCCGGGCACCGGTAGCGACAGGACGCCAGATCATTGCCCCCCGCGCTGCTGACTTATTGGCCGCCCCGCCGGCGCGGGTACCGCTGGCCGGCCGCCCTATTGTTCCCTCCGTGGCGCCGGTCCCGCTCACGGCCGCATTACCGCGGACCGGACTCGCGATCACCACGGGTCCACCTCGCGGCCGCATTCCGGCTTTCCCGCGACGGCGCGCCGCGCGTCCCGGCCACATCATTGGTCCTCCTCGCTGCCGGCGCCGCCCGGCGGCCGGTGGCCGTCGAGGAGCACGTCCAGGGACGTGCCGGCCGGCGCGTGCCCGGCCGGCGGCTGCCCGCCCGGTGCCGCGGCCGCCGGCGCCCCCGCGGCCGCCGGAACAGCGGCCTCGGCCAGCTCGTACGGCGCGCTTTCGCCCTCGACGTCGATGTGCGGAAGCACCTTCGCGAGCCATCCCGGCAGCGCCCACGTCCAGTGCCCGAACAGCCCCAGCAGGGCAGGCGCGAGCAACAGCACCATGGTCCCCGCGAGCAGCACCGCGACCGACAGCCCGACGCCGAACTGCTTGACGGTCGGATCGGAGTTGAGGATGAAGCTGCCGAACACCGCGATCATGATGATGGCCGCCGCGGCGATCACCTTCGCCGCCGCGCCGAGCCCGGACCGGACGGCCTGCCTCGGCTCCTCCCCGGCGGCGTGGTGCTGCGCGATCTGGCTGACGAGGAAGACCTCATAGTCCATCGACAGCCCGAACAGCGCGGCGAACATCATCAGCGGCACATAGCTGGCGATGGGGACGGTGCCGTAGGGGCTTGGCAGGCCGATCAGGTCCAGTCCCCAGCCCCACTGGAACGTGGCGGTCAGCACGCCGAAGGCGGCGCCCACGCACAGCAGGTTGGTGATGGCGGCCTGCAGCGGGATGAGCAGCGAGCGGAAGGCGACGAGCAGCAGCAGGAAGCTCAGCGCGAGGACGACGGCGATGACTTCGAAGAGCTTGGCGGAGATCTTGTTCGCCAGGTCGACGTTGGCGGCCGTGACCCCGCCGACGTAGGCCACGACGCTGGCGTGGCCTGGGTCACGGGTGGCCGGCGGAATCACCGAGGCCCGCAACTGCTGGACCAGGTTGGCGGTCGCGACGTCGGCGGGGCGGGTGGTGGGGATCACCGTGAAGGTGACCGCGTTCCCCTTCTTGTTGATGGCCGGCGGCGAGACCTTCAGCACCCCCGACGGCGTGGCGAGCGCGTTCTGGAGCTTGACCAGGCGCGGGTCGGTACCGCGGGCGTCGCCGCCCGCGTAGGTGACCTCATCGGTGAGCTGCTGCTGCAGCGCCAGCGCCTGCTTCTGCTCGTTCTTCGCCTGTTGCTGCTGGGCCTTGAGGCTGTCGCCCTGGGCCTGCAGCGAGTTCGCCTGCTGCTGCAAGGACGCTCCCTGCGCCTGCAGCGCGTCGGCCTGCTGCTGCAGCGCCGCCCCCTGCATCCCGAGCGCGTCGGCCTGCTGCTGCAGCGCCGCACCCCTGGCCTGCAGCTGCGCCGCCTGGCGCTGCAGCGCGGCGGCCTCGGCCAGCAGCTCCTGGGCCTGCCGCGCCAGCCCGGCCGCCTGCTGCTCCAGCCGCCCCAGCTCGGCCTTGTTGGCCGCGAGCGCGGCACGGGTGGCCGCCTCCCGCTGCTTGGCCGCCGTCAGCAGCCGCTGCAGCAGCGGGCAGGGCGGATCGTCGGGGTGCGCGGCACAGTCGTGCGCGGCGAGCCGCGCCTCGATGCCCTGCTCGACGGCGAGGATCGCCCGCAACTCGGCCGCGAGGTGGGCCCGCTGGACCAGGTTCTGCCTGATCTCCGCGGCCAGCACGGCGCGCTGATGTGCCAGCGCGGCCTTCTGCTGCTCGAGTGCGGCCTGCTGCTGTCGTAGCGCCGCCTCCTGGGCCAGCAACTGTTCTTCCTCGGCGATGAGCTGCTCCTTCTGCGCGAGCAGCGCCGCCTGCTGCTGGGTGAGCTGGCCCTTCTGTGCCTCCAGTTGCTGCTTTTGCTGTTCCAGCGAGGCCTGCTGGGCCTTGAGCGAGTTGGACTGGTCGGTGAGCGAGGTCTGCTTGGCCTGCAGGTCGGACTGCAGCGCCTTCGCCTGGCTGTACTGGTCCCGGTACTGCTGGCTCTCCTGCGCCGGCGGCGACAGCTTCACCGCGACGAGCAGCGGCCCGTTGTAGCCCGGCCCGAACGCCTGTGACATCAGGTCGAACGCCTGCCGTTCGGTGGTGCCCCGCGGCGCCACGCCGATGTCTTCCTGGCCCAGGTGCAGGGAGAACAGCGGGATGATCAGGGGGATGAGGATCGCCACGGCGATCAGGGCACACACCCATGGATGCCCGGTCACCGTGCGCGCCCAGCGGCTCCAGAAGCCCGCCCCGGCGGCCTTGGGCCGCGGCCGGAGGAAGCCGGGCAGCCTGGCCCCGAAGACGTGCTTGCCCAGCAGCGACAAGACAGCGGGAAGCAGCGAGATGGCGGCGAGCACCGCGGTCAGCACGGCGATCGCAGTGACGAAGCCCAGCGTCGCCACGAGCGGGATGCCCGCCACGGAGAGGGCCACCAGCGCGATCATGACGGTGGTGCCGGCGAACACGATGGCGCTGCCCGACGTCGCGACCGCCAGGGCGATCGACTCGTGCCGGTCGAGCCCCCGGGCCAGGTGCTCCCGGTACTTGTTGACCAGGAACAGCGAGTAGTCGATGCCGACGCCCAGGCCGATCATGGTGGCCAGGGTGGGCCCGACCACCGGGACCGTGAAGACGTGGGTGAGCAGGCCGATGGTGCCCAGCGCGGTGGCCAGGCCGAGGACGGCGGTGAGGATCGGCAGGCCCATCGCGACGAAGCTGCCGAAGGTCAGCGCCAGGATGAGCATCGCGGTGAGCAGGCCCACGACCTCGCTGCTCTCCGTCGGGGACGGCGACAGCGCGCTGCCGATGGTTCCCCCGGCGGCAACCTCGATGCCCTGCTTCTGCGCCGGTGCGGTGGCGGCGAAGATGCGCCGGGCGAGTTCCTCGGTGACCTGGCCGTTGCTGACCTTCAGCAGCACGGGGATGAACAGCGTGTGCGCGTCCGTGCTCACCAGCGCCGCCGAGGACTTCCCGAACGGGTCGGTGGCCGAGTAGACGTCGGGTGCCTTGACCAGCGCCTTGTAGGAGGCCTCGACCGCGTTCTTGTTGGCGGTATCGGTGATCTTGCCCTTGCTGACGTGGAAGACGATCGGGTTCGAGCCGTTCTGCTGCGGCGGGAAGTTGGCGGCGAGCAGGTCGTATGCCTGCTGGCTCTGGGTGCCCGGCAGGGTCAGGTCGTTGGTAGTCATGCTGCCCAGTTGCGACATCGCCGCTACCACGCCGACGGCCAGCACGATCCAGGCGAGCAGGACGCGCAGCGGGTGCGCCGCGCAGAAGCGCCCGATCCGGTACAGGGCGTGCCCCATCGTCCCCCCTCTGCCCCGGGCAGCGCGGTCGCCCGGGCTGCCTAGCCCGCGCCGCCGGCGTGACCGGGCAACGGCGGCAGCGCCCGGGCGGGGGCAGGGCAATGGCCGTTTCGCGCGTGTGCGGCCACGATAGCCCCCGCATGGCTAAGAAGATCGCCTGCCCAATTAAGGCGATAGTATTATCCGCGGTACGAGACGACGGGCGCCGCCCTCACCGAGCGAACCGTGCTGGAGGTCGTCGCCGGCCCGTTCACCAGGCAGCTGCGCACCGCCGCTCAGCCCCGGCTGCAGGACACCAATCCGCCGCCGCGGCCGTGCTCGGGATCGAGGCATTCACCACCAACCTCGTCGACGTTCTTCTCGCCATCCTGGCGGCGCCCACCACGATCACAGCGGGCGCTGCCACCGCCGGTCCGCACCGATAACAAGATCAACACGGTGCGGTAGCCTGCTGTGGGCGCGGGCGCGGAGCAGGAGGAACAGCAGCGCGGTGGATGAGCGGGCGATGCGCTGGTTCCGCGAGCGCACGTCCCGCTGGCAGGACTGGCCGCCCGGCTGGCTGCTCGACCGCAAGCGGAGCACCGGGGCCCGCATCAGCGTCGTGATTCCCGCCCGTAACGAGGAGGCCACGGTCGGGAACATCGTGACGGAGTTGCGGCAAGCGCTGATGCTGGCGGCCCCGCTGGTCGATGAGATCGTCGTCATGAACTCCGATTCCGGCGACAGGACCGCCGCGGTGGCCGCCGAGGCCGGCGCCACGGTCTACTCGGCCCGGGAGGTCGCCCCGTCCCTGGGGGCGCACCCGGGCAAGGGCGAGGCCCTGTGGAAGTCGTTGCTGGTGACCAAGGGCGAGCTGCTCGTGTTCGTGGATGCGGATCTCACCGGCTGGGGCCCCTACTTCGTCACCGGGCTCCTCGGGCCGCTGCTCGCCGATGACGATGTCATGCTCGTCAAGGGCTTCTACCGGCGGGTGCGCACGGACATCGGCGGGTCCACGTCCGCGGAGGGCGGCCGGGTCACCGAGCTGGTCGCGCGGCCGCTGCTGAGCCTGTGGTGGCCCGAGCTGGCCGGCGTTGTCCAGCCGCTGGCGGGCGAGTGGGCAACACGGCGGTCACTGCTTGAATCCCTGAGCCTCCCCGTCGGGTACGGAATCGAGCTGTCCACGCTCCTGGACACCGCGGCCGGTTACGGGCTCGGGTCCATCGCACAGGTAGATCTTGACTCGCGCGCCCACAAGCACCAGTCGAACCACGACCTCGCGCTGATGGCCGCCGAACTGCTTGTCGTCGCCGAACGCCGCAAGCCCGCGACCGGGGGGCTGCCCGCGGGCAGCACGCTCGACCAGTTCGTTCGCCAGCACGGCGCGGCGCGGCCCTTGTCGCGCCCCATTCCCGTGCACGAGCGACCGCCCATCCGGTCGGTCCGAGACAACCTGGAACCCACGGTGGATATGGCATGAACGAAACCCCCGCGCCTGCTGGACCCCGCCGGGTCCGTGAGCCCGGAGTCCTCCGTCTTGGCAGTAGGTCCTTCGCGGTCACGGACTTTGCCGTGATGGCCATCGTCAACCGCACGCCGGATTCCTTCTATGCGCCCGGTAAGACATGGGACCATACCGCGGCCCTGGAGTATGTGGACGAGGCCATCGCCGCGGGAGCGCACATCGTCGACATCGGGGGTGTTCCGGCCCATCCCGGCGACGAGGTGGCGGCCGCGGAAGAGATCCGCCGGACCGCCCCCTTCATCGCCGCGGTCCGGAGCGCGCACCCGGATCTGGTGATAAGCATCGACACCTGGCGGCATGAGGTGGGGCGGGAGGCCTGCGCCGCGGGCGCGGACCTGGTGAATGACAGCTGGGGCGGATGGGACAAGGAACTCGTCACGGCAGCCGCCGAATTCGGCGCGGGTTACGTCTGCACCCACGTCGGGAACCAGCCGCCGCGGACACGGCCCTTCCGTGTCACCTACCAGGACGTGGTGGCTGAGGTGCTGACCTGGACCCTTTCGCTCGCCCAGCGGGCGCTGGACGCCGGCGTGGAACCAGCACGCATATTGATCGACCCGGCACATGATTTTGGCAAGAACACCTGGCATTCGCTGGAGATCACGCGCCGGCTCGATGAGATGGTGGCGACCGGCTGGCCGGTGCTGGTGTCGGTGTCGGACAAGGACTTCATCGGCGAGACGCTGGACTCCGCCGACCCGGAGGAACGTCTTACCGGGACGCTCGCGGCCATGTCGATATGCGCATGGCAGGGCGCCCGGGTATTCCGCGTGCACAGTATCCCGGAGGCGGTCGAGACGCTGAAAACGGTGGCGGCGGTGCGCGGTGACATTTCCCCCGAGCGGGTTGTCAGAGGTGAAGCCTAGCCACGGCCCGAAGGTGGGCTCCAGCAGCAGGCACCGAAAGGTGGGCATGGCTCAATGATCACCGCAGTCGGCCTTTGTCCCTGGCCGCCGGTTCTGGTGCGCGAACTGACCGGCACCGACCCGGTGCTTCCCGAGTTGCGGCACGCGTGCGCGAAACTCGTCGACGCGCTGATAAGCACGGCGCCCGAGGTGATTTTCGTGGTCGGCCCGGGACCCGGGACAAGGACGTGGGCAGCCGACAGTCACCTCGATCTTTCCCTGTTCGCCCCGCTCCGGCGCACCAGCGCGTCTTCGCTGCCCACGCCGTTGGGCATCGGCTCGTACCTGCTTGACCAGGCACAATATGAGGGCCGGCGGGTACTGCAGGCGGTCAGCACGCTGGCGTCCGTGGGCACCTGCGCGGGCCTGGGTCACAGGCTCGCGACGGCCAGCGACCGGATCGCCCTGCTGGCGATGGGAGACGGGAGCGCGCGCCGCAGCCTCAAGGCGCCCGGATACCTGGACACGCGCGCGCGGCCGTTCGACGCGACCGTGATCGAAGCGCTGGAGTCGGCGGACTTCCGCGCGCTCGAACGGGTCAGCGCTGACCTGGCACGTGACCTGATGGCGTCCGGAAGAATTGCCTGGCAGACGATAGCTGGCGCACTGCGGTCGGTGCCTGCCACGGTGGAAGTCCTTTATAAGGACGATCCGTTCGGGGTCCTGTACTTCGCCGGGCTCTACCGGCCTGCCGGGGCCGTCGGACCTGAGGCGTGAACGCGTTACCTCGCCAGCCGCCTCGCGTCGCAGGCCCCCTCGCACGCCACGGATTGCGGGCTTCCGTCCTAGCGCCAGGCGGCGGTCTGCGCCTGCTGCTGGCCTACGGGCCCCCGGGTTCGCCGGTGTCCCGGGCGAGGATCTCGGCAGCCAGCGCGACCGCGAACGCGGCGGCGTTGGCAGCCGCCCGCGGCTGCCAGCCCCCCTTGTCGAGAGCGTGCTTGCTGCCGTCGGCCAGGTCGCTGATCCCCCGGATTATCAAGGCCGGCAGCGAGCGATGGAGCTGGCTCGCCTGGGATACTCCGGCACTTTCCATCTCGATGGCGGCCGCATCGTTGAAGACCCGGCGCAGGCGCTGCGCGGTCTCCGTCAGCCGCGAGGCCAGCAGCACCTCCCCCGCAGCGATCGGCTTGAAGTGCACCACAGGCGGCCTGCCCGCAGCGGCGGCCGGGCTGGACCCGGCCCATGACCCGGACCGCGCGATGTAGTGGGCAAGCTGCTCGAGCTCGTGCGGGGCCTCCCAGGCGCGCGGCCGGGTCGACACCCCCTCGTCCTCCTCCTTGCTGCCGTGGTAGGCGTAGACCCTCGTCGCGACGACGACGTCCCCCAGTTCGATGTCGTCCTTGAGCGCACCGGCCACCCCCACGAACAGGATCGCTCGCGGTTCGAACATGCTCATGGCCCGCTCGGTGAGCACCGCCGCCCCGGTGTTGCCCTCCCCGGTCAGGGCGATGGCGATCGCTTCATCGCTGCCGGGCAGGTGCCCCGTCTCGAAGAGCGTCCCCTGCGGATGGGAGCGCGTGCGCAGCCCGGTGAGGTGCGCGCGGACCGCCTGGTACTCCAGGTCGAGCGCGGTGAGCACGACCACGGGGCGCTTGACTCCGGGGGCCGTCTCGCGGGCCGGGACGCCCGGCGCCTGCCCCGCGGCTGGCCGGCTGCGCACCACCAGCGGGACGGGCTGGTTCTGCACGCGGGCGTGGCCGGCCCCATCGGTGTAGCTGACGGCCACATGGGCGGGCACCAGACGGCCGGTCGCGGTCGGGCAGATGATGAACGAGACCTCGGCCGCCTGTCCCCGGGCCAGGTCGGGGAGCCGAGCCTGGGGGCCCGGGTCGGCGATCCGGACCGGGCCGCCGAGGGTCAGGGTGATGCCGCGCAGCGGCGACGGGCTGCCGCTGCGTACCCGCAGCCGCAGCTCGTCCCACTCGCCAGCGGCGAGTGGCCCGCTGACGACGCCGATGTCCAGGTCCGGCGTGGGCGACGGCGGCGGCGCCTGCCTTACGGTGAGCCCGGCCCGGAACTCCGGCACCCGGACCGGGTTGCCGTACTCGTCGCGGTAGGAGAAGTTCGTACTGGTGAGAGCGAATTCGCCCGGACCTCGGGGCCGGACCGTCACGGTGTGCACCTGGGTGTCGCCCGCGCCGATCTTGGGGATCTCTGCCCGGTTCCGGCCGCGCAGCAACAGGAAGCCCGGCGGCAGGCCGACCCGGAACACGATGTCCGTGCACGGCCGCGCGCCGGTGTTGCTGAACCGGATCTCCAGCGCACAGTCGCGGCCAGCGGCAAGTTCCCGTGGCTCGATGGTTACCTCGATCACGCCGTGGTCAGTCCCCGGGCACTCCGCCCCCCTGACTCGGCGTCCGTGGCCCGCGGGTGGAAGATCTGCAGGCAGTCGAGGCAATGGACCGCGACATTGGCAGCGGCCTGGTCTGACCAGGCGCTGAACGCGCCGTCGTCGATCTTCTCGTGGTGCACGGAGCAGACGGGCCTGCCGCAGTGATGACAGACGGTTATCTTGCTCTCAGGTTTCTCTTTCCGGCCGCAATCAGAGCATTCCCAGGCCATAATTTCTCCCGCGGTGGACGGTCACGTCCGAACTGGCATTCTGCCGGACTCGGCTGTCTGGTGTTATCTGGTAGCCGGTCAGCTCCACGGCAGTGGCCCGGCTGGTGGCGGCATCCATTCCCCCGGTGGCGCGTTACCTTCGCACCCGGGTGCGAACGCCTCGTGTGCCCCTAGCTCGTCGATGACCTTATCGTGCAGGTCATCCCAGGCCGCTTCCACTTCCTCCTTCATCGGTCCGTCAACATACGAGCCCCGCACCGAAAGCCGGGCCGTGGCGTTGCCGGCGGTCGAGTAGATGCTGTCCGCCCGGTGTTCCTCCTCGCCCGTGAGGGTGATATGAAAATCGACGGGGCAGACGCCGTTGTACTGGCGGCCGGCGATGTCCCAGACCCGGTTCATGAGGTTCGCGTGCCCGCCGCCGCGCGGTGGGTGGCCGGTGACCCGTTTGACGTAATAGCCGTCTTCGCTCAGCCTGTTGGTGAGTGCGATAACCGTGCGATGATCGGGGATCACCCGCGCGCACAGGAACGGGTCGGCGCTGACCCGGGCGGCGTCGCCCTTCCCGTCCGGGACGACCCGGACGTCCTGGTAGCGAACGGAATTCAGGCTCAGGTCAAATGTGACGCGGGCCTCCGTCGTGACGCTGGCCGCCGCCTGCTCCGGCCAGCTGCCGCCGGTCGGCCAGTACATTTTTACGCCGGTGATGCCGGAAAGGGTGCCGTCGAAGGATGCACGCAGGCTCCCGGTTACCGTGTCGCTGTCCCCGATCTGCTTCTCGAACCGGATCCTCAGGACGGTACGCCCCGTCCCGTCCCGCTCCGTCGGTGCCAGCAGCGTCCACCGGATCGTCTGGATGAGCCCTCTCTCGGGCCGGCTGATGACCGCGTTGGACGTCGGCTCCACTCTCCGCACCGGCCCCCAGTCCGTGGGCACCTTGAACTCAATGAACTCGAACCGGAGGAACCTGGGGTCCCGCTGTATGTCCTGGGGACGCCGCGCGCCGAACGCGCGCCAGTCCAGCTCGACCTGGAGCGTGTGCTTGTCGGAGCCGGGGACCAGCGACGGGACGATCCACAGGGGGATGCTGCCGGGTTCACGCACCTGCTGCAGGCGGTAGGGGAAGCGGACCGTCCACCGCCCGGCGGATTGGTCGCGGCCGGCGCTGAACAGCGGATGGCCGGACACATCGCCGTCGAACGCCAGGCCCGTGTCGCCGGGGCGCAGCCTGTTCTCCTCCTCGTGGCCATCCTCGAAGGTGACTCCCACCTCGCCGTCGAGCAGGGCGAAGCCAGCCGAGAACTCGACCGGGTCGTCCACGGCCAGGCCGTACTTGGCCCGGTAGGCGCTCAGCCGCTCCCGGTCCGGCCTGGACAGCGTCATGGTCACCGCGACCGTGCCCTCGGCCGGGCCGGCCTCGCTGGTGTAGGCCCCGTCGTCCGCCAGGTGCACCTCGCCACGGATCGTCTCCCGCACGGTGGCCAGGTCCAGGCCCGGCACCACCGGGAGCGGCGGCCTGACCCGCCGCGCCTCTGCCAGCCTCCGCCGGTGGCCCACAAAGGCGCCGATGGCGGCCCCCGCGCCGACCACCACCAGCCCCGCGCCGATGCCCAGCGGCACCGCCTTGGCCGCCTTGACCGGGAGGTTGGCGAGGATCACGATGGCGCCGGCGATGGCCACACAGGCCCCGATGAGCACGAGGATCAGCAGGCCGCCCTTGACCGCATGGTCGTGCTCGGCACAGTGATAGATGCCGACCTCTTTGCCGTCGAACCCCAGGCCGTCGAATTCCCTGCTGACCGGCCTGCCCGCGGTATCCACGGCCCGGCGGCTGTGCTTCTTGCACAGCCACCTGCTGCAGTGATGGCAGACGCTGTCGATATCCGGCGAGCCACAGCTATGGCACCGCGCCTGGGGCGCGTGCTCCTCCGGGGCTAGCAACAACATGATCGCAGTCCTTTCGTGTCGCGGTGGCCGCAACGACGTGGGTCAGCGCTGCTGGCGCAGCCGGGCATATCGCTCCCAGAGCATTCCGTGCAACACATTGATCTCCTGGGTGAGCCGGCCCTTGCTGTCCCCCGGCAGCGACCCGCGGATGACGATCCTCAGCTCACCGCTCGGCAGCCAGGTCCGGTGCAGGACCCCGCCGCCGGGCATGACCCTGTCGCGGTCGGTCCCGGAATGCCTGCCCTCGGCAAAGACCCACAGAATCATGTCATCGGGGCCTACCTTGCGATGCGCCACGAGAAGCCAGGAGTCGGTCTCCGTTTCCTCCTTCTCTTCGTCCCGGGATGCGTCATCGGGGGGCCACACCTTTTTGACGACGAATCCCCTGTCCATGAGCGCCGTTCTGATGTCGTCGATGCGGATCTCATCCGGAATGATCTCATCGAAGAAAAGGTGCTGGCTCGGCGAGCGGTCCCGCATGGCGAAGGCATCATCGAGCGTCAGCTTGGCGTGGGCCTGAATCCTGGTTCGCAACGTCAGTGGGTCCTTGAGGAAGTAACCGGTGGCGTCGTAGACCCGGGCGGTCATCCCGGATATCAGGTAGTCCGGTACCTCTACCTCGGCCGTCACCTCGAGATCCTCCTGCTTGTACAACTCCCCGGGGTGCCGGATCATCAGCAGCATCGGCCTGCTCTGATAACGGAGTATTATGCCGGCGCCGCGCTCGCCATCCTCTTTACCGGTTTTCTCGGGTTCCTTCTCCTGCTTGCTTTCCTTCGGCTTCTCGGCCTTGCCCTTTCCGCTCTCACCTTTTCCGCCGGCCTTCCCGTTCTCCTGTGGTTTCCCCTCCGCCGTCGGCTTCTCCCCGCTTTCTGCCCCCGCGCCCTTCTCGGCGCCGTCCGGCTTACTATCGGGCGCCTCTGCCTTCTCGTCCGAGGCGTCCATCGGAACATCGCGCCATTCCACACAGCCAGTGAACGGGTTATAGCCGAATGGCGTGTCTTTCAGCTTCAGCGGTACACCGAGGCGCGGCCGCTCCGCCGGTATGTTGAGCCGGAGCGAGTCCAGTGAGGTAATGGTGGGCCAGCGGATGGCCACCCGGGCGACCCGGGGCCCGGGCCGGCCCGGCTCGGCGGGGGCGGGAAGGCTGGCGTGGACGACGATCTGCAGGACCAGCCCGTCCTCGAAGCGCACGTGCCGCACGATCTTCGCGATGCCGTCGTTGATCCCCCGTCGTGCCTCATCGGTGTCGAGGTCGAACACCCGCAGGTCGGCGGGAGGCAGGTCGAGGCTGTCGGGATCGAACAGGTCGATCTCGAGCCGGGCCGGTATCACCGCCGCGTCGTCCGGCCGGAAGCCGTATGCCGCGGTACAGATCCGCTGGTCCGCGCTCAACTGTTCAAGATCGCCAGGCGCGCCGTTGCCGAGCGGGACCTTGATGGCTATCGCGCCGTACCGGCCGCCCGGGTCAACCTCATCCTGGAGGTGGATCGGGGGATAGTCCTTGAGCAACAGGTGGCCGATGACCGCGGTGCCGGCGAGCCCGGACTCGGGCGGGGTCTGGTGGGCGACGTCGGCCCTGGCCGCCCGGGTGAAGTATTTGTGCCCGTCATAGGGCATGGCCAGGTCGATCCGGCCGACCGGGCTCCTGCCCGGCTTCGCTGACGAGTTCCGCGAGATTTCCTGCTCGACGAAGTATTCCTCGCTGATCTCAGCGCGCTTGAGCAGGGCCCGCGCGTATATCTCCGCCGGCGCGCTGTCGCCGGCCTGCCACGGCTCCGGCGCCTGGGGAACCTCAGCGGGCCTGCGCCACCAGCGCCACCACGATGCCGCCACTACTCCTCCTTATGAACCGAGCATGGTCACTGGCCGCGCCCACGGTTTACCGGTCGCCGCCCGGCGGCGCGGACGATCTGCGGGCACCGGCCACCGAACTACGAGCACGGCGCGGACGCCGCGAGATAGCCCGGTGGCGGCGCGTCGAGGAGGTACCCGCTGCCCTCCCGGACCAGGAAGAGCGAGATGCTCCATTTCGTACAGGGCTCCTCGTTATCTGCCAGCGTCGGTGCCTGATGGCTGGTGAATTTCAGCACCGCCTGGGTGTCGCCGTCGCTGGCGGTGACAATGTTTACCAGCCTGATGGCGGAGTCCCTCGACCCCTGGTACCCGCTGTTGAAGCCCGCGCGGGACAGGCCTTGTTGCTGCTGCAGGTCGTGCAGCACCTTGTACGCGTGATAGTGATGCAAGTTGATCGCCGTAAAATATTCGGCGAGAAACGCCGCCACCGACGAGGCCGATGCGTCTTGCGAGGCCGCTCCCGCCACCGTTACCACGGCCTGGCCGGGATTCGCCGAAGGCGAGGGAGGCGGGGGCGAGGGAGACCCACTGGGCGCGGCTGCCCCCGAGGGCACCGCCGGTGCCGTCGGGCCGGGGGCCGGCCCGGCCAGGGGCGAAGGCTTGTGCCTCCCGAATAGCCACACCGCCCCGATCCCGCCCGCCACCAGAACGATGGCGACGGCGATGGCGGCGAAAGCGGCGGGCCGCCGCGGCAATAGGGATCGCGCCCTGGTGGCGCCCTTTCCGTGGCCAAACCCCACTATATCCGGCAGATTGGCTAAACCGGCAGGATACGGGCGCCCGCAACCGCTACAGGTCTTGCTACCCTCGTCCCTGGGCCGCTCACACGTCGGGCACAACCGCATGGTGCATCCCCCGCCGTTGCATCGGTTTTCCTGCTTTGTGGTGATTTGGCCCGGCCCGAACTGCAAGGCAGAGTCTTATCCCTGATGAGACTCTCAGGCCAGTGTCTATGAGGTAGGTCTTTTGTATCGGGCTGTCCGGTAAACCGGGATGGCCGTTTGTGCGTCACTGGACGATGGCGCCGGGACAAGCCCCGGCCCGGCCCGCGGCACATGGCGGCGTCAAGTCCTGGCGCCGCGGAAACAGCCATTGGCTGCGGCGGATTGAGTTCGTCGGGCTTGTCCTCTCGGGCTCTCTCTTTTGGTTGCCTGCCAACGCCCGGCTGCCTGATGGCGGCACGGTGGCTGCCATCAGGCTGGTGCGGGCCCGGGTACCCGGGAGCCCGCCCGGGCGGGCTACCCTGTTGACCCGTCCCGGGCGGGCGCCCCG
>Ga0335078_10004203_pt1 | contig 21364 bp, 13 predicted proteins | sample Lox_Sample_32_FD_206711 | JGI IMG/M metagenome (GOLD analysis project Ga0335078, IMG submission 206711) | Soil microbial communities from Loxahatchee National Wildlife Refuge, Florida, United States - Lox_Sample_3.2 | ecosystem: Environmental > Terrestrial > Soil > Wetlands | place: USA...
ACAGCGGCCGGTTGATATCGATCACCGACGCCAACGGCCATACGACGAATTTCAACCATGTCCTGGCTCAGAATCAGGACATCGTGACCGATGCGTTTGGGAATTCGACGACCTACGTGTACGACCAGGATGGGAATGTAACGTCGATGACCGACGCGTTGGGGAACGTATCGACGTACACTTATGACGATCGCGACAACAAGCTGACCCAGACCAATGCATTGGGCAATACGACGAAATACACGTACGACTCGCTGGATAACCAGACGAGTGTGACTGATCCCCTGGGCAACATGACGAGCTATACCTACGATTCTGGGCGGCACGTTCTGACCACGACCGATGCCAGAGGAGGAGTAACCACCCACACTTACGACTTTCATGGAAACCTGGGCACCGCCACTGATGCGCTGGGGAACGTTACCTCGTACAGTTACAGCCAGCAGACCGGCACACTGGCCAGCATGACTGACCCGCTAGGGAACGTGACGAATTACACAACCGACGGGGAGGGCAACACGCTTTCTCGGACGGACGCGCTCGGCAACACCACTACCTTCACATACGACGCTAACAATAACCAGATTTCTCAGTCTCAGACTCGGACGTCCGCTGGTGTGCAGCAAACTCTCACGACAAACTACAAGTATGACAGCCAAAACCATCCGACCCAGACAACCTACCCTGACGGTTCCTTAACGCAGGTGCAATACAACAGCAACGGGCAGCGATCCGCAACGATCGATCAGTTGGGACGGCAGACCAGCTACCAGTATGATCCGCAGGGGCGACCGCTGAGCAAGGGCTATCCCGACGGAACGAAGGAAAGCTCGACCTATGATGCGGCTGGGCGGCGCATTACCACCACTGACCGCGCGGGCCGCGTAACCTCCTATGCTTATGACGCGGATGGCAGGCTGACCACAACGACCTATCCCGATTCGACGACAACCAACTTAACGTACGACGCTATTGGTGAGGTCACGGGGTCAGCCGATGGCAACGGCAATACCACAAGCTATTCGTATGACAACGCAGGTCGACGGACTTCAATGAAGGACCCTGTGGGAAATACGACGAGCCTCGCTTATGACACCGATGGCAACCTGGCATCGGTTACCGACGCCAGTCGTCACACTACGGCATATCAATATGACGCGGACAATCGCAGGACTGCGACCGTCTATCCCGACAGCACGGCCGATTCGGTAACGTATGACGCGAATGGACAGACGATTTCAAAGATGGACCAAGGGGGTAAGACGACTCAATATGGATACGACCCCGACGAACAGTTGATCTCAGTAACCGACACGCTCGGCAACCTGACCACCTATGGCTATGATGAGATCGGCGAACAGATTACACAAACTGACCCCCTCGGCCGTACAACCAGTTATCAGTACGACCAGCTTGGCCACCGAGTGAAACGTACCCTGCCGCTTGGGATGTCGGAGAGCTACTCCTACGATCAAGCCGGCAACATGCTGACCCGCACTGATTTTAACGGCAAGACCACAAAGTTCGCCTACGACCAGATGAACCGGCTGTTGACGAAGACCCCCGATGCAAGCTTCTCGTCGGTGCCCGAGTTCCCGGCTGGAACCTTCTCCGCTCCGATCACGTTCAGCTACACCGCTACGGGCCAGCGGACCAGCATGACCGATCCGAGCGGGACGACTCGGTACACCTATGACTCGCGCGACCGCTTGCTGACCAAGGCTACGCCTGAAGGAACATTGACCTACAGCTACGATTCGGCCGGAAATGTTCTATCAGTCCAATCGTCAAATGCCAACGGCCTCAACATCGCCTATGGCTACGATGGCGACAATCGCTTGTCGTCAGTAACCGACAATGCCCCCTCAACAGGAACTCGGCCCGCAACAGGGACAACGACTTACTCCTATGATGCTGTTGGGAACCTTTCTGGCTTCCTGTATCCAAATGGGGTTCAGACCTCCTATGCGTACAACACACTGAACCGACTGACAAATGTGACGGTCGCTGTGGCTGGGACCAATCTGGCGAGTTATGCGTACACACTTGGTCCGGCGGGTAACCGGCTTTCAGTCTCCGAGTTGAGCGGCCGCACCGTCAATTATGGGTACGACGGAATCTATCGCCTGACCAGCGAGACGATCTCAGGCGATCCCACAACGGCTAATAACGGCTCGATCATTTACGCCTACGATGCGGTCGGCAATCGCCTGAACCGCACCTCTACGATCGCGGCCGTTCCCTCTCAAACCTTCACTTATGACCCAAACGACCGGTTGAACACCGACTCGTATGACAACAACGGCAGCACGGTGAAATCAGGGGCGAGTACTTACGTTTACGACTCCGATAACCATATAGTCGCCGTAAACCCCGGTACGTCGGGCGCTACTACGATCCTGTACGACGGCGATGGCAACCGGGTCTCCAAGACTGTTGGAACCGGAACGTCCGCCGTCACGACGCAGTACTTGGTCGACACTAACAATCCGACCGGCCACGCCCAGGTTGTCGAGGAACTGACGGGCGGCGCAGTGACGCGGGCATATGCCTGCGGTTTGATGCTCGCCAGCGAGGACCAGCTTATCAGCGGGTCCTGGACCCCAAGCTTCTACGGATTCGATGGCCACGGCTCGGTACGCTCCCTCATCGATTCGGCCGGGGTAGCCACGGATGCTTATGATTACGACGCATTCGGAATCCTGATACATCAGGCGGGGTCGACGCCGAATTTGTATCTGTACTCTGGCGAGCAATTCGACCCTGATCTCGGGCTATACTACCAGCGAGCCCGGTACCTGAATACCTCTGTCGGCCGGTTCTGGAGCATGGACTCGTTCGAAGGTGATACGGACGAGCCCGCTTCTTTACATAAATATACATATGTCGGCAATAATCCCATAAACAACCTCGATCCGGATGGACACGATTTCGACATTGTGGGCGCCCTCTCGGCACTCCAGGATATGGCGGTTTTGTTTGCAATTTCGCATCCTGTCCTCGCGAGCGTCATTACCGCCGTGCTTACAGCCTTCGTACCGCTAGAGGTCCAGTTTGCTGTTCCAGAGTTTAGCGTTGCGTCGGAGGTCTCGGCTTCTACGCTACTTGCAAATTCCACCGAGCTAACCGATATGCGCAGACTGTACCAGGAGAGAGGCGGCTTTGGTAACCTGGGCTTTCAGTTTGAGGACTGGGTTGGAAAGATATTGGGCCTTGCGAAGAGCCGGCTGGTTGTCAAGGATGGGCAGCAAACTGTGAACAACGCCAGGGTGCTCGGGTCCGCCGAACTCGACTATCTTACCAAGGCTGAAGACGGCATACTAGAGGTCAAGCTTACGACCAGTACGCTCAGGCCCAACCAGACCGAACAGCTAGCGTTGTATGCGAAGGAAAGGGGCATAGGGCTCACATACATATTCTTAGTAAAGCCAACTGAGGCTCAGGCTCAAAAGCTCCTGGATGCAGTTAGAGATGCCGCTCCTAACGTGGACGTTGCAATCAACTGGCTCTACACTAGTTTAAGGTAGGGCGTTAAGGAGGGTTTAGGCATGTTTAGCAAGCTGCTGCACGCTGCCGAGGCAAATGGATTCACCCGCGTTCCAGGGCACAAACACCGCTGTGTTGAAAGAGATAGAGGCTTCATCACGAACACTGTCTGCGTAGACAGGGATAGGCACGACCGTGGGATCGTTCATCCGAAGCTGCTTCTCAACATACGGGACAGATTTTACAGCCCCCGGGAGCTCGTGGTCGTGCTAGTTGGGTTCTTGCACGAAGACAGGGTGGCCGTTTTGGGATATGCGCAGCCGCGGGAATGGAGGGAGAAAGACGAAGATACGGCGGTGGAAGCCTTTATTCAGCATGGGCTGCCCTGGTTCGACACATACTCAAGCCTGGAGGTCCTGGTAGAGCGCCTCGAGCGCGAATTGCGCGATGGGGTAGTCCCCGATCCGGTTGATGAGGCGTCCTTGCGCTGGGAGCGGTTTCTGTTGCGACGATCCGCCCCCAAGAAACGTCCTCGGCCTCCAATTAACCACTACTATCTGAGCCTCCTCTATGACGAGATGGGCGATCAGGCACGCGCCTGCCATCACTGCCAGGAATATCTGCTGTTCGTTAGCGATGGGCAACACGAGTCTACAGTCCGGCGGCGGGAGCATGCGCAGAGGCAGTTGAGGGAAATGGGGTGTGCACCTACCGCCTGAAGTTTTAGGTAACTGGTTGTGTACTACCACAATGGGAATTGGGACAGCAAGGCGCGGCGATTTTCAAGCGATCTCAGACGAGTTGGCCGTAAAATCGGTAGGCGTTTGAGGACTTTGGGATCCGATTATTTCCGTCTAAATGGTTTCGGAGCGGACTGGCTCACACCTCAACTGAGTTGAGCAAAGGGTCTTTGAAATTATAGTCACCGGTGCGGGGGCGAATGAGGCTACGCTGCCTTTCGAATCAGTACCCGGAGTAGTCGGTCCGGATCGAAGTAGGCGACGTCGAACAACTTGTCGTCGCTCTTCTTTTCATATGCACGGTGGGGCCGGACGGCGTTCAAGCAGGCTGGCTGCTTCCCGTAGTACATCTCAGCCGGAGTCGCGCCTTTGATTCCTTGATGCGGCTTGTGGCGCGCGTAATAGTAGAGGCCAGTGTGAAGCCGTGCGTGCAGGTCGTCGCGATGGAGCGGCAGCCTCACCTTTAGCAGAAGCATTTCTTTGAGGGTCCTCCAGAATCGGTCGATAATTGCGACCGAGCCCGTCTGGCCGATCGCTCCAAATCGTTGCTTGATTCCAAGGATTGCCAGCGTGCTTCTGAAAATCTGAGAAGTGAACTGCGAGCCTTGATCGGAGATGAAGTGCTTGGGGCTGCCGTGCTTGGCCGCAGCCCGTTTGACAAGGCCGCCATTTCTTCTGCGGTTGGTTCTTTGGTGAAGAACTGTCCAGCGAGCGGCATTCTTGAGAACACGTCGAGCACGACGGCGAGCTTGAATCTGAACAGATTCAAGAATCCTGGGATCTCGGTTATGTCGATCATCCAGACGTGGTTGGGATGCTTGGCGACGATGCAGGGTCCGAGCTTTGCCGAAGTTGGCTTAGGCTTTCGCGGAGACTTACGCCAGCGCCGGACTGTTTCCTTGCTAACCTTGATGCCTTCACGAGCCAGAGTTTGAGCGATGCGAAGGTTGCCTCCGAAGCCCATCTGGTCCATTGTCACAGCCAGATCCCTAACGACAGACGAGTAGCTCATCAACGGCGGAATGGCTTTAAGCAACGAACGGATGGTAGCCTTCCCCGGCTCCTTAACTGCCTGATCGATCCACCGGGTTATTGTTTGTACCGAAACCAGGAAGAGCTGAGCCGTTTGTTCGACCGTCAGCGAATACGTCTGTTTGTATAGGATGATCCTGAATCGCTCTTGCGGGGTGTAATGCTTTCGATGAGGGCCGTCGATCCGGTTCATCCTTGCCTGGAGTAGTTCAACCGCCAGTTCCAACTGACTGATGCGCAGGTCCTTCTCCTTGACCTGAGCCATCAGCAGCGTGATTGGATCCGAGTCTTCGCGAAGCTTCCCAGTAGCGGAAGCTATCGCAAGCAGGAGCAATTCCGTGGCGCGAAACAGGACTCGCACGGTCCGGTCGGTAAATCCACGGCGGCGATTGAGGGCCTCGATGGTTTGCTGATCGAGATGAGGTGAAGCTGGTTGCAATCAGTTTGCTCTTCGAGGGTAGTTGGAGCACGAGCGGAGGGATTGTGGGCCGAATGTCGGATTGTGACAGCCGGGAGGTGGGCGCCAAATCGGCTTGGTTATTCTCTTTGATCCGCGAGTAACTCCGTGTCAGTCCGCGACCGGCCCATTGGTTAACCCGCTACCCCTTCTTCTTGGCCCCTCAGAATCTTCAGAAAGGCTACCGGATCCAGGATGCTGAGGAAGGGAAATCGCCGCTGGAAATCTAGACTCGGTTCGAGGTCGCGCCTGGCCAAATCCAGCATATCGCGGTCGCGTGTAACGAGGTAGTCGGCCCGAGACTGTATCGCAAGATTCAAGTAAGGTTCGTCGTCGGGGTCTCGCGAATATTGGAAGCGTGGCGCCACATTCCGGAACACTCGCGCCCTGCACACCAACCGCTCTAGCAGGTCACTGACCCGCTCATCAGTTAGAGAAGGATACCGCCGCCTGAGACCCGAGCGGGACAGAACTTCCCTGGCCTCGCTTAAAGTTTCGTCGCTTACAGCAACGGCGAATTCACCCTGTTCGAACAGTTCGAGACACCGAACCGCCGGGCCGGACCTACTGATCAGGCTTTGAACAAGCACCACACAGTCGAAAACTACTAACTTGGAGTCAGGCACGGCGTCGCGCCCTTACCTCAGAGACGGCTTCCTCAATCTGGCCGGTAAGATCATCATCAGTCACGCCGGCTGCCTCGATCTCCTCGCGTGTGGACGCGAACAACTCCCGCAAACTCGCATTGGTTGCGTCGCGCTCGAGCACTTCACGAGCATATTCCTCAAGCGGTAAGCCCCTGGCAGCCGCCCGCTTGGCGATCATATCTCTAAGGTCATCGGGAATTGTTATCGTCACCGACATGGCTTCGCCTCTACAAAACGGCCGTTCTGTATTCGTAATAATACGCCGACCACAATTGCTCAGGCAATCTTGACAAGGGGCTCACTAGCCAGCTTTGCGACCCGGCGCAAAGAAGGAATGCCTATGCGATCGCTGCAACCGAGCCGGCTCGGTGTGTCAACTGCGGTGGCATCGTGACCGATGACGGACTGCCAACCGGCGGCACGCTAACCCACGGTTGGGGAGTCAGCGGACCGGGGACGGTTGCATTCACCGATCCCAGCCAGCTTGTTACTGGGGTTACGTTCTCTGCGGCCGGAAGCCACGTGTTGGGATTGACGGCCAGCGACGGGCAGCTTTCCACGACGGGCAAGATCACGATCACCGTTTCGCCAGTGGGCCATGGGCCGATAGTCAACGCGGGGCCGAATCAGACCATAACCAACAGCAACACGGCGCAGCTCAACGGGTCAGTGGAAGCCGATCCGATCGGAGGGGCCGTTTCGTATAACTGGTCGCTAGTCTCAGGGCCGGGGACCGTGACATTCTCAGCGCCGGCTCAGCTTCCTTTGCGTCAGTAAGCGTGTTTACGAAGGCAGAGATCGTCAATATTGGCCAGGGCTAGGCCAAAAATCACGCCGGAAGCGGAGTCTTATTCCAGGGAAGCCGTCGAAAGCGATCGCGGTAACACGTTCTATCGAGGGACGCGCGGGGCGGTTCTGGTGGGCCTTGGAGACTCTGGCGAAGGAATCGCGCTCCTCACTAAAGCATATAGCCTTCATACGACTAAGGCGGCTTAAAGGAGCGGTGGCATATTGGGCCGCAATCGGCGAGGCTCGTCGCGGCAATCAGGATGAAGCGGATGGATGGCTAAAGAAGGCTATTGTTAACTGCCCGGATGATCCACTGCGGCGGCGCGCTGAAGCTGAGGTCCTGTAATCATTCAACCTCGCAGCCAACCACTGTTAAAGAAGTTGGCTTACAGTAGCGCCGAATTGAGCGCCGATCTGAATGAAAGCGTAAGCGGTTTCTCAATGTTTGAAGCTTGAACCGGACTTTTTCAACGCTGAGGGCACGGAGCACGAGAAGACGGGGCCCTAAGGCGTTGGAGTCGTTTCTGGCGAAGAGGGTACGTGGACGCAGGGCACGTAGAGATTAGCAAGGCCGCCGCCAAATATCTGAAATCCCGCGGTCCCCATGTTCATTCTTCGCAGATCCAAGGGGTTGGCGAACCCCGCACCTGAATCCATCGATCTCATCAGCCGATTCGAGCCACTCGAATGACTATTGAAAAGGGAAGATACCCAGCCCCACGGTCGTCTAATCATAGATTTCGCCACGCTGATGGGGACAAGTGAATTCACAGCGCAGGCGGAAGTATGCCAGGTGGCAATTCGACGAAGAATAGGGGGTAACGTATGTTCCGAATACGCAAAATCGTACCAGCACCAGTCCTTGTAGTTGCGCTGGTCGCGTGCGCCGGCGTGAGCAACTTCAGAAAACCATCTCCAGCGGGGACCATGGCTCCCGCTGCAACTATGACCACTCCGCGCTCAGGCCATACATCGACTCTGCTGCCGAACGGAGAGGTCCTGATCACTGGAGGGATGAACGGCAACGGAACCTATTTCGATACCACGGAGATTTACTCTCCGGCTAGAAACTCGTTCAGACCCGGTCCTAAGATGGGCGCTAAGCGAGTCGGGCACACTGCAACTCTTCTGCCTGACGGAAAGGTGCTGATCGCCGGGGGCTATGGCGGCAGCAACCTCAGCGATGCGGAAATCTACGATCCGGCTACGGAGCGATTCACTCCCGCGGGTCCAATGACCGGTCCTCGCGCCGAACAAATCGCGGTGCTCCTGAAAGATGGCAGGGTCCTGCTGGCCGGAGGACTTGGGCAGGGGGAGACTTTTCTTGCCAGCGCGGAAATCTACGACCCTGCCACGAATGCCTTTACCCGGACGGGAAGCATGGCGGGCGCTCGTGAATCTCACACCGCGACGCTACTTGCAAACGGCAAAGTGCTCATTACCGGCGGCCACAAGGACTACCGCGAAGCGATGAAGGTCTATTCCAGCGCGGAACTTTACGATCCCGCGACGGGGACGTTTTCACCGGCAGGAGATATGACCATTGCGCGCCACAAACACGCTGCGGCCCTGCTGGCGAACGGCGATGTATTAATAGCTGGCGGATCAGACAAGCGGGACTGGCGCGGAAAATACACGAGCGCGGAAATCTATGACACTACGAAAGGCACGTTTCACGCGATTGGGGAGATGGCAGAGGCCCGGTTCAAGTTGAATGGGACTCTGGTCGCGCTTAAGAACGGGCGAGTTTTGGTAGCCGGCGGAGGACGGGTCCCGGAGGTCTACGATCCTGTCGCGAATCGGTTCACGCCTGCAAACGGCCAGATCGACAGCGCCAGATTTTTTTCTTCGGCGACCGCACTGCGGGATGGCTCCGTCTTGATTGTTGGAGGGTATAACGACCACATGGACACCAGCCGTCAAAGCTGGATATACAGGCCCTGACGATAAAGCCTTTGGGAATCACTCACGACCCAACGGCCCGCGCAGTAGCGAGCCGCGGGTACCCGCCGCTCGCTACTGCGCGGGGGCCTGCTTTACAGAGTCAACACGAACACGTTGGATGGACCGCCCGCCGGTGTCGTCACCTGAATCGTATTTGCTCCGGTCACCAGGCCAAGGAGCGGTTCTTTTGCCTTGACCTTAATGACAGAGCCCGTGTCGCTTTTCACGAACTTGCTAACATCCGAGCCGTTCACCGTCACGGTCGCGCTCTTACCAAAATTCATTCCCTGGATGGTGATCGTTTTCTTGCCGTCAAACGATGCGTTGGCGATTACGGGACTGGTCCCGTCGACTAGATACTTTTGAACGCTTGCGCCATCTGTCCCCGCGTACAGACTGACGTTCGCAGCGGCAGTTGAGTTAGGCGCGATGGCCAGACCGAGGATCTGAAGGGCCAGGCCTGAAAGCCCAGTGCTTATGCTGGTCCAGCTTTGAGCGCCATCGCTAGAAACATACACGCCGGCATCAGTTGCCGCATACAGTTTTGAGTTGACGGTATCAAGTACGAGCTCGCTAACGAACAATCCATTGCCCTCGATTCCGACAGACGTCTGAGTCCATGAGGATGCGTGGTTCTTGCTGGAAAAGACCCCAAAGTCAGTGCCCGCATAGACGGTTCCGCTTTTTGGATCGACTACGATTGACGAGACCGTGAGTTCGGAAAACGGAAACCCCTTTGAGGCCGCCGACCAGGTCGCTCCGTCATCCGTGCTGCGAAACGCGCCGCCAGAGTCCAGCCCGGCATAAATGTTCGTGCGGTGCACGGGATCAACGGCAATGGACTGGAACCTTGGCGTACCGAGATTCGCGTCTCCTATTTCAGTCCAGCTCATGCCGCCATCGGTGGTCCTGAACAATCCTTGAGAACTTGACCCGGCGTAGGCCGTACCGCTTTTGTTTGGATCAACAGCCAGGGCAAAAAAGAACGCGCTGTCCGGGAGGCCCTGCGTAGCTCGATTCCACGTCGCGCCGGCGTCGGTACTGTAAAAGAGCCGGTCATTACCTGCCAGGTAAATGGTTGCGCCGGGCGACGTTTTGGAATCAATTGCCAGCGCCAGGAGGTCAGTCGAACCGCCCAGTCCGTTGTTCGCCGGGTTCCATGTGCCGCCGCCATCCGTGCTCTTCTGCAGCCCGGTCCTGGTTCCGGCGTAGACGCTGCCCGACGCCGGATCAACCAACATAGCCGGCACAACAAAGCCGTTCACTCCGGACTCAGATTCCGCCCAACTGGCGGCCCCGTCACTACTCTTAAATATGCCGTTATTGGTCGTCCCGAGCAGCAGGTTGCTGTCATTGACCGGATCAATGGTGATCGCTATGACGGACGACGGTGGCAGGCCAGTGCTTGCCGGATTCCAGGCGCCGCCGCCGTCGGTGGTTTTGAACACCGTGTTGTTCGTTCCGGAATAGACAACATTGTGATTGCTCGGGTCTATGGCCAATGACTCCGCTCCTCCGGGCGAATTTGCTTGTTGGGTCCAGTGTGCGCCGGCGTCAATGGTCTTATAGACCCCAGAGGTGGCGGCAGCGTATACGGTCCCTGAATTGACCGGATCGACGGCTACGGCAAACACGCTCGAAGTGGGCGCTCCGGCGCCGGAAGTATTCCAGTTTGCGCCAGCGTCAGTGCTTTGGAAGACGCCGCCCTGAAAAAATCCCGCATACAGGTTGGAAGAATTGGATGGGTCAATTGCCAATGCGTCAAGGCTAGATCCGGTCAAGCCGCTGGTGCCTGCGGCCCAGGTGACGCCGCTATCAGTACTTTTAGAGACTTGCTGATTGCCCCCAACGTAGACGGTCGTGCTGCTTTTCGGATCAGTGACTACTGTGCTCATTGAGATTGGCAGATTTGAGGAGTCGGAATAGGGTACGCTCCAGGTTGCGGCCCCGTCGGTGCTCGTAAACAGACTGCCTGAGGTCACGCAATAGATTGCGCCAGAGTTGGGATCGATAGCCAGGTCACTGATTTGTCCGTCGAAAAGGCCCGAATTTGCTGCCCTCCAACTGGAGCCAGTGTCCGTGCTCTTGAAAACTCCGCCTCCGAAGGTTCCGGCGTAAACGGTGTTGGAACTCATTGGATCAAAAACCATTGTGAGTACCGCTGCCCCAAGGGGCCCGACCGGAACCCACTGGTTGGAGGGCTGTTGAGAGTCAGCCCTGGAAAATCGAACACCCAAAAATGACGCCGAAAGCGCAAGTATCGCCAGAATGACGAAATATCTTGAACCTTTGTATGAAGCGTTACTCTTTGCACTATTTCCACGATGACTCATAATTCGCAGTCTTTCTCCGTTCGTTCTGCCCTATATCGCCGCTTATGTGTAAGGAAAGTCCGAAAGCGACTTCACTGAATTTCCACGTTTTAGTTGGGGAATTGGGGCCAGGCGGGGGTACCGCAACGCATTGGGGTCAGACAGACTTTATAGTATGTAGCGCAATTAAATCAATATTGAGTTCATCAATAAATTCCGGGCGCAGCGCGAGCCGGAATCCCGCGACACCCGGCTCGCGCTCCATCAACCTCTAGAATGTATACCTGAGAGTAAATTGAACGATTCGTCCTGGATTTATGGTGTCCACCGCCGAGCCGAATGCAGGGGCCGATATCACCCCGATTGGCAGTCCGAAATTGGGATGATTGAATGCATTGAACAGCTCGACGCGGAAGGCGATCGATTGATTTTCAAGTACGCGAAAGTCCTTTCCTAAGCCAAGGTCAAGGTTCACAAAGCGAGCGCCGCTGACTGTATTGCGCCCGACAAATCCATCCTGGCCCAATTGAAAGAAGTTCGCCAGTGTTGCTCCGGGGACTGTGGCGACTCGGAGCGGTCCTTGTCCCGATATGAACGCTAGGCCGCTGGTACTTAAGGGCCGGTCCGTCAGGTTTCCATCAAGATTCGCATCTATGGGCAGCGTCAAAGTAAATGGCTGGCCGCTGCTGGCTTGAAAAATCGATGATACCGTCCAGCCGCCAAGGTACTTCCTGGCGCCGGTAACATCTTTGAAGAAGGGAAGAGCCCAGATTACAGAAGCCGCCAGTCGGTGTCGCATATCAAAGCTTGCGTTGCCGCGTTCGAGCGCGAAATTGTTCTGATCCTGTGCGATTACCGGCGCGCCTGCGAGAGGAAACACATCGGATACATCGTCGATCGCGTGTGACCAGGTATAAGCAGCGGTCAGCGTAAGGCCGTGACTGTATGTTTTGCGAGCCCCCACCTGAAGCGAATGGTAGATTGAACTGGCCGAGTCTTCAAAGATCTGAAACGCGCCAAGTGAAGGAATCGGCCTCGGCTTCAACAGGTCTTGCAAAAAGTCGGCTAATACTTCAGGCGATGGCAACGGAATTGTGACGTTATGAGCGCCCTGTCTTAGTGCTATCGGAATCGACTCCGTAAGTTCCGGGCCGAGATTTGGCGTTGCCAAACGTGTCAAGTGAGTTCCTTTTGTGCCGACATAAGCGATCGACACCAACATGTCTCGAGTGAGTTGCCGCTCGATGCATATCTGCCACTGCTGCGCATATGGCGGCAACAGGTGTTTCTCCGGAAGCGTAAAAGCTACGCCAGAACCTCTGCCGGTCTGAACAAGAACCGACCCTAGCAGGTCCGCAAGATTCCCTGAAGATCCGCCGAATTCGTTTTGTGTGCCTGGGGCTATCAGATGAAGGCCATTCCTCTGTATAAACGCCGGATTGTTAAGGGCAAAGACGTTGATTCCGTCAAAGAACGCCCCGCTGTTCAAAGGAAACTGGTTCGGAAAGACGTTGCGCGATTGGCTGACAACTGCCCCAAGCACGGTGTCATAGTATATTCCGTAGCCGGCGCGAATTGAGGTCCTGCCGTCGCGCCACGGGTCCCACGCGAATCCCATGTGCGGTTCGAATTCCTTGTGATACGGATCGTATATGTTCTTTCGTCCGCCCAGCACCTGCTCGTATGCGTTAACAGTATTGCTAAACGCGGTTAAATCCTGGCGCAAGCCTGAAGATTGTGATGCCGGCGGCAGTGCCTTTAGTTCAAGCGCGTCTTCAATTCGATTGTTCACGTCGTGGGGCACGCTGTTGTATTCGTATCTCAGACCGTAGTCGACCACAAAATTGGAACTGACGCGCCAGTTGTCATTGAAAAAGAAGTTATATTCCGTGAAGCGAAGCCCTATTCCTGAATTCGGTGTCCCAAGCGTTATTGTCTGCAGAATTGAGGAAGGGATTCCGACGGCGGCAATATCGGCGCCAGGCAGCACGAAGGGTCCCGAAGTCTGACGAAACACGAACGGGCTGGTGGGGCCATGCTGAATGAAATTCCCGAAGTTGGCGATGCCGTCCGCGAATTCGACAAAGGGCCGATAGTTCAAGTCCTGAAGGCTGTTAAGTTGAATCCGCCGTATGTCCCCGCCCCACTTCAGGAAATGGGCGCCGGTTTTACGGGACACCGAATCGGCGTACTGAAATGTGTTGTCGACCCTTGCCTGTGGAAACGTGAACACATCCACCCCAACCGGGCTGTATGGTTGAATCAGAAGCTCTCCAATCGGACCGGTGCTTGAAACGATAAGACCCTGGTTGGTTGGCACGAGCGATTGGGAGTGAAAGTCGAAAGGACTTCCGGGTCGAGGCGTAAAGTCCAAGCGCGTTCTTCCATATGAGAATCGTCCCTGGTTGAACATCACCGGCGACAGCGCAGTGTCGACAATCAAGGAAAGATCCTGGGTCCGGGTACTTGCCTGAATGCTGGAATCAATCGCTCTGTTAACGCTTGGCAGGGTGCGGCCATCATCAGTGATGTTGTACCGGGCGTTGACTGTATTATTGGCATTGATGACCTGGGTCAGTCTTCCAGAGCCCACCGAGCCGTGGCCATTCGCAGGCAATACCTGGGTGAGCGTGTTAGCGCCGTACGGTCCGCCGGGATCGTTTGGCAGGGGATAAAAGGAAAGGACATTCATCCCGATCGGGGTTGCGCTTACGCCAGGCGAGCCGAAGAGATCGCCTTTGCCGGACGTAGGCCGCGGGTGCAAAACCGAAAAGAAGGTGGGCGTGGTTCCGAGAATGCTCCCCATAAAAGCCCGCACATCACGCTCTGAGGCGGTAGGGGTGGAAAAATGCTGCTCGCTGGAGGCATTGATATCCTGACGCTCAAAGCTGACAAAGAACTGCGTGGCGTCGCGGACCATAGGGCCTCCAAAGACCACGCCCGCTTGTGTGCGCGTATTTGAATCCTTACCGGCTGACGCGCCGCCGATGTGGTCAAAATAGTCGCGGGCGTTGAGCCTGGAATCTGTGAAAAGCCCATAGGCCTGACCGTGATAAGCGTTCCCGCCGAATTTTGATACGACGTTGACCTGTGATCCAACGTTGCGGCCCAGTTCGCCGTCCCACAACAGAGTCGAGATCTCAAATTCGTTGATTGATTCAATTGACTGCGGAACCAACGAGACAAATCCCTGCCGGCGGACTCCAACATTCGGGTCGTTATTGTCCGATCCGTCCACCGTGAAGTTGTTGGACCGCGCGCGCATTCCGTTGACTGAGAATTCGCCCGCGGTTCCGATTCCGAATCCAACGCCGGGTCCTTTGACGCCAGGAGTGAAGGGTGGAGGGGCAACGCCCGGTGCCAGCAGGGCAACCTCGTCGAAAGTCCTGGTGTCGGTAAGCGCGCCAAATGGCAGGAACGCCATAAATCGCTCGTCGAAGTTGCCACGGCGCGAGGGATCACTTGTATTAAGGATCGAGGTTCGCTCACCGGCGCCGCCGGCCGTTCCGGTTGTAGAGGGCGCGGGAGTCGCTGTGGCGGTCTGCGCCTTTAAAGTTATGTCGGGCGGGCGCAGGTCCGTTGTTTGATTCAACGGCACGGCAAAATCGGTGACGCCCATACCGGTGTACCCGTCAAGCGAAGCGGTAATCGAATAAAGTCCGGGGGCAATGAATGGGACCACGTAGAAGCCCTGTTCGTCGGTCACGGTAGCGCGGGTGTTGCCATTGCTTTGATTGATCACCTTGATAAAGACCTTTGGCAGGGGCTGGCTGCTCTGATCAAAGACACGACCGACCAATCGGCCCGATGTGGTTTGTGCGGGTACGATCGATGAAATCGCCGCTAGCGTGACGGCCAGCCTGATGGCCGATCTAGTTGTTCGCCAAAAAGGCATGGGGAGACGCCTCCTCTTCCAAGTTCTAAAATCCGTATCCGTTGTCGAGTTGACCGCGGCATAAGCCAGTTACGAGCGTCAACGCGAAGCGCACGCCAACAGGCTCGTGATATCAGCGGCGTTGCGTTCGGCCGGTAATGTCTTTGCTCGCCGACTAAGAGACTCCTACCAGGACTAGTCCCCGCTATAACCAGGCTATCGCATCAAAGGGCTAGCCGCCCCGGCGGAGTCGCTCTCCCCAGTTCCTCTACGACGTGCCCCACTGACCGGTGGGCGAATTAACGTGCTTGATAGCCGTTTGTATTTAGCTGGTGTCCCGTATCACCGGCTATGGCTTTTTATATGCGAATGTGCCGACGCCCCCGTCTTGATTAACTACGGTAATCAAAGCTTGATTCGTGGCCCCGATGTCCTTGATCAGGGATCCGTCGGCGAGGGCTCCTTTTTGAACAACGGTGCCCCCACTTTGCACAACCGCTGATTTCACGAATGCGACGCCGTCTACCAGTACTTGAACCGGCCCATTGAAGCCAGCGCCGATTGCCTTTAGCTTCGCCGCGCCAACCTTTAATTTATTAATTGTGGGGCCAGCCGGAGTGCTTGTCTCATTCGATGGAGAACTCTCTATTACTGTGCCGCCACAATTCCAAACGTTAGTGATGACATAAAACGATCCGGTCGGGGCTGCGGCCATCGTCGCTTCTTCCATGTCCGGAGGAACGGTCTCCCACAGGTTGGCCGGAATCGGCTGTACATCCGGCTGATCTGATTTATAGATGTTGATATCCACCAGCGTGCAGGAGTCATCTTGAATGCGGCGGTCCAGGGCGGCAGTTGGCCGCCTTACTACAGTGGCCCGCAGATTTTCGGGTGCGGGAGTCGGGTTAGCCGCGGTCGGTGCGGGCTGGTCCCACACAAGCTCAATTACTGCGCCGCCCGCCACCGCGGTCGACAGCATGGCCATATTGTTATTTAGATTTGGGTCGCTTGAGAGGCTCATAACAGACGGGGTTGCGGTTATCGTCGTTCCTCCGGCGGCAAGCACGTTTAGGGTAAGGGAAGCAGTCGCGCTAGCGCCGTTGGCAAGAGGTCCCATTAGGAATACAACATCGCCGGTGCTGCCCGGATTGGCATTTTCGATCGTGCCCTGGCTCGACGTACCTGATGAGACAGTCGTTCCCACCAGAGCTGGGAACGACAGCGCAACGCCATCTGCCTCGTCGGGTCCTTCATTGGTCACCCTCATGGAGTAGGAGATCTGGTCTCCGCTCGCGACCTTTGTGGACGATACCGTGGTCGCCAAAGAAAGGTCAGATTTAGCGGTTGAAGAGGACTTCATCATTGTTGCGGTGCCGGATTCGGTTGCGACCTCAGTGGCAGTTTCGTTCGGAACCGACACCGTTCCCATATATGTAATTTGCGCCTGACCATCGCTAATCTGGCCTGTAAAGGTGCCGTTCACGTTGCCCGTGCCGAGGAATGTAAAAGAGCCGGAAACATTTCCGTTGGCATCAACACTTCCGGTGATGATCTCGCCGCCGCCAGGAGTCTCAAATCCGAATATGTCGAGGCTGCCGGTTCCCGTGAACGAGCCTCCTTGCTGGAAGTCAATCTGCATCACGGATTGCGATGGAAGCGGCCCTATTGTCATTACGACTTCACCATCGGCTGAAACGGTAATCGTGTCGGTGCCAGTACCCTGGTAGCTGCCAATTATTTGAGGGATCGTTTGAGCATGAGCTATACGCTGCCCGCCGGTGACCGCTATCCCACCCGAAAGCCATACCAGGAGCAACACGCCACAGAGTGAGGGGCTAACAATCCGTTTTCCCAACGACGGACGGAGGGCGCATCGGCGCTTTGAATCGATCGTGTATGGCCGAGTGTCCTTTGTGAGACCTATGTGTATCTCGCGGTCGACTTTTCTCATTGTGTCCTCCCAGCTAAATTCAAAGTCCTGAAGACTATCATACAGGTCCTGGATTTGGGCTTTGATTGGCGTGATCCCTAACTCTCTCGATGCCTGCGAGCCTCAGCTTTTTGAGGCTCTCATTATCCAGTATGTTTACAATTCCATACCTCTCCTAGTTCCCGATGAAGCTGTAAGTCCCTTTTCCCCCGTCGGGGTTCTGAAACGTTATCAGAACCCTCTTCCCGGAAACTGCTTGAGTGATAGTGTTGCCGTTTGATAGGGAGCCCTTCTGTACTACCAGGGACGGCTTCTTGAGTGTGGCCGCCTTCTCAAACCCGATCTTTTCGATAAAGAGCTGTATCTGTGGGTCGAATCCGGAGCCCGACCCCTTTATCTTGCTTCCCACGGTGACAGAGTCAATGGACGGACCGGCCGGGATTCCGGCTGTGTTTGAAGGACTGCTCTCCATTATAGTGCCTCCGCAGTTGAACACGGTGGTGAGGACGTAAAACGTGCCGGGAGGAGCCGTCGGCATGTTCGCGGAACTTGTATTGGGAGGAACGGTCTGCCACAGATTTGCCGGTATTGCTTCGACCGGGGTAGTGGTCGAGAGATAGATGTTGATACCGATGGGCGTGCACCCGGAGTCATCCCGCGGCTTCCTCTCGGGTTGATTCTTTTGCAATCCAGCATCCGACATAAGAGCCCACTCGGCGGATGTAAAAGCCGACTCAGCTAGTGAAGCACTTTCGGATGCCGAAGCGACCCCAATCGTGAGATGAGTCGGGGGAGGAATGGGGTTATCGCCCGTTGGCTGCGATGGTATCCAGGTCAGGTTGATCACCCCTCCTCCTTTTATCTGGTTACTGTTGCTCGCCGAGCCAAAAGTCCCAGAATCAGCGCTCTGAGGCATCGCAACAGTGGTCAAGGTGCTGCCCGGAGACGCTAATACATTTACGATCAGGAATACCAAGGTGGATTCGCCGCTCGGGATGTCGCCAAGGGAGAATTGAATCATGCCGGTCCCTCCAGGGTTTGGAGCAGTCGTCGCCCCGCCCGGAACCGAGGAGAATGTTGCTCCATCGGGAATGGTCTGGGTCAGCGTGACTCCGGTCGCGGTATCTGGACCGGAATTCGTAACTGTGGTTGTGTACGTGAGCCGAGTCCCGGCCGCGACGGGTTGAGGATTGGCGACTATCGAGGCTGAGAGGTCGACCTGTGCGCCTTGACCTGACTGATTAATAGTAAACGTCTGGTTCGCAATACCAACGGTCCCAGTTCTTGCCGCTCCACTGTTAGGGGCGACCGAGAAGTTGACGCTACCGTTTCCCATACCCGTAGGGGAGGAAGTAATGCTTATCCATCTCTCATTAGCGATTGCGGTCCAAGCGCAGGTGCTTGCAGTCGTGATGTTGATCGTTCCAGTTGCCGCGCCGGTCCCGGTATTTAAAGAGCCCGGAGACAGGGAATAGTCGCATCCCGACCCATCCTGGGAAATCGAGAATACCTGGTCAGCAATAGAAATACTACCTGACCTGGTAGGTCCCGACGGGTTGGCATCAACCGAATATGTGACTTGTGCACTTCCACTTTCATTACCGGTCGAGGTTATATGGACCCAGGGCACATTGACGCTCACCATCCAACTGCATTCGGCGGTGGTAGTGAGATTGAAGCTTCCGCTGCCGCCGGATATCCCGAATGACTGGCTCGCCGGTGATATCGCGTAGCTGCAGCCGGATTCAGTGACGGTGAACTCCTGGCCGGCAGCGTTGACAGTTCCCATGCGAGTCGCCCCGGACGTATTAGGGGCTATGGTATAACTGAAGCTGGTTGTGGTGGTCGACGTTATCGTGATCCAGCTAACAGCGGAAGCAGCGGTCCAGGTGCAGGAGGCGCATCGCGAAAGCTGGGGAACCAGGGTTGTTCCCGATCCGCCCTGCCCTGAAAATGTCTGCGCCGCCGGCATTAGCGGCATGGCACAGCTTCCAAAGCCATCCTGACTTACCGTATAAGTCTGGCCTGCCACCGTGATCGTGCCCTGACGAGCGGCGACTTTGACATTTGAGGAGACCTGATAACCGACGAAACCGATGCCTGTCCCCGACGATCCCCCGGTAATTGTTATCCAGGAGTCGTTGCTTGCCGCGGTCCAAGAGCAGGCTGCCATCGTCGGGTCAACTTCAAAGGCGCCTCCGTGTGCGCCGCTGTCAAAGCAGGCGCCGGTCGGCTTGAGAATGTATGAACAGGCCGCGGGAAGTACGTCCGGCTGGACCGAACGTGTTTCGACCTGGCGCTTGGAGTTGGTCTCCTGCACGGAGGGATGAGCGGATAGCAACAGACTCGCTTCTGTGTCCCCAACTTCCTCCAGGCTCATCGACCCTGGAAAGAAGTCGCGAGGCTTCTCGAAAAGAATATGTTTCAAGCTGTCATGCGCCACCGCGGACGTAAGGTCAACTGTGGGCGACTGCCCACCGTCTGGTTCTCTATCAGCCAGACTGCTGTTTAGAAATGCCGGCGTCAGGATCAGAAGAAATAACACCATAGCGATAATGGTCAATGATCTGCTAGCCATATCCGAAGCCTCCGCCATCCTTTTAGAAGCCGTTAGGACTGTATCCATGTCGCAATGGCTTAACGCCAAGTGATGCTTGCCTTTCATATATTGATGCGGAAAAGGGGCTGGGACTGGCTCAATCCTCCAGAGCGCCCAAGCATCCGCGCCAGTATGTGTGACCATTTTCAAGGATTCCAAATCTTTCCACAGACGGGCTCAGAGCAGAAATATGTATCAGAGGTCCTGATCTAAATGGTTGACTCTGTGTGAGAAAAGTAATAATGTTAGGCGCATTCGGGCTCCCACCCGAACTCGAGCGCCCCTCACTGTCTGGCGCCCGAATCTGGCCACTATGGTAACGGTAAGTGGCTCCGCAATGGTTGACGCTGAGGTAACCAGACTGTTGCAGCAATGGAGCGGTGGGGATCGCAAGGCCCTTGACCGGCTGATACCCCACATCTATGATGAGCTTCACCGGATAGCGAAAAGACAGTTTCGCCGGGAACGGCCAGACAATACTCTTCAACCAACTGCATTGGTGAATGAACTCTATATTCGGCTTATTAAGCAGAGTGGCTTCGAATACCAGAATCGATCGCATTTCTTTGGCATCGCGGCGAGAATAATGCGGCAGGTCCTTGTTGATTTTGCTCGCGAGCGAAAGGCCGACAAGCGCGGAGGTGGCAAATACACCCTCGATTTGAGCGCGATTCCGGACATGCCCGACGAGACCGCGACAACGCCCGACCTGCTGGCTATCGACCAGGCGCTTGACCGGCTTGCCTCCTTCGACTCCCAGCAACTACGAATAGTCGAGATGAAATTCTTCTGCGGTTTGTCCATCGAAGAGATATCGGAAGCGATCGAAGTGTCACCCGCTACCGTCAAACGTGAATGGGCGTTGGCCCGCGCGTGGCTGTTTCTCGAACTAAAGAAGTGATCAAACCTGAACCTATGGACGCAGAGCGATGGATACGGGTCAAGGCGATTTTCCACGAAGCAGCCGATCTGGCGGCTTCCGAGCGAATCGACTATATCAGGACAAGATGCGATGGTGACGTCGCTCTGGCTGCCCAAATCGAGGAATTGCTCTGGGCCCACGATCAGGATTTATCATTCTTTGAAACGCCGGTGCTGCAAAATATCAATCCCGGAATGGAGGACCAACAGATATGGAACTCGGGAAAACTTATCGGCCCATACCGCATTGTTCACGAGATCGGGTCGGGGGGCATGGGTTCGGTTTATCTGGGCGAGCGGGCTGATAAGCAATTCGAAAAACGGGTTGCTATAAAGGTGATCCGACTTGGATTTGGCGACGCTCTCATCATTGGACGTTTCATAGCCGAAAGACAAATGCTTGCGCGGCTAGAGCACGCGAATATAGCCCGGATGCTTGACGGAGGAACTACACAGGACGGCCTGCCATATCTTGTGATGGAGTATGTCGAAGGCAAGCAAATAACGCGTACTGTGAAGAGAGGCAGCTTTCGACAGCCGAGCGGCTTGTTCTGTTTCGGATGGTTTGCGCCGCCGTTCATCACGCGCATCAGAACCTGATCGTTCACCGGGATATAAAGCCTAGTAATATCC
>Ga0335078_10004204_pt1 | contig 21363 bp, 19 predicted proteins | sample Lox_Sample_32_FD_206711 | JGI IMG/M metagenome (GOLD analysis project Ga0335078, IMG submission 206711) | Soil microbial communities from Loxahatchee National Wildlife Refuge, Florida, United States - Lox_Sample_3.2 | ecosystem: Environmental > Terrestrial > Soil > Wetlands | place: USA...
GTCCGACCGCCGCAACTCGGCCTCGACCACCTCCTCGGTGCGGGGCGCGCCGACGGTGGGGCGCGCCGGCGCCGCATCCGGGTCCTGTGGCTTGAGCACCAAGCCGCGCACGCGCTCGGCGAGCGGCACCTTCTCCTCGGACGGGGTGGGGCGGACGGTGGGCAGCGACAGCAGGAGCCGCTGTCCCAGGCGCAGCCGGGGCGGCGCGTCGTCGGGCGCCGCGTGGGGAACGGAAGCTTCGGGCATCGTGCAAGGGTACCGCGCCCGGTCCTGTCGCCACCACGGGCACGCGGGTCCGACGGCTCGATTCCATGCCCTCTGAACAGGGACGCAGCACCGGCGCGACCAGTTCACGCGTTGGTAACACGGGCGTGACCGAGCCGAAACGCCCGGCTTGCATCCTTGGGCCGCAAGGCGAACCCCTGCTGTGGACCTGGCGCACCCAATGCCGTGTGCCGCCCCGGTCCAGGTGCGGCCGCCCGAGGAAGAGACGAGAGGAGTATCCGAGCCGTGCACCTGTTAGCCGGAGCTGTTCAGGTTCCGTACCCCAGTTGGCTCAACACGGGCGACAACACGTGGCAGATCACCGCCGCCACGTTCGTCGGCCTCATGAGTCTCCCGGCCCTGGCCGTCCTCTACGCGTCGATCGTCCCCAAGAAGTGGGCCGTGAACGTGCTGGCCATGATGTTCGCCGGGTTCTCCCTGGTCCTCATCGCCTGGGTCCTGTGGTCCTACAAGATGGGCTTCGGCGCCACCTCGCTCGGCGGGGGGGTGCACAACGGGGTCCAGACCCAGCTGAGCGGCGTCGGATGGTTCAAGCACTTCTTCGAGAACTTCGTCGGGAAGCCGGGCCAGATCACGAACGCCTTCAACGAACAGGGACAGGCGGTGTCGGCGGCCAACACCGTGATCCCCTTCCACTTCTCCACCGACACGCTGGCCTACTTCCAGTTCGTGTTCGCCGCCATCACCCCGCTGCTGTTCATGGGGAGCGTGCTCGGGCGCATCAAGTTCAGCGCCTGGTGCATGCTCGTGCCCCTGTGGTCGACCTTCGTCTACGGCATCAACGCCTTCCTGCTGTGGGGCGGCGGCTACTTCGCCCAGGAGGGGGCGCTCGACTTCTCGGGCGGCTTCGTCATCCACATGTCGGCCGGAGTGTCGGGCTTCGTGGCGGCCTGGGTGCTCGGGCCCAGGCTGGCGCGCGACAGACAGCACGCCGTGCCCAACAACCTGGTCATGGCGGCGGTGGGCGCCGGCATCCTGTGGCTGGGCTGGAACGGCTTCAACGGCGGCGACCCGTACTACGCCGGGACCGACGCCGCCGCCGCGGTGGTCAACACCAACCTGGCCACCGCCGCGGGCGTGCTCACCTGGATGGGCATGGACGCCTGGCTCACCAAGGCCAAGAAGCCCACCTTCCTCGGCGGCGTGAACGGCATGATCTGCGGCCTGGTGGGCATCACCCCCTGCGCCGGCTGGGTCAACGGCTGGGGTGCCATCGCCGTGGGCGTGATCGACTGCGCCATCGTGTGGGTGGCCTGGAACTACCTGTCCAAGATGAAGCCATTCAGCAAGGTGGACGATGCCCTCGGCGTCATCTACACCCACGGCATCGCCGGCTTCTTCGGGGGCCTGTTGCTGGGCATCTTCGGGGATCCGAACATGCTGGAGTACGGCTGCGGCAACCTCACCAAGGCGGGCCAGGTGGCGAGCACGCCCGGCTACGCCGTTGCCGGCCACGGCTGCACGCCCTTCGGGGTGAGCGGCCTCATGTACACCGGCTCGGCCCACCAGTTGTGGGAACAGTTCCGGGCCGCCATCTGGGTCATCTTCTGGTCCGCGCTCGTGACCTTCATCCTCATGAAGATCATCGGGCTGGTCCTTCGGGGTACCCGCTACCCCGACGAGGTGCTCGAGGTCGGCGACCTGGCCATCCACGACGAGGAGGCCTTCCCCGAGGAGACGCTGGCCGTACGCTCGGGCGGTGCCTTCGAGATGGCCGGCCTCGCCGTCGGCTCCATGTCACCGCCGACGGCGGCCGATCCGCCACCACCCATCGGTGAACGCCACTAACCCGTCGGGACGAAAGGGAACAATCAGACCATGAAGTTGATCGTGGCAGTCATCAAGCCTTTCAAGCTCGACGAGGTGAAGGACGTCCTCAAGACGCTGGGGGTACAGGGCATGACCCTGACCGAGGCCCAGGGCTTCGGGCGGCAACGGGGCCACACCGAGGTGTACCGGGGTGCGGAGTACGAGGTCGACTTCGTGCCCAAGCTCCGGGTGGAGGTCCTTGTGGACGACCCCCAGGTCGACGAGGTCGTCGACGGCATCGTCAACACCGCGGCGACCGGCAAGATCGGCGACGGCAAGGTGTGGGTGGTGCCCGTCGACCAGGTGGTGCGGGTCCGAACGGGTGAACGGGGAAGCGACGCCCTCTGATCCCGTGCTGTGACCACCGACCGGCCCGGCGCGCCAGCCCCCCGGGCGCGCCGGGCGGTCGGTGGGGTCAGCCCGCCTGGCGGGCCACGGCCTCCCTGGCCGCCGCGATGGCCTCGGGATCCCCGAGCTGGCGGTCGTCGAGGAGTGCGAGGTTGTCGTCGAGGCGGAACCACCACGGCACCCCGGTGGGCACCTCGAGGCCGACGATGTCGTCGTCGGAGATGTGCTTCAGGTACTTGGCCAGCGCCCGGATGGAGTTGCCGTGCGCCACCACGAGCACGGCGCCGAAGGTTCCGAGGTCGCCGGCGATGGCGTCCTCCCAGTAGGGCACCATCCGGGTGACCACGTCGGCCAGGCACTCGGTGGCGGGCAGTGCCTCGATGGGCACCCCCCGGTAGCGGTGGTCGTGGCCGGGGTGGCGCTCGTCGGCGGGTTCGAGAGCGGGCGGCGGCGTGGCGTAGCTGCGACGCCACAGCTTCACCTGGGCGTCGCCGTACCTCTGCGCCGTCTCCTTCTTGTTGAGGCCCTGCAGGGCGCCGTAGTGGCGCTCGTTGAGCCGCCAGTGGCGGCGCACGGGAAGCCAGGTCCGGCCCAGCTCCTCCAGGGCCAGGTTGGCGGTGCGCACCGCCCGGGTCAGCACCGACGTGTGCACCACCCGGAGGTCGAGCTCGGCCTCGGCGGCCAGGAGCACCCCGGCCTGGCGGGCCTCGTCCTCGCCCTTGAGGGTCAGGTCGACGTCGGTCCACCCCGTGAAGAGGTTCTCGGCGTTCCACACCGACTCGCCGTGACGGACCAGGACCAGATCGGGCACCGATTCGAGCGTACCCCCGGGCCCCCGTGCTCCCAGGGGCCGGGAGGGCGACACCCGAGGATGGGCGCGGCCCGGCCCACGAGGGGTCCGGGCAACCGGGAACGGCGGATGTTCCCGTCCACCGGGGGACGGGGGGAGGGCGGAGGGGCGCAGGGATCGTGGCGGGCGGATCCCTGCGCCCTCGCTGTGTGCGGCTCCGCCTCTAGCCCCCCAGTGCCATCCCGGAGGACCACACCATACGCCGCCCCGGGGCCCGATGTCACGCGGCACTGACGCCATGGCACCGGAGATTGACAATCGGCCGGGGGCGCGTCCACCGGGTGGGCATGCGGACCCGGTATGCGCCGGCGCTGGTACGCCGGCCCCGGAGGATGACGACGACCGCTGAGGCGGGCCGGCGGAACGGCACCCGCCTCAGCGGTGTCGTCGAAACATCCCACCGCGGGGAGCACACGAGCCCCGGGCGGGCGTCTGACGGTGGCCTTGGGCAGGGCCACCCGGCGGAACTGGGGCTCGTCCGACGAGGGCGTCGCGGCCTGTCGTGAGCACCGTCCCGCATTGAAAACTACGCCTGGTGGCCAGGGCGGTGCTAGCCGTGAATTCCCTGGTGGGCATAGGTGGAAGCCCCCGGGTGGCGGCCCGGGCCGCGGTGCGAGGGGTGAACGCCCGGCCGGATCGCCCCGTACCCCCGGCGGCGGGCGCGGGCGCCTGCGATCCGCCCTTGGTCCGTGGCGCCCGCGCCCTGCCGGCGGTGCCCCCCGGTCGGAGGGGCAGCCGACGGCGTCGCCGCTGGTCGGCGGTGGGGCAGCTCCTCTGGACAGGGAAGATCGCCCAACTCGGCGGTGTTGACGGCAGGGAAGGTGATTTCTTGATTGACATACACTCAGATTCGCTATACTGAGCCCAGTCAGATTCACACCAAGCTAGCGAGGAGGGCTCCGGCGGGCGTCGGAAGCCGCTCCCTGAATTCGGAGGCAACCCCCATGCCCAAGGCCGTCGGAATCGACCTCGGCACCACCAACTCCGTCGTGAGCGTCCTGGAGGCCGGCGAACCGGTCGTCATCCCCAACGCCGAGGGGAGCCGCACCACACCTTCGGTCGTCGGGTTCTCCAAATCGGGCGAGGTGCTCGTCGGCGAGGTGGCCAAGCGCCAGGCCATCACCAACCCCGACCGCACCATCCGCTCCGTCAAGCGCCACATGGGCACGGCGTGGTCCGTGGACATCGACGCCAAGAAGTACAACGCCCAGGAGATCTCGGCCCGCATCCTGCAGAAGCTCAAGAGAGACGCCGAGTCCTACCTCGGCGACACCGTGAACCAGGCCGTGATCACGGTCCCCGCCTACTTCGACGACGCCCAGCGCACCGCAACCAAGGAGGCGGGCCAGATCGCCGGCCTCGAGGTGCTGCGCATCATCAACGAGCCCACGGCGGCCGCCCTGGCCTACGGCCTCGACAAGGAGAACAAGGAGCAGACGGTCCTCGTCTTCGACCTCGGCGGCGGCACCTTCGACGTGTCGATCCTCGAGATCGGTGAGGGCGTCTTCGAGGTGAAGTCGACCTCGGGCAACACCAGCCTCGGCGGCGACGACTGGGACCAGCGGATCATCGACTGGCTGGTCACCGAGTTCAAGAACACCGAGGGTGTGGATCTCTCCGCCGACAAGATGGCCCTGCAGCGGCTCAAGGAGGCTGCCGAGAAGGCGAAGATCGAGCTGTCGTCGGTGCAGGAGACCCAGATCAACCTCCCCTTCATCACGGCCACCTCCGAGGGCCCCAAGCACCTCGACCTGAAGCTCACACGGGCCAAGTTCAACGAGCTGACCGCTGACCTCGTCGACGCCTGCAAGGGACCGTTCGAGCAGGCCATCGCCGACGCCGGCATCCCGAAGTCCGACATCCAGCACGTCGTGCTGGTGGGCGGCTCGACCCGGATGCCCGCCGTGCAGGAGCTGGTGCAGTCACTCACGGGGAAGGAGCCCCACAAGGGCGTCAACCCCGACGAGGTGGTGGCCGTGGGCGCCGCGGTCCAGGCGGGCGTGCTCAAGGGCGAGGTGAAGGACGTGCTGCTGCTCGACGTCACCCCGCTGTCACTGGGCATCGAGACCAAGGGTGCGGTCATGCACCGGCTCATCGAGCGCAACACGACGATCCCGACCAAGCGCTCCGAGGTGTTCACCACGGCCGAGGACAACCAGCCGTCGGTGGAGATCCACGTCCTCCAGGGTGAGCGCGAGATGGCCATGTACAACAAAACCCTGGGCAAGTTCCAGCTCGTGGATCTCCCCCCGGCCCCGCGCGGCGTTCCGCAGATCGAGGTCACCTTCGACATCGACGCCAACGGGATCGTCCACGTCTCGGCCCGCGACACCGCCACCGGCAAGGAGCAGTCGATGACTATCACGGGCCAGTCCTCGCTGGCCAAGGACGACATCGAGCGTATGGTGCGCGACGCCGAAGCCCATGCCGAGGACGACCGCCGCCGCCGCGAGGAGGCGGAGATCCGCAACAACGCCGACACCCTCGTCTACCAGACCGAGAAGTTGCTGCGTGAGCAGGGCGAGAAGTTCGAAGGCGACGAGAAGACCAAGGTCGAGTCGGGCCTCAAGGACCTGAAGGACGCCCTGGCCGGTTCGGACGTCGAGAGGATCAAGGACGCCACCGAGGCCCTGGTCAACGCCAGCCACGGGTTCACCCAGCGGCTCTACGAGCAGGCCTCGCAGTCCCAGGCCGGCCCGTCGGGAGCCGGGGACGGGGCAGCCCCGTCCGACGATGAGGTCGTCGACGCCGAGATCGTCGACGAACCCGGCGCATGAGCCCCCCGGCACCGGGTTCCGGGAGCCCCGTCGATCCCGGCGACGACCGTCGCCGGGAGGCCGGGGATCCCGAGGCCGCGCGCCAGCGCGCCGACGACGCCGACGCGGTGTTCGCGGCGGCCGAGGAGATCGTGGAGGAGGCGGCGGAGATCGCCGAGGTGGTCGAAGAGGAGCTCGAGGACGTGCTCGGGACCGTGCGACGCGAACGCGACGAGTACCTGGACATGCTGCGGCGCGTCCAGGCCGACTTCGAGAACTACAAGAAGCGCATGGTCCGACAGCAGACCGACCATCTTGAGCGCGCCGGCGCCGAGCTGGTGACGAAGCTGCTGCCGGTCCTCGACGCCCTCGACCTGGCACGCGCCCATCTGGGCGACGCAGTGGCCAGCCCCGAGGGCAAGGCCCTGGTGGCCGCGTCGGGGCTGCTCGTCGATACCCTGGCCAAGGAGGGCCTCGAGCGCATCGACGACCCCGGCGCGCCCTTCGACCCGACCATGCACGAGGCCGTGGACCACCTGCCGCCCGACGACCGTCCCGGCCCGTCGGTCCAGGGGGAGCCGGCCCCGCCCGACGGTCCGGTCGTCGACGGTGTGCTGCGGGCCGGCTACCGCTGGAAGGGCCGCGTCATCCGGCCGGCCATGGTCCGGGTGAAGGGCTGACGGCGTGGTCGCCCAGCGCGAATGGCTCGAGAAGGACTACTACCAGGTCCTGGGGGTGGCCTCGACGGCCACCGACAAGGAGATCACGCGCGCCTACCGGAAGCTGGCCAAGCAGTTCCACCCCGACGCCAACCCCGGCTCCGAGGACCGCTTCAAGGAGATCACCGCCGCCTACGACGTGCTCGGTGACGCCGCCAAGCGCAAGGAGTACGACGAGGTGCGCCGCCTGGGGGCGTCGGGCCTGGGCGGATTCGGCGGCCCGGGCGGGGCGAACTTCCGCATCGAGGACCTCGGGGACCTGGGGGATCTGCTCGGGGGGCTGGGGGCCACCTTCGGCGGCCGCCGCGGCCGCAGCGCCGGCCCGCGCCGGGGCGCCGACGTGGAGGCCGAGCTCCACCTGTCGTTCGAGGACGCCGTGCGAGGGGTGACCACCGCTGTGCACGTGGCCGGCGAGGCCCGGTGCGAGACCTGCGGGGGCTCGGGCGCGGCGCCGGGGTCCTCCCCGGTGACCTGCCCCACCTGCCACGGCCGGGGGGCGCTCGACGACAACCAGGGTCTGTTCTCCTTGAGCCGCATCTGCCCGCAGTGCAGCGGCCGGGGCACGGTGGTCGACAAGCCCTGCAAGACCTGCAAGGGCAGCGGCGTGACCCGCCGCACCCGCGAGGTCAAGGTGCGCGTGCCCGCCGGGGTCGAAGACGGCCAGCGCATCCGGGTGAAGGGTCGCGGCGCTGCCGGCCGGGGCAACGGACCCTCGGGGGACCTCTACGTGACGGTCCGGGTGGCGACCCACCCGCTCTTCGGCCGGCGCGGCCGCAACCTCACCCTCACCGCCCCCGTGACCTTCCCCGAGGCCGCCCTGGGGTCGACGGTGACGGTGCCCACCCTCGACGGCCCGGTCACCCTGCGCATCCCGCCCGGGACCTCGTCGGGCCAGACCTTCCGGGTGAAGGGCCGGGGCGTGCCCGGCTCGGGCCGCAACGGAACGGGCGACCTCCTCGTGACCACCGAGGTGGCCGTGCCCAAGAAGCTCACCGACGCCCAGCGGGCGGCGGTGGAGGAGTACGGGCGCGTCTCGCGCGAGCAGCCGCGCCGCCATCTGGGAGTGAGCGATGAACCACACGGCGGCCGGAGCAACGCCGGCCACGACACCAGCACCGCCAGGACCGGCGATGGCGCCGGCGCCTGACCCTGGCCGCCCCGGCGGCACCGGGGGGCCCGGGCGCCCCGCCCCCGAGGGCGCCGCCCGCGCCGTCTACGTCATCTCGGTGGCCGCCGAGCTCGCCGGCGTGCACCCCCAGACCCTGCGCCTCTACGAGCGCCGGGGCCTGGTGGACCCGTCGCGGACCCACGGCGGCAACCGCCGCTACTCGCCGCGCGACATCGAGCGGCTGCGCCGCATCGGCGATCTCACCGCCGCGGGGCTCAACCTCGAGGGCGTGCGCCGCGTGCTCGAGCTCGAGGCCGAGGTCGAGCGCCTGGGCGCCGAGCTCGACGCGGTGCGCGCCGAGGCCCGGGCCACGCTCGAGCGGACCCACCGGCAGTACCGCCGCGACCTGGTGCCGGTGCGCCAGGCCCTGGTGTGGCGGGGCAGGAGGTAGCCATGGCCATCGATCCCAACCGCTGGACGCTCAAGACCCAGGAGGCGGTGCAGGCCGCCACCGACCTGGCCCGGGCCCAGAACAACGCCGAGGTGACCCCCACGCACGTGCTGGCCGCCCTGCTGGGGCAGGCCGACGGCCTCACCGTGCCCCTGGTGGCCAAGGCCGGGGTGGAGCCCGCCGCCCTCAGCACCAGGGTCCAGGAGCGCCTGGCGGCCATGGCCAAGGCCTACGGCGGCGGCGAGGTCACCTTCGCCCGCGCCACGCGCGACCTGCTCGAGACGGCCGACACCCTGCGCCGGGACATGGGCGACGAGTACCTGTCGGTGGAGCACCTCGTCCTGGCCCTGGCCGACGAGGTGGGGGCCACGCGCGACCGGCTGCTCGAGGCCCTGCGCCAGGTGCGCGGCAGCCACCGGGTCTCCTCCCAGAACCCCGAGGAGCAGTACCAGGCCCTCGAGCGCTACAGCCGCGACCTCACCGACCTGGCCCGCCACGGCAAGCTCGACCCCGTCGTCGGGCGCGACGAGGAGATCCGCCGCATCATCCAGGTGCTGTCGCGCCGAACCAAGAACAACCCGGTGCTCATCGGCGAGCCCGGGGTGGGCAAGACCGCCATCGTGGAGGGCCTGGCCAACCGCATCGTGGAGGGCGACGTGCCCGAGGGCCTGCGCGACAAGCGGGTGGTGAGCCTCGACCTCTCGGCGATGGTGGCCGGGGCCAAGTACCGCGGCGAGTTCGAGGAACGCCTCAAGGCCGTCCTGAAGGAGATCACCGACGCCGAGGGCGAGATCGTCACCTTCATCGACGAGCTCCACACCATCGTGGGCGCCGGGGCGGCCGAGGGGGCGATGGACGCCGGCAACATGATCAAGCCCATGCTGGCCCGAGGCGAGCTGCGACTCATCGGCGCCACCACGCTCGACGAGTACCGCAAGCACATCGAGAAGGACGCCGCCCTCGAGCGCCGCTTCCAGCCCGTGTTCGTGGAGCAGCCCTCGGTGGAGGCCACGGTGGCCATCCTGCGCGGCCTCAAGGAGCGCTACGAGGTGCACCACGGAGTGCGCATCCAGGACGCCGCCCTGGTGGCGGCGGCGGTGCTCTCGGACCGCTACGTCACCGGGCGCTTCCTCCCCGACAAGGCCATCGACCTCGTCGACGAGGCCGCCAGCCGGCTGCGCATCGAGATCGACTCCATGCCCACCGAGATCGACGTGGTCACCCGGCGCATGCGCCAGCTCGAGATCGAGCGTGTGGCGCTGGCCAAGGAGACCGACGCCGCCTCCAAGGAGCGCCTGGCCCGCCTGGACGAGGAGCTCGCCAACCTGAAGGAGGAGTCGGCGGCCATGACGGCGCGCTGGCAGGCGGAGAAGGACGCCATCGCCGCCATCCGCGCCCTCAAGGAGGAGCTCGAGACGCGCAAGGGCGAGGCCGAGCGCTTCGCCCGCGACGGCGACCTGGCCCACGCCTCGGAGATCCGCTACGGGGTGGTGCCCGAGATCGAGCGCCGCATCGACGACGCCACCAAGGCCCTGGCGGAGCTGCAGGCCTCCGGGGCCATGCTCAAGGAGGAGGTCGACGCCGAGGACGTGGCCGAGGTGGTGAGCCGCTGGACCGGCATCCCCGTGAGCAGGCTCATGGAGGCCGAGCTGGCGAAGCTCGTGCGCATGGAGGACGCCCTGCACGAGCGCGTCGTCGGCCAGGACGAGGCCGTGCGAGCGGTGGCCAACGCCATCCGCCGGAGCCGGGCGGGGCTCTCGGACCCCAACCGCCCCATCGGGTCGTTCCTGTTCCTCGGCCCCACGGGGGTGGGCAAGACCGAGCTGGCCCGCGCCCTGGCTGCCTTCCTGTTCGACGACGACCGCGCCATGGTCCGCATCGACATGGGCGAGTACCAGGAGAAGCACACGGTGTCGCGTCTGGTGGGGGCGCCTCCCGGCTACGTCGGCTACGAGGAGGGCGGCCAGCTCTCCGAGGCCGTGCGCCGCCGGCCCTACGCGGTGGTGCTGCTCGACGAGATCGAGAAGGCCCACCCCGACGTGTTCAACGTCCTGCTCCAGGTGCTCGAGGACGGCCGGCTCACCGACGGCCAGGGCCGCACGGTCGCTTTCACCAACACCGTGCTCATCATGACCTCCAACCTCCCGGGCGACCCCCAGGACTTCTTCAAGCCCGAGTTCTTCAACCGGATCGACGAGGTGGTCCGCTTCCGCCAGCTGTCCCGGGACGACATCCGCCACATCGTGGACATCCAGGTCCGGCGCCTCGCCACCCGGGTGGCCGAGCGCCGCCTCACCCTCGACGTCACGCCGGCCGCACGGGACTGGCTGGCGTCCGCCGGCTACGACCCCGACCTCGGGGCCCGGCCCCTGCGGCGGGTGCTGCAGCGCTCCGTGGAGGACCCGCTGGCCCTGGCCCTGCTCGAGGGCCGCTTCGGCGACGGCGACACCGTGGTGGTGGACGCCGCCCCCGGCGGGGGCGTCGAGCTGCGCTGAGCCCCGCCGGCGTCGTCCCAGGCCCGGGCTACACTGCGGCGTAATCCGCTGGCGCTCGACGGAGGAACGCGTGCCCGCAACCGTGGTCGTTGGGACCCAGTGGGGCGATGAGGGCAAGGGCAAGCTCACCGATCTGCTGGCCCGGGACATGCACATGGTGGTCCGCTACCAGGGCGGCCACAACGCCGGGCACACCGTGGTGGTGGACGGGCAGTCCTTCGCCCTCCAGCTCGTGCCGAGCGGGATCCTCTACCCCCACATCACCCCGGTCATCGGCAACGGCGTGGTGGTCGACCCCGGCGTGCTGCTGGCCGAGCTCGACACCCTCGAGGCCAAGGGCGTGGACACCGGGCGCATGGTGGTGAGCGGCAACGCCCACCTGATCATGCCGTACCACACCGAGCTCGACCGGGTCACCGAGCGCTTCCTCGGCAAGAACTCCCTCGGCACCACCAAGCGCGGCATCGGCCCCGCCTACGCCGACAAGGCGGCCCGGGTGGGCCTGCGGGTCCAGGACCTGCTCGACGCCAAGATCTTCCGCCAGAAGCTCGAGGTGGTCCTGAAGGAGAAGAACGCCGTCCTGGCCAAGGTGTACAACCGCCTGCCCATCGACGCCGCCACCATCTGCGACGAGTACCTCGACCTCTACGCGCCGCGCATCGGGCCCATGGTGGGCGACACCGTCGGCCTCGTCCACGACGCCCTCGACGCCGGTAGCAACGTGCTGCTCGAGGGGGCCCAGGCCACCTTCCTCGACCTCGACCACGGGACCTATCCCTTCGTCACGTCGTCGAACCCGGTGGCCGGCGGGGCCTGCACCGGTACCGGCGTGGGACCACGCCAGATCGGCGAGGTCATCGGGATCGCCAAGGCCTACGTCACGCGCGTCGGCGCCGGTCCGTTCCCCACCGAGTGCACCGACGAGGTCGGCGACCTGCTCGTCGAGCGGGGCCACGAGTTCGGCACCAACACCGGGCGCCGGCGGCGCTGCGGATGGTTCGACGCCGTGATGATCCGCCAGGCGGTGCGGCTCAACTCGCTCTCCGAGGTGGCGCTCACCAAGATGGACGTGCTCGACACCTTCGACACCGTCAAGGTGTGCACCGCCTACCGCGACGGCGCCACCACCTTCGACTACCCCCCCTACCACCAGTCGACGCTGCACCAGGTGGAGCCGGTCTACGCCGAGCTGCCGGGCTGGTCCACGGACCTGTCGGGGGCGACGTCGTTGGCCGACCTCCCCCAGCCGGCGCGCCAGTACGTGGCCTTTCTCGCCGAGCAGATCGGCGTGCCCATCAAGCTGGTGGGCGTGGGGCCCGGGCGCGAGCAGTTCGTGCGGTTCGCGGCATGATGCCGCCGCCGCCGGCGCGCCGGGGTGAGCCGTGAAGGTGTGCGTGGTCGGTTCGGGCGGGCGCGAGCACGCACTGGCGCTCGCCCTCGCCCGCAGCGCCGACACCGTGGTGGTCACCCCGGGCAACCCGGGGATGCCGGGACGCCGCGACAGCGAGGCCGCCCGCGTGCCTGGTGCCGAGCGCGTCGTGGTGACCGACGAGCCACCCGAGCGCGTCGACGCCGACCTGGTGGTGATCGGTCCCGAGCAGCCCCTGGTGGAGGGGCTGGCGGACCGCCTGCGGGCCGACGGCCGGGCCGTGTTCGGCCCCGGCGCCGACGGGGCCCGCCTCGAGGGCTCCAAGGTCTTCATGAAGCAGCTCCTCGACGAGGCCCGTGTGCCCACGGCCCGGTGGGGGGCCTTCGACGACGCCGCCGCCGCCCGGGGGTTCCTGCGGGAGCTCCCCGGGCCCTGGGTGGTCAAGACCGACGGCCTGGCCGCCGGCAAGGGCGTGCTCGTCACCGAGTCGCGCCACGAGGCCGAGGCCGACATCGAGGCCAAGCTGTCGGGCCGCAGCTTCGGCGACGCCGGCCGCACCGTGGTCGTGGAGGAGGGGCTCTCGGGCCCCGAGTGCTCGCTGCTCGTGCTGTGCGACGGGAAGCGCATCGCCCCGCTCGCCCCCGCCCAGGACTCCAAGCGCGTCGGCGATGGCGACGAGGGGCCCAACACGGGGGGCATGGGTGCCTACTCCCCCGTCCCCGTGGTCGACGACCGCCTCGTGGACACGGTGCTGGCCGAGGCGGTGGAGCCGCTCGTGGGGGCGCTGCGGCGCCGCGGCATCGACTACCGGGGCGTGCTCTACGCCGGGCTCATCCTCACCGACGACGGCCCCCGCGTACTCGAGTACAACGTGCGCTTCGGCGACCCCGAGACCCAGGTGGTGCTGCCCCGGCTCACCGAGGACCTCACCGCCCTGCTCGACGAGGTGGCCGCCGGCCGCCTGCGCACCGAGCCCCGCTTCTGCTCCGAGGCCTCGGTGGGCGTGGTGCTCGCCGCCGAGGGCTACCCGGGCGCGGCGCGCACCGGCGACCCCGTCGACGGCCTCGAGCGGGCGGCCACCGCCGAGGGCGTGACGGTCCTGCACGGCGGCACCGCCCTCGACGCCGAAGGTCGGATCGTGACCGCCGGCGGCCGGGTGCTGCTCGTCCAGGCGCTCGGCGCCGACCTGGCCGAGGCCCGCCGCCGCGCCTACGCCGGTGTGGCCTGCATCGGCTGGCCGGGCGCGCACTGGCGCAGCGACATCGCCGAGGCCGCCGCCGCCGTGGCCGGCGCGGCCGGGGGGCGGCGGTGATCCCCCGCTACTCGCTGCCCGAGATGGCCGAGCTCTTCACCGACGAGGCCCGACTCGAGATGTGGCTCGAGGTGGAGCTGCTGGCCGTCGAGGGGTGGGCCGCCGTGGGCACCGCCTCCCCGGCGGACGCCGCCGCCGTGCGGGCCCGGGCCCCCAAGGTGACGCCCGCCCTCGTGCACGCCGTGGAGGAGCGCGAGCGCGTCACCGACCACGACGTGGCCGCCTTCGTGGACGTGGTGCAGCAGGCCATCGGGCCGCCCGAGGGGTCGTGGATCCACTACGGGCTCACCTCCTCCGACGTGGTCGACACGGCGCTGTGCGCCACGCTGACCCGGGCCGCCGACCTGCTCGTGGAGGCGTCGGGCGAGCTGGTGTCGGTGCTCAAGTCCCGGGCCCTCGAGTTCATGGCGAGCCCCATGGCGGGGCGCACCCACGGCATGCACGCCGAGCCCACCACCTTCGGGGCCAAGCTGGCGCTGTGGTGCCTGCAGGCCGACCGCGACCGCGAGCGCCTGCGCGCCGCGCGCCGGCGGGTGGCGGTGGGCAAGCTGTCGGGGGCGGTGGGGACCTACTCCAACATCGATCCCGCCGTCGAGGACCACGTGTGCGCCGCCCTCGGGCTCACGCCCGTGCCCGCCACCCAGGTCATCGCCCGCGACCGCCACGCCGAGCTGCTGTGGGCGTGCGCCTCGGTGGGAGCGACCCTCGAGACGATCGGCACCGAGATCCGCCACCTGGCCCGCACCGAGGTGGGCGAGGTCGAGGAGCCCTTCGGCCGGGGCCAGAAGGGCAGCTCGGCCATGCCCCACAAGCGCAACCCCATCCTGTCCGAGCGCCTGACGGGGCTGGCCCGCGTGCTGCGCGGCTACCTCGGTGCCGGTCTCGAGGACGTGGCCCTGTGGCACGAGCGCGACATCTCGCACAGCTCGGTGGAGCGCGTCGTGCTGCCCGATGCCTGCCTGCTCGGCTACTACGTGCTGCGCCGGGGCGCGGGGCTGGTGCGCGGGCTCGTGGTGCACACCGACCGCATGCGGGCCAACGTCGAGGAGGGGTCCTTCGGCCTGGTGTGCAGCCAGGCGGTGCTCCTGGCGCTCGTGGCCTCGGGCCTCGGGCGTGACGCCGCCTACCGGATCGTCCAGCGCGCCGCCCGCCGCGCCTGGGAGGAGCGCCGCCCCCTGCGCCAGGTGCTCGAGGCCGACGACGAGGTGACCCTCGGACCAGAGGCCCTCGACGAGGCTTTCAGCCTGGAGCGGGCGCTGCGGCACGTCTCGAGGTTCACCGACGCCATCGAGGAGGTCGAAGGATGAGTCTGCAGTTGGTCCACAGCGGCAAGGTGCGCGAGCTCTACGACGCCGGGGAGGGGCGGCTGCTCATGGTGGCCTCCGACCGCATCTCGGCCTTCGACGTGGTGCTGGCCGAGCCCATCCCCGACAAGGGCCGCGTGCTCACGGCCATGACCGTGCACTGGCTCGGGGAGCTGGCCGACCTGGCCCCGAGCCACCTGGTCTCGGCCGATCCCGCCGACTTCCCCGCCGGGGCGGCCGAGCTCGGCGAGCGGGCCGGCGCCGGCGGCCTCGCCGGGCGGGCGCTGCTCGTGCGCCGGGCGCAGATGCTCCCCCTCGAGTGCATCGTGCGGGGGTACCTGGCCGGGTCGGGCTGGAAGGAGTACCGCACGTCGGGCACGCTCCACGGCACGCCGCTGCCGGCCGGGCTGGCCGAGGCGGACCGGCTGCCCGAGCCCATGTTCACGCCCTCGACCAAGGCCACCGAGGGCCACGACCTCAACATCGGCTTCGACGACGCCGTGGACCTCGTGGGCAAGGAGACCGCCGAGGCCGCCCGCGACCTGTGCATCGAGGCCTACCGCCGCGCCGCCACCGCCGCCGAGCGCCAGGGCATCATCGTGGCCGACACCAAGTTCGAGCTGGGCGTGATCGACGGGCGGCTGGCACTGTGCGACGAGGTGCTCACCCCGGACTCGTCGCGCTTCTGGCCCGCGGACGCCTGGCGGCCCGGCACCAACCCGCCCGCCTTCGACAAGCAGCCCCTGCGCGACTGGCTCGAGGCGAGCGGCTGGGACAAGCAGCCTCCCCCGCCGTCGCTGCCCGACGGCATCGTGGCCGAGACGAGCGCGCGCTACGTCACCGCCTACGAGCGCATCAGCGGGCGTGCCCTGGCCGACTGGTACGGTGCGCGAGGGTGATGCCGACGTGAGGTTCGAGGTGCTCGTCGAGGTGCGGCTGCGCCCCGGCATCGCCGATCCCCAGGGCGCCACCGTCGAGCGGGCGCTGCCCGCCCTCGGCTTCGAGGGCGTGGGAGCCGTGCGCGTGGGCAAGGCCATCCGCCTGTCGGTCGAGGCGGCCGACGCCGAGGGCGCCCGGGCCCGGGCCGGGGCGGTGGCCGACCGCCTCCTCGCCAACCCGGTCATCGAGGAGTCCGTGATCACGGTGACGCCGTGACGGCGCGCCTCGGCGTGGTGGTCTTCCCGGGCAGCAACTGCGAGCACGACGTGGTGCGCGCCCTGGGCCTCGTGGCCGCCGCCGACGACGTCCCGGCCGTGGCCGCCGAGCTCGTGTGGCACGGGCAGCGCTCGCTGGCCGGCTACGACGCCGTGGTGCTCCCCGGCGGCTTCGCCCACGGCGACTACCTGCGCCCCGGCGCCATCGCCCGCTTCTCGCCGGTGATGGAGGCGCTGGCCGGCTTCGCGGCGGCGGGGGGGCCGGTGGTGGGGATCTGCAACGGCTTCCAGGTCCTGACCGAGGCGGGCCTGCTGCCCGGTGCACTGCAGAAGAACCGGGGCCTGCGCTTCGTGTGCGCCACGGTGGGCGTGACGGTGGAGAGCGACCGCAGCGTGCTCACCGCGGACGTGGCTCCCGGGACCCGCCTCGCCCTGCCCGTGAACCACTTCGAGGGCAACTTCACCTGCGACGCCGCCACCCTGGCGGCCCTCGAGGCCGAGGGCCGCGTGGTGCTGCGCTACACCGAGGACGTGAACGGCTCGGCGCGGCGCATCGCCGGGGTGTGCAACGAGGCCGGCAACGTGGTGGGGCTCATGCCCCATCCCGAACGGGCCTGCGACGCCCTCACCGGGGCCACCGACGGCATGGTCCTGTTGGGCGCCCTGCTGCGGGCGACGGCCCGGCGCGCCGGGACGGCCGTGGGGGCGTGATCCCGGGGCGCGGGCACCGGTCCCGGGGTCGAGCGGCGGGGGCCCGGTGTAGGGTCGGCGCCATGATGGAGAGCGCCGTGTGGATCGTGTTGTGGGTGGCCACCGTGGCCACCGTCGCCTGGGTGGCGTGGCTGGGGCGCGAGTGGAGCAAGCCCAAGGAGCACTCCTGATCCCGGGCTGACCGGCCCTCCCCGGCCCGGGCCCTAGCCCCCGGCGCGCCGCCGGGCCGGGCCGCCGGTGGCCGCCCGGGAGATGCCCGCCCGCTGCAGCACCGCCGCGCTCACCCCGGCCGAGCGCCACGCCTGGTAGCTGAGGCCCTTGCGCTGGCCGTAGGCCCTGGCCACCTTGACGAACCCCTTCTCCAGGGCGCCGAGCTCGCCGTGCGCCGCCGCCCGGGCCAGCTCGGCCTCGAGGTCGGCCTTCTCCTGCAGCAGGTGCAGCCGGGTGAGGGCGTCGGCGCCGGCCAGGCGGTCGTGCACCGCGGCCAGGCGGCGCCGGATGGACTCGGGGGTGCGCTTGCGGCCCCGTTTGGGCCGCTGGCTCTCGAGTGCCTCGAGGTAGCGCCGCACGGCCCGGCCCTCCTGGCGACCCCGGGCCAGCGCCGCCTTGTGGGCGGCGGACATGGGGGGGCGAGCGCCGCTGCCCTTGGCGTTCGGCATCGCTCCGGATTATGGGGGAGCACCCCCGGAATGGCAAGGAACGGCCGGCCCGCCGGCGGCCGGTACGGTGGCGGCGATGGCCGCGGGCGCGCACGAGGAGGGCACGGGCGCGCTGCACCGGGCCCTGGGCCTCACCGACGACGAGGCGGCCCGCATCGGGCGCATCCTGGGGCGGGCCCCGAACCATCTCGAGCTGGCGCTGTACGCCGTGATGTGGAGCGAGCACTGCTCCTACAAGTCCTCGCGCCTGCACCTGCGCCGCCTGCCCACCGAGGGCCCCCACGTGCTCGTGGGGCCGGGCGAGAACGCCGGGGTGATCGACGCCGGCGACGGCATCGCCGTGGCCCTGCGCATCGAGAGCCACAACCACCCCTCCGCCGTCGAGCCCTACCAGGGGGCGGCCACGGGCGTGGGCGGCATCCTGCGCGACATCTTCACCATGGGGGCCCGGCCCATCGCCCTCATGGACCCCCTGTTCTTCGGCCCGCTCGACGACGCCCGGGCGCGCTGGTGCTGCGAGGGGGTGGTGGCCGGCATCTCCGGCTACGGCAACTCGGTGGGCGTGCCCACCGTGGGCGGCCAGCTCACCTTCGCGCCCTGCTACGCCCGCAACCCGCTCGTGAACGTCCTCGCCCTCGGCGTCATGCCCGTCGAGCGGCTGGTGCTCGGGCGCGCCACGGGGGAGGGGAACCTGGCGGTGCTGCTCGGCGCCACCACCGGGCGCGACGGCATCGGCGGTGTGAGCGTGCTGGCCTCGGCGTCCTTCGGCGCGGGCGAGGGGGCCGACGACGCCAAGCGGCCGAGCGTCCAGGTGGGCGACCCCTTCGAGGAGAAGCGCCTCATCGAGGCGTGCCTCGAGCTCCTCGACCGGCGCCTGGTGGTGGGCATCCAGGACCTGGGGGGAGCGGGGCTGGCCTGCGCCACCTCCGAGACGGCGGCGCGCGGTGGCATGGGCATGGACGTCAGCGTCGACGTCGTGCCCCGGCGCGAGCCGGACATGGAGCCCTTCGAGGTGATGACCTCGGAGAGCCAGGAGCGCATGCTGGCCATCGTCACCCCCGCCGACCGCGCCGCCGTCGAGGAGGTGTGCGCCCGCTGGGAGGTGCGGGCCACGGTGATCGGCACCGTGACCGCCCCCGGGCCCGACGGCGGCCGGCTGCGCATCCTCGACGGCGCCGGGACGGTCCTCGCCGACGTCCCCGCCGCCTCGCTGTCGGAGGACGCCCCGCTCTACGACCGGCCCCGGGCCGAACCGGCCGACTTCTCGTCGCGCCGCCCGCTCGCCGCCGTCGTGGCCACTCCCGGTGCGGCCGAGGCCGGTGCGGACGTGCTGGCCATGGTGACCGACCCCGCCTGGGTCTACCGCCAGTACGACCACCAGCTCTTCCTCAACACCGTGGTGGCCCCGGGCGCCGACGCCGCCGTGCTGCGCCTGGCGGCGCCGGGGCTCGCGCCGAGCAGCCGGGGACTGGCGCTGTCCACCGACGGCAACCCCCGCTGGTGCGCCGTGGACCCCCGGGCGGGCACGGCCATGACCGTCGCCGAGTCGGCGCTCAACGTGGCGTGCGCCGGGGCGCGCCCGGTGGCCGTGGTCAACTGCCTCAACTTCGGCGATCCCGGGCACCCCGAGGTCATGTGGCAGCTGGCCGAGTCGGTCGACGGCATGGCCGAGGCCTGCCGCGCCCTCGACCTCCCCGTGATCGGCGGCAACGTGAGCCTCTACAACGCCAGCGACGGCGCCGACATCGACCCCACGCCGGTGGTGGCCGTGCTCGGGGTGCTCGACCGCCTCGACCGCCTGCCCCCCGGGCCGGCGTGGTCGCCGGGGACCACGCTCGTGCTGCTCGGGACCACCGACCCCGTGCTGGACGGGTCGCGCGCCGCGGCGCGCCGGGGGTGGCGCGGCGGGGTGCTGCCCGCCCTGGACCTCGACGCCCACCGGCGCCTGCTGGCCGCCGTCCTCGATCTGGTGGGTTCGGCGGACGCCGTCGACGCCGTGCACGACGTGTCCGACGGCGGCCTCGCCCTGGCCCTGGCCGAGATGGCGGTGGCCGCCGGGACCGGCTGCGTGGTCGAGGGGGTCGGCGGCTACGCCGAGGCCTTCTCCGAGTCGCCCTCGAGGGTGGTGCTGTGCACGGAACGCCCCGACGACGTGGTGGCGGCGGCGCGCGCCTGCGGGGTGCCGGCCTCGGTGCTCGGCGTCACCGGCGGGGACCGCCTGGTGATCGCCGGGCTCGTGGACCTGCCCGTGGCCGAGGTGCACGCCGCCTGGTCCCACGCCCTGCCCGGCGTCCTCGACGCGGCACCGGCCTGACCGGCGCGCCGGGGAGACGCCCGCTCGCCGGGCGGGGGCGGCGCTCAGCCGGCGCGCTGGGCGACGACGGTGAGGCCGGTGCGCAGGCGCGGCGGCATGGCCTGGTAGGCGAGGTCCATGGCGAGCAGGAGCCAGGGTGAGGACCGCCGCCCGTCGCCGCGCCCCGCGTAGCGGATGTCGAAGTAGTTGGAGTAGATGCACTCCCGCACGGTGAGGCCCGTGGCCCCCGCGTACTCGCGCAGCTCGCGCAGCGAGTACTCGCGGAAGTGGTCGGGGTTGGAGATGTCCTCCCGGATGAGCGCGTAGGGGTTGCGCCCGGCCAGCAGCTTGAGGCGCGCCCCCAGGCGCACGGCGTTGGGGGTCTGGACGACGGCCACCCCGCCGGGGCGCAGCAGCGTGGCGACGTAGCCGAGCACCATGCGGGGCGAGGCCTGCAGGTGCTCGATCACCTCGGCCATCACCACGAGGTCGTAGGTGGGGAGGCCCTGGCGCCAGCGCTCGGGCCACCGGGCCTCGTTGAGGTCGTAGAGGAAGTGGTCGCCGCGCGGGGTGCGGCGGTCGGGGGTGAAGCCCATGGTGTCGACCTGCAGCCCGAACTGCTCGCGCAGCAGCTCGGTGAGGGTGGAGGGTCCCACGTCGAGGATGCGCCCTTCCACGGCGGCGAGGTGGCGCTCGACGAGCTTGAGCACCGTGACGTAGCGCGGGCTGTGGAAGGCGACGTGGGGGTCGCCCGGATAGTGGCGCACGATGGCGGCGGCCACGTCGCGGTCGGCGACGGCCAGATCGAGGTTCACGGCGACGACCCCGGGGCGACCGTCGACTCCACCACCATGCGGCCCCCAAATTACCGGCTGGCGTCGGGGGAGGGCGGGGACCCGCTCAGCCCCAGCGCAGCGATCCCGGGGTGGTGAGGCGCTCGCCGGTCTCGAGCCAGGTCTTGAGCCCCGACAGGATCATGGGCCAGCCGCCGTAGAGCTCGGTGTTGGCGCCGTCGCGCAGTTCGTCGTGGATCACCGTGAGCCGGCAGGAGTCGGCGACCTGCTCGATCTCCCACGTGACCCGGGAGGTGCCTTCGCGTGCCACGTCGTCGCTCCACAGCGCCCGCATCGTCTGCACCAGGCGCCGGGGCGGGTCCGACTCGAGGATCTCCCCCTCGCCGAGCGGCCGCCCGTCGGGGGTCGACATCTCGAAGGCGGCGCCCGGCGTCCACTCGCTGCGCACCGTGGCCCCGAAGGTGTAGGTGCTGCGGATGGCGGTGTCGGTGATGGCCTGCCACAGCGCCTCGGGCGTGGTCTTGATGTAGATCTCGTAGACCTTCTCCATGGGATGCTCCATTCTCCGTTTGATCTCCACGAGGCCGGCCGCCCACGGCTCGGCGTACTTGCTCACCCAGCGGTCGTGGACGGCCCGGATGGGCACCGGGTTCAGGAAGTGGTGCTTCTCCCGGCCCCGGCGCCTGGTCACGACGAGCCCGGCCGCCTCGAGCACCCGGAGGTGCTTCATCACCCCGAAGCGGGTGATCTCGAAGCGGGCCTCGAGCGCCGACAGGGTCTGGCCGTCCTCCCGGTACAGCTCGTCGAGCAGGCGCCGCCTCGTCGGATCGGCCAGGGCCCGGAACACCGCGTCCACGGGTGGGAGATTAGGTGACCAATTACTCACGTGTCAATATGGTCACGTGTTGGCCGGGGGGCGGGGCGGACGGTAGCGGACGGCGAGGTG
>Ga0335078_10004205_pt1 | contig 21363 bp, 19 predicted proteins | sample Lox_Sample_32_FD_206711 | JGI IMG/M metagenome (GOLD analysis project Ga0335078, IMG submission 206711) | Soil microbial communities from Loxahatchee National Wildlife Refuge, Florida, United States - Lox_Sample_3.2 | ecosystem: Environmental > Terrestrial > Soil > Wetlands | place: USA...
CGCGGCCGCGCTCACTGGCGGCAACCGCCGACGCAAGGCAAATCCGCCGCGCGATATACTCAACCAGCATGAAGCTAATCCCGCTGTTGATTTGTTTGCCGCTGGCGGCCGTGGCGCAAGAGAAAGCCGCGCCAGAAGAGCCCATCAATGCCAAGACCTTCGCCGATTTGAAAGTGCGCGCCATCGGCCCCGCGTTCATTTCGGGCCGGGTGGCTCAGATCGCGGTGTTTCCAGGCGATTCCGGCCACTACCTGGCAGCGGTGGCTTCCGGCAACATTTTCGCAACGAGCAATGACGGCACCACGTGGACGCCGGTGTTCGACAGCGAAGGCTCGTACTCGATCGGCGCGGTCGCAATCGACGCGAAGAATCCGTCCATCGTCTGGGTGGGCACGGGCGAAAACAACGATCAGCGCTCGGTGGGTTATGGCGACGGTGTTTATAAGAGCGAGGACGGCGGCCACACTTGGACCAACGTGGGGCTGAAGCGGTCCGAGCACATCGCGCGCATCGTGGTCGACCCGCGCGATTCGAACGTCGTCTACGTGGCGGCGCCCGGCCCTCTCTGGAGCGGCGGCGGCGACCGCGGCTTATTCAAAACCACCGACGGCGGGAAGACCTGGTCACAGAGCCTGATCAAGGTGGGCGACTACACGGGCTGCGCCGACGTCATCATGGACCCGCGCAACCCGGATATTCTGTTGGCCGCAACCCATCAGCGGCAGCGCCGGTACTTCGGCATGGTTCACGGCGGCCCGGAATCCGGGTTGTGGCGCTCGGTGGACGGCGGCAAGACCTGGGCGAAAGTGGGCGGCGGTTTTCCGGATCCGGGGGAATTGGGCCGCATCGGCCTCGGCTACGCGGCCTCCAGCCCGAGCGTCATTTACGCGCAGGTGGAAGGGCCGCGAGGCACGCCGGTGGGGGTCGGGGGACTGTATCGCTCAACGGACAACGGCGTCACATGGCAGAAGCGCAACAGCTTCGACGATCAGGGGCAGTATTACTCGAAGGTAGTGGTGGACCCGGTGAATCCCGACCGAGTGTATGTGATGGGCTTCGCCATCATGGTTTCGGATAACGGCGGCACCACCCAGACTGTGCTGAACACGCGCTTCAAGCACGTGGACAATCACGACATCTGGATCGACCCCAAGAACAACGATCATTATCTGGTGGGTTGCGATGGCGGGATTTACGAGAGCTTCGATCGCGCGGCGACGTGGATTTTCAAAGCCAACCTACCGACCGGGCAGATGTACGACGTGGCGGTGAGCGACGATGCGCCCTTCTATCACGTGTACGGCGGCACGCAGGACAACAACAGCTTCGGCTGCCCGGCGCGCACCCGCAGTTCGGCGGGAATCATCAACAGCGATTGCTTTGTCACGATGGGCGGCGACGGTTTCTACTCGCGCGTGGACCCGAAGGACCCCGACACCATTTACGCCAACATGCAGAACGGCGGCATGGTGCGCTTCGACCGGCGCACGCTCGAGCGTGTGACCATCCAGCCGCAGCCGGCCGCTGGCGACCCGGCGCTGCGCTGGAACTGGGACACGCCGCTGATCATCAGCCCGCACGCGAACACACGACTCTACTTCGGCGCGCAGCGGCTCTACCGCAGCGACGATCGCGGCGACAGCTGGCGCGCCGTGAGCGGCGATTTGACGCGCAACCTGGACCGCAACAAGCTGCCGTTGATGGGCAAAATCTGGCCCGTGGATGCGATTCAGAAGAATGTCTCCACGGCGCTCTACGATAACATTTCGGCGCTGGCCGAATCACCGAAGCAGGAAGGACTCATCTACGTTGGCACCGACGACGGCCTGGTGCAAATCACCGAAGACGGCGGCAGGACCTGGCGCAAGGTGGAACAGCCGGCGGGCGTTCCGGCAGACGCGTACGTGCAGCGAATTGTGGCCTCGCAGCACGATGCCGGCGTGGTGTACGTGGATTACGAGAATCACCAGAACGGCGATTTCAAGCCTTACCTGATCAGGAGCACGGACAAGGGCAGAACGTGGGTGAACATTTCGGGCGATTTGCCGGAGCGCGGCGGCGTATACGCGATTGCCGAAGATCACCGGGATCCGAAGCTGCTCTTTGCTGGCACCGAATTCGGCCTGTACTTCACGAAAACCGGCGGTGGAAAGTGGATCAGGCTGAGCGCCGGGTTGCCGACGATTCTGGTGCGAGACCTGGCGATACAGCGACAGATGGATGACCTGGTGCTCGGCACCTTCGGCCGGGGGATTTACGTGCTGGACGATTACAGCCCACTGCGGGAAGCGACGCCAGAAATGTTGCAGCAGGATGCCGCGGTTTTTTCGATCAAGCCCGCGCTGTCTTACGTCCCGGGTTCGATCTTCGGCTATGGCAAAGGCGAGCAGGGCGATAATTATTTCTACGGGCCCAACCCGCCTTTCGGCGCGGCCATCACGTTCTACCTGAAGGACGGGGTCAAGACCCGCCGTCAAGAGCGGCAGGACAAGGAGCGCGCGGCCATCAAGAAAGGCGAGACGCCGCCGTATCCCACACCCGCGCAACTACGTGTCGAAGCCGAGGAGGAGCCCCCGGCCGTGGTAATCACCATCGCTGACCGGGCGGGTGACGTGGTGCAGCGCCTGGAGACCACCGCGGCTGCGGGCGTTCATCGTGTCTACTGGGACCTGCATGGCGCGGGACCCCATCTGCCTCCCGCCTCGGCGCCCGGTGGTGGCGCAGGAGGGGAGGAAGACCAGTCGCCCTTCGGCGGGCGCGCCGACGGCGCGCTGGTGGTGCCGGGCACGTACACCGTGACGCTGGCAAAGAGAGTGGACGGCATGGCGACGCCGCTTCCCGGATCGCAGACCTTCGAGGTGATTGCCGAGGGGCCGAACCCCAAGGAAGACCGGGTAGCCTTGGCCGAGTTTTCCGCGAAAATCTACAGCCTGCAAAAGGCGCTCGATGCCGCCACGGATTCCGCCCGGGATGCGCACACGCGCCTGGACGCGATTCGTCGCGCGGTGGATGCGACGCCCAGCCTGCCGCTCGCGCTGCACCAGCAAGTGGCGGGTCTTGAGAAGCAGCTTGCCGAAATCAACCGGGCGCTCAATGGCGACGAGGTCTGGCGTAGTCACAACGAAGGCACGCCGGCTTCCATTGCCGAGCATATTGAAGCCGCCGCGGACGGAATTGGCGAAATGACCCAGCACCCGACCAAGACCGCGCTCGAGCAATACCACATTGGCGCCGACGAACTCGCGGTTCAGATTCCCAGGCTGAAAAAGCTGCTCGAGGCGGATATCAAAGCGATCGAAGCGCAGCTTGATGCCGCCGGGGCACCGCACACGCCGGGCCGGCTGCCGGATTGGAATCCGCAGAAGTAGGCGCCGCGATGGCGGTCACGAACCTCAGGGTTCACGGAGCCGCGCCGTTCCGGGTAGCGGTGGTCCACGGAGGTCCCGGCGCGGCGGGAGAAATGGCGCCAGTCGCGCGCCGGCTTTCGCGCAGTGTCGGGGTGCTGGAGCCACTCCAGACCGCGCGCAGCGTTGCGGAACAATTGAAGGAACTGGCTGATGTGCTGTCAAAACACGCCGCCATTCCAGCCGTCCTGGTCGGCTATTCGTGGGGCGCATGGCTCAGCCTGCTGCTGTCTGCTCAATATCCGGAGCTGGCGCGCAAGGTGTGCCTGGTAAGCTGCGCGCCTCTCACGGAAGCGGGCGCCGCGCAGTTACAGACTCACCGGCTCGACCGGCTGGATGATGCGGAGAAGGCGGAATACGAGGCGGCGATGGCGGCTCTGGGCGATACTGGCGCGCTCGATAGCGACCGCCTGCTGGAAAAGCTCGGGCGGCTGGCGAGCAAGGCTGACGCTTACGCGCCCATCGAGGAAGAAGCCCGGCGCAGCGAGGTCCTGGTCGATGGCGAGATCTACCGGGCGGTTTGGAAGGAAGCCTCCGCGATGCGCCGATCCGGCGAGTTGTTGCGCGGAGCGCGGATGGCAAGATGTCCTGTGGTGGCGATCCACGGCGATAGCGATCCTTCGCCGGCCGCCGGCGTAGCGGAGCCTTTATCCGCGGCGCTTTCCGAATTCCGCCTCATCGTGCTGGCACGGTGTGGACACACACCTTGGTTGGAGCGGCACGCGAAGGAGAATTTCTACCGCGTATTGCTTGCCGAGATCGGCTGATGGGAGCCGGTTGCACCTTGCGCAAGCCGGCTGCGAATCGGCACGCCGCTTGCGAAGCTGCCCGGCAACGAGCCCCCTCAAGCGGTCGCGGACCGGTAGCCCAATTTCTTGTCGACTAAGTTCAACAGGGGTTGGCCTTTTGCAAAGCGCGCATAATTGTCGAGAAACAGCCGCATCGCGCGCTCCAGCCAGTCGGCCGTGTGATCGGCCGTATGCGGAGACAGCAGGACGTTTTCCAGGCGGTAGAACGGATGACCGTCGGGCAACGGCTCGGTATCGAAGACATCGAGCACGGCGCCGCGGATGCGCTGCCCGGAGAGTGCGTGCACCATGGCGCCTTCATCGATCACCGGCCCGCGCCCGAGATTGATGACGACCGCCGTCGGTTTCATCGCGGCAAACTGCGGTTCGCCGATCAGCCCGCGCGTTTCTGCGGTGAGCGGCGCGGCCACCACCACGTAATCGGCCAGCGAAATCACCTCGCAAATCCGGTCCGGAGTGTAGATCCGTTCGGCGAAGCCATCTGTTGAGCCAATTGGGGGAGCATGCCGCTTCACGGAAACCACGCGCATGCCCATGGCGCGCGCACGCGATGCGACCGCACGGCCTATATCGCCGTAGCCGATGATCGCCACCGTCTGTCCGGCGATTTCGGCCACGCTAAACGGTTCCCATCTTCCCGCAGACTGATTGCGGACCATGCGCCGCAGGTCCTTCGCGAAAAACAGGATGCCGGCCAGCGCGAACTCCCCCAGCGATTCGCCGAACACGCCGGTGCCGTTGGTCAGCGGCGCGGCGCTTTCTACCAGCTCCGGAAACAGCAGCCCATCCAGGCCGGCCGAGCGCGTGTGAACCCAGCGCACGCGCGGACTCAGCAGGAATACTTCGCGGAGCAACTCTCCGCTTCCCGACCAATTGAAGATAACGTCTGCGTCACGCGCCTATCGCGCAAACGACTCGGTCCGCTCGCCCACCGCGATGTTTGTTTCCGGCGGCAGTTGTTCCAGCATCGCGAGCTGCGGCTCCGTGGGATTCGCCAGGACCAGCACGGTGATATCGCCCATGTGAAGCAAGCTATCACAGTCAGGGGCGCGCCTTGCCGATGTTTCGCAGCCGCGCCATGCTAGCATGGTTTTTCCGACTACCTTGATCAAAGCCGTCAAAGGAACCAGAGACTTACTGCCCCCCTTCACGGAAAACTGGAATGCTGTGGAGCGCGCGGCCAGAGCCGTGTTCCGCGCGTATCATTACGGCGAGATTCGCACACCCATTCTCGAAGAGACGCAGTTGTTCGCGCGCGGCGTGGGAGCCGACACCGATATCGTCAACAAGGAAATGTACACCTTCGAGGATCGCGACGGATCTTCGCTCACGCTCCGCCCGGAGAACACGGCTTCGGTGATTCGCGCCTACATCGAGCACCGCCTCGACCAGCGGCCGGGGCTTCAGAAGCTCTATTACATTGGTCCGATGTTCCGGCGAGAGCGCCCGCAGGCGGGCCGTTACCGCCAGTTCTATCAAATCGGCGCGGAAGCCATCGGTTCGGAATCGCCCGCGGCTGATGCGGAAGTGATCGAGATGGTGATTGAGATCCTGCTGCGCGCGGGGCTCGATGGCTTCGAATTGCTGATCAACTCCGTGGGCGACCACCATTGCCGGCCGCACTACGTCGAGAAGCTGAGGGAGGCCTTGAAGCCGGTGGTGGCGAGCCTGTGCAGCGATTGCCAGCGCCGCGCGGAGACGAATCCGCTGCGCGTGCTCGATTGCAAGGTGGAAGCCGACCAGCCGGCTATCGACAGGCTGCCGGCCATTCTCGATTACCTGTGCGACGCCTGCCGCGGCCATTTCGACGCCGTGAAGCGCTACCTGGACGACCGCGGCATCGCTTATCAAGTCCGCCCGCGCATGGTCCGCGGGCTCGATTACTACATGCGAACCACATTCGAAGTCGTGCACGGGGCGTTGGGGGCGCAGAATTCCGTGCTGGGCGGCGGGCGTTATGACGGCCTCGCGGAATCGCTTGGTTCGAAGGTGCATTCGCCCGGCATCGGCTTTTCCATCGGAGAAGACCGGCTGGTGATGAGCGTGGCGGCCCGTGAGGTCAATACGCTCGATTTGTGCATCGCCCCGCTCGGCGAGCCGGCGCTCCGTCATGCGGCGATTCTGGCGCGCGATTTGCGGCGCAGCGGCGCGGCCGTGGAAATCGTCGAAGGCCGGCTCAAACGCTCCCTCGAGTTGGCCAACAAATTGGGTGCCCGCTTCACGCTGATCCTGGGCGATGACGAAATTGGCAAGGGGCGCTACGCGCTGAAAGAAATGGCGACCGGGCGCCAGGAAGAAGTCACGCGCGACGAAATCGCCTCCAAGCTCTCCGCCGCGTCAAACTGAGTTCATCGATATGGAAACTTCCGCGACACTGGATTTTCTCGGCGAGCTTCGGCGCACGCATTCCTGTGGTGTGCTGCGCGCCGGCGACGAAGGCAAAACCGTCGTGCTCATGGGCTGGGTGCATCGCCGCCGCGATCACGGTGGCGTCATTTTTGTCGACTTGCGCGATCGCGAGGGCATGACACAGGTGGTCTTTCACGAGGACGTCGGGCCCGCCGTGCACAGCCGCGCCGAGCAGGTGCGCCCGGAGTACGTGATCGCCGTTGAAGGCAAAGTGAAGCCCCGCGGCCAGGGCGCGGTGAACCCGAACCTGCCCACCGGTGAGATCGAGATTGTGGCCTCGAAAATCTGGCTGCTCAACGAATCGCGCACGCCTCCTTTCCCCATGGAAGAGCAGGTGGACGTGGCCGAGGACGTACGGCTCAAGTACCGCTACGTGGATTTGCGCCGGCCGCGCATGCAGCGCAACATCATTCTGCGCTCCAGGATCGCCTTCGCCGTCCGCGAGTACCTGAACTCGGCCGGGTTTCTGGAAATCGAGACGCCGTTCATGACCCGCTCCACGCCGGAGGGCGCGCGCGATTACCTGGTGCCCAGCCGGGTGCAGCCCGGCACGTTTTACGCGCTGCCGCAGTCGCCGCAGATTCTGAAACAGCTTTTGATGGTGGGCGGCTACGACAAGTACTTCCAGATCGTTCGCTGCTTCCGCGACGAGGACCTGCGCGCCGACCGCCAGCCGGAATTCACTCAGATCGACCTGGAAATGTCGTTCCCTCAACAGGAGCGTATCTTCGAGGTGATCGAACCCATGCTGGCGAAGGCGTGCGCCGTCGCGGGCTATCAAATCGCCACCCCGTTCCCGCGCATGACCTACGCGGAAGCGATGCGCAGCTATGGCAGCGATAAACCCGACCGCCGGCTTCCGCCGATGCACCCGGTCGAGGACCTGGCGGCGGAGCTGGCAGCCAACGGCCTGCCGCTGGTGGCCATCCATATTCCCGGCGCCGGCGCGCCCAGCCGAAAGGAACGCGATGAGCTGAAAGCGTTCGGCCAGCAACTTGGCCTGCGTGTATACGACGATTTCAAGCGGCTGGAGCGCGACAACCCCGGGCCCATGGCGCAGGTACGAGAGCGTGCGGGCGCGCAAGAGAACGACTTGCTGGTGCTCGCCACCTGGGCCGGCGAACCGAAGGGCCAACTTCCCGAACAGACCGTTTACCAGGCGTGCGGCCAACTGCGGCTGTATTGCGCGCAGCGATTCAACGACCACCACAAACTGCTTGACCCGAAGAACTTCCAATTCCTCTGGGTAGTGGATTTTCCCATGTTCGAGTGGGACGAGGAAGAGAGCCGCTGGAACGCCGCGCACCATCCCTTCACATCCGTGCATGATGAAGACCTGGAGAAACTGGTTTCCGATCCGGCGCGCTGCCGCGCCAAGTCTTACGACGTGGTTTTGAACGGCACCGAGCTCGGTTCCGGCTCGATTCGTATCCACCGCCGCGACGTGCAGACCAAAGTGTTTGCCGCTCTGGGGTTCAGCGACGAGGAAGCACGCCGCCGTTTCGGCTACCTGCTCGAAGGACTGGAATATGGTGCGCCGCCCCACGGCGGCATTGCTCTTGGTCTCGACCGCCTGGTGATGATTTTAGCGGGCGAGAGCTCCATCCGCGATGTCATCCCGTTCCCCAAAACCGCCCGCGGAACAGATTTGATGTCCGAGGCGCCGGCGCCGGTGCCGGAGCGGCAACTCCGCGAACTGGGTATCAGTTTTCGCGGGCAGAAGTAGCGCCTGACGTCTCCGGCCCATGATGGCGACCGGCGGGGGCGCAACCCGAGAGTAGCGAATCGAATCTCCCGAATAGAAACCCATGAAACGATCGGCTGGCTGGTGAAATCACCTGCGCAGCCGGCCTGTGAATCCTGCGCCGGCAAAGTGGCGCAGCCCACAGCGTCCGTCAGGGCCACCCGATGATATCTTCCTGTCACCTTACTGAGGCCGTGCCGCCGCGGCCGCATCCAGGCGGCTCAGTTGCTCTCGCACCGCGGCAGCATCCTTCGCGTCCGGCGCCAGTGAGAGATAATTGCGAAAATATCCGGCCGCTTCCGCGTTCTCGTTCTTCCCCATCAGGAGCAGGGCGATCACAACGTTGAGCCGGGGAACTCTGTGCTCTTTGTCGATGCGCAGCCCTTCGCGCGCCGCCTGCTCGGCGGCTTCCGCGTGATTCAGCCTGGCGTTGGCAACGGCGTTATACAGGTAGGCCGCTGGAAACTCGTCGGGATCGAGCTCGATCCAAGCCTTGGAATATTCCGCGGAAGCGGCCCAATCCTGATTGTGATCGGCCAGCACCGTCAGATTCTCGTAAGGCCTCAGGTAGCGCGCATCGGCTGCCAGGGAATGCTTCCAGGCTTCGATCGCCCCCTTGGTATCGTTGCGCTTCTCGCGCAGCAGGCCGAGCTGATACCAGGCGATCGCGAACTTCGGGTAGATCGCCACCGCCTTGGTGAGCTCTTCGGCCGCCGCCTGCCACTTCTGTTTCGCCAACGCGTCGAGTCCCTTGTCGTATGCTTTCCTGGCGTTGGGCGGGGCCTCGAGGGTGGTCGTGCTCACCGTCAGAGCGCTGGCCCTTGAGAGCGGATGCAGCGTGATGACGCCCAGGCGGCCATCGTCGGCCCGGCTCTTGACGGCGATACTGATCAGCTCCGACCGGTAGCCAGCCAGGGAAGCCTGCAGTTCGCAGTCCCGCAGCTTCGACAGCACCGGCATCGAATCCTGGGTGGATTCGCTGATCGACTTCGTCAGACCCGGCGGCGGGCCGCTGTTTTGGGCCGCATCGCCTTGTGCCGCATCCTTCCGGCCGGGTTTTACTTCAAAGCTGAAGCGTCCTTTGGCGTCCGTCCAGGTTTCGAAGTGAGACAGGCCGTTGCATATCCGGTTGATGGCCACCGGCTCGGGAGGTGCGGACCCATCGTCGAGCTTCACCTCACCCGAAAAGTAAAACATCCGCTCATAACTCAGGTTGGTCTGCATGTCGGTGGCGGCCGGCGGCAAATTCTGAGCCTCCGCCAATGCGGCCAGCGCCACCCACGCCAGGACTGCCACTCGATGAGCCATAGCGCCTCCCAGTGCGATGCATACAATTATGCGCCAGAAGGCCGGCAAAAGGAATCGCCTGTATCGAATGTTACGCCCGCGGCGCTGCGGCGGGGCACGCCCGGAAAGGCCGGGCACGATCGATCGTCACGCAATCACGCGCAGACTCTCCGCCGGAAACTCGATGAGCCAGGCCTGGTTATCCCGCAGCGCCGCGTACTGGCCGAGGGCTAGTTCGGCCACAATCGGGCCGCCGAATTCCAGGCGCACGGACTGAGCCCCCTCGGTGACCCGGGTCAACTCGCCCGCAATCACGTTGGAGGCGGGAGGGCCATCGGCGGCTCGCGGGCGCAGCGAGCTTGCGCGGACCGCCACCCACACGCAGTCGCCGCGTAAGTGGCCGGGAAGATACTGGGCAGCGAGGGCGAAACCACCGAATTCCAGCCGGCTCAGGTTGGCGGCGCGATCGAGCGCGGTAATCGTGGCCTGCCAGAGGTTCTCGTAGCCGGTCAAACGAGCGGCCTGTGCGCTTGCCGGTTGATCAATTACCTGCCGCGGCGTTCCACGCTGCACGATGCAGCCAGCATCTAACAGGATCATTTCCGAGCCGGCCGCGCAAGCCAGATCGATGTCCCGTCCCGCCATCAGAATCGGACCGCTGAAATGGGTGCGGATCAGGTCGAGTAGAGCGCGATCGATGCCGGCATCGTCTACCAGAAGCACGGCGGGCTCACCAATCAGCGCCCGGGCGATCGAGCAGCGCAATCGTTCCACGGGGCCAACGCTGGCGGGCCGGTGCGCGGCCGCGCCCGCCACGCTGAAGTGCTCGATGGCTTCGGCCACCCGCCGGTGGCGCTCGAGGCGCGGAAACCCGTGGGCAGCGAACTCCAGGTTCTGCCGCAGCGTCCGGTGGGGAAAGAGCGAATCGCCTTGCGAAACGTAACCGCAGCCGCGGCGAGCCGGCGCCACATCGACGCGTGCCTGGCCATCGAACAAAATAGCGTCATTCAGCAGGATGCGGCCTTCATCCGGTTTGGCCAGGCCGGCGATCGTCTCGAGCAGCAGCGTCTTGCCTGCGCCGGACGGGCCGATCAGTGCTGTTACCCCGGGCCCCAGGCTGAAGTCCACCTCCAGTGCAAACTCCGGCGATGCGCGCCTTCTGACGCGTATGCTGGTCATGGGCCGGCCTGCCGTTCAGGGAGTGCTCCGATCTCACGCCGCAGCCACATCGCAATCGCGCCACCGGCCAGCGCGGTCAGCAGGATGGCGCCGGCAGGTGGAACACTCAGGCGCCCGACGATCCATAGCGCCACGGCCGTCTCCAGCATCGTCTCCGGGAACACATCCGCGGCCGCCGCCAGCACCGCCCGGCCCCGCAGCGGCAGTGCCAGCGTCCAGAAAATGCGCCAGTCGGAAGCGCCGGCCATACGCGCTGCTTTCCGGTAGGCGGGATTCAGCAGCTGAAACGCCCTGCGGCATGCCGCCAGCGTCTGGGGAACGGCGCGCAGCGAACCCGCAGCAGCCGCAACCGGCCAAGTGAACTCGGGCAGCGCCAGCGATGCGATGATCACCGCCGGAACCATCGACAGAAAGCCCGCCACCAGCGTAACCACCGGCCAGTTGCGCCGCGCCAGCCGCCACGCCGGCCAAGGCGCCACCACCAGCGCCGTGGCGCTCACCACCAACGCCACTCGCAGGCTGAGCCACAGCGGCGACCAATCGGCTGTCATGCGGGACCTTCAATTATAGCGGCCAACTACAGCGGCCGGAAGCGCGCGCTAAAGTGGCGCAGAACCGGCGGCTCCTCGACGATCTCGAGGCCGCGGATCGCCTGCTTGCGCGCGTTCACCTCCAGCACCGCCTCGACCACGTAGTCGATATGGCTCTGCGTGTAGACGCGGCGCGGAATCGCCAGCCGCAAGAGCTCGTGCTGCGCCGCCGCGCCGAACATCACAGATCCAATCTCCACCGAACGGATTCCCGCGTGGCGGAAAAGTTCCACCGCCAGCGCCTGTCCCGGGAACTGGTGCGGCCGGATGTGGGGCAGCATACGCGCCGCGTCGATGTAGATCGCGTGGCCGCCGGGGGGTTCGACGATCGGGACGCCGCCGTCGGCGATGTGCCGGCCCAGATAGCCCGTCGACGCGACGCGGTATCGCAGGTAATCCGGCTGCAGGATCTCCTCCAGACCCACAGCGATCGCGTCCAGGTCGCGGCCCGCCAGCCCGCCGTAGGTCGGGAAGCCTTCGGTGAGGATCAAGAGGTTGGTTTCCTGCTGCGCCAGCCGGTCGTCATTGGTGCAGAGAAGGCCGCCGATATTGGCGAACGCGTCTTTCTTGGCGGAAAAAGTGCAGCCATCCGCCAGCGAAAACATCTTCTGTGCGATCTGTTTTGGCGTCCAATCGGCATAGCCGGCTTCCCGCTCGCGGATAAACCAGGCGTTCTCGGCGAAACGGCAGGCATCGAGGTAGAGCGGAATCGCGTGGCGCGACGTCACGCGCTTTACCTCCTCGATATTGGCCATCGACACCGGCTGGCCGCCGCCCGAATTGTTGGTGACGGTGATCATCACCAGCGGAATCTTGTCCGCGCCCTCGCGCGCGATTAGAGCCTCCAGCGCCGCGGCGTCCATGTTCCCCTTGAAATCGAGGCGCGCCTGCGTATCGGCCGCCTCCGGAATGGGAAGGTCCACGGCGCGCGCGCCGTTGAATTCGATATTGGCGCGCGTGGTATCGAAGTGCGTGTTGGAGGGCACGATGTGCCCCGGCCTGGCCAGCACCGTGAACAGAATACGCTCTGCCGCGCGGCCCTGGTGCGCCGGAATGATGTGGCGGAATCCGGTGAGCGAATCCACCACGCGCCGCAGCCGGAAAAAGCTTTCACTGCCCGCGTAGGATTCGTCGCCGCGCATTAACGCGGCCCACTGTTCGGTCGACATAGCCGACGTTCCCGAATCGGTGAGCAGATCGATCAGGATGTGACGCGCGTCGATCAGGAAAAGATTGTAGCCGGCCGCTTTCAGGTAGCCTTCGCGCTCTTCGATGGTGGTGTAGGTGAGCGGCTCGACACTCTTAATGCGGAACGGTTCGATGATGGTGCGCACGAGGGTATTATTTCACCTGGCGCGATGGAGCACGCAAAGGTGGCTGATTGCCCTGGCCAGCGAACGGAGCTCGTTGAGAGTGTGAACTCCTGAACTCCCAAGCCCGCTCTAATGCCTGGTCTGGTGCGCCGCCGCTTCCCAGCGGCCGGTCAGCAAATCGACGAAACTCAGCCAGGCACTATCGGCATGCTCGAGCTGATGATAGAGCGTGACGTATTCGGGGATCTTCATCCCCATGCCCGCGAAGGCCAGGAAATAGATGCCATCGGTCTCGAAGTCCGCGATTTGCTCTCTGTCCCATTTCTTCCGGTCGGCCAGATGGGGAATCAGGGGCGCGATGACCGCGGCCAGAGTGGTCCCGTTCTTGCTTTGCGCGCTCCACAAGTCCACGCCCTGGGCCTGCGCGATGCGGCACGTGGTAGCCATGGCTTCGATGTTGAAAGCGGAATAGGAGAGCGGCCGGGCGCGTTCCTCATCGCTGCGGCCGGGCCCGGCGGCGGCGGCCTGGCGTGGAAAGATGGCGTCGCGATAATAGCTGAAGGCCATCTGCTCGGTCGCAGCGTCGTCCAGGAAGGTGGCGATGGCCGCCGCCTGAGCGGTCCACCAGGAGGCGCGGTGGCCGCCGCTGCTCCTGTCGTCATTGCCGATCTTGCTGCGCATCATCCACCGCAGGTACTCTTCGAACCATTTGTGCGTGGCGGCTGACTCCTTGGCGTCCCATTGGCCGCTCTGGGCCAGGAATTCCATGCCCTGCACGGCGCGAATGAAAAGCCGGCCATCGATCGTGCTGCCCCGGGCCTCGTTGACTCCGCGGATCGCCTGCGAATATTCCAGATTCGGATTCATGCGCGTCTTGGGGTTAAGAAACCAGGCGTTGATCAGGCGCGCGGCATGCTGGCCGTAGCGCGCATCGTCGAGAAGAAAAGACGCCGCGCCCAAAGTGAAAATGGAATCGCAGGTGGCGTTGAGAGCGTTCTTGTCGGCCACTACGCGGTCCGGGTTGACATGGCCCTCGCGGCGCACCCAAGGCGCCGCTGGGTTCGCCGGGTCGGGCCACCAGAAGGGCGCTTCTCCGTAATAGTCGTGGGGGTCCAGGTTCACACCCAACGGATGGTCCGAGGTGACGCTCCAGGGCCCTTCGCGCAGCCGCTTGTCAGCTTCGGCGCGCAGGCGGCGCACCGCATCGAGCGTCCACGGCTCCTTGCGGAGAATGGCGCTGTGAATCGGCTCCGCTTCGTCCGCCGAAACCAGCGTCATGGGAACGCCGGCCGCTCCCAGCCCGCAACAATACAAAATGAGAAGCCCTGCGATTCTCACTACTGCGATTGTAGCTGATAGCGGGCGATTTACCGCCCGCGGCGCCTTCGTTCGGCGGCGCGCACCTGCGCCTCGTTCATGCCGAAATAATGCGCGATTTCATGCCACACCGTTGCGGCCACCATTTGCGCCAGATGCTCCCTGGAGTGCGCCAGCCGCTCATGCGGCCCCTGAAAAATCACGATGCGGTCCGGCATGGCGAAAGGTTCGAACACACTGCGCCTGGTAAGGGGGCGGCCTTCGTAAAGTCCCAGCAGCGTGCCCCCGCGCGGGACCCGGCCGCGCGCCAGTTGTTCGCTCGAGGGCTCCGCTTCCACCATCAGGGCCACGTTTTTCATCCGCCGGCGAAATCGCGCCGGGATGCGCGCGAGCGCCTCCGCCACCAACCCATCGAAATCACTCGCCTGCATGGAACCATCCTCGAGTATCCCCGTTCCGGGACCCTCTTCGCCGCCTGTTATTCTACTGATTTGGGAGATAGCGATTCGCAACGCGTGGTGGTGGCCATCGATGGCCCCGCCGGAGCTGGCAAGAGCACCATCGCCCGCCGCCTCGCCGAGCGGCTGGGTTTCACCTACATCGATACCGGCGCTATGTACCGCGCGGTGGCGCTGTGGGCCCTCCGCCAGGGGGTCGACTTCGCCGACTACCATCGCATGGAGCAGTTGGCTCTGGCCTCGGAAATCGAGCTCGCTCCCGGCCGCATTCTGCTCAACGGCGAGGACGTAAGCGAAGCCATTCGCACGCCCGAGGTTTCGAACGGCGCGTCTCGCGTGGCCGTGATTCCCGGGGTCCGCCGCGCCATGGTCGCCAAACAGCGCGCGATCGGAGAAAAAGCCAGCGTGGTGATGGAGGGCCGCGATATCGGCACCGTTGTCTTCCCCAACGCCCAGGTCAAGATCTTCCTCGACGCTCAGCCCGGCGAGCGCGTGCGCCGGCGGCTGGCCGAAGGCCGCGCCAAAGGCGAAACCATCACCGAGGAACAATTGGCCGCCCAGCTCCGCGAACGCGACCAGCGCGACAGCACCCGGGCCGATGCGCCGCTGGCGCAGGCGCCGGACGCAATCTACCTGGATTCCACCCCGCTCAGCATCGAAGGCGTCGAGGAAGCGATTCTCAAAATCGTCCGGTCGCGCGTGACCAATGGAAAGGAATTCCATTGAACGATCTGCTCGTGATGAAATTCGGCGGCACCAGCGTCGGCTCGGCGGAGCGGATGCGCGTGGCTGCCGGGCTGGCCGCCGCAGAGCGCGCGCGCCGCCCCGTGGTGGTCGTCGTCTCTGCGATGGCAAAGATCACCGATCTGCTGCTCGGCACGATGCGCTATGCCGAAGCCGGTGACCGCGCCGGCATGGAAGCCAACATGGCGGCTCTGCGGGCGCGTCACGAGGAGGCTTGCCAGGAGCTGCTGCCGGAGCCGCGCCGTTCGGCCACGCTCGATCATGCGCGCGAGCTGATCGGCGGCTTCGAGCGCATCGTCGGCGGCATGGCGATGCTCAACGAGCGCCCCCCGCGCTCGGTAGATGAAGCGTTAGCCGTGGGCGAACGCCTTTCCGCACTCCTGCTCTCCGAGTACTTAACGAGCCAGAACGTGCCCGCCGCTGCCGTAAATGCCTGGGACGTGGTGGTCACCGACGCGGTCTTCGGCAATGCCAGCCCCCTCATGGAACCTACTCGCGAGAAGGCTCGAACCGGCCTGCTGCCGCTGATCGAACGCGGCGTCGTGCCCGTGGTCACGGGCTTCAATGGCGCCACTGCCGACGGGCGGCCCACCACCCTCGGCCGCGGCGGCTCCGATTTTTCGGCGTCCATTCTCGCCGCCGCGCTCGATGCTTCCGAATTGTGGATCTGGACCGACGTCGATGGCATCATGAGCGCCGACCCGCGGCTGGTTCCCGACGCCCAGGTGCTCGACGAGGTCACTTATGCCGAGGCCGCCGAGCTGGCTTATCGCGGCGCCAAGGTGCTGCATCCCAAGACGCTGGCCCCGCTGGCGGAGCGCAAGATTCCGGTGTGGAGCAAGAATAGCTTCGCCCCCGAAAAGCCCGGCACTCGAATTGTTCCTGCGGTGCGCGAAGCTGCCGGCGCGCGCGCCGTCGCTTCCATGGCCAACGTGGCGTTGGTGTCGCTCGATCCCGCCAGCCCCGAGCTCAACGGCGTGCTGGTGATGGCCCGTGCGCTCGATTCGCTGGCGCGCGCCGATGTCGAGGTGCTGATCGTTTCCAGTTCCAGCTACCGACAGAATTTTTGCTTCCTGGTCCGCCACGAAGAGCTCGACCGGGCCGTGCAGGCCCTTGAATCCGCGCTCGCGCTCGAGCTCGCCCACGGATACCTCGGGCCTATCCGCATCGATCGCAATGTGGGCATGCTCGCGGCGGTTGGCGAAGGCATGCAGGGCAAGCCCGGCCTCGCCGGGCGCATCTTCACCGCCATCTCGCGCGTCCAGGTGAACATCATCGCCATCGCGCAGGGTTCGAGCGAGCTGACGATCGCGGTCGTGGTGCGCCGCGAGGGCCTGGAAAAAGCGGTCGGCGCCGTGCACGCCGAATGCGGCATGGGCTCGCGCCCGCCGGCTCCCGTCTTCCCCGAAGGTAAAGCCCGGGCAATCAAACGCGAGATGTAGCGTCGCGCCGGCGCACGAACCCCGCAGTCGCGTCCTCTGCCAACTCGCGCACCCGTCGGCCCGCGATGGGCGGCGAGAACGGCCCGTTCTTACGCCTGCTGCTGAGCGATTGGGCCGATCACCGGAAGCACCGTTGTCTTCCCCTGAAACGTTGTGATCAGCATGTAGATCCAGGCAACGAAACACGCCAGGCTGTAGAGAGAGTGGAGTCCGAAAAGCCAGATGTGCAGAATTACCAGAACGATGCCCAGCACGATGGAACCGGCGAACATCGCCACGAAGAGAAAAATCGACTGAAACGCGTGGAAGCGGACGCTCTTGTTCTGATTGTAGGGGGCGATCATCAGGAAGAGGATCGCCGGCACCAGAAGGTAACAGAGCGCTCCGGCGACGTTATCGGCCATCGGCGCGGCGCCGGCCACAGGGGGCTGAGCGCCGGGCGCCGGGGGAGGGGTACTACCCGCGCCCACCGCAGCGCCGCACTTAGGACAGAAATTTCCTTCAACCTGACTTCCACAGCTTGCGCAAAACGGCATCGAACTTCCTCCTTGCGAACTTAGGGGGGCGCCAGGCCCTGGAAGCAGCGGCCTACCTTCCCATCCCGCCATGGCAGGCGGTCAGGAACGCAATGGTCCACCCGCCCAGCCACGTTAGCACGGCGGCGGCGCTGTACACCAGACCGGCGCGCACCATCCAGCGCTGCGCGGCCGGCCGCGAAACCAGCCGGCCGGAGTGCGCCAGCGCGGCATACGCGAGCAGGACCACGGCGAACCCAAGCGCGCCCAAAACAAAGACGGGTCCGGCCGGCATCACCTGCCAGGCGGCGCCGATATTCCCATGCAGCGTTAGAACGGCGCTGCGGGTGATGCCACAAGTGGGGCACGGCAGCCCGGTGGCGCGGCGGAACGCGCAGGTTAGCGGGATGGGTGTGCCCAGGAAGTACACGCGATCGAGGTCGGCTGTCAGCAGAACCCGCGCGAGAACGGCATCCGCCAGAATGACCGCGCCGGCCACCGCGCCTGCCAAGGGCCATCGCGGCTCAAGCGAAGCCATCACACCCCCATCGGGTTGTTGACCACATAACAGTTGACTGCCTTGTCGTGCAGCGTCTGGCCGCGGTCATCCCACAAGGGCCAAAGCAGATCGAGCGCCGGCAGGAAAGGGATAAAGCCCATTCCGGCACGAACGATAAGGCGCACGAGAGCGGTTCCCTGAGTGAGCAGGTTACCGGAAGCATCGACCACCTTGACGTGCACCACACCCTGGCCGATGGAGAAGCCGCGCTGCGCAATCAGGTACACCCCGTTATATAAGCCGACCAGCAGCGTGGCGACCGGGAACAGCAGGATGAACATGCAGCACATACCGTGAAAGACGCCGTGGCCGGCCAGCCCGACGATGCCGGCTAGCATCGCCGCGGCGAGAAAATACAGAATTCCCATGCCGATGGCCACCAGGACGCTGTCAATGAGGAAACCGACGGCGCGGTTGCCCCAACTGGCATACCCCGCGGCGAACACGGCCGGATAGGAAGGCGGCGCGGCGGCTGGCTGCGCAGCGCCGCAAGCAGGGCAATAAGCCGTGTTGTCGGGCATCGAGGTGCCGCAATTTGAGCAGAACATATTTGGTGAACCGAGGATTTACATTAACTCTTTTGTGGCCTGTAAGGGAAGGAAAATCAGCGCCCCGGGGCGCCCATCACCAGCAGGGGGACGACGGCACCCAACACCGCGCCCGCAATCAGCGCCGCATTGCCCGCTCCGAGGAAGGATACCAGCAGGCCGGCCAGCGAGCCGGCTCCCGCGCCCACCACTGCGATCATGATTCGTTTGCCCATGAACTATCGGATGACGGCGGGACCGCTCCGGCTTATTTCTTGTCCGGCTGGCCGGTGATGAAGACAGTATCGCCGGGATGGACTAGTTTATAGCGGTCGCGAATCTCGAGCTCCTGCTCGGACGGGTCGTTCTGGAGGCGGCGGATATGATCCCGCTTGCGCTCGATTTCGCGCGCCAACTGCGCGTTTCGATCCTCGAGGCGCCGGATCTGCGTCTGCCTCGCCAGCACGGCGGGTATGCCTTTGGGCCCGCTGAGAGTAGCGACGACATAGGCGGCGGCCACGGCGAAGACCACAATGTAGGCGATGCGTGCGAACGGCGCTTTCATCAAACAGGTGCCTGGAAGATAATGGTAACACCGCGGCGAAATTCTTCGGCGTACTTTTTTCATGACCGACAAGATTGTGGTCCTCAGCACCTGCGCTTCCCAAGAAGAAGCGGAGAAGCTCGCCCAGGTTGTGGTGGAGCGGGGCCTGGCTGCCTGCGCCAGCATTGTTCCCGGTGTGCGCAGCTACTACCGCTGGCAGGGGGCAATCGAGACCGCCTCCGAGCACCTGGTGATCATCAAATCGGCGCGCCGGCAATTCGCGGAGCTGAGCGCCTTGCTGGAGCGGGTCCATTCCTATGAAGTGCCCGAGGTGCTGGCGGTTCCGATAGTGGCCGGCGCCGCGCCGTACCTCGCCTGGCTCGAGGCGAGCATCAACGCAGAGGATGCTTCCCGTTGACCGCGGCGAACTCGAGCGTCCGGCTGGATCCCTGCCTGGCGCTGATCTTTGACATGGATGGCGTGGTGATCGATTCCAACCCAGCACACCGCGCGAGCTGGGCTGCATTCAACCGGCGCTATGGCCTGGAAACCACCGAGGCGATGCAGCAGCGGATGTATGGGAAGCGCAACGACGAGATCGTTCGCGATTTTTTCGGCGCAGGTCTCTCGGATGAGGAAGTGGCGCGCCGCGGCGCCGCCAAGGAGAGGCTGTATCGCGAGATGATTGACGGCCAGGTGGAGAAGATGCTGGTGCCGGGACTGAAGACTTTCTTGCAGGATTTGGGTGGCGTTCCTATCGCGATGGCGACCAACGCGGAACCGGACAACGTAGCGCTCGTGCTGGAACAAGGCGGCATTCGACCCTATTTTCAAGTAGTTGTGGATGGCCACCAGGTGCGGAATGCGAAACCGGACCCTGAAATCTACCGGCTGGCGGCGCAACGCCTGGGCGTGATGGAGGGGAATTGCATCGTTTTTGAGGACTCGAAGTCGGGTGTTCAGGCGGCATTGAATGCGGGGATGAGGGTAGTAGGACTGTTAACTACAGAAGATAACTTGTTGGGCGTTAACATTTGTGCGGATAATTTCTTGAGCGGGAATTTGCGCGCCTGGCTCGCTGGCCAAAGATGCGTGTCTTGAAAGGTTTAGCGCTGCTCGTGGTCGCTCTGGGTGTGTCCCGAAGCGGCCCCGCCCAAACTGCGCTCACGCTGAAAGAGCTCAACGCGCGCACTCCCGGCGACTACCGTCCAGTGCACGCGCGCCAGGATGTGACGATCCGAGGCACGGTGAACGCACTGCCGTTCCACTTCCCCGAGTACACGGTTGTCACCATCCAGGAGGGCTTCTGGGGCGCGGCCCTGCACACGCCGGTAAACTCTACCCTGCTTGACGGGTATCGGCCGGGAGATGTAGTCGAAGCCACCGGCAGCGTTATCAGCGTGGCGGGTATGGTGGCAGTCGACGTGGGGCAAGTGAACAAGGTAGGCCGCGCGGCGGTGCACCGGGCGGAGGCAGCGGACCTGAACGATCTTCGCCATCTGGCATCGCTGGGCAGGCTGGCGAGGGTCAAAGGGCGCCTGGTCGAGAGTGGGTCCACTGCAGGCGGCCCTTACCTGCTGATCGGTCCGGATAAGGACCCGTACCGGGTTTTCTTCCCCAACCGGGATGATAGCTTCAGCCCCACAATTCCGGGGATGGCGCCGGGAGATGAAGTCGCGGTGACCGGCGTAGCCTTTCAATATGCTCCGGGAAGGCCTCCGTACGACCGCGGCTACGAGTTGCTGGCGACGGGGGAGCCCACCGTCACCGCGGCGGCTACTCGATGGTTGCTGTCACCGCTGACGGTGTTGGCCGGTGTGCTGCTGGTAGCGGGCCTGGCATTGTTGATGGGCGCGCGCGAGCGCCGGTTGCGCCGCCAGAGGGAGTTGCTGCGTAAAACCTATCAGCTCGGCGAGGAGATTTTTGGCGCGGCCACGACCGAGCAGATTCTGAAGCGGCTGGACGATGCCCTGCCTTCGGTGCTGGGCGTCACGCGGGTGCGGCTATATCTGTATAACCGGAGCGCCAAGCAGCTGGACGCGGTGGGCGCCGCGCCGGGAGAGGCTGGCGCGATTTCGCTTTCCTCCCCGCCCGACGGTCCGCACGCCGGGGCGGTGGCCTGTTTCCACTACCGAAGCCTGCTGGTGATACCGGACGTGAGCCGCAGTCCTTTCCCGGTGGCTGTGAGCGGCGGGCTGGCGAGCCCCAAGTCGCTGCTGTTTGTGCCGATGATCGCGCAGGGTGAGGTGATGGGCGTATTGGAGGTCGATCAGGACGACCGGTTGCGCGATTTTTCAGCCGCCGAGCAATCGCTCGGTCAGCACCTGGGCAACCAGATTGGCGTGGCGTTGCGGCTGCTTGATCAACGGTCGGTGCAGGAGCAGCTTTCCCGCACTGAAAAACTGGCCGCGGTAGGCCGGCTGATATCGAGCATCGTGAACGAGCTGGAAGCGCCGCTTGCATCCATCCAGGAGCTCGCCGGGCAGGCGCGCGAGCGCGTGCGGCAAGCGCCGGGGGAGCGC
>Ga0335078_10004206_pt1 | contig 21362 bp, 22 predicted proteins | sample Lox_Sample_32_FD_206711 | JGI IMG/M metagenome (GOLD analysis project Ga0335078, IMG submission 206711) | Soil microbial communities from Loxahatchee National Wildlife Refuge, Florida, United States - Lox_Sample_3.2 | ecosystem: Environmental > Terrestrial > Soil > Wetlands | place: USA...
TGAGGGCGCGGCACCGAATAGCCCAGCAAAACTTTTAGGTTTGAGTAGATCGCCAATCAATGCGAATGCAGAAACGACAACGCCGCCAACCACGAACCGGATGATGATCTCGATCATCGTTTTCCGGCTTTCACCAACTTCCTCGCTCGATCTGGCCCTTTGACACCCAGCACGCGATAGTTCTTGCCAGAGAGCTTGTGGTAGTTGACGAAGAATTCTTCCAGTTCTTGACAGAATTCCTTACCCAGATCATCAATGGTCCCGATGTCCGCCCAACTGTGTGCGTCTTGTTCGACAGCAATGATGCGGTCATTGCGCTCTTTCTTTTTCTTCTCGCCCTGCTCGCCTTCTATCACTCCTATTGGACGGCACGTCAGGACACAGCCGGGAAAGGCAGGTTCGTCCATTAACACCAACACATCTATCGGATCGCCGTCGTCCGCTTTGGTTGAGGGAACAAATCCGAAGTCATAGGGGAATGTCATGCCTGCGGGCAATACCTTTTTCAGTTCAAAGATGTGGTCTTTCGGATCGAAGGCGAACTTGTTGCGGCTCCCTTTGGGAGTTTCGATCACCACGCGGAAATCTTCTTGTCGTCAGAATCTACAGGCTTTAGTTTAGAGGGATCAGCCAATCCGGCGCGGGTTCCGTTCTTCTTGCTCATCAAAAGCTCCCAAACATCAGCATGTCTGGATGCGAACAAGAGAATAAAGGTTTGTCGTTCTGCCCAAGCATCGGCAAATGCCTTATACAGGTGGACTGATGAAAAGAATTCTTGTTCAACGAAGGGTCTGATGCTGCATCAAAAAGGTGCATTTGGAGAAATCGACAGTTTCACTCTTGGAAGTACCATGGGCGGCGTAGAATCCGACCAGATGATGGCGCTTCTCCAAGAACTATCCTTGCTAAAGGAACTGGATGCTGCATTTGAAGCCAATCCCACTGAGTCCGAACGCGAGGAGCATCAATGCGGGGCAGTCTAGTACGCGGAGCAAAGAAGGTACATCGCCTCACCTGTCTGACCTCATTTGTTCTGTTCCGTAATGTATTGGTTCAATTTCAGTCGGTCGTCGGGGGCCATGTCGATAAAATCAATCCCGTTTTCGACTTGCGGATATTTTGTCGCGACTGTGCCCGCGCAGCGAAGCACTTCGTTGTCCTGCCCTGCCTCACCTGCTGGTATTGCTGGGCTTTCAACAACCAAGTGAAGGGGATGACCGAGGACGTTGCCCGGCGTTCCATTGACTGGCTCTATGATCACTGGTTGCCGCGTTCTGGCGCTGATGGGAGGAGAGGGTACTAGGACACCCGAAAACTCGCAGTACATGGCGCGTCTTATCGCCACTCAACCTTCGACTTTTTTGTCTGCGCGTACTAGACTGTTCGGCATCCCACTTAATCGCCAGTCCCCACCTTTCCTGACTATCGAATCGTTCTCATAGGAGCAACTCGCGTTCACGGGCGTGCAATATGCTCCGTCATCAATTCGAAATTGTGAGGCGATCATGAGCGAAGTAACAGACCAGATTCAGACTCCAGCAGTATCGGAATTTCCAGTAGCGGAGATTCCAATAGAACCAGTTCCAGCGACGGACAACCCAGAAATCTAGACTCCAGAACCAGAGCGTCCGGCGCAGGATGAAACCGCCTTGACTGCGGAGATCACTGAGCTTTGGCGACTGCACGCCGATTACGCTGCGTCGATGCGAGGCCAATCCCAGAATCTCCGTTCCCTACGCCGAGTTGGGAAAGCGTCTTTCGGAAATGAAACAGCTTCTCGTTCGTCCGGGTCGTGGCGGCGAATGGAGCGGTTGGCTGAGAGAACAACGCATTCCCCGCGCAACGGCGGACAGACTCGTGAGCAAGTACGAACGCTCTCTCAACGCGGACGGAAATCGCCTCAGCGAGCAATTTAGCGAACCCAGTGAAGCGGAAATTCACGATTTGCTCGACAGACTATTGCCGAAACTGCGTAAGGCTCTGCGGACGCCAGCAAGCTCCTACAAGTTCTTCGAGTTGCTGGTGTCCTCACTCGTGAGTCGAAATGAATCAGGCTGGGAGCCCTCAACCCTTGGTTCCGACTACCGCGTCTCGGCCTGCCAGTTGTTTTTCTGGTCCTGAATTATTTGGTAACAGTCGCAGGCGGCTTCCGCAAGCTTAGGTTTATCCACGATTGTCACATTTCCTCGTGTGTACGTAATCATTCCGGCTTTCTGCAAAATGCTGGCAGCTACACTGACGCTCGATCTGCGGGTTCCGAGCATTTGTCCCAAGAATTCTTGCGTCAAGGGCATTGTCTCGCCGCCAATGCGGTCGTGGCTCATGAGTAGCCATCTGGCTAGTCTTTCTTCGACATCGTGCAGGCGGTTGCAGGCGGCGAGTTGCGTTGATTGCATTGCCAACATCATCGCAAAACGCTGAATCTGCTTTTCTAATTCGGGGCATTCGGGTACCTATTCCGCCGACCAGCGGAATGCGGCCCTCGTACAATTCCCCGGTGGCTATATCGCCGAGATCCACTCATCGGCCGGCAAATAGATTTTGCCGGAAGCGAAGAGGCTCGGTCCCTCGGCGCCTCCAAGTCGCTATTCGACGACGATACTTTCGACAAGATTGAATGAGGCCATGAGCGGTAAGGGCTTTACACAATTCTCGCCCCTGACATGTTTTTCGGGAAAAACGCGGCAATCCGATGGCCGTGGATAACGTTTCGCTTGCTTAGAGCCTCCAAACACCGGCGGGAGCTTTTCGTGGACGAATTTTACATTTACGAGAACTGGCGGGCAGGGCCACGCAAAGCAGTCATACACCGCGGAACATGTGGGCACTGCGGTCACGGAACGGGAAAGACTGGACGATATGATCGAAATCATGCCACATGGCACGGGCCATATCCAGATCTAGCTGCCGCGCAACGGGCTTCGGATGCTCTACCGCGTGTGGTCGTTCGATCCCAGTGCCGTTGCACCCAACAACGCTAAATTATTGAGGATTACATAATATAGTGACATTCCTGAGGACTTATGCTACTCTCCGGGCATGGGAAACCCAGCGGGAGTACGGAGAGATTTCGAGGAGTTAGAAGATCGGCGTTTGCGAGCTGCGCAACTGCTGCGCGAAGGAGTTCATCAGGCCGAAGTGGCGCGGGAGGTGGACGTACATCGGCAGTCCGTCAGTCGTTGGGCGGCGCAACTGCGACAGGGTGGAATCCGAGCGCTGAAGAAAGCAGGGCATGCGGGGCGGCGAGCGCGTTTGCGTCCCGAAGACCTGCGCCGGATCGAGAAAGGTCTGAAGCGCGGACCGGAGGCGCTCGGCTACGCCACCGGTCTTTGGACTTCGTGGCGGGTAGCGCACCTGATCGAGCAGGAATGCGGGGTGAAATATCACCCCGTGCAGGCGTGGCGCATCCTGCGCCAGTTGGGATGGAGTTGCCAGCGTCCGGTGGGACGGGCGCTGGAGCGCGACGAAGAAAAGATTCGGCGGTGGAAGCAGCAGCGTTGGCCGGAGATTAAAAAAAAGCCCGGAAAGAGGGCCGCACCATCGTCTTCATCGACGAAAGCGGACTGAGCGAGCGCCCGCACCCGTGCCGCACCTGGGCGCCAAAGGGACAAACGCCGGTGCTGCAATATCACTTCAATTGGAAGGTGCTGTCGGCAATGGCTGGCGTGACGTGGTGGAACTTCTACTTTCGATTGTTTCCGTTGGGGACCATTCGCAGCCCGCAGATCATCGAGTTTCTCTCGCACCTAATGCGCCATATTCCGGGCAAGCTGCTGATCGTCTGGGACGGTTTTAACCGGCCATCGCAGCCGCATGACCTGGGAGTTCATTTGCCAGCAGCGCGGGCGACTGTGGGTAGAGTTTCTACCCGGCTATGCTCCGGATCTGAACCCGGTCGAATACTTGTGGTCGCACTGGAAGCAACACGGGTTGCCCAACTTTTGCCCGCAGAACTTTGGCCAGCTGAGCCATTATGCTCGCAAGGCTCTGCGCCGGATGCGGAAGCGGCCCTCGCTGGTGATCGCCTTCTGGCGGCAAGCGGAACTGTTTCCGTTGCAAAAGGCCTAGCGAGTTAAGCCCATTCCGCATAAAATGTCGTCGTTCGATTAAGCGATTTCCAATTCGGAGGTTTCCATGAGGACGAAGATGCTCGTAGTCTTGTTGTCATTTCTGACCGTGATCGGGTTGTCGGTGACGGTGAGCTTTTCGTTCGGACAAGCGAAGGGCAACGGAAGCAACATCCAAGTCGAGATACAACGGCTAACTCAGGACTGGTTTACGGCTTTCAGTAAAGGTGACGGTGCGGCGATGGACCAAATGGAAGTCCCCAATCTGGTACTGGTTAATGCTCAGGGGACGGGTGATATCTGGCCAAAAGACGGTCCACGTGCTGGCACACAACCAAAAATCACGTCGGTCTTCACGGTAGGAAAGTCTGAAGTCCGTCAGTTCGGAAATACAGCCATTCTCACGGGGTCTGTTACGTGTAAGGACGGCGATAAGTTGGAGGAAATGAGTGAAACTGTCGTCTGGGTTCGGATGAACAATAAATGGCTCGTTTCGTCGGCCCAGTGGAGCGACGTTGCACCGAAGAAGAGCAACTGAAGCTCGAATCCGCCGTCGCAAACTCGATCACCGTACCTGTCACTGATCGCCTTGGTGGGATTGGCGATCAACGCGATCTGGCACGTCAAGCGGGCAGACCCGATTGCGGCTTTAGCCGTTCTGCCCCTCATCGTTTGGGAGGGTCGGGAAGCCATGCGCGGGAAGGTCTGCGGCTGGTGGAAGTGCGACCCCTGCGTCCGTGATGCCGGTCACTGCGGTGCTGGCAGGTCGCGATGAGAATGAAAATGCATAAGTGTGTAATTATCTTAAACACCGATTGATGCCTCGCCCTTTCCTAATGCCTCCCGCGACATGAGGTCGAGCGAGACTCCTTCAGGGCAATATCGGAAGGAGGATGTTATGAAGCCTCAAAAGGCACAAAAATCCAAACCTACTCTCTCGGGCGTCCCATTCAGTCTTTCATCACCTGCCGATCTCCAGTCGAAAGTGCAGAAACTGCAGCTCGCGATCGCCCGCCGTGCACATGAGTTGTTCGAAGCGCGTGGCCGGGAGCACGGGCATGATTTGGACGACTGGCTCCGAGCGAAATCCGAGATGCTGTGTCCAGTTTCTATTGCGATGTCAGAATCCAAAGATCGCGTTAGCGTTCGCGCCAGCGTTGCTGGTTTTGACCAGAGTGAAATTGAGGCAAGCGTCGAGCCCAGCCGCATCACGATCCTGGGCAAAAAGAAACAAAGCACAAAGGAAACCGAACCGGGGACGACCGAGCGGAGTGGTTCGCATCCGGATGAGATACTGGAAGTGATCGACCTTGCCACGGAGGTACGGCCTGAGCACGCAATCGTCGAACTGAAGGCGGGAGAGCTGATTTTTGAACTTCCGGCGGTTTCCAAAAACAAGATTGGAACCGCAGCGTAAAGCAAAACCCGCACGGATTCCTTGGAAACGGGCGAGGATTCCGCGAAGATCAAACTAACAAGCGCCCTCCCATGGCAGCAACACGAAGGGAATCAAGTGAATCGTTTTGTATGCAGTTTGTGGGCCGGAGAAGAAGGCCAGGACATCGCCGAATACGCGGTGATGCTGGCCGTGATTCTGGTGGTAGTCGTAGGAACATTGAGATGGGTCGGTCAAACACGAATAACATATTCTCGAGCGTTGCCGGTACGCTGCAATAGAAAGAGGCCGGCGGAGCTGGTGGGGGAGGAATATCGGAAAGACTTGGGCAAAACTGCGCCCAGTCACTCGTTCTTGCGGCCGGATCGATACGAAGGAACGGTATGCCCCTGACGAAATCTTTATTGTGGTTAACTCCTTCCACGGTCTGCACTGAGTTCCTAGATGCTCTGTTGGGGGAGTACCCGAGACGCGATTTTCAAGTACGATTATGCGATGGCACTGTTTGGGGAGCAGAAGCGCGGCCGCGCTTCACGTTAGTCCTGAGCAGCCCCGGAGCCCTGCGTGCCATGTTTTCCTCACCTAGCGAACTCACGCTGGGTGAAGCCTACATTTTTGGCGACTTCGACATTGAGGGTGACATCGAAGCTGCCTTCGATTTGTCCGATTATCTGCTCGTCCAGGAACGCAGCTTGTGGGAGAAGTTTGATCTCAAGGAGCGGTTGGCGAAACTGCCCAAGAGTGAACGCCCGCAATCAGGCTTACACCTCGCTGACTTCGGTGGGAAGGTCCATTCCAAACAGCGGGACCGGAAGGCGATCCACTATCACTACGATCTTCCCGCTGAGTTCTACGAGCTGTGGCTGGACCCCAGGATGGTTTACTCGTGCGCCTACTTCAGCAAACCGGATGAGGATCTGGATCGCGCCCAGCTTCGCAAGCTCGATTACATCTGCCGGAAGCTGCGGTTGAGCCCCGGAGAGCGTCTATTGGACATCGGCTGCGGCTGGGGTGCGTTGATCAGACACGCGGCCGCCCACTACGGCGCGGAGTGCGTGGGGATCACACTAAGTGTGCCACAGGCGGAGGTGGGCCGAGAATGCCTGCGGGCCGCGGGCTTGAACGATCACTGCCGCGTGGAAGTTTCAGATTACCGTGACATTGATCAGGACCGGCAGTACGACAAAATCGTCAGTGTCGGCATGTTTGAGCATGTCGGCGAAGCTCTTCTCCCGGAGTACTTCCACAGGGCATGGAACCTACTGCGGCCCGACGGTGTGTTCTTGAATCACGGAATCTCCCACTCTGCCACCTATCACAGACGAGGACCGTCCTTCACGGACCGTTACGTGTTTCCTGATGGCGACCTGGTGCCGATCAGCACCAGCCTTCGAGCGGCAGAACTGAGTGGCTTCGAGGTGAGAGATGTTGAAAGCCTGCGCGAGCACTACGCCTTGACTCTTCACCATTGGCTCAAACGACTGGAATCTCACGCGGAAGAGGCTCGCCAGATCACGAGCGACACCACCTACCGTATCTGGAGGCTCTACATGGCCGGCTCAGCCCATGGATTTCGGAGTGGTCGTCTGAACGTCTACCAGACCTTGCTGGCGAAGCCTGCCAACGGGCGGGGTGGCTTGCCACTGACACGCGACGACTGGTATCAAACACGGGCCTGGGTAGACGTGAGCCTCCTTGTCAGAGAACTGGCCGGTTGGCGTCAACGGGTTTCCGCAAATAGAAGTCTCGTTCCATGCACAGCTACTACGCTGAGAAACTCTCTGCCGAGCGCCTTCGCGCTTGCTACGATCTCGCCCCGCCCAGAACGAAGGCCTACCTTCAAGCGGAGATTGAATTCGTCCTTCAGAAGATGTCTTCTTCCATGGCTGTTCTTGAGCTCGGGTGCGGTTACGGCAGAGTGCTTCTCCAGCTCTCCAGCTGCTGCACCGGGCGCGCAGTGTGGTCGGGATTGATACCTCGATGCAAAGTCTGAGAATGGCCACGGACTTTGTGGGCCGTAGCGAGTCTCTTCACCTGGCTGCCTTGGATGCGACGCAAATGGGCTTTCAGAGTCAGCGCTTCGATCTGACCATCTGCATCCAGAATGGAATCTCCGCCTTCGGTATAGACCGTAAGCGTCCGACCATCACACCTGTTCGCCGAGGAGTGTCTAGTGTTCAAGTGGCTGAATGAGCGGAGAACAGAAGGTTTCGGGATCTAGGTGGCGCACATGCACGGATGTTCAGCAGCCAGGGGCGGGATTTGTGAGCAGCGCAGCATCCCCATCAACTGCCGTATGCTGAAGCGCTCGCAGTGATATAGCGCCTCTATATGGTCGGCTCTGCACACGAATTCCGCACTGGTCCTGAACGCCACCAGACGCTGCTCGCTAAGTCACATTACGGCGAGAGTGCCTTGCCGCTGAAGTGTCGCGTCTGAGCCACAATCGATCCGACAGACGATTCCAAGAATGCGCGTCGTTCAATTTCCTTATTCAATACCGGCTCCGCGCTGGAGTCGTCAGGGGTTGTCGCGAATCAGAGCAGTGAGTGACGAGAATCACAGCGGGCCTACAGAGACAGGAGTATGGTGAAAATGGATTTGTTTACCCTTTGGCTGCGGTTACCGTATCTGCGACTGCGACACTTGGAGCGGACAAGCCATGCGCGACCCACCCTCCCACGAGCAACTCAACGCGAATTTTAGCTGGGTGATCGCCGAGCGCGAGTTGGGCTACCGGCCAGGCGATGTGATCAACATCGGTTGGATGTGCAGTGACCGCCTGTGCCGCCTGGGACTGGCACAGAAGCCGGCGCTGCTCTGGGAAGACTATCAGGGCAACCATAAGCGCTTCACCTATAACGATCTTCGCGTCTACTCCAACACCATCGCCCACTTCCTTGCCACCCTCGGAATTCTCCCCGGTGAGCGTGTTTGCCTCTTTCTAGACCGGGTACCCGAGCTATACGTCGGATTTCTGGGCATTCTGAAGATGGGCGCGGTAGCCCAGCCTCTCTTTTCGGCATTTGGAGACGAATCTCTTTGTGTACGTCTTAAAGATGCAGGGACGTCGGCGATCATCACGCAAAAAAAGCACCTCCATAAGGTCCGCAAGATCCGCGAGCAGCTCCCGGACTTGCGGCAGTGCATCGTGGTAGATGCGCCCGAGGCGTCTCTGCAGGAGTGCGAGACTGCCTTTTCTCTGGGACAAGCGTCGTCCGTCGAGCACTTCGCAACCTACTCAACGAAAGCCGAATCTCCGTCGGTTCTGCACTACACCTCGGGCACCACGGGTCAGCCCAAGGGTGCGCAGCACGTCCACTACTCGATCATTTCGCAATATCTCACCGCGAAATGGGTACTCGATCTTCGCCCTGAGGACATCTATTGGTGCAATGCCGACCCAGGCTGGGTAACCGGCACGTCCTACGGCATCATCGGTCCCTGGGCGAGCGGGATTACACAAGCAGTTCTGGACTCCGGTTTCAACGCCGAGAAATGGTACGAGTTCATCGAGAAGTACCGCGTTACGGTCTGGTATTCGGCGCCGACTGCGATTCGCCTGCTCATGAAGGAGGGGGAGGAAATTATCCGCAAGCATGATCTATCCAGCTTGCGCCATCTGGCTAGTGTGGGCGAACCGCTGAACCCCGAGGCAGTGATCTGGTCGAAAGAAGTCTTCGGGAAGCCGTTCCACGACACGTTCTGGCAGACCGAAACTGGCTGCATCGTGATTACGAACTTTCCCGGGATGGAAATCAAGCCCGGCTCGATGGGCAAACCGTTTCCGGGAATCACCGCAGCGGTGCTGGATCCGAAGACCTTCGAACCGGTGAATCGGGCGGGCGCGGCAGGGCTGATTGCGCTGCGCCCCGGCTGGCCGTCGCAGATTCGCGGCTATTGGAACAATGCCACGGGATACCAGGCGAAATTCAGGAATGGATGGTACCTGTGTGGCGACCGCGCCTCCATCGACGCGGATGGCTATTTCTGGTTCATGGGGCGTGATGATGACGTCATCAACACCGGCGGGCACCTGATCGGCCCCTTCGAAGTCGAATCAGCTTTGCTGGAATGTCCGGCCGTCGCTGAGTCCGCCGCCGTCGCTAAACCTGATCCCGTCAACATGGAGGTGGTGAAAGCATACGTGACCATAAAGCGAGGTTTTCAACCATCCGATGACTTGGAACTGGAAATCATGAACCATATTCGCAAGCGTCTGTCGCCGCTGGCGATGCCCCAGGAAATCGAGTTCGTTAACTCATTGCCCAAGACCCGCAGCGGCAAGATCGTGCGCCGCATTCTGCGCTGCAAGGAATTCCATGAGCCAGTGGGGGACCTCTCCACCATCATGAACGACTAAGCCGAGGCCAGCTATGGACGAAATCACTACCGTAGTCCGCGATTACATCATCCGGGAGTATCTGCAAGAAGGAGATGATCGGCAGATCACCGAGAAGACCCCACTTATCTCAAGTGGCATTGTGGATTCTTTTTCCATGGTGTCTTTGCTCCGGTTTCTGGAGAAAAAGTACTCGATTGACATTCCCGACGAATGCGCCACTCCCGAGGCCTTCGACACGGTCGAGCGTATCGTGGGGCTGGTGCGACGTTTCCAGAAGGCCGAAGTCGTCAGGGGCTAGAGCGTGCCCGCCGCCGGACCCAGTTCGGGACCAAGTCCGGTTTAGGCACCTAAATGAATTAAATCCTATTACGCGAGGCGCGTCATGGCTTTTGCCGATACAGTTCGCCACCGCTATCAGACCGATCTCGAGGGAATCAAGGCAGCGGGCCTTTTCAAAGAGGAGCGGTATATCCACTCGCCACAGTCGTCGGAAATTGAGGTGGAGTTCCCGGTTGGCTCGGCCACCAGGAAGTGCATCAATATTTGCGCCAACAACTACCTTGGACTCTCCAGCCATCCCGAGGTCATCGCCGCCGCACACGCAGGATTGGACACACGCGGCTACGGCATGTCCTCAGTGCGCTTCATCTGTGGTACGCAGGACATCCACCGGGAGTTGGAGAATCGCCTGACCGCGTTCCTCGGCACTGAAGATACCCTACTCTTCCCCTCCTGCATGGACGCGAATGCCGGCTTCTTCGAGGCTTGCCTGAATGAGCAGGACGTGATGATTGCCGACCGGCTCGTCCACGCCTCCATCGTGGACGGAATGCGCCTGTGCAAGGCAATGCAGGACACTTACAAGCACTCAGACATGGGACACCTTGAGGAGAAGCTGCAGGAACACCAGGATAAACGGTCCCGCATGGTGATTACGGACGGCGTCTTCTCGATGGATGGCGACACGGCCAAGCTGGCCGACATCGTCGCGCTGGCCGAAAAGTATAACGCCATGGTCTTCGTGGATGACTCGCACGCTACTGGCTTCATGGGCAAAACGGGGCGTGGGACGCATGAGCACGGCGGCGTGTTCGGCAAGATTGATGTGATCACTACCACGCTGGGAAAGGCGCTGGGCGGAGCTTCTGGAGGGTGCGTCAGCGGGCGCCGCGAACTGGTGGAGATGTGCCGCCAACGCGCGCGTCCTTATCTGTTTTCCAACGCCGTAGCGCCGGTGATCGTGGCGGGTGCGCTCAAGGTGCTGGATCTGATCAGCGCTTCCACCGATCGCCGCGACAAGCTGGAGTGGAACGCCAGGTACTGGCGCGGCTTGCTCAAAGAGGCAGGCTTCGATCTGAAGGAAGGGGATACGCCGATTGTGCCGGTCATGCTCTACGACGCCAAACTGGCGCAGGACTTCGCCCGCGATCTCTTTGACGAGGGCGTTTACGCAGTTGGCTTCTTCTTCCCGGTCGTGCCCAAGGGGCAAGCCCGCATTCGCACGCAACTGTCGGCGGCTCATGAGAAGCATCATTTGGACGCCGCCCTCGAAGCTTTCAAGAAGGTAGGAGAGAAACACGGCATCTTGGGTTTGGGAAAAAAGGAACTCATGGCGAGGATCGCTGCGTAGTCGGCACATCGTTTCTCAATGAGAGCAGCTGAGCGTCCTCGCCGAGTCTATTTGCCAGTCAGCTCCGTGACGGCTTCAGGAGGAAACGGAGGTCACATGCTCTGTGCAGAGCTTGAGGAACTGGAAGCGGAATTCGATGACATTCTTACTGCGCTCGAGAATCCGGACCTCACCGAGCAGGAACGACGCTCCCTGCAGGCCGCATATTCCCGGCTGAGTCGCACCATCAAGGATCACCAGAAGCACGGCCACGATCGTGGCCCCTGCTTCGAAGAATAGGGCTGCGGATGCCGAATCCGCATTGAGCGGGGTAAGAGCTCATCGTAGGAGAGACGAGAGCAAATCAACCCTCGTTCGAGGCCGGTGAGGAGGTGGATCATGGCAGTTCGACTTGCCGAAGAGTGGTTTGCCATCTGCGGAGGCTGCGAAGTGACCATCCTCGATATCGGCGAACCGCTCATCGATGTGCTCAAACACGTAGAAATCGTGCATATGCCGGTGCTGATGGATCACAAGCTCTATGGTCAGACCGGCGAAGGTACAGAGATGGAAATCCCTGCAGCGGATGTCGGGCTTATATCGGGCGGAATCCGCAGCGAAGAACATAAGAAACTGGCGCAGGAGATGCGTAAGAAGTGCAAGATCCTGATCTCTCTGGGTTCTTGCGCCTGCTTTGGCGGCATACCTGCGCTGGCGAATCAGTTCAGCACAGAAGAGTTGTTGGAGAGTGTCTACCGCGACAGCGTGACCACCGAGAAAAACGGCCTACCCCACGAGCAGATTCCAGCTCTGACCGACCGAGTCTACGCGGTCCACGAAGTTGTGAAGGTGGATGCCTATCTGCCCGGATGTCCAACCACGCCAGAGATGGTGGCTGGAACGCTGCTCGCTCTGGTTGAAGGCAAGCCGCTGCCGGTGCTGCCGTCCAAGAGCGTTTGCGACGAGTGTCCCACCAGGCGTGAAAAGAAGGTGGTCACCACGCTGAAGCGCCGCTTGGATGCACCCGACTTCAAGCCGGGAACGCCACTGAGCGAGATGCGCTGCCTGATGGAGCAGGGCATCCTGTGCCTGGGGCCAGTGACGCGTGCCGGTTGCGGGGGCAGCGAAGGTACAGCGCGCTGTCTCCGTGCCTACATGCCATGCGAAGGTTGCTTTGGGCCACTGTCGGACAAAGCTAATCCCATGGTGGACATGATGGGGGCACTCTCTTCCATCGGCCTCGATCCCAAGCAAATTCCGGATCGGGCGGCAACCTTTAACCGTTTTGCTGGCGCTGGCCGTCTGCGGCCCATGTCCCGGAGGTGATCCGTGGCAAAGACACTGGTCATTCAACCCGTCACTCGCGTCGAGGGCCACGCCAAGGTGACCATTCGACTCAACGACGCTGGCAACGTGGATACCGCTCGCGTGAACGTCATCGAATTGCGCGGCTTTGAAAAGTTCTGCGTCGGCCGGCCAGTGGAAGACCTTCCCCGCATCGTGCCCCGCATTTGCGGTGTGTGTCCATGGTCACATCACTTGGCCTCAGCAAAGGCTTGTGACACTGTCTTTGGAGTCGAGCCGCCCCCGGCTGGAAAGAAGTTGCGCGAGCTGTGCAACAGCATCGCCTACATGGAAGAACACATCTTGCACTTCTACTTCCTGGCGGGAGCCGATTTCCTGCTCGGTCCCGACGCTGACTATTCCGTCCGCAATGTCATGGGTGTGCTGGAGGCAGCGCCGGACATTGCCAGAAAAGTGGTGAAGGTGCGCCACATGTGTGCACATATGCTGGAAATCTTGGCAGGCAAGGCGATCCATCCCCAGGCGGCCGTTCCTGGCGGATTCAGCAAGCCACTGGCTCCCGCTGAGCGCGACCAACTGCGCAAGATGGCCGATGACGCACTCGAACTCGCCAAGTTCTCTCTTGCTTTTGCCAAGGAGAACGTCTTCCCCAAGTACCTCGACGTCGTGAAGTCGCTGGGAGTGATCACTACTGGCTTCATCGGCACGGTCAAGGAGAACGGCGCGCTCAACCTCTACGACGGAAAGCTTCGCCTGATGGCCCCCAATGGCGCACACCAGGATTTTCCGTACGATCGCTATACCGAGTTCATCTCCGAGCACATTGAATCGTGGAGCTACTTGAAGTTCCCCTACGCCAAACAGTGGGGCGAGGGTTTCTCCATGGATGTCGACAATCCCAAGGGCGTGTATCGTGCCAACGCGCTGGCGCGTATCAACGTCTGCGACTTTATCGACACGCCGCTGGCGCAGGCCGAACTGGAGGAGTTTCGCGCGAAGTTCGGGCGGCTCGTACAGCTCACGCTGCTCTATCACTCGGCGCGGCTGATCGAACTGCTCTACAACGCCGAAAACACCATCCGCTTGCTGAACGATGACGAAATCACCAGCACCGAAACCCGGGTGAAGGTTACGCCGCGGGCAGCCCGGGGCGTGGGCTGCACCGAAGCTCCGCGCGGCACGCTCATCCACGACTACACCACCGATGCCGACGGCGTGGTCACCAATGTCAACCTGATTGTCGGCACCACCCACAACAACGCTCCCATCAATATGTCGGTCACACAGGCCGCCAAGAAATTGATCCATGACGGCAAGTACGACCAGGGAGTGCTGAACACAGTAGAAATGTCAATCCGTGCCTACGATCCATGCTTTTCCTGCGCGACCCACCGGTTGGACGGGAAGCTGTCGGTCAGGTTGGATATTTTCGACGCGGACGGCAAGTTGCTCGGGTCGCTTGCCAACTGAACGGCAGCGAAAAGGAGGAAGTATGCGGGAGGTCGGTATTTCCGAGATCGACCAATCCGATCTTCCTGACTTCTGTCGGAAGCCGACCCTGGTGCTCGGGTGCGGGAATATTCTGTTTGGAGATGACGGCTTCGGGTGCGCGGTAGTTGACTATGTCGAGACACACTACCGGGTGCCTGAAGCTGTCTGCTTGCTGGACGTCGGCACGGGCGTGCGCAAGCTATTGTTCACTCTCTGCCTGAGTTCCGCGCGTCCGCAGCGCTTGCTCATCCTGGACGCGATCGATGCTGGACGCAGTCCCGGCGAGATATTCGAGATCGATCCCGCCGAGATTCCCCCGGTCAAACTCGACGATTTCTCGCTACACCAGCTGCCCACATCCAACCTGCTGCGCGAGTTGCAAGAAACCTGCGCGGTTGAGGTGCGTGTACTGGCCTGCCAAACGGGACCACTGCCGGAAGAGATCTCGCTGGGTTTGTCGAAAGCAGTCAGCTATGCCGTACCGCAAGCGTCGGAGTGGCTGGTCCGCGAGTATTTCCCCAGCGCCACAACGTCGCGAGTCGAACGCGTTTTCGCAACAGCGTGCGGACAGGCTGGAGGCATCGTATGAGCCCGGATCTTGCAATGATCAGCGATGGAAAGAAGTTCATGTGGGATGGTCAGCTCTACGAAAGCAAAGAAGAAGCATCCCGCGCCGCGGAGTCATATCAGGCCGACAACTTTCAGATCCAGATCGTGGAAGAAGGCGGGAAGTTCCTGGTGTACACCAGGAGGACCGTCAAGGAATGGGTTGCCGCTACGCAGTAACGGCACTCTCGGTAGAGGTGGCTATGGCAGTAGGTACATTGCCGGTTCAAAGCGATCCGACACTTCTGGCCGACATTCGGCGGTATGGGAAATTCGACCCTACGGGCTGCTATCAGTGCGGTAGTTGCACAATCTTGTGCGGTCTGGTCGGAGATTTTGCGACTTTTCCTCGCAGGAGCATCCGGTATGCGCTTCTGGGGCTGAGGCAGCCGCTCGTGGCTAGTCTGGATCCGTGGGTTTGCCATGACTGCGGCGACTGTTCGATTGTCTGCCCGCGTCAATCGGAGCCCAGGATCTCCATGATCACACTGCGGCGCTTTCTCAGCGCACAGTATGAGTGGACGGGCATTGGCTCCAAACTGCTCCAATCCGAGGCGTGGTATCTCGGTTCCTTAATCTCCGTGGCGGTTCTCACCTTGCTGCTGATTGTCGGATACCACCTGTGGTACGTGGGGATGGCGGTTAAAGACTTCGCCACCACGCCGTTCGGATTGGATCACATGTTCCCGCTCATGACCTACTACACACTGACCGTGATCCTGCTTCCCTTATTGCTCTTGCTCTCCCGCGTCTTGCGCATCTGGCGGCTTACCATGACCGGGGAAGGGCGAGAGCGCATCCCCTTGTCTACCTACGTGGTTGAAGCCTGGGTCTATGTGTATGAGTCGATCGCCCAGCCCCTCATGCGCAAATGTCCGGAACATGGCCGATGGCTCGGGCATGAGTTTCTCGCTCTGGGCACGGTGACGATGCTAGCCATCAAGGTATTTGGTCTGCGGTGGTTTCAGACGGACAATATCTATCCCCTCTACCATCCCCAGCGGTGGCTCGGATACCTCGCAGCCGGGTTCATCTTTTACGGTCTCGCAGACATCCTCAACTGTCGCTTGCGAGCACATAAGGAGATCTGCAAGGAGACGCACTTCCAGGATCTGGTCTTTCCTATCTTGCTTCTGTTGACCGCGTTCAGCGGCCTTGCGGCACACATTTTTCGCTATGCGGGTTTTGCTCTTGCCTGTCACTTCCTATACGCCCTGCATGTCATCGTTGCAACGCCCATGCTGCTCGTGGAGATGTCGTTCGGAAAGTGGTCACACATGGTCTATCGGCCGCTAGCCCTGTATTTCCTGGCGGTCAGGGAGAAAGCCGCGCGACATGCGCCCACGGCGGAGGTGGTTCCCCATGCGCTCTGAGGAGTCTCAAACCGTACCAGTGGGCGCTGCCCTGGTAGTTGGAGGTGGTGTTGGCGGCATGCAGGCGGCTCTCGATCTCGCCAACGGCGGCATCAAGGTGTACTTGGCCGAGCGCGGCCCAGCCATTGGCGGGGTCATGGCGCAGCTCGACAAAACCTTTCCCACCAACGATTGCGCCATGTGCACCCTGGCACCGCGCCTGGTCGAGATCGGCAGGCACAAGGACATCGAACTTCTCACCTTGAGTGAGGTGGAACACATCGCTGGGCAGCCGGAGACTTTCACCGTCAGTATCAAGCAGCAGCCGCGTTTTGTGGATGCGACGAAATGCACCGGCTGCGGCGTCTGCACCACCGAGTGTCCGATCACGCTGCCCTCGGAGTTCGATCAGGGGCTGGGAGAGCGGAAGGCGATCTACCGGCCGTTTCCGCAAGCCGTTCCCAACATCTTCACCATTTCGCGCCGCGGGACCTCTCCCTGCCAGGCCGGATGCCCCATCCATCAGAGCGCGCAGGGTTATGTGACTCTGATCGCGCAAGGGCGCTTCGAGGAGGCGCTCGAGGTCATTCTGCGAGACAACCCGATTCCGTCGGTTTGCGGGCGGATTTGCACGCACCCGTGCACCACCGCCTGTACGCGCACCAGCGTGGACGATCCGGTGAATGTGCCCGCGTTGAAGCGCTTCGTTACCGCCTATTGCCCCGATTACAAGCTGCCGCAACCGACCGTGCCCGAACGTGAGGAGAAGATTGCTATCGTGGGGTCCGGTCCAGCCGGTCTCCTCTGTGCCTATCAACTCCGGCAAAAAGGCTACGGCACGACGATCTTCGAGGCACTGCCCGTGGCGGGCGGGATGCTGGCGGCCGGCATTCCTTCCTTTCGGCTGCCCCGGCCCGTGTTGAACGCCGAGTTGGACCGGCTGCGCGCGATTGGGATCGAGATCTTGTTGGAGACGCCGGTGGGCCGCAGCATTACGTTCCAAGAATTGCGCAAGAGCTACGCGGCGGTTTTCGTCGCCATCGGCGCTCACGTGGAACGGAAGCTGGGAATTCCTGGCGAAAATCTGACGGGCGTCACGGGTGGCGTGGAGTTCCTGCGGCGTGTGAACCTGGGGAACCCGGCAGCTCCGGGGCATCGTGTACTGGTGGTTGGAGGAGGCAATTCTGCTCTAGATGCCGCCCGCACTGCTCTTCGTTGCGGAGGTGACGAGGTAACGATCGTTTACCGGCGAACGCGAGCAGAAATGCCCGCTGACCAACGTGAGATCGAAGACGCTGAACGCGAAGGCATCAATTTGATGTTCCTCGCCGCACCGAAGTCATTCCAGTCGGGCTCCGGCGGGCGCGTATCTGGCCTTGAATGTATGAAGATGAAGCTGGGCAAACCGGATGCCAGCGGACGGCCAACTCCCGAGCCAATTCCGGGTTCGGAGTTCGTCATTCCCTGCGATGCTGTCGTGGCCACGATTGGCCAAGTTCCAGATGTCAGTGCCCTCGGTGAAAGGCTGGGTCTAGCGACCACAAAACCAGGACTACTTCGGGCCGATCCCATCACGCTAGAGACAGCGCTGCCCGGTGTGTTCGCTGGCGGGGATTGCGTGACCGGTCCCGACGTGGTGGTGACGGCAATGCTGGCAGGAAAGAAGGCCGCCAACTCGATCGATCGCTGGCTCAATGGCCAAGACCTGCGTGCGGGGCGTGAACTGGAAGGGCCGTATCAGACCGAGTATGTCGTGGATACAGCTGGTGTGCTGATGCAACGCCAGATACACATGCAGGCCCTCGACCCCGCGACTCGTGGAAGAACCTTTGCCGAGGTCCACGTCGGCTATACCCCGGAAGAAGCGATTGCCGAGGCCAAACGCTGCCTCGCGTGCGGCATCTGCTGCGACTGCCACCTCTGCGAGAATGCCTGCGAGGCCCATGCCATCGACTACACACAACGAGAGAGGAAAATTGAGTTAAAGGTAGGCGCCGTCGTCCTCGCGCCCGGGTATGAGATTTTCGACGCACGGTTAAAGCAGGATCTGGGTTATGGCCGCTTCCCGAATGTGCTTACGGCTCTGGAGTTCGAGCGGATTCTGTCCGCCTCCGGACCCTACTCTGGCCATGTGGGCCGACCCTTCGACCGGCAGCAGCCGAAGCGCATTGCCTTCCTGCAGTGCGTCGGTTCGCGCGATTTCGACCGCGACTACTGTTCGTCCGTTTGCTGTATGTATGCCACCAAAGAGGCCATCATCGCTAAAGAGCATCTCGGCGAAGGTCTGCAATGTGACATTTTCTATATGGACCTGCGCGCCTTCAGTAAGGGCTTCGAGCAGTACTACCACAGGGCGCAAGAACTCGGTGTGCGGTATATCCGTTCTCGCGTGCCGAAGATCGAGGAAGTCCCCGGAACGCGGAACCTGATCGTCAACTATCTCGCCGAGAGCGACAGAAAGCTTTCCCAGGAATACGACTTGGTCGTCTTGTCGGTGGGCATGCAGCCACCCAAAGACGTCAAAGTGCTGGCGAAACGGTTCGGCGTGGCGCTCAATGAATTCAATTTTTGTAGAACCTCCGCCTTCAAGCCCGCGGAGTCGTCTCGCGAAGGAATTTACGTTGCCGGTCCTTTTGCTGAGCCAAAGGATATTCCGGAAACTATCATGCAGGCCTCGGCGGCGGCGGCCCAAGTGCTCGCGCTCTTGCGGGAAGCCCGCGGCACATTGATCACGCCCAAAGTTTATCCCCCCGAAAGAGATGTGAAAGAAGAAGACCCTCGCATCGGAGTCTTTGTATGCCACTGCGGGACCAATATCGGCGGCGTGGTCAATGTTCCGGAGGTGGTGGAATATGCAACAACCCTGCCCAACGTCGTGTATGCGGAGAACAATCTCTACACCTGCTCCAACGATACGCAGGATCGAATCAAGGAGAAGATTGCCGAACACCGTCTGAATCGAGTAGTGGTCGCTTCCTGCACCCCACGAACCCACGAGCTTCTGTTCCGCAACACGCTGGCAGAGGCCGGCCTAAATCCCTACCTGTTTGAGATGGCCAATATCCGCGACCAGTGCTCCTGGGTGCACATGCACGAGCCGGAAAAGGCCACCCAGAAATCCAAAGACTTGGTGCGGATGGCGCTGGCCAAGGCCCGGTTATTGCGGCCGCTCCACCGGCAGGCGGTCAGGGTGGAAAAGGCCGCGCTGGTCATCGGCGGAGGACTGTCAGGCATGACTGCGGCGCTAGCGCTGGCACGCCAGGGTTTTGATGCCTATCTGGTGGAAAAGGAGAATGAGCTTGGTGGAAATCTGCGTCACATCCACTACTTACTCAACGGAGAAAAGCCACAGGACGCATTAGCCTGCCTGCGTGACGAGATCGGAGAGAACAGCAGAATCCATCTATTCACCGGCGCAGCCATCGAAAAGATCGAAGGCACCATCGGCGATTTTCGGACCATGATCGCCTCCCACGGCCAAACCACCGAAGTCAGGCATGGGGTCGTAATCGTGGCCACCGGTGCGAAGCAGTACCAACCCGAAGATTACCTGTATGGACAGGACGACAGCGTCATCACGCAGCGCGACCTCGAAGCACGCCTCGCTTCCGGTGATGGCTTCCTGGCGCGGGAAGGCAATCGGCCCGCAAAGACCGTCGTCATGATCCAGTGCGTGGGCTCACGAGACAGCGAGCGGCCCTACTGTTCTCGCGTGTGCTGCGCCGAGGCCATCAAGAATGCCTTGAAGATCAAGGCGCTCTCTCCGCAGACGCATGTGTACGTTGTGTACCGCGACATCAGGACTTACGGCTTCAAGGAGAGCTATTACACGAAAGCCCGGCAGCAGGGAGTCGTATTTGTGCGCTACGACGAGGACCGCAAGCCCGAGGTGTCACGAAATGGCGAAGGCCTGCAGGTCACCGTCTACGACCAGACCCTGGGGATGCCGCTCATGATCTCCGCCGCCCTTGTGGTTCTGTCTGCGGGCATTCATCCACATGAAGACAACCGGAAGATCGCGCAGTTCCTCAAGGTTCCGCTTAACAGCGAGGGATTCTTCCTCGAAGCCCACATGAAACTGCGCCCGGTAGATTTCATGACGGACGGCGTGTTTTTGTGTGGCTTGGCGCATTCCCCCAAGACCATCGAGGAATCCATTCTCCAATCTCAGGCGGCAGTCGCTAGAGCAGCCACCATCCTCGCCCGCGACAGCATTGAATTGGGAGCGAACATATCGCAGGTCGTCGACGAAAACTGCGACGGTTGCGCCTACTGCGTGGACACGTGTCCATTCAAGGCCATCACCCTGATCGAATACATGTGGCAGGGGGCGATTAAGATGATTGTCGAAACCAACGACTCCACCTGCAAGGGCTGTGGCTGCTGTCAGGCTACGTGTCCAAAGAAGGGCATATTCATTCGTGGATTTACCCTCGATCAGATCGAGGCCCAGATCCATGCAGCTTTGGGAGTGGCGTAATGAACGACAACTTTCAGCCATTGATCATCGCCCTCTGTTGCAACTGGTGCTCTTACGCCGGCGCAGACTTGGCGGGCGTTTCCCGGACCCAATACCCGCCCAGCATCCGCATCGTCCGCGTCATGTGCTCGGGTATGGTGCATCCCAACCTGGTGATTGACGCGTTCACCAAGGGGGCGGACGGCGTCCTCATCTGCGGCTGCCATCTGGGAGATTGTCACTATCAGGAGGGCAATTACAAAACAGAAAAACGCGTGGACGCCATCAAGCTGATGCTCGTGGATTTCGGTATCGAAGAAGAGCGCTTTCGCTTGGAATGGGTTTCGGCAGCCGAAGGGCCAAGGTTTGCGCAAGTTGTGCGGGAGTTCACCGAGCAGGTGCAGAAGCTGGGGGAGAGCCCCTATAGGTCGTAAAGTGATTAGCGAATGGATAGCGGAACTTTTCGCTTGGGTGATGATACGAAAATTCGTTTCCCTTCCCTTTCGCTCGCTCTCTGCGACTGAAAAAGATGAGTTGGTGACATCTGCCGGTAATTCAGATCTAAGTCCGCACATGACTGTAAGGTTTTCAATAGGGAACGGTAACTTAGGGACACTCTGAATAAGCACTGTTTCTTAGATCGGGCAACCTCAGTGCTTGGGAAATCTGCTTCCGGGTGCGAGTCTCCGTCTCTTTCAGCCGTCTGGCTCGGCGGATTGGATTCCGTTGCGC
>Ga0335078_10004207_pt1 | contig 21353 bp, 15 predicted proteins | sample Lox_Sample_32_FD_206711 | JGI IMG/M metagenome (GOLD analysis project Ga0335078, IMG submission 206711) | Soil microbial communities from Loxahatchee National Wildlife Refuge, Florida, United States - Lox_Sample_3.2 | ecosystem: Environmental > Terrestrial > Soil > Wetlands | place: USA...
AGGCCGGTAAGGCATGAGCCAGCCCCATACGCCCGAATGCCCGAAGTGCGCCTTGTCCACCAGCAGGTAGTCGCCGATGAGGAGGGTTTTCTCCATCGATTCGGATGGAATCTGGAACGCCTGGACAACAAAGGTAATGACGAAGATGGCGATGACGATGGTGCCCACGAGGGATTGCACAGAGAGCATCGCGCTGCGATCGCGCGCCGGCGGCTGCGGCGCTGGGGCGATGGCCTGCTCTTTGAAAGGTGCTTTGAGTTCCTCTGGGGTACCCACTTCACTCATGACGGCTCAGCATGCTCGGCGTCCGCAGCCGGACCATCGGCTACGGAACTGCTTTCTAACGATTGTAGACGTTCCCAGGCCAGGCGTGCTGCGCCTTGTTCGGCGGCTTTCTTGGTGCTGCCTTCACTGCGGCAGACGAAGGCGTCGTCGCCGCCGGGCGATGCCGGGATGTGGGCCTCCATAGTGAACGTCTTGCGATGGTCCGGGCCTTCCTCTTTGACCATGACGTAGCGAGCCTGAGCACGTCCGCTGGCATGGATGGCCTCCTGCAAAGCCGACTTGTAATCCATGACCGGCAGCTTCTCGCCGCCCTGTTTCTGGACCTCGGCCAGCTCAGGCTCCAGAATATTGCGCAGGATGAATCGATGGGCGACATCCAGGCCGGCATCGAGAAAGAGGGCAGCGATGATGGCCTCGAGCGCATTAACCAGCAGCGCGCTCTTGTTTCGGCCACCGCTGCGCTCCTCACCCCGGCCGAGACGAAGATAGTGGCCGATCTGTAGTTCTTTCGCGGGATGCAGCAGGCGACGAGCGCTGACGATGTGGGCGCGCAGCTTGGAAAGCTCGCCCTCCTGGTATTCAGGAAAACGGCGGAAGAGCTCCTGGCTGACTACAAAGGAAAGCACGGCATCGCCCAGAAACTCCATCTGCTCGTTATCGAATTCGACCGCGGGCAGACCGCCGGAGGCGTTCTGCGCCTCCAATTCGCGAGCATACGAGGCATGGGTGAGAGCCTGACAAAGAAGGTTACGATCGCGAAAAATATGTCCGAGTACTTCCTCCAGAGAAGTGATGTCGTGGGCAGAGGATTTCATCTTCGTTTTAGTGCATCGCGACCAGCCCGTCTCAATGCGGGTTGCTGGGCGATGCCGGAGCCGGCGACGAACTCGGCTGCGCGCCCGGCGTGGGAGCGGTCGACGGCTGTGCTGTACCGCCAGCCGGCGATGGGGCGCCCATCAGCTTCTCCAGACGAGCCTGCTGCATCTTCGCCAAATTCTGTGCCTGAGATCCGTCCTTGGCATATTGCACCGCTTTTTTCGCGGAGTCCAGTGCCTGTGGATATTGCTTCAAATTGTCCTGGGCGACGGAAAGCCGTAGGTAAAGTACCGCCTCAGGGTTGCCGGAGCTCTGGGCGATGGCTTTCTGCAGGTTGGTAACCGCCGAGTTGTAATCCTTCTTGCTCAGATCGACCATTCCCAGGGTGTCGTAAGCCATGGTGAGAATGCTGCGCTTGGCACCCTCAACTCGCGCCGGATCGGCGTTGGCCGGGAGCACCAGACCGGTATCGATGTTATCGATCGCTGCGTGCGCGTCCTTGGCCGCTTCGGCAAGCCGCTGCTCACGGTCCAGGTCGGTCTCGCGGGTGGATTCGGCCAGCGCGGAGGCCACTTGCACCAGGGGGATGGGATTGGTTGGATCGGCGGCAATCGCCTGACGTCCGGTGTCGATGACCTTGTCGGTATTGTTGGACTGGGCGTAGAGATTCATCGCACGAATGTAGAGTGAGGCGCGCAACTGGCTGTTGGGATACTTGGCGGAGAAGTCGTTGGCCGCGGCCGCCAGCTTGTCAGGGTCATTCAAAGCGAAGGCGTCCTGGTAGGCCTTCAACTCCTCCTGTGACCCGGCCTGCAGAACCTTGTGGCCGGGCTGTGGTGTCGGCGCCGGCGCGGCGCCGGGAGCCTGACCGGCTGCGCCGCTTTGCGACTGCGGTGTGGCGGGCTGCGACGGAGTTTGGTTTTGGGGTGTGGAGGTTTGCGCGAACGATGCGAGCGCGGTTAAGAGCGTTGCTGTAATGATTGCGGTTGGTTTCATGATTTCGTTCCTTTCTCTACAACGAGCCGCCAGTTGCTACGCGATGCGATGCTATTGTTCCTGATCCTGATGCTTGGCGGTCGGCGGTTCATACGGTTGCTGCAGGCCACGTTCGGCGGCAGTTTTGGCATCAGGGGGCACATCGGAGATGGCGAGCGCCGCTTTGTATTGCGCGAGGGCATCATCACGCTCTCCCTGCAAGTCCAGAATGCGTCCCAGATAAATGTGCGACCAGGCGGCTACGTGCGGATCCCTGGCCGGATCCTTCTGCGCGTCAATGGCCTTCTGGAAGTCGGCCTGCGCGTCCTGCATGTCGCCGCCGAAGCTGGCCACTTTGGCCAGAACGAAGTAGGCACGTGCCGGGTCCTCGCTGGCCTGCAGGCTTTGTTGGGCCAGCTTACCGGCTTCCGTGGGATTGCCGCTGGCCAAGGCTTGCTCGGCCTGATCGATCTTCTTTTGCGGCACTCGGCGGGAAGCCTGCACTACTTCCGGCTCGGCTTCCTTGGCGAAGGCAATCTCACCGGCGCGCTTCTTCTCGTGCGCTACATCCATTTCGTGCAGCCAGTTGGGGAAGGCGTCCTGCAGGCCGAGGTTGGCTTTCTCGAAGTCGCGCAGCTGATTGTAGAAGTAGCCGGTAAGAACGAAGCCTTCCGTATCGTCATGTTCCACCAGCGCCAAGCGATCCTTCTCCGGCAGCTTGGGATCGGCGGCAGTGCGAGCCTCGATCGCGCGGATGAGGCACTCGATCACCAGCAGGCCAATGTCGCTTTTGTACTCCTCAGCCATGGGCGCGGTCTGCACGGATTTCAGGATCGGCTGCAGGCGCTCGAGCGAGGTGGCGCGTCGGGCGATCAGCGGATCCAGAACGAAATGCAAGTAGGTGTGCCGGAGGGCATCCATGTGGATGTTGTCGCCCGCCGGAGAAACCACCAGGTAGTAATAGTCCTGAAGATAATTGCGCGAGTTGACCTGGCCGGGCGCGGTCATCGGCTCCAGATAGACGGTGAAGCTGCGGCCTGTGTAGCCGGACAGCGGCATGCGCAGATAGTTGTCGGTGGTGGTGATCATCTGCGCGACGGGCTTATGATACTGATCGATCAGGGCCATGTATTCCGGCTGATGCTTCAGCCAGATCGCGTGCAGGTTGGCAGCCTTGTAGTAGGTCTGGAGCAGCGGGACGAATCCGAGAATGTACGTGGCATCCGGCGGCAGATCGGATTCTTTTAGCTTCGGCGCGAAGTCGGGAGGCGGCCCAAGATTGAGCGCCAGCGAGACGTACTCGGCGAGATCGTGCGCAGCGCTGCCCATGCGATGGTCGTTGTAGAAGCGGCACATGCCCGCGGCCGCGTTGGCGACTGCGGGGGACTTGCTGGCCTCGACCAGATCGGCACGAACCTGCGCGCGAACCGGTAGTGAAGCTGACAGCTCCTGGTCATAGCCGCAGACATTCATCGCGGCAACCACGCTGAACAAGGTCTCGCTGACGTCGAGCCTGGCCTTGGACTGAGCGGCGGCGGAGAGGCTCAACGCGGTGAGCACGAGAAGCCAGACAAGAATGCGGGCAAAACGCAGAAGAAGCTCCAAAAGTCGGCAATTAGCGATTAGCAATTAGCTCAGCCAATCGCAGTTGATGCGATTTGACGAAGCCAGAGCTAACAGCGCGGGAAGCAACGGCTCCAGTTTACGAGGTCGGGATGGGGCACGCAAACCTGCAGCTGCTTATTTCAAGGGCTTGATAGCGTGTCGTCCCCGAGGGACTCGAAATCTTTGTGATTGCTGACCCATCGCTGAAGCGGTGGGCTTTCTTATATCGTCCCGCAATGCGGGACTCGGCGGTTGCATTTCGGTCGGGTTGTCGAACGAACGCCTCTATCCCTTCACCTGCACTCGGGAGAAGGTGAGGATGACGTGGCTGGAGGTCGGCTGGCCAAAGGCCGTCGCCGGACTGAACGTGGTAAAGATCAGCATGTTCTTCAGCTGAGGAAGAATGGGCTCCGCGTCTTCCGGAGCAGAGAGGATGCGGTAATCCTGCACGCGGCCGTCGGCGCCGACGTAAGCATCCACCACCAGCGAGTCCGCGTTGACGATGCCCATGGACAGCTCAAACGGCGTGGACTTCAGCTCCGCGGGTGTGTACAGCATCGTCGGTACGTCGTTCGAGGCGCGTACCTGCGCCGGCCACAGAATGCTCATGAGCACGCCAAAGACCAGCAGAGTGGTAAGCGCGCCGGCGGTCGCCGGAACCATGACCGCGTTGAAGGCATTCTCCCAACGCACCACCAGCCGCTCCCAGCGCGAGCGGCGCGAGTTGGCAAGCTCCTTGGAAAGCGCGACCCGCAACTTCAGGGCGAGATTGGGCGGCACCGGCTTGCGGCCGAGCGAACTGACCAGCGTCTGGGTCCGCTGCACCGTGGCAAACCGATTGGCACATTGGACGCAGGCGCGCAGGTGTTCGTCCATCTGGGCCATCTGGCTGCGCGTGACCGCGCCATCCAGGTAAGACGACATGAGCCCCTTCGCAATTGAGCACGTCATGGTGTGACCTCAACGTTATGACCGCTGATCGAAGCACTACGGCGTCGCTTCCCGTCTCCCTCGCCCGTTTCCATGCCAAAGGCTGCCAGATGCCGTTGCAAGCGCCAGCGTAAGGCCTCTCGTCCGCGCACCAGCCGCGATTTCACCGTTCCCAGCGAAGTCTGCATGACTTCCGCGATCTGCTCGTAGGACAACTCCTCGATATCGCGCAGGATCACCGTGGTGCGATACGGCTCGGCCAGTTCCTTGAGCTCGGTTTCGACGCGTTCGCGCAGCTCGTCGTCGTAGACGTTCTCGAGCGGCGACTTGCCGTCGTCGACCAGGGTGTCCTTCATCGCGGAGAAATGGCCGCTCTCATCGCGCTCGAAATCCGGCTCGATCGAGGTCTCGCGGTACTTATGGCGAAACCACCAGCGCCGGCGATTCGAGGCTTCGTGCAGAGCGATGCGATAGATCCACGTTTTCAGGCTGGAATCGGCGTTGAAGCTCTTGATGCCGCGAAACACCTTGATGAAGACTTCCTGCGTAGTATCGGCGGCGTCCGAGGGGTCGGCCAGGGTACGGTAGACGAGGTTATAAACGGGCTGGTTGTAGTGCGCGATGAGCCACGAGAAAGCCGCTTCCGATCCGGCCTTCAACTCGGCCACGATCGAGGCTTCCTCCGTGCGGACATTCAACGCACTTGCGAGGTCACTCAATGTTGTTACTCCCGCCACTGGCAGGCACCTCAATAATAAATTCTTTAGCGACCCGCAACAACCATGGAAACGGCGCTCGACGCATTGTCAGCGCTATTGGTCCCACTCCGGTAAAGCATAGACGGATGCCTCCACCCGAGATAGGACTAATGAGTTAGACCCCGGGCGGGTGCGAAATGTTCCAGGAATTGCGGGACAGATGACGGTAGGCAAAGGGTCAAGTCGTAGCCGCGAGGGGCGAACAGCATGGCCGCGGCCGCTTAGCCCGTCGGGGCGGCATTTCGCTTTAGCCATGGGCGTAAGCCCGCGGCCAAGGGGTCTTTACGATCACAAACCGCGGAGGGGCGACATTAATCGGCGAGGCACGTATTGTCGCTCGAAGCGTACGTCCGCCGTGCCGAGCAGGGTCACAAATTCGTCGCGAACGTTGGTCGGCGATGATCCGCGCCACGCTCACGTGCAGTTTTGGAACGCGTTGAGGCCGGCCATCGTGCGTCAATCGACCCGTCACGACGAGGCTAAGAGTAAACTGCTCATCATGGAAAACAAGCCCGACCAAAACCTCTTTCGCGAAGTCCATCGTAAGGTGCAGGATCTCAGGGACAAGGCCCGTAAGAACCGCGACGATGCCGTAGAGCGCAACCAGAAAGCTGCAGAGGATGAGGCAAAGAAAGAGGGCTTCGACCGTCCTGCTGCCATTCCGCAGTCGGAAGACGGAAACCCGTGACGCGCCACCGCATTTCGGATGGGCTCCTCGTTGTTAAGACAAGGAGACTTCACGCATATAACTGAATCGTTCGGTCTTTACCGGAATCTAACGATTATGGGAGCAGGCTCTCGCACGACCTTTGCCAAACGTCAGAAAGAACGCTCGCGTCAGGAGAAGCGCGCGGAGAAACTTCAGCGCAAAGCAGAGCGCAAGCAAGTTGGCGACACCAACCCGGTCGCAACGCAACCCACCGCCGATCTAACGGTAACGCACGACGAAGATGGGCAGCCGCAGGGCTTTGATTTCCACGATTTCGGAAGCTGATTCCGGAACTTACGCTGGTGCGCTTTGACCCTAAATCGGTGCACTGTGATACAGTCTTAAGTAGACGCTATTGGCTACGGCCGCACGTAAGCGACATCTGATCCACCCGATCCGGTTTCCCGTCTTTCCTGCTTCCGTTTGATTCTCCAGCGCTAACAACAAAATCGAGTGGCTTCGAAGTATCTTCGCGACTCGCCCGCCACGTTTGATCCACGAATTCGAGAATTCGTTGGAAAGACGACAACGGCATCCTCGCGAGACGCCTCTCTAAGAAAGAACAAATCGTTTTGACGAAATTTACAGACATGCCCTTGTCTGCTGGGCTCCAGCAGAAGTTGGCACACCTCCATTTCACTACCCCGACGCCGGTCCAGGCGTCCGCTATCCCTCCCGCGTTGGAGGGAAAAGATGTTCTTGCAACAGCGCAAACCGGTACCGGAAAGACTCTGGCCTTCCTGATTCCGGTGATCGAAAAGATGATGGCGCAGGAAAAGCATCGCCACGTCTCAACCCTCATCCTGGTTCCCACGCGCGAACTGGCGATGCAAGTTCATGAGGTCTACGAGAGCTTGCGGGGACGGAAAGAACCTGCGGCCGCGCTGGTCATCGGCGGCACAAGCGAGCAGCGGCAGATCCAGGCGATCCGCAACGGCGCCAACACGGTTGTGGCAACCCCGGGCCGGCTGGAAGATTATCTCCGCCGCCGGTTGGTCGATCTGCGCAACGTAAAGATGCTTGTGCTCGACGAAGCCGATCGTATGCTCGACATGGGCTTTCTGCCCGCCATTCGACGCATCGTTGCGGCACTGCCGCGCCAGCGCCAGACGCTGTGCTTCTCGGCGACGCTGGAAGCTTCCGTCGCCAACCTCGTCAATGAGTACATGAACAAGCCAGTACGCGTGGCTCTGGGTTCCACCTCCAAGCCCGCAGACACGGTCGAACTGCAGGCTTTCGAAGTGCCGCTGTCGGAGAAGCCGGATGTCTTGCGCCGCCTTCTCTATTCGGAGAAAGGGCAGACGCTGATCTTCGCGCGCACCAAGCGCGGCACCGAGCGCCTGGCCAAGAACCTGGTACGCGATGGCTTTTCCGCAGCGATGATCCACGGCGATCGCAGCCAGTCACAGCGCATTGGCGCGCTGAACGGATTTGAGGAAGGCAAGTTCCAGGTGTTGGTGGCAACCGACGTAGCGTCGCGCGGCATTCACGTGAACAACGTTGCGCACGTCATCAACTACGACCTGCCGCAGATACCGGAGGACTTCATCCATCGCGTGGGCCGCACCGGGCGCATGGGCTCCAGCGGGCGCGCCTCGACGTTAGTCTCGGGCGCGGAAATCGGCGAACTGCGTTCGATGGAGCGGGCGCTTAAGTTGAAGATGGTGCGCCGTCAGGTGGAAGGCAATACCCACACCCGGCAACGGCCGATCCAGAACACCCTTCGAACGCGCACGCTGTCGCAGATGGCCGGTGAAGTATTCGCGTAAGCTCTGCCGAACCAGAGGCTCATTGCGGGCAGGATCAGGCCAGCTCAGATGTGATGGCGGAGTTCTGGCGATGGCGGGATTCGCTTCCCGGAAGCAGCTTTTCACCAGCGCGTTTCCGGTCAGCATGCCGCGATCTTCACTGCAGCTTGCCGTACTCCAGAGGCGGAGACAATGCTGAATAGGATTCGCGGTAGCCTTGGTTTGCACGGAGATGCCTTCAAACGTGACATCGCGGAAGAATGAGTTGGCGACTTGGCGCCCACGTAGCCGTTGCAGATCATGAATGAACCTCCGGCCCGCAGGTAAAGACTGTTATCCTCAACGGCTGTTCCTAAGGGATGCTAAAATCCACCGCTGACCGTTTTGAAATAAGCAAGCAATGGGATCAGCACTCGCCATCCCAGAATGCTGGCTATAGCGTGGTTGTATTCCGATGAAAACAAGACGTCCAAAGAGCTCGAAAAGCTGCCACCTAAAGTGTGGGTTCTGAAATGGACTGCATACCACAGCTCGAGAATCGCGCCCCATCGCTCCGGGTGGGCTTCCTCCGGCGTGTGGCTGTATCCAAAGCCACGACCTTCCTGCGCCACGTCGTAATGCTCTCTTGCAGCCGGAAGTGCGACGGCTGTCCAGAGACCAGATGGGCGAATTACGCCATGGGGACTATTCGGTCGTCCATCGCTTTGCTGGTGCTGCTGTCGCTGGGGCATCCATCGTGGGCGCTAGCGGCGAATCCGGACTTGGAGAGGGTGCTGACTGGCTCGCGCCAGCGTATTGAGAAATTGGACTACCGCGCGACCGGGAGACTCACACGGCTGGAACCCAATGGCAAGCGCACGAGCTTCAAGTTTGCCGCCAAGGCCCACTGGTTTCCCGATGGTCTGCGTCTGCTATGCGAGATTACGGGGTCTGACTCACAGAAGACGACCGTTCTATTGCATATGACCGCGACCGGGCGCGTGACGATCGAGACAGTACTTGCCGGCGAAAAGACTGCCACCGTGTTGCCATTCGAACATTGGAACGACTCGCTGGTGGGAACAAACTTTTCCTACGAGGATATGGTAGAGAGCCAGTTCTTCTGGAAGAATCAGGAGCTGCTGCCGCCGGAGAAATACGGCGAACGGGATTGCTTTGTCCTCAAAAGCACGCCCGCCCCTCAGGACAAGAGTAACTACGATTCGGTAACGACGTGGCTCGACCGTAAAATTTTGTTCCCTGTCCATGCGATGAAGACGCTACGCGGAACAAAACAGCAGAAGGAATTCATCTACTACGGGCTGCGGCAGGTCAGCGGCGTCTGGTCGGCGACGCGAGTAGAGGCAAAGGTGCAGGGCAAGCCCGGCTCCTCGATTCTTGAATTCGAAAGGGGCTCAGCAAAGGCCAATCTCACACTCAAGGATTTTGATATCAGCCACCCCAGCGCGCAACAAGAGAAAGCGCAATAGAACGAACTGTCTGATCGGGCTGTCACTGGATCATCATCACGGGACCAGCTCCTTTTCAGACGTCACCGCCGCCCCACGCAAGCCAGCGGGCCACCAATTCCAGTCGCCGGCAAGTCGCAAGAGTGCCGGACCAACCACCATCCGCACCACGGTAGCGTCAATAAACACCGCCACGGCGAGCGTAAAGCCCAACATTTGAATGACCAGAAAACTTCCTACGGTGAATGCTGCGAAGACGGCAATCATGATGGCCGCGGCGCTGGTGATGAGCCCGGCGGTGCGCGCCAGGCCCTCAATCACCGCTGATCTCTCGGAAAGGCCGCGGCGCCGTTCTTCCAGGACTCGGGTGACCAGGAAGACCTCATAGTCCATGCTGCATCCGAAGACGATGGCAAACGCGAGAATCGGCACGATCGGATATACCGAGCCGGTCGGTCCGTCGAGCCCGAAAATCTTGCCACCGTGGCCCTCCTGAAAAACGACAACTAACGCGCCGAACGAAGCGCCGACGGAGAGCAGGTTGAGGAGAATTGCTTTGACAGCCGCAAATACGGAGCGCAACGCGAGCAGCAGCGCCAGCAAACTCCCCAAAACGACGGCGAGGATTACCCTGGGCAACTCCCTATTTACTACCGAGCCATAATCTGCGTCGAGTGCGGCAATGCCGCCGACGCGCAGCACCGCACCAGGCACGCCAGTGATCGCCGCGACATCGGAGGAACGCACCTCCCGCACCCATCGGATCTGTTCGTTGGGAGAAAGAGTTGCAGTCGGCAGCAACTCAAGCAAGGTAGCGTGGCCGTCGCTGCGGACGAAGCTCTTGCGGATTGGCTCGGGCACATCGTTGACGGCATCCGGGGTGTCAGCCATGTCCGTGAGCGTCGGAAGCGACAAGACCTCTTGCGCTCTGGGATCGCTCTGGAAGTGCTTCGTCAAGCGACTGACAGCAAGCCAGCCGGCCGGCGAGAGCGGCGGAGACTGCGGCGGCAACTCCAGGATCACCCGCAGAGACTGCACAATACCCGACCGTCCCATGCCTTGAAGGGTGTGCAATGCCTGCACCGACTCGGCTGCGGCCGGAAGCGAGTTATGGCCAGGAATTCCGGGAGAGATTTTGCGTGCCTGGAATGCAAGGATCAGGAGCGGAATCCCAAAGACAAGCAGAGCTGTCCAGGGCCTGCCGGTTACGATGCAGCCCCACCGCACCCACCGCTCATTTGCCGCGCAATGGTCCTGCGTTTTGGATCGCCAGCCTGGCAGGCGCACCCTGACGGCATCGATGCGATGTCCTAGCAGACCAAGCACCCAAGGCAGAATGAACGTACACAGCATCACACTAAAAACGGTTACCAGCAGGCCGGCTATCCCGATGGAACGCAGTTCGCTGATGGGCACAGTCAGCAGCGCTGAAAATCCGATGGCAACGGTTGCGGCCGAGATGATCAGCGTCCGCCCCGCTTGCCCGCCGGCAATATCGGCAGCGGGGCCGGGATCATGTCCCTCGGCCAAGGCTTCGCGAAACCGGCTCACCATCAGCAAGGCATAGTCGATGCCCAAAGCAAGGCCGACCATCGTCGCCAGATTCTGCACCAGAATCGACAGATGCAGATACGGCGCGAGTAGCGCAGCCGCACCCAGCCCCATCGAGATGGAGAGCAGTCCGACTCCCAACGGCAACGGCGCGGCCACAAGACTGCCGAAAGCCAGCAACAGCAGCAGGAGCGTTACCGGCATCGCTCGTTCCTCTGCGCGGTTGACTTCATCGGCGCTGACTTTGCGAAGATCGTAGGTCAGTGGGCTTTCACCCGTAATCTCCAGTTTGATGCCGGGGTATTGCGACTTAAGCTGACCTTGCATCCAAGCTGCTTTTTCCCTCAGTTTGGGGACCAAGGCCTCAACCGATTTATCGTGCGGGTCCAACCCGACGATGATCAGGGTCCCGCCATTGTCTCCAGTGAACAGAGGATCTGGCCAATCCAGACTCGAGACGGCGCCCGAAACTCCAGGCACAGTGAGCAAGGAACGGGTCAAGAAGCTTAATGCTTCTGAGCCTTTTGCTGAATCGGGGTCGGGAATACCACTGATCACCAGCACCAGGCGGTGGGCGTACGGAGAATGGAAACGCTGCGCCAGCTCTCGGTCAACTTGTTCGGATTCTCCGCCCTTGATGTGAACCGCGGTCTCCAGGCGGCGCTCGACTTTGAAGGAAAAGGGCAGCAGCGCAAGCGCCATGACAAAGCCCAACATCGCCAGATAGAAGCGGCGGCGAGCGGCATCTTGGCCAGTTCTCAAACTCGGCATTACGATGGAAGTTCCACGTTGTTTACTGGGCGGTCTGCAGCCATGAAACGATCTCTGTGATCGCGCATGTCCATGATACAGACCGAACTGGATATTGATTAGCTGCGTGCCGCGTTAACCAGCGAGGTACGTGCTCGCACCGGGCTGGCGTCGGCTCGTTTCACCATCAGGCCGGCTTGCGCCTGAGGACTGCGATGCTTTACCGGCGGCCAGCAACCGCGGGTCGATTCGCGCCAGCGTCCTGGCATCCAACCGCTGTCTTTACCGCAACTGCACTAGCAGATGAGGACCGCGCATCAACCTGGAGAGCTTGGGCTCAGGAACCGCTTACCCGGCGGCGAAACTTGCAATCGCGAGAATGGCGGGCGCAAAGATAGAGGCCTTCGATTCGCCCGCGCAGTAAGGGCACCTAGAGCAGGCGCATCATGACAGAAAGCTTTTCCAAGCTATTTCCACTTGCCGAGGTATCACTGATACGTTATTGATAAATATGCAGCTTAGAATTTGGTGGACCTGGTCGGGATCGAACCGACGACCTCTTCCATGCCATGGAAGCGCGCTCCCAGCTGCGCCACAGGCCCACTTCGCGGAAGGACGGCGCGATGATCAACGCCTCCAGTATTCTCTCCCACGGACATCGCGTAGTCAAACTCCACAGCTCGTCTGCTGATGCTCGTCTCGATCTTCCAAGCTCTTCTTTTGAGCATCGTGCCGCAATCTCTCCGCTATAATGCCGCCGAGTCGCTATGGCTGTCGCAGCCGGGGTAAAATTCGGGCCCTACGAAGTGGTAGCGCCGGTCGGCGAAGGCGGCATGGGCGAGGTATATCGCGCCCGCGACACGCGCCTCAATCGCTCCGTCGCCATCAAGATCCTTCCTGAAGCCATCGCCTCCGATCCCATGCGCCTGCAGCGCTTCGAGCAGGAAGCGCGCACCGTAGCCGCGCTCAACCATCCCAACGTTCTAGCCGTGTATGACGTCGGCGTGCAGGCCGAAACGCCGTATCTCGTGATGGAGTTGCTGGAGGGCGAGACACTGCGCGAGCGCCTCAACCGCGGTCCGCTCGGCGTGCGCAAGGCGGTCGAGATCGGCTTGCAGATCGCGCACGGTCTGGCGGCGGCGCACGAGCGCGGCATCGTTCATCGCGACCTCAAGCCGGAGAACATCTTTCTCACCAAAGACGGTCATACCAAGCTCCTCGACTTCGGGCTTGCCAAGGCCAACATGGGCGCGGCCAAGGCGAAGTCAGCGGCCGGAATGTCCGACTTCACCATGCCGACCGTGCAGACCCTGCACACCGAGCCTGGCATGGTGATGGGCACTGCACCGTACATGGCTCCGGAGCAGGTGCGCGGCGAGCCGGTCGACCATCGCGCCGACATCTTCAGCTTTGGCGCCGTGCTCTACGAAATGCTCTGCGGCAAGCAGGCTTTCTGCGGCGACACCGCGGTCGAAGTCATGAACGCGGTGCTGAAGAGCGATCCTGCGGAATTCGACGCCGAGCAGGTGAGAGTTCCTCCCGGGCTGGATCGCATCGTGCGTCACTGCCTGGAAAAAAATCCTGGCGACCGCTTCCAGTCGGCGCGCGATCTGACTTTCGCACTGGCAGCGTTATCCGGATCGGAGTCGAGTCCCGCATTGCGCGCGCAAGTTGCGTCGCATCGCTGGGCGCTGTGGGCGATTGCGATTGCCGTGCTGGTCGTCGGGGCGGTTATCGCAGGCGCTCTTCTGATCTCGCGGCATCGGGCGCCGAAGGTGCGCATGGAATTCGCCATTACCGTGCCCGGCGAAGTCGGCCACATCGCGATCTCGCCGGATGGCAGCATGCTGGCCTACGTCGCCGTCGACGAAGACACCGGCGAGGGCGTCCTCTATGTCCAGCCCCTCGGATCGTCCCATGCCAGCCGCCTGGAAGGCACCGAAGGCGCGTCCTATCCCTTCTGGTCGCCGCGCGACGATTTCGTCGGCTTCTTCGCGCAAGGCAAGTTGAAGAAAGTTCCAGCGACCGGCGGCACGCCGCAGGTGCTGGCTGCGGCGATCCAGCCTCGTGGCGGTAGCTGGAGCAAGCAGGACGTCATCATCTACGCGCCCGATGCCGGCGGTCCGCTGTGGCGCATCGATGCCGATGGCACCGACGCTGAGCTGCTGACCGACAAGATCTTCACGCCGGCCACCGACTCCTCGCATCGCTGGCCGGTCTTTCTGCCCGATGGCGATCGCTTCCTCTTCTGGAGCGGCGATTTCAACGAGCGCGCTGACGATCACACCAGCGGAATCTACATGAGCTCGTTGAGCAATCGTCAGCAGAAACAGCTGCTGACGTTGGCATGGTCGAATCCCGGTTACGCTAAGCATCGGCTGTTCTACGTCGACTTTAAAGGCATGCTGGTCGAAGTTGCCTTTGATCCCGACGACGCTAAGGTGCAAGGCAAGCCGCAGATCGTGACCAGCCAGGTGGGACGTCATCCGTCTACCTACTGGGGCGCGTTCACCGTAGCCTTGAACGACACCGTCATCTTCCATCAAGGCACCGGCTCCTCGCTGTCGCAGCTCACCTGGTACGACCGCTCCGGCAAGGAGGTCGGCCGCATCGGCGAAGTCGGCCTCCTCGCCAATCCCAGCATTTCGCCCGATGGACATCGGTTGGCCTTCGATGTCGCTGACCCCAAAGCCAAGAACATCGACGTCTGGATCCACGACATCGCTCACAACTCCTCGACGCGCTTTACCTTTGATCCGGCCGAAGAAACCACGGGCGTGTGGTCGCGCGACGGGAAGATGATCGCCTATCGTTCTGCCGCCAAGGAAGAACTCTTGCGGCTGAAGAATTCCAACGGCTACGAAGCCGATCGCGGCCTGGCGGCTGCGCCCGCCAACATCATCGACATGGCGCCGAATTCGTTCACTGCGGGCGATCAGGACTTGATTGCGACGGGCACGATCACCACCGGAGGTACAGCGCTGGAGATCGCTTCGCTCAAGGACAAGAAGGTCTCGCCGTTGCTTCCCGGCCGGGGCAACAAATCGGACGGCCAGATCTCGCCCGACGGCAAGTGGCTGGCCTACGAATCCGACGAAACCGGCGAGTGGGAAGTCTACATCGCGCCCTATCCCAGCACCGGCGGCAAGCTGCAGGTTTCGCGTGGCGGCGGCAAAGAGCCTCGCTGGCGCGGCGACGGCAAAGAGATCTTCTACCGCGATCCCGAAGGCAACATCGTCGCCGTCAACGTCAACGGCGAAGGCACGCTGGCCACGGGCGCTCCGCAGAAACTGTTCCAGGCCCACGCGCGATCCACCGTGTCGTCCAGCGACATCTTCAACTACGACGTCACCGCCGACGGGCAGCGCTTCATCGTCGATCGCTACGTAAAGCCGGCGCAAACCCCGCCGCTGAGCATCATCATGAACGCCACCAGTCCGGCCGGGTAGAAGCTGCCGGGAAAACTTCGCCCTCGCGCGCCGGCGCACCGGCACTGGTTACCCCCCTCCCCCTTGGTCCTGCAAATTCTTGATACGCTTCACTTTAGACATTCAATAACCCACTAAAATCTTGAAAATAAAATGGTTAGAGGTAAAAATCTTGCAACGGAAAGGGTTACGCTCCCTCCCAAAGCTCAGGCAGCCTCGACGTAGCCTCGATGACTTGTCAAAGATCTCCGGCCGCCCGGCGGATATGGGAGCCCGGCGCCGGCCATTGGGCACACTAAACCTAACCTACCAGCCTAGCCCAGAATGCCAATCCGTCAAGATTACGAAAGTACATGTACTTTCGGGTCATGCACGTTAGGGGGATGCGCCCGGATCCGTCTCTCGCGCCTTTCGAGACCTCGGTTGCGCTGCGTTTTCGTCAGCTCAAATCTGCGCCAGGTGCTCTTTCGAGACTTGGGAGGTCTGATACCTGGATCGTCGGGCGCTAACCACAGCCCGCAAATCCTCTCCCCGCTCCTGCATCCAACCTTTGTTGATAAACTGGAGTTCCACCTCGTCCTCGCACCCACGTCGAAAAATCTTCGGTAGACACTCGATGAAAATTGCCCAAGTCGCACTGCTTCTTTTTTCGCTCAGCGCTTATACCGTCGCGCAAACGACTGCGCCCGCGCCGCCACCTCCCGCGGGCAGCGTCTCCATGACGCCGATCCTGCCGCAGCTGGACCGTCTGCAAGCCGCCGCCTCGCAGGCCAACTCCGACCTCTCGTACATGCGCATCGAGAAGTGGAAGGCCGACCCCAACTCCAGGCACCAGGCGCAATCCAATGCCGATTCCATTCAGCGCAACCTGACCCAGGCCTTGCCGGCATTGATCGGCGCCGTGCGCAGCGCGCCTCAGGACGTCAACGCCGAGTTCAAGCTCTATCGCAATCTCAACGTGCTCTACGACGTCTTCGCCTCGCTGACCGAATCGGCCGGCGCCTTCGGCCCGCGCAACGACTATGACGCCCTGGCCCGCCAGCTGGCCGTGATCGACTCTGTCCGGCGCAGTCTCGGCGACAGCCTGGAGAACCTCACCGCCGCGACGCAGTCCGAGATCAACGAGCTCCGCACGCAGGTGCAAACCTTGCAGCAGAAAGCCGCCGCTACTCCGCCAGCGCCTCCGAAGAAAGTAGTCGTCGACGACACAGAGCCGACAAAGAAGACCACCCACAAGAAGAAGCCCACCTCGTCCTCAACCCAGAATTCCGGCAGCTCTACCTCGACGCCAAGTTCCAGCAATTCCTCGACGGCACCGGCTAAGCAGCAATGATTGGAAGCGCGATTTAGATACAGGAAGCCCCGTATGAGGGTGTCATCCCGAGCGCAGCGAGCCAACCGGCGAGCGGAGTCGAAGGACCCCTATGCCATCTGGAACCCTCAACCCCAGCGTGCTAGTTTCTTGGCCGCCTTCGCCACGGCTCGAGGTTGGTGGAAGTAATGTCTGTGGACCACCGAGCGCAGGTTGGCTCGGAGATCTGGAACGACTTCCGGTACTACGGCTAGCTCGCTTCGGCCACCGGAGTCGGCTGAAGCTAAGGTGTGACTTCGAACACCGTTCCCAGGTCATGACTGCCACCGGCAGAAGTCATACCGTAGAGATTGCCGGAGCCATCGAGGACCAGGCCTGCGCCTGTAGGAACACTCCCGTCACGACCTTGGCCGAAATTGTGCAGCACGCTCTCGGTCCAGCCCCCGCTGCCGTTGGGCGTCATCATGAACGCCGTCCCGTCGCCCACACCTCCGCCCCCGGTGGTCGTGCCGTAAAGATTGCCGGTGCCGTCCAGGATCAGCCCGGCGAAGGGATTAACTCCGTCCGTGCCGCTACCGAAGTTATGGATGACCTTTTCCGTCCACCCTCCGCTGCCGTTAGGTGACATCTCGAACGCCGTCCCCAGCATGTGACTTCCACCCTCCTCGCACGTGCCGTAGAGATTGCCCAGGCTATCGAAGATCAGGCTGCCTACTTGCGGAATGTAGCCGTCGTTGCCCTGCCCGAAGTTGTGGATTATCCTCTCCGTCCACCCTCCGCTGCCGTTAGGGGACATCTCGAAGACGACGCCTAAGAACGTTAGGCCGCCCCCGGTGGTTGTGCCATAGAGATTACCCGCGCCATCGAAGCTCAGACCGGCCTTTGGGTTCTGCCCGTCGTTGCCGCCGCCGAAGTTATGCAGTACCGCTGTCGTCCAGCCGCCGCTGCCGTCGGGGCTCATCTCAAACACGACGCCAAACCCGTGGGAGCCACCAGCGCCGGTGGTGCCGTAGAGATTGCCGGCGCCATCCAGGACCAGGCCGGCGAAGGGCCACTGCCCGCCCACCCCGTTGAAGTTATGTATCACGGTCGTTGTCCAGCCGCCGCTGCCGTTGGGGCTGATCTCGAATACCGTCCCGCACCCGCCCGAGCAGTCAATCGACGAGTTGCCGCCAGAAAACGTGGTGCCGTAGAGATTGCCGGCGCTATCCATGACCAGGCCGGCGAAGGGATACGCCCCGTCGGGAGCGCCGCGGAAGTTATGCAGCACGCTGGTCGTCCAGCCGCCGCTGCCGTTGGGGCTGGTTTCAAAGACGGTGCCCAAGCCCTGGCTGCCGCCCCCGTACGTAGTGCCGTAGAGATTTCCGCCGGCGTCTAAGATGAGGCTCGATAGCGGGTACCGGCCATCCCTGCCACTGCCGAAGTTATGGAGCACTTTTTCGCTGGCCGCACTGCTTGTTACCCATAGGACCACTACGAATATCCCCAGCGTTACCTTCCCGGCGGAAGATGTAGTAGTGCGTTGCATTCCTGAGCTCTCCTTGATTTGCTGGACCGGAACCCGGTTGTAGCGATGGGTTGAAACTATACACTTCTGGGTGACTTCCATCTCATGAATATTTCGTTTACCCGGCAGTCTGGGCCGGGGCTGCCCTGTAATCCGTTCCGGTGGCAACTGCCTCGCCGCGGTTCAGCATGCAGCGCGATTTTGGATGGTTCGCGCGCCCTAAGCGAGCGTAGTCGCGGCAGGCAACGCGATCCAGGGAAGCTTTATGCATGCGGCCTGCTGCCGTTCCGTTCGTCATCCGAACATCGGGTGAGATGACTGTGATATCGTACCGACGCGTCTACCCATAACTTTGCAGGAGCGGTGAGTCATGAAGATTCACGCAAGACTATTTGCGCACACAATACTGGTGAACTCGGTATTCACGCTTCTTCTTTGCGTTCTCCTTCCCACCCTGGGGTGGTCCCAGGACGTCGGCTGGCCCCGCCAGATTTCGAAGCCTGGCGGCAAACTCGTCCTGTACCAGCCACAGGTTGACGACTGGAAGAACTTTCAACAGGTCGACGCGCGCATGGCGTTCACCCTCACGCCTGCCGGCGGACAGAGCCAGGTAGGCGTGATCACCGTGCAGATGACCTCGGTGGTCAATATGGATGACCACACCGTCGTGCTCAGCAATCCACAAATCACCAGCGTCTCGTTTCCTTCACTCGATGCCGCGAAATCGGCTCAGCTGGAACAACTGATGCGCACGTTCCTGAACCCATCGGCCACGATGACCATTTCCGTGGAGCGGCTGGCGGCGAGCGTGAAAAAGAGTTCCACCCCGCCGGTTTCCGATGTGAAGAACGATCCACCGGAAATCTTCATCAGCCTGCGGCCAGCGATCCTTTTGCAGGTGAACGGCACGGCCGTTACTGCGCCCATCGCCAACTCGAATCTGCAATTCATTGTGAACGCCAACTGGCCGTTGTTCCTCGAGCCGGCGACATCGACATACTATTTGTTCACCGGCAAGGGCTGGCTTACCACGACGAGTCTGCAAGGCACCTGGACGCCGACCGCACAACTGCCCAAAGCGATGTCGCAGGTTCCGCAGAATCAGAACTTCTCCGACCTGAAAGCCTTCATTCCCCCTCCGGCCGGTAGCGTTGCGGTGGCCCCGACGGTTTACTACAGCTCGACGCCGGCGGACATCGTTGTGTTCCAGGGCCGTCCGGAATGGACGGCGATTCCGGGCACGCAATTGTCGTATGCGACCAACACCGACAGCGCGGTATTCAAATACGAGCCGACGGGAGCCTTCTATTACCTGACTGCGGGACGCTGGTTTACCTCCACCACGCCTCTGCGCGGACCGTGGACCTTCGCCACCTACAGCCTGCCTCCCGACTTTGCCAAAATACCGCCCGCCAGTCCTGCAGGACAGGTGTTGGCCTCAGTGCCGGGAACACCGGAGGCGGAAGACGCGGTGCTGATTGCGCAGATCCCGACGACAGTCACGGTCAACGCAACCGAGGCCGCCAAAGAAGTGCAGGTTTCCTACGTCGGTGAGCCGCAGTTTGTGCCGATCGCCGGCACAACCATGCTTTACGCGACCAATACCCCCAACAAAGTCATTCAGGTGGGAGCGCAGTATTACCTGTGCTACCAGGCCGTGTGGTTTGTTTCTTCCAGTCCCTCAGGGCCCTGGGTGGTCGCGCAGACGGTGCCGCAGGTCATCTATACGATTCCTCCCAGCTCTCCCGTCTATAACGTGACCTATGTAACCCAGGTGTACTCCGGCGGCAACGTGCAGGCCAGCTATACGGCCGGATACATGGGAGCGTTCATCATGGGCGCGACAGTGGGAGCCATCGTGTGCAGCGGCACGGGCTATTACTATCCGCCGTACGTCTATCACGGCTACTACTACCCGTACGCGGCAACCTACGGCTATCACACCTACAATCCCTACACCGGAGCTTACGGCTACGGAGGCGCAGCCTACGGACCCTACGGCAGCGCGCACTGGGGAACCTCCTACAACCCGAACACCGGAACCTATGCTCGCGGCGCATCAGCGTCGAACGCCTACGGCTATCGCGCTGCCGGCCAGGCCTACAACCCCTACACCGGAGCCTATGGGGCGACTCGCCAGGGCGGGAATGCCTACGGATCGTGGGGACAGTCGGTGGTCAGCAAGAACGGCAACACCGCCTATACCCAGCATGCGTCCAACGCAAACGGCTCGGTAGGTTCGGTGCAGACCTCGCAGGGAGGCAAGGCCGCCGGGGCGAGTACCGCCTACGGGAACACGGCGGTCGGGAAGACCTCCAGCGGCGACATGTACGCCGGGCACGATGGCAACGTCTACAAGAACACCGGCTCCGGATGGCAGAAGTACGATAACGGCAGCTGGAACACCGTCGAAAAGCCAACCCAGCAGCAGGTGCAGCAGAAGACACAGAGCTACAGCCAGCAACATCCGACGAGTACGGCAGGCGCCTACTCCTCGCGGCCAACCTCAGAAGGAGCGACCGGCGATTTGAATCAGGAGGCGCAGGCGCGGCAACGGGGAGCGACGGAAAGCCAGCGTTACTCGCAAGGTCGCTCCGGCGGGGGCGGCACTCGCAGTGGCGGACGCAGTTGGGGCGGAAGGCGCTAGAACTCGCGGCCGGCGAATATCGCCGGAGATCGCGCTGATCGTTCAAAGCAAAGCCGCTCCGACGAATGGTTCGCCTGCTCCGTGTTGAACTCTACCTAAGGGAAAACGCTGCTGCGTCACTGACACACGACCCGAAAGGTCATATTGTCGGAGAAGATACCAGCTCAGCTCTCCGGAGGTAGGTTTATGAAGGCGTACGTTGTCATCACTGCCAAGAGCGGCGCCGCTCGCGAAATCGCGCACGCTATGGGTGATTTGCCGGGTGTGAAGATGGCCGATGCCTGCTGGGGTACAGGCGATGTTTACTCGGTAGTCGAATTCCAGGATTGGAAGGATCTCAACTCGCTGGTCATCGACAAGCTCCAGAGAATGTCGGGCGTTGAAAGAACCGAGACCCATGTAGCCGTCGACGCGTGATTTCGCAAGCTTGATGATGGTTGCGAGTATTGGGCTCGCTGGCTTCTCTCGCAATCCACCGCCCGTCATTGCACGATTTTGGCCGCCAGCGTTTCCACGACGGCGATGTTTTGCAGCAGCTCTGACGGCAGATTATGCCGCTGCTGCAAGTACGCCGGACTGTTATAACTGACCCACACCTTGCCCTGCGCGTCCTCCCAAATCAAGAGCTTCAGTGGAAGATCAATCGCGATGCTGGGCGCAGCCTGCATCAGCGGAGTTCCCGCCTTCGGGCTGCCGAAGATCACCAACTTGGTAGAACGCATCTTCATCCCAACCTTCTCTGCTTCTCCGCTGTGATCGACCAGGGCGAACAGATTGACGCCTTTCGCCTGCAGAATCTGCTTCAGGCTTTCCACGGTCTGGTCCACAGAATGATTGCTGGATAGGTTAACGATGCCATGGTCAGCCGCTATCGGCATAAGTAT
>Ga0335078_10004208_pt1 | contig 21351 bp, 14 predicted proteins | sample Lox_Sample_32_FD_206711 | JGI IMG/M metagenome (GOLD analysis project Ga0335078, IMG submission 206711) | Soil microbial communities from Loxahatchee National Wildlife Refuge, Florida, United States - Lox_Sample_3.2 | ecosystem: Environmental > Terrestrial > Soil > Wetlands | place: USA...
GCCCGCGGCAGCCCGGCCTACAAGACAACCAGCGGGTGATAGAGGTTCGGCAGGACAGCTTCGCCGATAGCCACCAGCTCGCCCTCGCGTGTGATGGCCTTGACGAGCCGGGCTTCGGGATGCGCGCGGAACGGGGAGGCCGCGAAGTCGCGGCCGTTGCGGATCTCGCGCACGGTCCCTTCGTCGACATACACTGCGGGGAAGCCGGGCAGCATGTCGCGGGCGGGCACCAGCGCGTCGATGAGGCGATCATCGGCGCGGAGCGCCAGCAACTGGTCGATGGTGCGGGCCTGGGCGATTTCGAATTCGCCCGACGCCAGGCGGCGCAGATCTTCGAGAAACGCGCCGCATCCGATCAGCTTCCCCAAGTCGTGCGCCAGCGAGCGCATGTAAGTGCCGCCGGAACAGTGGACGCGCAGTTTTACGGCGGAGTCCTCCAGTGCCAGCAACTCGAGCTCATGAATCGCGACTTTCACGGGAGCCAGTTCCACCGCGATGTTCTTGCGCGCCAGCTCGTAGGCGCGTTTGCCGTCGACGCGTTTGGCCGAAACCGGCGGGGGCGTTTGCCAGATCTCGCCGCGAAACGTGTCGAGGGCGCGCCCGATTTCCGCGCCGTCGAGCGTCACCTGGCGCTGCTCGCCGACGATCTCGCCTTCGCGATCGTAGGTGGTGGTGGCCCAGCCGAAGCGCACCGTGCCCTGGTAGATCTTGTCGCTGCGCGTGTAGAACTGCGAAAGCCGCGTGGCTTTGCCGATTACGACCGGCAAGACGCCGGTGGCCGCCGGGTCGAGTGTTCCCAGGTGGCCGGCCCGCCTGGTGTCGGCGATGCGGCGCAGCTTGCTGACCACGTCGTGCGAAGTCCAGCCGGCGGCTTTATCGACCACGATGACCCCGTCCAAAATCAGTCCTTCTTTCGAGCCAGGCAGACGTATCCCAGCGTAAAATTCCGGTGCGGATCCAGAAAATCGAGGAAGGGCAGAATCAACCCCGGAGGAACCAGCAACAGCGCGGCCGGAACAAAAGCCAGCCAGCGCAGCCCGCCTGCGAAGAATTGTAGCCCGTTGAGCAGCCGCCGCGCGAGCAGCCGGAAATATCCACCGGCGGGACGGATCTCACAGGCATCGAATCCGGCCTGCTTCAGTAGATATTCCAGGCCGTAACGCGTGTAACGAAAATAGTCGTGCGGCGCCTGGTGAATCTCCCAATCCTGCGGGGCAGCCAGCAGCAGGGTGCCGCCGGGATGCAGGGTTCTGGCGATCTCGCGAAGAGAGCGCGCCGGTTCGCGCAGGTGCTCGATGGTGACGATGTGGAGCGCGGCGTGAAAGGCGCCGTCGCGAAAGGGCAGATCGCCGAGATCGGCGACGGCATCCAAGCTGCTGTAGTCCCATTGGGTGTCGCCGACGGCGAGGTCGACGCCGCAGTATCGATGGCGGGAAAAACAGGCTTTGTACCGTCCTTCCCCGGCGCCCGCGTCGAGGACGCGGACACCATCGGGCAGCTCGTTTGCGAGTTTTCTGACGGCGTCTTCGATTCCGACCTCGAAATACAGCACGTGACGCCGGAGCGCCCGGGGCAATCGATAGGCGATCGCGGTATACTTCACTTCCGCCGCCCTTCGATCATCACCGTGGAACCGGCGCGGCATGCCGCTTCCAGGATCGTGAACGGCAGCGAGGCCGCCGCCAGCGCCGCGTAGGCGAGGTCTTTGCACAGCCGCGCACGGGCGCTCTCGGCGACTCGCCGCACACGCCGCGCCATGGGATCGAGATCCGGAGCCAGGCTGCTGGCCAATCCCGCGGGATTATCGCGCAACGAGAAATACTTGCGGCGCACGATTTCGAATCCACACTCCTCCATCAATTTGACGAGGTCGCGATCGCGGAAATCCGAGAGGTGGCGGGGCACGTCCATGCCGTTCCAGCGGCGGCCGAGGAGGCGGCATTGCCACGATCCGGCATTGGGCACCTGCACGATCAGTCGGCCGCCGGGCGCGAGCAGTTGACGGGCCGATTGCAGATAGGCGCGCGGATTCTCGAGGTGCTCGAGGACATGAAACATGGTTATGGCCGCCAGGCTGCCTTCGGGAAACGGAGCCGCTTCCAGGACGGCGCACACCGCCGGAGCCTGCTGGCGGCGCCACGAAATGGCCGCGGCCTGCGCGGAAATGTCGAGCCCGAGGACGCGGAAACCGCGCTCGCGGAGCATGCCGAGGAACAGGCCGCCGCCGCAGCCGGCATCGAGCAACGGACCTTGTGCGGAGGCGGCGCGCAGGGCGCGCTCGACGAAGCGCACGTGATCGCGCAGGACGAAGCGGCGGTACCGTTCTTCCATGCGGCTGGCCGCGGATTCATCCGGGGCGAACCAATAATCCCGCGGGTAGTAGGCGCGCAACTCCTCGGCCGGCGGACGAGGGTCCAGCCGCAACAGGCCGCACCGGGCGCACCGCACGACGGAGAATAGCCGGGCGGTGGTGTGGTACAGCCGATCGGACGCACGGAATACGGGGTGGAAATCCGCCGCGCCGCAGATCACGCACGCGCTCATGCCGACTCCCGCAGGGGCAGCCGGTTGGCGAGGATCAGGCGCCGCACGTCGGCCGGAGTCAACCGGCGCAGCCGAGTAATGTCACGGCGCTTGCGAAGCATGCGCCCGGCCATCCGCAGTGCCTGCCAATCGCCGCGCAGAAGGGCAGCCGCCATGCGAAGCTTTCCCAAAAACCCGGGGAAGAACGCGGTATCGCCCGAGCCGCGAAACGAAGCCGCGATGCCGGCGGCGACGCGCGCCGCGGAAAAGATGGGGTTGAGCCACAGCAGGCTCCAGGGAAAAAGCTTCAGCGCCAGCAGCACACGATTCCTTTCGATCAGCGTGAGCCGGCGGGCCGAATCCTTGCCGAGGGTGGTGCCGCGATGGTGGCGCACCACGGCCCGCGGCGTGTAGATGCAGGTCCATCCGGCGATGCGCGCGCGCAAACCCAGTTCGGCATCGTCGCCATAGGCGAAGAAATCCTCGTCGAAACCGCCGATCTGGTCGAGCATGGCGCGGCGATAGAGACAGGCGCAACCGTCGGGCCAAAGCACGTCTTCCTCGCGGTCGTACTGGCCGCGATCGATGGCGCCGGTGCCGCGTCCGCGGTTCTGGCCGTCGGGAAACATGAGGTGTCCGGCCTTATCGATGCGCGACGGATCTTCCCACACGAGGATCTTGCCGGCCGCCATCCCCACGTCGGGACGTTGGTTGCAGGCGGTGTAGAGCGCCTCCAGCCAACCCGGCTCGGCCTCGGCATCGTTGTTCAGGAGGGCGACGAAATCGCCCGCGGAAGCCGCGATGCCCTGATTGTTGGCGGCGCAAAACCCGCGATTCTCGGGGTTGCGGATGACGCGCGCCGCGAACTCGGTCTCGGCCATGTCCGCCGAGCCATCAGACGAGCCGTTATCGACGACGATGGTTTCGAACGGCACACCGCCCTGACGCGCGAGCGAGGCCAGGCAGGCGCGCAGGAGATGCCTGCGATTCCAATTCACCACCACCACGGAGATCAACCGATTATGCTAGCAGGAGATATCCCGCACTACCGCTCGCTGTCCAGCCACTTCATCTGGGACTCGTCGTAGCGCGTGCCGGCGATGGCGGCGCCGATCTCTTCCAACCTGGACAAATGGTCCGCGGAAAGATCCAGGCGAAGAGCCGATAACGCGTCGGAAAGCTGCGTGCGGGTGCGGGCGCCGATTACCGGGACGATATCCCGTCCGCGGCTCAGGACCCAGGCGATGGCGAGCTGGGCCGGGGTGGCGCCACGTTCGGCGGCCAGGGCGGACAGCGCGGCGACGGCATTCTGGTTGCGCGCGAAATTCTCTCCCGAGAAACGCGGTAAATGAGCGCGAAAATCGCCGGCGCTCCCGGGACGGGATCCCGCCAGCAGGCCGCGCGACAATACGGCATACGCGGTGACCGCGATGCCCAATTCGCGAACCGCCGGCAGGATGGCTCGCTCGATGCCGCGGCTGGCGATGGCGTACTCGATCTGCAAATCGCAGATGGGATGCGCGGCCTGGGCGCGGCGGATGGTGTCCACACCGGCTTCCGAGAGACCGATATAGCGAACGAACCCGGCGCGCACCATTTCGGCGATGGCGCCGACGGTGTCCTCGATGGGAACCTCCGGATCGGTGCGCGAAAGGCGGTAGATATCGATGTGGTCGGTGCGCAGCCGCTGCAGACTGTAGGCCAGGAAATTCTTCACGGCGCGCGGACGCCCATCGATGCCGGCCCACTGGCCGTTGGGGGCGCGCATGGCGCCAAACTTGACCGAGAGCAGCACCTGGTTGCGGCGGCCTTCGAGGGCGCGGCCGAGCAGCATCTCATTGTGGCCCATGCCGTAGAAATCGCCGGTATCGAAAAGGTTGATGCCGTTGTCGATGGCGGCATGAATGGTGGCGATGCTTTCGTTTTCGTCGGAGGCGCCGTACATCCCGCTCATGCCCATGCAACCGAGGGCGATGGCGGAGACTTGCGGGCCTGTTTTGCCGAGAGTTGTTTGCGGAATCATTGGAAAAAACCGGTACGATGGCGTTCCAGCGAACGACGCCGTCGAGGGACTTGCGCGGGGCGCCGGTCACGCCGAAAGCATACCATACCAGCGCTTCCCGACATGGAGTCGAGCTGCCCGGCGGTTGCGGAAACTAAATGAAGGCCGGCGATTGGTAATTGAACGTGTGCAGGTCAGGGAACACGTAGTCCATGTCGGCCTGCTGCAATCCGAACCATTTTGCCAGGGCGGCGAAATACTGGTCTTCGGACGTGCTGGGAACCCAGGTGCCGCGGGTTCCGGAATCGTCGGGACCGCCCAGGGCCTGAGTGGGGAAGGTGCCGTAGAGGTTGCCGCCGTTGACGGCGCCGCCCAGGATGAGCGCGTGGCTGCCCCATCCATGATCGGTGCCGGCATTGCCGTTGGGCTGGAAGGTGCGGCCGAAATCGGATTCGGTGAAGGCGGTCACGTTGTTCTGGACGCCCAGCGCCGTCATGGCCTGGTCGAAGGCGGAGAGCGCGGCGACGAGGTTGCCGTAAAGCGTGACCTGTGTGGCGAGCTGGTTGGTATGGGTGTCGTAGCCGCTCTGGCTGCAGAAGAAGACCTGGCGGGTGGCGCCGAGCGCGGCGCGCACCTGAATCATCTTGGCGACCTGGCTGAGCTGCGAACCGATGTCGGTGGCGGTGTTGAAGGTAACTCCCAGACTGCTGCTGCCGCTGAGCGCGGAATTGATGGCCTGGGAGACAGCCATGGCGTTGGTCAGGGAATTCTGCGCGGCCTGAACGAGCGTCACGCCGCTGGAGAGACCGAGCAGGTTTTTCAACGCGGTCGAGCCGGCGTCGGTGGCGGGGGCGGTAAGTCCGAAATTGCTGGTGCCGATGCTGGAGGGCTGGGTGTTTTCGCCAAGCAGTTGCAGGACGTTGCCGGCCATGGTGATGGCCGGCGGCACCACGCCGGAATTGCCCGCGACTTTATCGGACAGGCGGCCACACCAGCCGGTATTCGCGCCGCCCTGCGGCGTGGCGCTCTGCCACTCGCTCTGCTGGTCGGAATGCGAGTACAGGTTAGCCGGCAAGGGTACGGCACTGAGCTGCGGAAGGCCGTTGGAGCCGCGCGGCACGGGCTGCAGGAGCGTGCCGACATTCATCAGCACCGCCAGCCGCTTGCTGGTAGTGTAGAGCGGGGCGATGGGAGCGAAGCTGGGATGCAGGCCATAGGCATTGCCGGCGGCATCGTGGATGCTTACCAGGTTCCCCTGCGGGAGCGCCAGGTTCTGGCGGATTTTCTGGTAATTGGCGTAGCCGGCGGCGTCATTGGGCACGAGCATATTGTTGGCGTCGTTGCCGCCGAACAGGAAGATGCAGACCAGCGCCTTGTAATCGCCGGTGGTTTGGGCGCGGCCGGTAAGGAGTCCGGCGCGGGCGAGGGCGGCCGCGGACAGCGCGCGGCATCCGGTGCGAAGAAATTGGCGGCGCGATGAAGCAGGTTGACTCGTCATGACAGTTTCCTCCTGTTACCGTTGCACCTGATATTGCGGCGAGGCCGCGGCGGCGTAGAGCGCGCTGCGCACGCGCGACGCCATGCTAGTGGATCCGGCGGCGGCGGTAACCAGGGCGGCGCGGACGTTGGAATCCATTTCGCCGCGGAAGAGCGCCTGGTTGACGGCCTCCACAAGGTCGGGCGGGTTATTGGCCAGATCCTGCAGATTGCTGAAGTTCACGGTGATGCCGCTGGAGATGCTGTTGTTGGCGACCGCCCAGGCGAAGTTGGCGCGGGCCAGCGCAGTAGAAGCGTTCAGACCCTGGAATTCGGGTGCGATGGTTGTAGGCGCGAGGCCGGGGATGGTGTAGAACGGCGAGAAGTAGCTGAAGACAGTTGGCGGCGCGAGGGCGGTCTGGCCCATGACGGCGCCTTGCGCGGTAAGGGCGTCGGGAGCGGTGATGGCGGCGTTGAAGGAGCGCAGCAGGCCGGTGGCGTAGAGGATCGGCTCGATGAGCTTGCCGCTGCCTTCGGCTTGAGCCTCGGGGTCGGCGAGGATGGCGGTGATCACGGATTGCAGATTCCCCTGAGGGGACTGAAAGACGGAGGCCACGCGGCCGACATATGCGGGCGAGGGGTTGCTCATGACCAGCCGCTGGATCAGGCGGTACGAGACGAACGGCGCGACGTTCGCCTGGCCGAAGATGCAATCGAGCGCTGCGCTCAAATCGCTTTCGGCGGTGCCGCCCGCCGGGATGACGCAAGGAATCGGGAGATTGAGAGTCTTCTGGGTGGTGTCGTGGTAGTTTTCAAAGGCGGCCATGGGCCCGAAATAGTAAGGCATGTTGGGCCAGATGGAGGCATAGCCGGGAGTTTCGCCGTAGGTCCAGCCGGTCATCACCTTGGCGAGATTGGCCACGTCGGACTGTGTGTACTCGGGAATCTGGGTGCTGCTGGTCAGGAATGGCCCCTGGACCAATCCCAAGGTGAAGAGCTGCATCAGCTCGCGCGCGTAGTTTTCGTTGGCGACGGTGCCAGTGGCGGAATTGGCCTTGACGTTGTTCACCATGTCGAGGTAATCGCCCATGGCGGGACTCAAGGTCATGGCGTTGATGAAATTCCGGTAGGTATCGAAGGCGTAGGCGCCCAGGAGCCGCTGGTAAGAGACCATCTGCTGGAATTGGGCGTCCTTGACGGCGGAGACTACAGCGATCTGGGCCAGCGCGAAGGCGGCCCGCTGGCGCAGTTGATCGGAACCGCTGAGGGCGATGTTCCAGAAGGCGGTTTGCAGGCGCGTGACGTTTTCGGTGGTGTTATCCGGATCGGGCCAGAGACTGGCGGGTTGGGCGAATTGCGCGGCGAGCCAGGCATCCTGGCCCATGGTCTGCAAATCCACGACGTTTTGCGGAGTGGGCCCGAAGGTGGTCATTTCCAGGAAGCGGACCGCGTTGGCGTAGGGCATTTTCTCGGCGGCCACGCGGACCGGCACGGCGATGGGTATGGACGTGAGCGTGCCGGGATTGGGATTGGTGACTTTCACGGCCGCCAGTCGGCCCACCGGCATCGAAACGCTACCCGCGGCGGTGAGTTGAGTGGTGGAGACGAATGTCGTGGTCAACGCGCTGCCGGCGAAAATTACGGTGGCGCCGCTGGCAAAACCGGTCCCCGTGACCGTGATATTCGCGGCGCCTGGGTTGACGGTGGCGGGTGTGACGGAGGTGACGACTGGCGTCGGATTCTGGAGATTGATGGTGGCGCTTGCGGTGGCGGTAGGATCCTGCTGGCTGGCGGCGACGACAAGAGCGGCCGGCGATGCGGGAAGCATGGCGGGCGCGGTATAGACACCGGCGGAGGTGATGGTGCCGACGGCGGCATTGCCGCCGGCGATTCCGTTCACCTGCCAGGTGACGAGCTGGTTGCTGGTGTTGTTCACTTTGGCGGTCAGGGACAACGTCGTGCCGCAGCGGATGGTGCTGCCGTTTGGCGTGAGCGTGACGGATACGGCGCCGGTCACCGAATTCTGGACCGGCAGGGACAAGCCTGATTGGGAACTGGATCCGCCGATGGTGGCCACAATCGGCTGATCGCCATCCTGCAGAGGCGGGACGGTCAGATTGATCTGATACTCGCCGGGCGAGACGATACCGGCATATTGCACAGAGGCGGAGACGCCGCCGATGGTGACGTGGAGCGCGCTGAGGCTGGATAGGGGTGCGGGCGTGGTGACGAGTTGTCCGGCGGGCACCGCGGGCGTGGTGGAGCCCAGGCCGGTGGCATAGATCTGCAGCATTTCGCCGGGCACGGCGGGGCGCGAAGGGACGGAGCTTCCGAAATAGCCGTTTGGAGCGACCATCACGCCGTCGGCATTATGGCGGGCGGCGGCGTACTTGGCCTGAATGGTAAAGATCGCAGGCGCGTAGGTCTGCAAGGTAGCGGTCGAGGCCGCGGTACCGGCGGGACTGGTCACCTGCACCGGCACGGAACCGGTGGCGGCGTCGGTGGGCGCCACCACATTCAACTGCGTCGGGCTGACATATGCGATGGCGGCTTTTTTGCCATCGATCAGCACGCTGACGTTGTCGATAGTGGTGGGCAGGTTATTGCCGGTGAAGTCGGAAGCCTGCCACGAACGGGTGGTAGCCGCGAGGTTCGCGCCGTAGATCGAGACCCAGGAACCGCTTTCAATCGCGGCAGCGCCGCTGGCGCTGTTGACGACACCGGTGATGGCAGGCCCGGTGGAAGAAGTCTGGCCGGGCAGGGATGCCGCGAAAAGCAAAAAGAGGAATCCGCAGATGCATGCTGATTTCATGCCGCCTCCGTCAAGGGCATATGTAATAAATAGGATAAAACGAATCGTTTCTCTCTAAAATGCCCCGGAGACAGTGAAGCCTGGCGTGGCGCCGCGCCTTACCGCCGCAACCTCGCCAGCACTTCTTCGGTATCCAACAGTTCGGCGCTCCCGGCGCCGCGCGGTTTCCACTCCACCTTCTGGCCGGTGCGTTTGGACAATACCAGCCGTACTGGAACACCGATGAGGTCGGCGTCGCCGAACTTGACGCCGGCCGATTCGAGGCGGTCATCCCATAGAATTTCGACGCCCGCGGCGGACAGTTGCTGGTACAGCGCTTCGGCGGCGGGCTCGGCGGGCGGGAGTGAAACCAGGTGGACGGTGAACGGGGCGACGGCGGCGGGCCAGACAATGCCGTGTTCGTCGTGGTGCTGCTCGACGATCGCAGCCAGCGTGGACGCCAGGTCCAGGCCGGCGCAGGCGGCAGGAAGCGGGCGGGTATTCCTGGCATCGTCGAGGAACCTGGCGCCCACCAGGTCGGAGTACAGATCGCCGAGATCGGAGGCATGTCCCAGAACGATGGCGGCGCGCGCCGCCAGCACACCGTTGTCGCAGCGGGCGCAGCGCTCGCCGGCGAGGCTCTCCCGGATATCGACGAAACTGGCGGGGCGGGGCACATCGCGGTCGAAATTGAGGTTGATGCAGTGGTGATCGGTGCGGTTGGCGCCGGCTTCGAAATTGGACCGGTGTTCCATGGAAAGATCCCAGATCACCTCGACCGAATCGGGCAGGCCCACGGGACCGGCGTAGCCGATCTCGGAATGCGTCAGATCGCGCACGATTTCAATTGGAGCCAGGGACAGGCGGCGGCAGCCGAGCACGCGCATCAGTTTCGCCTCGCTGACGCTATAAATGCCGGCGACGCACGCGGCGACGATACGGCCGCGAGCTTCGAAGAGCATCGTCTTGGTGGTCTGGTGGACGGGAATGCCCAGAAACTGCGCCAATGGCTCGACCTGAATGAGGCCGGGGCCATAGACGGCTTCGGTGACGCCGGGCTCGGGATTCTGCGGCCACGCGGGAACGCGGGAGGCGGCGAGCTCCGCAGGGGCCCGATAGCCACAATGGTCGCAGGCCAGGATGGGACGCGCCGCCAGCGCGGATTCGACGGCGAATTCGGTGGAGGCAGGATCGGCGGCGGACTCCATGGAAAAAGCGTCGACGTCCAAGCGTTCGAGAACGCGCCGGTAGGCGGCGGCGATCGCTTCTACGGGACCGCCGAAGATCCAGGAGGAGTGAAAGGGGAACTCCTGGGCCGCCAGCAGGCCCCAATTGGCGCGGGGGTTGTCGCGGGTTGCCCAACGTGGGGCGGCTACTGTCAGCGGCAGGTCACGATAGCTCAACGTAAGGTTGGCGGCGATCATGGCGAGTGTGCTTTCGTGGTGTCCGGCGAACGGGTAGTCGATGGCGACATCACCGCGGTGCATACGCAGGCTGCGAGCGAGATCGGAATTAGCAGCCAGATTTCCGGTGGGTAGGCCGAGGGTGGCCGCGCCGGCAGCGCTCAACTCGGCGGCGGTGAGGGCTTCGATGCGAGACATTACCCGCTGGCCGAGAGGCAGGAGGAAGAAACCGCCGCCGGCGGCGGGGCGGACGAAGCCGGCGCGCAGGAGGAGTTGAAAGCTCTCGGAATCGGCATTGCGGGGCTTGTCGCGGAGGGTCCTGCCGAACACTTTGGAATAGCGCATGGGCGTGATTCTCTCCCGGGACGGGCACCGCTTACAATAGCATCCGGCCGTTACTGCGACACTACATTCCAGCCGTCAACCTGAACGTAGGACGTGGCTCCGCCCAGCAGCGTCTTGGGATACGCGGCGGTCAGAACCCGCGATTCGCCGGGCAGCAGCGGAAAATAGTTGTCGCTCCAAAAGACCGGCGCCACGTCGCCGCCGCCTTTGCCCTTCAACACCGTGAGGTGGACGAAGAAGGCCAGGTTTGGCGACTGGTTCCGCACCGTGACGTGTTCCACCTGATCGCCGCCTGACTGGTCCGAGGTCCAGTTGACACTTACCTGGGCGGGAGGCAGGTTCTGCAGGCCGGTAAGATCGGCATAAGTCTGGAGTTGCGCGTAAGGAAAATCCGGCAGGCTCCAGTCGAAGACATCGGGCTGGGTGGATAGCCAGTAGAAATTGGAACTTACCGGGTTGCCGCCGCTGTCGTTCAACAGAAGCCTTACGAAGTAAGTGCGCGACAGTCCGTTGATCTGCGGCAGATAGAAGACGCGAGTCGAGCTGTCTTCGGGAATGCTCACGGTCGTGGTCCTGGTGAACATTTGGGTCAAGTCCATGTTATAGACCTCGGAGGTCACGCTATAACCCGAGAAACTCTGGAACAGCGAATTCACCACCACGATCGACGAATCGTCGTAGGAGTATTGCACGTGTACCGGCTCGAGGGCTTTCATGGTGCCGAAGTAGCCGCCGCCGGGCCGCAGGTAGTAATCGTAGAGGTGCCAGATCAAGCCGGGCCACGCGGTGTTCATCAGCCACTGGATGATACCCGTGGATGTGTACTTATTGCGGCCATAGGCTTCGAACATGGCGCGCTCGGCTTCGTAGGTCATCACCTGGCTCTTCATCGCGTAGTCGTTGATGTCTTTGGCGGGGCCGTAGCGATTCTGGAGCGACGTGGTGAAGTCCGTGGTCTGCGCGAAATCGCCGCAGCCGGCGTGGAAATTCCAGACGGAATCGCCCACGGGCCAGAGATGCGGAGGCGCCATCATCTGCTGCAGGCTGGCGACCAGCGGGACTGCGGGGCCGGGGCTGGTCTCGGTGATGAAGCCCCAAGCGCCCCCGCGGCGGGTGTCGGTGAGCCAGTAATTGGGGGCGACCCAGTCGTAGGGACCGGTCATCTTCACTCCACTCAGGCCGAAGCCGGGAGTGGTATGGTCGCCGGCGGAATTGAGAACCGGATTGGGCCAGTTCTCATCGGCGAAGACCTGCAGATAAGTCTGTTCCACGTCGGGCGGAGGCGTGTTGTCGCTGCCATAGAGGAACACGAACACGCTGGGATGGTTGCGGAGCTGGCGGACCTGGTATCGCAAGGACTCAGGCGCGATGGCGTATTGATCGGCGGTCCACTTGTCCCAATCTTCGAACGCGCCCACGCACCAGCCGGGCATGATCAGCACCCCGTACCGGTCGGCAAGTTCGTAGAGGTGGTTGTCGAACATCTTGCCTTCCAGCCGGAGCGCGTTTATGTGCATGTCGCGCGCATAGCGTATCTGGTATTCTTCGCGATCGGGATCCTGGCGCAGCATGATGTCGTGCGTCCAGGCGGCGCCGCGAATCAGGATGCGCTTGCCGTTGATGTAGAACTGGCGGTGCTGGTTCGCGTCGAGCTGTGAAGAGATCTGGCGGATGCCGAAGTTGACCGAAGCACGGCCGGAGACGGCGCGGCCGATATCGAACTCAATCTGCATGGTGTAAAGCGCCTGCGCGCCCAGCCCCGCCGGCCACCACAGTTGCGGGTTGGCGACGACGAGCTGCGGGAAGTCTGCGGGCGCGAGGGAAACGCGGCTGGTGGTGTTCGCCGCAAGCCGGACGCTCTTGGCAAACGAAATACCGCCGATGGTTCCGCGCAACGTACCCTGAACCGGCTGGCCGCCGCCATTGGTCAAATCGGCGTAGAGCGTGAGCTGCGCCTGGTCGAGAGCGGGGCTCAGCGTGCTGACCACTTGCGGATTGCGCAGCGCGACCGGCCCGCTGGATAGCAGGTAGGCGGCGCGCACGATGCCCATGTCGTGATCGGGCGGCATGGGATTCCAATCCACGAAATAGACAGTTAGGTCCTCGGTTAGCGGCGGGATAACTTCCACGGCCAGCGCATTGATGCCGCGCACCATGGAATCGGTGACATCGAATTCGAAGCCGCGATAGAAGCCGGCCACTTGAGTGGAATCGGCGATCAGCTTGCCGTTGAGCCAGATGTTGGCGCGGTAGTTAATGCCATCGAAATTGAGCCAGAGGCGGCTGCCGGCGAGGAGCCGCGGCAGGGCGATTTCGGTGCGGTACCACCAGGAAACGATGTAGGGGTTGTCGGGCGGCGGCGGATCGATGAGGAAGTTATCGCCGGAATCATAGAGGGCGCCGGGCAGGTTCTGAAAATTGATGTCGTAAGTAGGGTCGGGGAAGAGTCCGTCATTCACCTGTGCGTTGAGCACGGTGGTCGGCACCTGGGCGGCGTACCAACCCTGCGTGTTGTAGCCCGCTCGGGAGATGATGTCGCCGGTTTGCTGCACGGCCGCGGAAGACTGGATCGCCCAATTGACCAGGTCGGTGCGCTTTGCGTCCGACGGCGGTGCGCCACGGATTTGAGCGGCCAGCGAAGAGGCCGCCAGGATCACGCATAACGCGACATTTCGCAAGATCATGGCAGCACCTGAGGGCAGCGAACCATCCGGTCTGATCTGGTGGCGGAGGCATCGCCGGGGTGCTCAGCGCCCTGCCGCGTGCCTTACGAACATCGCCACATCCTGCTTCAGCTTGTAGCGGGCCTCTTTTGTATCGTATATCATGTGGCCCGCGCGATAGCATCCGGTAGCGATATTGCGCGCAAATGCCGATGGCTGGATGTGCGCCACCAGGTATCGGTTGTCCGCGCAACTGTTGAGTGAATCGTACAGCCCCGCGGCCACGAAGACCTTGATCGAGGGATCGATCTCGAGGGCGCGACGCAGCCAGGGCTGCGCCGGCGGCGGCCCGTCGCCCGAGCCAACGGCGGTTTTCGCCAGGACGGACGGATTCTGCGACGGGTCGAGCTGGTCCCAAACCCAGCGCGCCCCAATGGACGATCCGCGCGCGGGCGGCGAGGGCGAGTAACCGTCTTCGATGCCCTGATAGGCCAGATCGCTTTTGAACTGGAGCTCCTCGCGGAGATAGCGCATCACCAGGCGATTGCGGGCATCGGTGTTCTCCTCTGGCGCCGGGCCTTTCAACCGCATGTCGTATCGTCCCAAGGTCAGCTTCGGGTCGTGCGGGAGGGCGGCGGCGAACTGCGGCGATGTCATCATCAGCTCTTTGCGGTCGATCGCGGCAGGATCGACGCCCGTGTAGCGGGCCAGATCCGTCACCGTCTTGTCCCGTTCCGCATCGGTGAGCTTGTCCCGCCGCTCCCAGGCAGGCGCATATTCGTGGAGCGCCCAATCTTCGGCGGCTCTCAGTGTGGCGGCTTCGTCTTTCATCAAATCCGGCGCGAGCGTCCGGTGATAGAACGCGGTCGCGGTCCGGCTGGGAACAAACAAGGCTACGCGAACCGCGTCCGGCGATACCGGGCCCATCTGGATGCCGCCCGAGATCAGCAACACGCCCGTGACGGGCCGGCCTTTCTTTTCCAGCGCCTCGGCCACACCGGAAGCCCGCCAGGTTCCGTAGCTTTCGCCGGCCAGGAAAACCGGCGAGGAAAACAGGTCGAAGCGGGTGAGATACACGCGAATGAACTCGGCGATCGACGCCATGTCGCCCAGCGTGCGATAGAACTCGGCGCCGTACGCGGCTTTGGCCGGGCGGCTGAATCCGGTGCCGACGGGATCGACGAATACCAGGTCGGTGAAGTCCAGCCAGGTGGCGTCGTTGTCCTCGATCACGGGTTGCACGGCGGGCAGTCTCGCGGGGTCATCGCTGCTTCTGATGCGCCGCGGACCAAAGCCCGAAAGGTGCACCAGTGCAGAGTTGGCGCCGGGGCCGCCGTTCCACACGAACATGACCGGCCGCGGCGTCTGCGATGGCGCGCGGTCAAGCGAATAGGCCGCGAAGAAGACGCGCGCGTGGATTTCGCCGGTGTCGTTATTGCGAATGGGGATGAGGCCGGCGCGCGCGGTATACGAGAGCGTGAGGCCGTTGGCATGAACCTGGTGGTGAGTGGTGACCAGGTCCGGTTCCTGTGCCCAGGCCGCGGCACTCGACAAAAGCGCCAGCGCGCAGAGCTTCTTCACGGGCGATTCCCCGCCGCATAGAATTTCTCCCCATCCTCGCGCAGTTGACGGCGCACCTGGTCATCGGTATAAATGGCGTGTCCGCCAGGGTAAGTTTTCACGGTCACCCGCCGCGCCAGATCGGCGGATAGCTGGGCGGCGGCCTGCTCCACCGCGAAGTAGCTGGACACGAGATCGTAATACCCGCTGACGACCATGGTTCTGAGTTTGGGATCCGACTTCATGGCGCTTTGGAAGGCGTCCACGGGCGAGGGCGCGGCACTGAAATTCCATCGCACGCTCATCCAGTCGCCGCGCGGCGAGGCGGGCGGAGGATAGCCGCCGCCGAAGGGGCCCTGGTAGAAAAGATCGCTCCGATATCCCAATTCGTCCCGTAAATACCGGATCACGGAGGCGCCGTCGAGAATATCCTTCAGGCTGGGGTCGGTGGTGGGGTCGTACTGTGGAGCGGGATCGCGCGGACCGGTCAGGCGGCTATCGTAGTGGCCGACCATGAGGCCGCGGTCCGCCAGCAGTTCCACCGAAAACTCTTCCATCGGCACGATCAGCCTGGCGCGGTCGACGCGGCTGGCCGGCAATCCCGTGAGCGCGGCAAGCTGACGGATCACGGCATCGCGCTGGTTGTCGTTCAGCGCTTCCGGTTTGGCCAGCGCGGCGGCGTACTCTCCCTTGGCATAGGTTTCCGCGGCGCCGACGGCGGCCCGCAGGCCGCCACTCTGCAAGTCGGGAGCGAGCTTCCGGTTGTAGTACGCCGCGGCGGTCAGAGTCGGCAGCCCGAACGCGTTGCGCTGTGCCGGCGGCAATTGCAGCAGCGGAAAACCGCCGGAGAGCATCGTCACACCCGCCAGCCGGGTATGCCGGCGTTCCAGCGCATCGGCCACCAGCGCGCAGCGGGTCACGCCGTAACTCTCTCCCAGCAGGAACAGCGGCGCGTCGAAGGCATCGAAATGCGTCCGGTATACGCGGATGAACTCCGCCACCGATTCGGCGTCGCCGCGGTTCTGATAAAAATCGCCCGCGTACTCAGCCTTTGCGGGACGGCTGTAACCGGTGCCGATGGGATCGACAAACACCAGGTCGCTGAAAGCCAGCCAGGTGTCCTGATTGTCCACCAGCGCGGCGTCACGCGTCACGCGCTTCGGACCGAAGCCGAGCAGATGTACCAGGCCGGCGTTCGACCCGGGTCCTCCATTCCAAAGAAACGTCAGCGGGCGCGCCCCCGGAGCCGACGCCCGATCGAGCGTGTACGCGACGAAAAACATGTTGCCGCGAACTTCGCCGGTGTCGTTGTCGCGAATGGGGAGACGGCCGGCCCTGGCGGTGTACGCCAGTATCTTCCCGCCGATCGAAACCTGGTGATGCGTGGCGACGATCTGGTCTTCAGGCTGCGTTTGCGCGAGAACCGGTACGGCCGCCGTCAGCGCGATGATTCGCAGGAGTCTCATAATTACGCCGTCTTTACCGCCTCCAGAAAGCGCTCGATGTCGGACATGTCATTGTAGACGGAGGGCGACACGCGAATGAAATTCTCTCCTATCCGGACATTCACATTGGCTTTCTTCAGGCGGGCCGCATAAGGGGCGGTACTCTTGACCGCGAACGACATCAACGCGGACTTGCTGCCTGGCGGCGTGATTGGCTGGAATCCCAGCCGCGGCATTTCCTGCTCCAGCCGGCGCAGCAAGGGCTGGCGGTGCGCCTCGATATTGGCCACGCCCAGCTTTCGAATGTACGGAAGCGACTTCGAGAGGGCCGCCAGGGCCCCGTTGGCCTGCGAACCCACTTCGAAATAGCCGGTCGCGGTATTGTCCCATGAGAACGTCAGCGGGTCCGGCGAGGGAGAATCGAACGGCAGAAAATGCGTCTCCATACCGGCCGCCTGATAGTAGCCGTATTGCGAGCGATGGGCGATGCGGCCCAGCAGATCCTCGCGCGCATAGAGAAAACCGAGGCCGAAATCGCCCATCAGCCATTTGAAGCTCGAGCAGGCGCAGAAATCCACTCCGCTTGCCTTCACATCGAGCGGCGTCGAGCCCGCGGACTGGGCGACATCCGCGTACACCAGCGCGCCGTGGCCGTGCGCCAGGCCGCAAACCGCCTTCAGATCGTGCTCGAAACCGGTATACATGGCCACGTGCGACAGTTCCACCAGTTTGGTTTGGCGGTCGATCACCCGTTCCAGGTCTTGCAGATCGATGCGCCAATCGCGCGGCTTCACGATTCTCAGGTCGAGCCCTTGCGCCTGCAGCGCCTTCAGGTGGATGAGCGCGCCCTCGAAATGGAATGCGTCGGTGACCACGTTTCCCCCGCCGGCGGTCAGACCAAGTCCGTTCACCACCAGGTTCTCGCCGGTTGATGTGTTGGGCACGAAGGCAACTTCCGATGGCTTGGCGTTGATCAGGGCGGCGAATTCGCTTTTGATATCGATCCGTTCCCAGGGCTCTCCATCCGGCTGCGACCGCGATTGCGCGTACCTGCGCAGGTTATCGGCGGCGGCGACCGGCAAGGGATGGATGTACGCGCCGTTGATATAGGTGTGCCCCGGCAGGAGCGCGAAATCCTGCCGGTGTGGAAAATCCGGCGCGCTGGATTGGCCGAACGCCGGGCGCAAAGCGCCGGCCGCGACTAGTCCGCCGCAGCCGCCAAGAAGCAATCGCCGCGCCAGTTTCATATCTGAATCCTCCTTTGTTCAGGCCTGTGAGAAAGGAACCTTGTCTCCCCAGAATTTCTCAATCAGCGGCAGGGCTCCCGTGGAGAACCCGGTCGAGAGAAACTTCCGCCGCCCGGAGCGCGATCCATCGTATTCAGGATGCCGGTCGAGATAAGCCTTCAGAGCACGCGCCGTGGCGTCGGGCTGGTGGATCATCCGCACACCGGACGGGAGGGCGGCGGAAAAGAGATCGGCGACGAGCGGGTAGTGGGTACATCCCAGGATTACGCACTCGGGTGCGGCCCCGAGTTTTCTCAACAATTCGCCCACGTATCGGTCGACGAGGGCTTCGAGCTCGTGGCGAGGGAGGCCCCGCTCGATGGAGCCGGCCAGATCCGGACAAGGTTGCTGCACTACCGTAATGTCGGGCCGGCGTTTGCGGATCTCGATGGGGTAGCAATCGCTCTCGACCGTGCGGCGAGTCGCAAAAATCGCGACCGTGCCGGTCTGCTTCGCAGGTTGCCCGGCTGCGCCGCCCTGGTCCCACGCGATCCCGGTCGCAGCCTCGATGGTCGGCACGACGATGCCGATGACGTTGCGCGCGATGCCGTCGTCGCGCCGGCGCACGGGCAGCCACTGCTGCTGAATCCAGCGGAGGGCGACGGTGGAGGCGGTGTTGCAAGCGATGACGGCCAGCGTACAGCCCTCGCCGAACAAGCGTTCGAGAGCGGCGCAGGTCAAATTCAGCACGTCGATGGGCGGCCGCGCGCCATAGGGCGCGTTGCGGTTGTCGCCCAGATAAACGAAATCGCGCGCGGGCAGCGCCTCGATCAGCGCACGATGAATCGTCAGTCCCCCGAAGCCGCTGTCGAAAACCCCGATCATGCAAAGAGCCTTTTCATTATCAGCTCATGTTCGACACACACAATCCCGGATGCTATCGGGAAGCTTCGGCCCCATGCCAGACCGGGTGCCCGACCCCCCGGATCGCGTATTGCCGTCCGGCTTCGAGATCCAGCACGACGATCTCATTGGCGCCGGTGTGCAACCACGGCGCCGGAAGAAACAGCGCCTGCTGCGGTCCCACAGTCCAATAGCGTCCCAGGTTGTGACCGTTCACCCACACATATCCCTTTCCCCAACTGCTCATATCGAGATAAGTGTCGCCAACCGCGTCGAGGCTGAACGTCGCGCGGTAAAACGCCGGGCCGGATGGCGCCGAGGGGCCGAAGCCGCCAGACGGAGGTGCATCGAGCGGGATGCCGAACATTTCCCAGCCTTCGACGCCGGCGCCCGCCAGGCGAACCTCCCTCAAGCCTTTTCGGTCGTCCTGCATCTTCCGCCCGAAGTTGATGTGTCCCATGACATCCACGAGCACGTCGAGCGTGCTCCCGGCCTTCAGCGACACCGGCAGCGGCTTGGGCTCCATACGGTGGTCCAGGGTACCCGCGCGGACACCGTCCACGGAGACGATCGCATAGTCGCCCACCTGCCCGATTTCCAAGGGCCCCTCGGACGCTTGTGCAGCCTTGTGCCGGTAGAGCACCATCCCGTGCGACTGGCCGAGTTCTTCCATGGTGAGAGGGCTGGCGGAGCGCACCGGCGTGCCGAGCGCAGTCTCGAGTGGGGTCGCCTGGCGGAATTCGATGGCGGGGATTTCGATCAGGGCCGGAGAAACCGGCGGAGCAGGCAGCACCGTGCCCGGCGGGAGGTGCCGCAGGATCACGTCGCGCAGCGCCTGAAACTTGGGCGTCGGCCGGCCGGCTTCGTCGAGCGGCGAATCGTAGTCGTAGCTGGTAGTGTCGGGCAGGTAGCGCCCGTGGAAGTCGGCGCCGGCGTGGAATCCGAAGGACGTTCCGCCGTGGACCATGTACAGGCTCACCGAAATGCCTCGGCTGAGCATCCAATCCAAAGCGGCGGCCGCTCGGGCCGCCGGCGTGGTGGCGTGCTGTTCGCCCCAGGTGTCGAACCAGCCGTCCCAGAATTCCCCGCACATCCGCGGACCCTTCGGGCGGAAACTATCCAGCCTGGCGAACTCGTTCTCCGGGTTCTCGCCGTTGCCGAAGTTGATGGCCGCCGGCAGGTCCGGCAGGGTTCCGCCGCCGAGCTGCTTTTCGCCGGAGCCATCGGCCGTATAGAGCTGGCCGTCGAACCCGGCCTGGCGAATCATGTTGCGGATCGCTTCCATGTAGGCGTGGTCGGAACCAAAAGAGCCGTATTCGTTTTCCACCTGCACCATCAGGATCGGCCCGCCGCGGGTCACCACCAGCGGCGCGAGCTGCTTGCCGACTTGCGCCATGTAAGCCGAAGCCGCCACCAGGAACCTGGGTTCGTTCTCTCGCAGGCGGACGCCGGGATCGCGCAGCAGCCAGGCGGGGAGACCGCCGAGGTCCCACTCGGCGCACACGTACGGACCAGGGCGCAAGATTACCCACAGTCCCTCTTCCTGAGCCGTCCGGACATACTCGGCAACATCAAGATCGCCGCTGAAATCGAATTTGCCGCGCGCGGCCTCGTGGGCGTTCCAAAAGACGTAAGTAGTGAGAGTATTGAGGCCCATCGCGCGCATTTTCCGCATGCGATCGCGCCAGTAGACCCGGGGCACGCGCGGATAGTGCATTTCGCCGGAAATGATGACGAACTTTTTGCCGTCGAGCAGGAAATCGTTCCCGGAAACTTCGAACCTGTGGGTCGCGGCGGGGGCCGGCGGCGCGAAGGCCAAGGCGAGCAGTCCGGCGGCCAGGGCCCAGCGGCACGGGCGCGAAACAATCGAGTGGAGCATCGAATCAACAGTATATATGGGTGCGGTCAGCCGGCTTTGAAATGACGTCCGCCGTGCAGCGCGTTATCATGCCGGAAGCTGCCGCAGCACGTCTGCGGAAACTGCCGGCAAGATTTTACCGGGAATAGGATGAGAGGCTACCTTGACACTGGCACTGACTGACTACATTATTCTGGCTGTCTATTTCCTTTTTGTCTTAGGCATCGGGTGGCAGCTCCGGGGAAAGATGACTACCAGCGGAGAATTCCTGCTGTCCGGGCGGGCCGTTCCCGTCTGGATCACCAGCCTGGCGTTCATTTCCGCCAACCTCGGAGCCCAGGAGCTGATCGGCATGTCGGCTTCCGGCGCCAAGTACGGCATCATGACGGCGCACTTCTATTGGCTCGGTGCCATCCCGGCCATGCTTTTCATGGGTATCTTCATGATGCCCTTCTACTACGGCAGCCGCGCACGGTCGGTGCCGGAGTACCTGAAGCTGCGGTTCGACGAGAAGTGCCGCGGGTTCAATGCGCTTACGTTCGCCATCATGACCATTTTCTCCTCCGGCATCTCGATGTACGCGCTGGGACTGCTGTTGCACCTGGTGTTGGGATGGAACTTCAACATCTCGGTGGTGTCGTCGGCCGCCATTGTGCTTGTCTACACGTTCCTGGGCGGGCTTACCAGCGCCATCTATAACGAGGTTCTGCAATTCTTCCTGATCGTGGCGGGGTTCGCTCCGCTGGCCGCGCTGGCGGCGGCCAAGGCAGGCGGATGGCAGGGCATCGTTTCGCGCCTGCGACCGCAAATGACGCATATCTGGGCATACACGCATACGGCGTCGCAGAACTCGATGGGAGTCGAGGTCTTCGGCCTGGTGGCCGGTCTCGGTTTCGTGCTCTCGTTTGGCTACTGGTGCACCAACTTCCTGGTCGTGCAGCGCGCCATGTGCGCCGAGAACATGTCGGCAGCGCGGCGGACGCCGCTGATCGGCACGCTGCCCAAGATGGCGCTCCCGCTCATCGTCATTCTGCCCGGCATCGCCGCGGTGGCCCTGGCCAAGATGCACCTGGGGTACGACCTGCCGTTGAAGCCGGACGGAGCGACGGTGGACTACGACCAGGTGTTGACCACCCTGATGGCAAAGTTCTATCCC
>Ga0335078_10004209_pt1 | contig 21351 bp, 19 predicted proteins | sample Lox_Sample_32_FD_206711 | JGI IMG/M metagenome (GOLD analysis project Ga0335078, IMG submission 206711) | Soil microbial communities from Loxahatchee National Wildlife Refuge, Florida, United States - Lox_Sample_3.2 | ecosystem: Environmental > Terrestrial > Soil > Wetlands | place: USA...
TATTTCCTTCGGGCAGGGACGCTGGTCTCCTTATCGGCCCTGATTTCTCTACCCGTTGTTTTTCTCGCGCTCCTCGGCGGCAAGGTTGTGTCAAAAATCTTCGGCCTCTATCCGGTGGTCAGGCTTTTCAGGAGCGACCGCAAGGAGAGGTGGTACTATACCCTTATGATGTCCACGGGCCTGACGTTTGGGACTATCTCAGCGCTTTTCGGTTTTTCTCATGGCATCGTGACGCAGGCCCAATATTCGTTCCTCGTGGCTACTGTGATTGCGAGCGCTGTTGTACCGACGCTTATCGCGGGTCTCGCTTTTCTGCCAAAACACTTGCTCCCTGCGGTTGTAGAACGAGTTGAATCGGAAGGTGATAGCCTTGGCGACGAGGGATGAAGTCTTGGAGCTACTGCCTCATGGAGATAAGAAAGCGGAACTCACCGAGGTGCATCTTGTCGGGGCTCTATTCGTCCAAACGGCAAGGGTCCGCTTTCAGCACCCCATGTAGAAGGGCGCCTCTACCAGCTCGACTTCCATACAACCAGCCTCGGCCTTTTGGGCGAGCACCGCAAGGAGCCTCTCGAAGTTGTAGATGTGCCAGGGACCGATGGAACGCACCTTCTCGCGGTTGCCCCAGTCCCAGGTCTTCGCCTCGGAGATAGTGCAAACCTTTCTCTCCCCCGTCTCCCTGTCGAGGACCGTGAGGCTGACCCGGTATTCCCTCCTTTTCTTTGGGCCACCGTTTCTGTCCGTCTTTTGCCGCTTCGACTGCAAGGCCTCTCCGGGGTGCGGCACGCCATCATCGTTGTTCTGCACAATCTCCTTGAACCTTGCCTGCCAGTCGGTCTCGGGCTTCTTCACGATCCTCGCCTGGGGAGCATCGTCCCCGATCTTCGGCACTATGTAGCTGTGCCTCCCCCTGTAGATGGGACAATTCCTGCACTCCATATGGGAAAACGGGCATTTGTATACGTTTTCCGGCATTGCGGCGCTCCCTAACTATGGCGTTACACAAGGGACATTGCCCAAATATAGTAATTGTAGTCCACGGCAAAATCAACCGATGCGCCCACGCGACAAATGGCATGGACGGGGAATCCTGCATGACCGCTATTGAAATTGGCTGTCTGGGTTGACCTACCCTCGTCTGTATTCTTCGATAGAGTCGAAGCATCCAATCTTGAGGAGTTTAGGAAGCCGCTTCTATTGTATTAGAAAGGAATGTCAGGCACGCACCGCAAAGTTTCTTGCCAGCCCGCGCCTATGCGTTTATAATAGCGACGTGACGATTTTGTTCTCGATCATAGTTCTGGCAGTTGTCCAGGGTCTGGCCGAGCTCCTGCCCGTATCGAGCTCGGCCCACGTCATCGTGGCTGAGAAGCTCCTCGGCATGGACCCGACGAGCCCGGAGATGACGCTCCTTCTCGTCATGCTCCACACCGGCACCATGATCGCCGTCATCCTCTACTTCTGGCGATCATGGAAGGGTACCTATTTCTCGTCATGGACGGCGACCTGGCGGACCGTAAAGCTGCTCTTTCTCGCAACGGTCATGACGGGCGTTGTCGGATGGGCGCTCAAGTGGATGATCGAAAAGTTTGTCATTCGTGACGCCCCCAAAGCTGAGATTGAGCTCCTCTTCGGGAACCTCACGCTCATCGCCGCGGCCCTCGCCGCAGTGGGGTTCTTTATCATCTATGCCGGGCTCCGCCATTCGCGGAACGGCGGCCATGGCCATCCTGTCGCGGCGAGAGAGGCGGCCTGGATAGGCCTGGTGCAGGGCCTGTGCTTGCCTTTCCGCGGGTTCTCGAGGTCCGGCGCCACCATCTCGTCAGGGCTCGTGGCAGGGGTATCGAAGGCGTCGGCGGAAGAGTTCAGCTTTGCCCTGGCCGTGATACTTACGCCGCCTGTGGTAGGCCGGGAAATCATGCGGCTCCTTGAATCACGCGGGGCATTGGCCGCCCAAGGCGGCAGCCACACGCTGGGCCTCTTCTTGCCGGGCCTCTTCGGTCTCGTGTGCAGCTTCCTTGCCGGACTCCTGGCGCTGCGGTGGCTGACGCGATGGCTCGAGCGGGGCCGGTGGCACTACTTCGGCTACTACTGTCTCTTCGCCGCCGCCATGGTCCTTCTGGTGCGTGCAGCGGGATACTGAGCTGCTTCCCCCGGCATGTAGGAAAAGACCTGGGGTCTATATGCAAGCCAGGCCGGCACGAGGGGCTAATGAGGGGACCGCCGCCGGTCAGGGGAAAAGGACTCTCCTACGTTCTTCCGGTTAGGTGGGACAGGCCGCGGACCGTTTTATCTCCGCTCGGTTCTGTAGTATACTCCGTAAACCGTCATGATGCCCGGACTGCGATTCTCGACATTTCGTCTGATCATCCCTGCCCTCCTGGTGGCCTCACAGGTATACTTCTTCCTCCGCGTCCGAAAGTTCATCCTTTCCTCCGGCTTGTCCGATCGTAGAAAGTCCCTGGCGGTGGTCCTATCGGGGGCGGCCGTGGCACTGCTCTTTGCCATGAACGGCTACATCTTTGCCGGACCCTTCTGGCTGAATCCGCCGCTTGCAGCGCGCGCCGTCCTCTGTTATCTCCCGGCTGTGTGGGCCTTCGGTTCCATTCTCTCCGCCTTTCTTCTTTGCCTCACGCAACTGGCGGGTGGAGCGGGGAGGATGTTTCTTGGGCTCTACCGCCGGCTGCGGGGACACAAGGCCTCCCCTCCGGTAGATACCTATCGCCGCCGGCTTCTTCAGGCCGGGATCGCAGGGCTCGCCACGGCGCCCTTTGTGCTTTCCGCGTATGGTGCGGTCTGTACCGGGAAGACCTACAATGTCCGGGAACTGACCCTGCCATTCGGCCGGCCGCTGCGGGTGGTGCACGTCTCCGATATCCATGCCGGCGTTTTCATGACCCGGGAGGAGATACGCCGCTATGCAGACCGGGTCATCGCCCTCCGGCCCGACCTCTTTGTCCTCACGGGGGACTTCATCTCGAATTCGGTCCGGTTTCTCGACGGCTGCGTGGAGGAGATGGCCAAGGTCCAGGCAAGGTACGGCACTTTCGCCACCCTGGGGAATCATGAGAACTGGTTCGGCAGGTCAAAGGGGCTCGCGACAGTCTTCAGAAAGTATGGGGTTAAGCTCCTCGTCAACGCGCACCGGACCATCCAGACGGAACGCGGTCCCTTCGCCGTCGTGGGAATCGATGATATGCGCACCGGCCACCCCAACCTGGAAGCCGCCCTGCGCGGGCTCGATTCCGCGGTTCCCACGCTCCTTCTCTCCCATCGCCCGGAGATTTTTCCCCGGGCCGCCCGATACGCCATCCCCCTGACCCTCGCGGGCCACTGGCATGGCGGTCAGATCAGGATAAGTCTCGCGGGAGCGACGATAAGCCCGGCCCACCTCATGACTCCGTACCCTGAGGGCCTCTATCGGAACGGCGCTTCCCACCTCTACGTGAGCAGAGGCATCGGTACCACGTTCACCCCGATACGGTTGAACTGCCCGGGGGAGATCACGGTGATTGACCTCACTTAGGCGGGCCCTTTTTCAGGCCTTAGTAATTCTCCCCTATCAACTCGTAGTACGCCTGCGGGTGGGCGCATGCAGGGCATTCCACCGGTGCTTCGGGGCCTTCATGGATGTAGCCGCAGTTCCGGCAGCGCCATCTTACGGGAGTATCCCTCTTGAAGACCCTCTTCTTTTCAATGTTTTCGAGAAGGGCGAGGTACCTTTTTTCGTGGCCCGCCTCCACGGACGATATGTTCCTGAAAACCCTCGCTATTTCCTGAAAGCCCTCTTTTTCGGCGACCTCGGCGAAATCGGGATAGAGGCTGCCCCATTCCATGCGCTCGCCGGCCGCCGCCTCCTTGAGGTTTTCTGCAGTGGTGCCGACAGGACCGGAGGGATAGCTGGCAGTGATCTCGACATCACCTCCCTCGAGGAAGGTGAAGAACCGCTTCGCGTGCTCCTTTTCGTTGTCGGCAGTGTCGGCGAAGATCCAGGCGATCTGTTCGTATCCCTCCTTTTTTGCCTGAGAGGAGAAGAAGGTGTACCTATTCCTTGCCTGCGACTCGCCCGCAAAAGCCTTGAGCAGATTCTTTTCGGTCTGCGACCCTTTCAAGCTTGCCATGCCATCCCTCCCTATTTGTCTGGCGGCCTCATCCGAAGGAAGGGCTTCCTTTCGGTTACCCGAAAGGGTGACCCTCTCAAGGGACCGCGACTATCGACCGGGAGCGCTCGTGCTGCGCCCCGCCTTAGTGGGCTTAGGTCAAGGAGCGCAATAAATTGCGCTTGGTTCCTATTCCGGAAGTCCCGCCCTATGGGCGGGAAGCTTCACTCTTTTGGTCATAAAGGTCAACTCGGAATCGTTCCTATTTCGAAATCTAAGAGCCAAGGAGACGTCTGTCAAGGCGCTCATTCAAAAAGGGGAGAGTGACGGCCCCTTTCGAGGGCGCTGCTCTCGAGTATCGAAGGCTCGATCCCGCGTTGAGTGAGGTCAGGCTCATGGGCCACGTGGGCCGCTTTCGCGTTTGCTAAGGGCCGCAAAAACCAAAAAGCGGTGCTTTATGTCGTGGAAACTGTTAGAATATTGTCGCCGTCGTCTGTGCTGGGCAGCCGGGTGCGCTCTTCCCGTTTTGGCCCGCACCGTCGACGGGCGTGATCGAATCGGGCGTAAGCAGCCTCTGCGATAGTTCCAGGTGAGTGGATGGGTCAGAAACAACCCACGGGCTTCTACAACAGGTCGCTCGAGAGAGCACTCCAGATACTGGATGCCTTCTGCTGGGAGCACAGGGTACTTACACACAGCCAGCTCGCGGAGATACTCGCCCTTCCCCGACCCACCATCGCCCGGCTCTGCTCGACCCTCGTGCGGTACGGGTACCTTGCGAAGGACCCGGACTCCAATCAGTATTCCCTGGGAATGAGGCTCTTCCAACAGGGGAGCATTGTCTCCTATTCATTCTCGGTGCGGGCTGCGGCCTCCCGTCATCTGACGCAACTGCACAAGGATACGGGCAGGACGATCTTTCTCGGCATCCTGGACAATGGCGATCTGCTCTACATAGACAAGAGAGAAGACGCCCGCAACCCCATCACCTTCACCTCGACGATCGGCACCCGTCGTCCACCTCACTGGGGCATGTGCGGCCCCATGCTCATGGCCTATCTCCCCGATCCGGAAGTGGAACGCCTTCTCCAAAAGGCCCCCCTCAATGGTCCCACGAAGAAATCGATCATCGACAGGGAAGAATTCAAAGCGTGGCTGCGTAAGGTAAGGGAAGAAGGGTTCGCCATAGACGACGAAACCACCTTCGACGGCATTATCGGGTTCGCCGCGCCGGTGAGGGATTTCAGAGGAGAGGTCGTGGCGAGCATCGGTGTTGCTCAAATATCCTCCGTTCTAGACGCCCATGAAATCGATTCGATCGTGGGCCAGCTCTTGAAGGCAACGGAGGCCGTCTCAAGAGAGCTGGGATGGGAGCAGGATCCCGGATCTGCTGAATAGATAGCGAATCTCGGCCATGTCATTTGCCGATCTTTTGGGTTGCCCCTTTTTTTCTTGACAAAGGTGTTGCCGAATGTGTACTGTTCATTCTATGGCCGGAGCGTCCATTAGATGGTCGGACGCAGAATGGCCGGGGCAGGACGCCTTCCGACGAAAAGCCAGGTAGATCATCGCTTCGCCTAAGAGCGCAAGCGGGGAGGAATGCTGATGGCAAGGGAGAACAGCGCGTACTGGAACCCTATTCTGGAGACGCTGCCGAGAGAGCGGCTCCAAGCCCTCCAACTCAAGAAATTCGCCCGCATCTTCGAGTGGGCCTACACCAACTCACCTTTCTACCGACAGCTCTACAAGTCCGCAGGCATCGAGCCCGGAGACTTGAAGACCCTCGATGATATCCGGAAGGTCCCGAAGATCGACAAGGGGATGCTCAGGGACGTCCAGAGCAGGGCCCCCTTTCCCTATGGCGACATCCTCGCGGTACCCCTTTCCCAGGTGACGGAATTCCGCCAGACGAGCGGGACCACGGGCACGCCCGTCTACCAGGCGGATACCTGGCAGGACTGGGAGTGGTGGGCCGAGTGCTGGGCCTACATCCTCTACGCCCAGGGCTACCGGGATACGGACCGCCTCTTCCTCCCCTTCGGCTACAACATCTTCGTCGCCTTCTGGGCCTGCCACTACGGAGCGGAGAAGCTCGGCTGCGAAGTGGTGCCCGGAGGGGTCCTCGATACGGAAGCGAGGATCATGAAGATGAAGGAGCTGCACTGCACCGCCTTTGGCGCGACCCCCACCTATGTCCTCGGCATGGCGGACACGGCACGCAAGATAGGCATCGATCCAAGAGGGATAGGGATCCAGAGGATCACCTGCGCCGGTGAGCCGGGGGCGAGCATCCCCACGACGAAGCAGCGCATCGAGGATGCCTGGGGAGCGAAGGTCTATGACCACATCGGGGCCACCGAGATCGGAGCTTGGAGCTACTCGTGCACGCACCAGCGGGGGCTCCACGTGAACGAGGCCTTCTTCCTCGTCGAGATAGAGGACACGGAGACGGGAGAGATCATCGAGGAGCCGGGCAGGAACGGCAAGATGGTGATCACCGCCTTCGACAGGATCGGCAAGCCGTGCATCAGGTTCGACTCCAAGGACGTGATCCGTTGGGCCGACTACTCGTGCGAGTGCGGCAGGACCTTCCGGATCATCGATGGCGGGGTGGTCGGCAGGGCCGATGACATCACCAAGGTGAAGGGGGTGCTCCTTGCCCCCACCGCCATAGAAGAAGTGGTGAGGAGCTTCGATGAGCTCTCCGACGAGTACGAGGTCATCGTCACCAAAAAAGGCGACATCGACGACATCGCCCTGAAGATAGAGCTCAAGCCCGGCATGGAAGACTTAAAAGAGTCCATCCTTGCGCGCCTCAAGGACGAGCTGAGGGTGAAGACCAACCTCGGCTACAAGATCGAGGTCCATCCCGCCGGAAGCCTCCCCAGATACGAGGTGAAGGCGAAGAGGTTCAAGGATATGAGGAAGCACTAGGGGAGGGATCATGGAGAGAGACTACGACCTCAAAGGCATGGATGCGAGGATACGGGAGCTTCGCAAGACAGCGGAAGAGGTAAGGGAGCTTGCCCAGGGTATCGAAGCAGTGACGAGGAACGCAGACCGCCTGCTCGCGAGCGTCAAGATGATGGAGCTGAACCTGTGCGATCTCGCGGAGGTGGCACTCTAGAGGAAAGAAAACAAGGGGAGTCGGACGGCCTCGAGACAGGTTGAGGGGTTATACTATTCTCTCGAAGGCCAATTTGATTGGAACGCACGAATGTGGCAGAGAAAGATGAGAAAAGGGGGGGTATGACATGAGGAAGCTATCTATTGTTTCAGCCATCGTAATTCTCTTGGTCGTTGGCATCGTCTTTGGCGCTGTCGCGAAGGAAGCGCCCAAAACCATTAAGATCGGCTCTTCCTGTCCCCTGACCGGTCCATTTGGCTCCGGGGGCGCCATGCTCAAGGCCGGATATGAGATTGCCGTCGAAGACGTGAACCAGAAGGGGGGTGTTTTCGTTAAAGAATTCAACAAGAAGATCCCCCTGGAATTGGTTCTCATGGATGATTCATCTGATTTCACTCGCACCGTGAGCATCATGGAGAGCCTCTATACATCCCAGGATGTAGTTGCCTACCTCGGGGGATTCGGGAGCCCTATGGAGGCGGCGCAGGCCCCCATCGCGGAGAAGAACAAGGTACCCCTCTTGTTCGTTTCCAGTTATCTTTACAGCGTCCACGAGAAGGGCTACAAATACGACTTCTCTCCCTTTCCCAAGTCTCCCGATTGCGCCAAGGCGGTCTTCGACATCCTCGACTCCATTCCAGCGGCCCAGAAGCCGAAAAAAGTAGCCATTTTCAGTGAAAAAGCGCCCGTCGGAGTGGAGCTTGGCGACATGTGGACAAAGGAGTCTGTCAAACGCGGCTACGGGGAGCCCTTCTATAAGGATATGCCCTCGGATATGAAAGATTTTTCCGCCTTGATCATGGAAGCCAAATCGACCGGCGCCGAGATATTGCTTACCGGTCCGACGACGCCGGCAGGCATCACCCTGACCAAACAGATGAAGGAGCTCGATTACGCTCCCAAATTCTATTTTGCCTACCGGGCACCCGACCCCATGGCCTGGACGCAGGCATTGGGAAAAGACGGCGACTACGTTGTCTTAGGTCCCGGCTGGACGTCCGGATTCAAGTACGCAGGCGTCGATAAGCTCAATGAAGAACATATGAAGAAATTCGGCCGGCCGGCCGACGTGGGAGTGGGTCCGGCCTACGCGTGCGTTCAGGTCCTGGCCAATGCCATCGAAAGGGCGGGGACGCTCGACAGGGAGAAGATCAGAGACGCTATCGCCTCGACGAACATGAAGACCGTCATTGGTCCTCTCAAGTTCCGGCCGGACGGGACAGGAGAAGTTATCTACTTAGGCGTCCAGTGGCAAAAAGGGAAACAAGAAATCATATGGCCGAAGGCGTACGTGACGGCTCCGCTCGTTTACCCGTTTCCTAAGTGGTCGGAAAGGTAATCGCTAACCGCGATACCCTGGAGAAGAAGGCTGCCTAAGATGACCCTGTTGACGGTGGAGAAACTGCTCAAGTACTTCGGCGGGTTGACGGCCCTCAATGAGGTGAATTTCGAGATCCGCGAGGGGGAGATATTCGGGGTCATCGGCACCAATGGATCGGGCAAAACAACCCTCTTCAACGTCATCACGGGCTTCCTCAAGGCGAACGGGGGGAAAGTGACTTTCCTGGGGAAAGACATCACGAACCTTCCCGCCCATCAGATTTGCAGACTGGGGGTCGCCCGCATCTTTCAAATAGTCAGGCCCTTTCCCCAATTGACGACCCTCCAGAATGTCATGGTCGGCCGGGCCTACGGAAGAGACCCTGCGGCTCACTTAGGAAAGGCCGAAAAGGAGGTCGTTGAGATCCTCGACCTTGTCGGCCTGGGGAACAAGGTGGAAATCGTTGCGGCTAAGCTCACCATGGCAGAGCGCAAGCGACTGGAGCTTGCAAGGGCCCTGGCCGCTCATCCCCGGTTGCTTCTGCTGGATGAGCTGATGGCCGGTCTGAATCTATCCGAGACGGAAACGGCGATGGGTCTGGTAAGTAAGATAAAGAACTCCGGGATAACGGTGATCATGGTTGAACACATTATGAAAGCGGTTTTGGGTATTTGTGAGAGGGTCATAGTGCTCAATGCGGGACAAATAATTGCGGAAGGGCCCCCGAAGGAAGTGGTGAAGAATCCGCTTGTCGTCGAAGCATATTTGGGAAAGTGATCGATCTTATGCTGGAAATCGAAAAAATGAACGTTTCCTACGGAGACCTTAGAGCCCTCTGGGACGTCTCACTCAGGGTCGAGAAGGAAGAGGTTGTTGCCCTCATCGGTGCTAATGGCGCAGGGAAAACGACTATTTTCAAGGCCATCTCCGGATTGCTCAAGCCTACCGCCGGAGGGATAGTCTTCGAAGGCGCGGCAATGGAAAAGACGCCGATCCATAAGAGGGTGGAGATGGGAATCAGCCTTGTACCCGAGGGAAGGGGGCTTTTCCCCGGAATGAGCATCCTCGAAAACCTGGAAATGGGGGCCTTCATCGACAGGGGCCGCAGGAGTAAGGATGAGACTCTCGATCAGGTATACGAGATGTTCCCGATCTTGAAGACGAGAAAGAAACAGGCGGCCGGCACCTTAAGCGGAGGGGAGCAGCAGATGCTCGCTATCGGGAGGGGCCTGATGTCAAAGCCGAAGCTCCTCCTTCTCGACGAGCCGTCGTGGGGCCTCTCCCCTTTGATGTCGAAGAACATCTTCGAGGCGGCCCGAAGGATCAACAATTCCGGGGTGACCATCCTGCTCGTGGAACAGAATGTCCGGATGGCCCTGGAATTGGCCAATCGCGCCTATGTTGTAGAGAACGGACGAATTGTGGAAGAGGGGGACAGCGAGGGTATGCTCAACAGCCTACATATCAGAGAAGCTTATCTGGGTGCGGAATGAGTCGAGGCGCCCGCTCATGAACTGGCACGTAATAGCCCAGAGCCTGATTTTCGGCATCTTCGTCGGAGGCCTCTATGGCCTTGCGGCAGTGGGGCTCTCCCTGGTCTTCGGGGTGATGAAGATGTTGAATGTCGCCCACGGCGAGCTGCTCATGCTGGGAGGGTACGTGACCTTCTGGTTTTTTTCGCTCTATCACGTCGATCCTTTTCTCTCCTTGATCCCTTCCGCGTTTGTTCTCTTTCTGTTAGGAATGGTCCTTTACAAAGGACTCTTCTCTCCCCTGGCCAGGCTTCAAGAAGAGGTGAAGATAAAGAATTCCATGCTCGTCGGTTTTGGTCTGTCCCTTATCTTCCAGAACCTCGCTATCCGGCTGTGGACAGCCGATGAGAGGAGCGTGAGCGTCTTCTATTCGGGGTGGGGCTTCAGCCTGTTCGGACTCCGGTTCCCCTTTATCCGGCTTGCCGGCCTGGTCCTGGCAAGCATCGCCATTTTTGCCCTTCATCAGTTTCTTACGAGGACCTATTTTGGCAAGGCTATCAGGGCCACCACCGAGAACTGGGAGTCTGCCGCCCTGATGGGGGTCAATATCGAGAAAACTTCCACGGTCTCTTTTGCCATCGGCGCCACGCTGGCTGCCATGGCCGGCACAATCGTGAGCGTCGGCTATGCCATCCATCCGGCCATGGGTCTGGAGTGGACCCTGAAGGCGCTCATCGTTGTGGTATTGGCCGGATTGGGGAACGTGGGCGGTGCCTTTGCCGCCGGACTGTTGCTGGGGGTGGTCGAATCCGTGAGCACCCTGTTTGTGGGCCCCTACATGGAAGTTGTGGGCTTGGTGATCTTTCTGCTGGTATTGGAGCTGAAACCCCAGGGGCTATTCGGGAAAGGGACCGGAGGATAAACTATGCTCGCCAGCAGAAAGGCCCTTTTCCCGGGTATGGTGTTTGCGGTAATTTTCGCTCTCGTCCCTCTCTTCACGAAGAGGAACGACATCATCAATTTACTCGTCCTTATTTTCCTGTACATTACCCTGGCCCAGAGCTGGAACATCCTCGCGGGATATACCGGGCAGGTCAGTCTGGGCCACGCCGCCTTCTTCGGACTGGGGGCTATAGCAACACGCTTCTTATGGGTGTGGGGGGCCCCATTGTTACTCGCTTTCCCGGCAGGAGGGATAGTAGCCGTAATCTTTGCCCTCATTATCGGCCACCCTGCGCTCCGCCTCAAAGGGATATATTTTGCTATCGGCACCCTCGCCCTCGCGCAAATTCTGAAGATCACGGTCGGCAATGTCCTTCCCACGGTGGCCGACCTGCCCGCAAATTACGTTGCCACCTACAATCTGGTCCCCCGTTATTACCTCTGTCTGATTCTGGCTATCATCGTAGTGGCCGTGGTCTCTCTCCTCAGCAGGTCCAAAGTGGGACTGGGGATGATGGCGGTACGGGAGGACGAAGAGGCGGCAAAAGCCGCAGGGATCAATATTTTTAGACAAAAGACCGTCGCCTTTGGCATCAGCAGCTTTTTCGCCGGATTGGCAGGGGGCGCCTTCGCCTTCTATCAAGTCAGCTATTATCATGATCTCCCTTTCAGCCCCATCTGGACGTTCGATGCTCTTTTGATCACCTTCGTGGGAGGGGTAGGGACCGTCGTCGGCCCGATTATCGGGGCGTTCTTCTACGTGGTCTTTCAAGAGCTCTTCTTACGGACCTTTCCGCAGCTTCACGTCTTTGTCTTCGGCGTCCTTTTCATTCTGGTGATTCTCCTTCTGCCCGGGGGGCTGGTGGAGATGGCAGCGAGAATCCGCAGCCTCATCGCAGCCAGGACGTCCGGCCTCGGTCCACATGCAGATTCTCTGAACTAGCGCGTTTCGCGAAAGGCGTTTCACTGGTCCCGGTGTCAAGTCGGCTGCCGGGCGGTGTTGCGAGAGCCTTACCCATCTACGAGGAACCTCCTACGATACGATGGTCTGCGCTGACAGCGCGGGTGGACGATGGCTCTGTACCGCCCGCCCCCTCACACCTTGAAGCTCTGAGCGGTCGATTTCAGGTTTTCTGCGAGTGCCGATAGACCCTTGGCGGCGTCTGACAGCTCCTCAGACGAGGTAAAAGTTTCTTTTGTCACATCCGAGATATGGTTGACGTCCCTCGTGATCTGCTCGGTGGTGGCGCTCATCTCTTCGGTAGCGCCCGCTATCTGATGGATGCCGTGGTAGAGGGCATCGACGCTCGCACTGATGTGGTCGAGCGCGGTGGATGCCTGTGATGAGTATTCGACGCCGAGAACCACTTTCTCTTTCGCCGTATCCATGGACCCAACCGTTCTCTCGACGCCCAGTCTGATCGAGCTTATCATGTCACCTATTTCGGTGGTGGAAGAGGAGGTCCGCTCGGCGAGCTTCTTCACTTCGTCCGCGACGACGGCGAATCCTCTTCCGTGCTCACCCGCTCTGGCGGCTTCAATGGCGGCATTGAGCGCGAGGAGGTTCGTCTGATCTGCGATTTCGTTGATGGCCGTCACGATATCCCCGATCTTTTCTGACTGTGTTCCCAAGTCCTTCACGAATCCCAGGGCGGTCTCGACGGTCTCGGCGATCACGTTCACTTCTTCGATCGCCTTGGTGACGACGTCCCTTCCACCTTTGGCCACCTTCACGGCCTCTCCGGCTGATTCGGCGACCCTACTCGAATTCTTGGCGATGTCTTCGGACGCCTGGCTCATCTCTGTGGAGCCGGCCGCTACTTGCGTGGCCCGCTCCACCTGGTCAGTGGCGCCTGCGGACAATCTCTCGGCTGAGACGCTGAGCTGGGTGCTTGCCGACGAGACACTCATCGACGAAGATGCCACCTCCCTGAGCATTCTGCCGAGGCTTGCGTTCATGGCTGCCATGGAACGGGCGAAGCTCCCCATCTCATCCTTGCGGCCGAGGGCATGCTCGGAGATAGAAAGGGAAAAATCTCCCTTTGCCATCAGGTCTATCTGCCCGGCGGAGCGCATGATGGGTATGGTGATGCTTCGGGTGACGGCCCGGGAGAAGAAGATACCGACAATGAGGCTTGCCAGGCCGAGGGTCACGAAAATGGCGCTCCCGGTGAGGGAGCGATTCTTTGCCTCCTCGTAACGGTACTGAAACTGCTCCTCGTCAAACCTCACGATCTTATCCGCAGCCTGAATGTACCGCTCCACGGCTTCCGTATACTGGCCATACTTCTCTGCAGCCTCTTTTGCGTTTCCACCTAGAGCGAGGGTGATGACGGCATTGTTCACCTCTTTGCCCTTCGAGATCTCATCTTTGAGATTCGAGAGGAGCTGCTTTCCCTCCTGGCTGGTCTCGAGCGCTTCGAGAGCCACGACGGATTCTCGATATGTCGTTCTCCTCTCATCTATCTTTCTTTTGGCGTCGTTCCGGGCGGCGTCATCCGGCGCCGTGACGATTCTTCCGACGAGATAGGTAATCTCGGCGAAACAGACCTTTATTTCATTTGCGTTTCTAACTTTGGCGGTACTCACCTTGACCATATGCTCGATGGTGCGGTCCATCAGCCTCAGGTATGTCAGCCCCGCACCGACGATGACCACCATGAATGAGAGAATGATGCCGAATCCCACTGCGAGTCTGCGTCCGATCTTCACATCGGTAAAGAGTCTCATAGTCGTCTCCTCATGCAACGACAAATTAAGGCAACCAGTGTTGCCGGCACTCTTGGTCTTCTTAAGGTTAGGTCACGTTAGTCATCTCTGCGCATCATGGTTGAGAGTGGTCACCGCCACAAATTTAGAATGTTATCGAGCGTCGAGGACAGACCTTAAGCCCCCTAGGGAGAAAACTGACGCCTCGCCCGGCGGGGCGATTTGGGCGGGTTCGTCATGTCCCGTTGCCTGTGTGTTTCTTAGCGGAATTTCGGCGTCAAAGGAGAGGGCATCTTAGCAAGTCGAAGAGTTGGTTGCCTGGTCTCTTTCCCTCGATTCAGGGGTCGGCCTTTCGCTTTTGCCCCCGCCTTAGTCCATGAGAGGCATGGGGGCTTCTGCGCGGATGATCACGGCCTTCCTCCACCTCCCCGACGAGTAGTACGACAGGGCCATGCACATCCCCAGGGTGAAGCTTACCCCCACGGCGAACCATACTCCCCTCACCCCCAGGCCCGTGCTCGACAGGTACCAGGCCACGGGCAGGCGTATGAACCAGAAGGAAAGGATGGAGAAGGCCATGGTGATGAGGGTGTGGCCGGCGCCGTTGATGACCCCGCCGCAGACGAACATCACCCCCACGCATATGTAACAGGAGCCCACGATGTGGAGGTAGCTGCTCCCTATGGCCATGACCGCGGGGTCGCCGCCGAGGCCGAAGCCCATGAGGATGGGCCTCGCGAAAGAGACGGCGAGGAGGGAGATGAAGACGGTGATGGCCGAGGCCATGACCATGCCCCACTTGAAGACGTCCCTGATCCTTTCCGGCTTGCGCGCCCCCAGGTTCTGCCCGGTGAGGGCGGAGACCGCCATGCCCACGGACATGGAGGGCATGAAGGCGAACATGTCGACCCTCGATACCGCGCCAAGAGCGTTCGTGGCTGCGGCGCCGAAAGAGTTGACGATGGAAAGGATGAGCATGTGAGCAAGGGAGACGAGGGACTGCTGTACGATCGCCGGCAGCCCTATCTTGAAGATGAGAAGGGTGATACTCCCGTCGAGCCTGAGCTTCCTGGGGTTGAACGCAACGAGGTGGCTCTTATGGTTGAGATAGATGATGGCCGTGACGAGTCCTACCCCCTGCGCCACAAGGGTTGCGTACGCGGCGCCGGTGAGGCCGTGGCTGTGGAAGGGGCCGAAGCCGCCGATGAAGAAGGGGTCGAGGATGCCGTTCAATCCGATGCCGATGACCATGAACATGAGGGGCGTCACTGTGTCGCCGATCCCCCGCAGGATGGAGTTTATGAGAAAGGCCATGAACATGATGACGGTGGAGAGGAAGCTGACCTTGAGGTATGTCGACGCCATGGCGAAATTCTCGGGCGGCGCCTTCATGAGCCTCAAGAGATAGTCGCCCATGGTAACGCCGAGAATGGTGAGGATGGCCCCGACGATCAAGGTCAGTGAAAAAGAGGTGCTCACGACCCTTTCGACCATTCCGTAGTTCTTTGCGCCGTAGTATTGGGCCACCAACACTGTCGTCGCCATGGTGAGACCCATGGCCACGCCAACGGTCACGAAGATGACGGGGAAGCTCACGCCGGCTGCCCCGACGGCATTCTCTCCCACCAGGTGGCCGACCCATACGGTATTCACCACGCTGTAGCCGATCTGGATGAGGTTGCCGAGAAGCATGGGGATTGAGAATTTCAGGAGGTGACGGGGGATACTCCCCTCGGTCAGATCCGTTCCGAACCTGTCTACGTCCATTGGTCATGCTCCTTGCGTTCCCTGATTGCCCAAAAGTCGAAAAAGGGGGAAAGTGAGCCTCCGGGAGGGGAGCGAACCTCCCTGAAGTGCTACGGCTCCTCTTGCGGGTTTTCCTCGGGGGACTTAAGGGCCTCCACAGGAGGCTCTACCCAATGGCCCATATCCCGATACGGGAGGGCAAGGCGGAGAAGCTCCTTCCTCTCAGCGAGGAAGCGCTCTTTCATCCCTTTCAGCCATTCCCGATGGGCGTGTACGAACTCTATGCTCCCCACGTCCCACCCCGGGCCCCCTTTGACGGGTCTGCCCTTTCCATCGAGGGAGAACGACCCGTGGCAGAGGGTGCAGACGAAATCCCTTCTCCTCATGCGGATGATGTCATTCCCGCAGAACGGACACGATCTGCCTTCCCTCCTCTTCTTATCTTTCGAAAAGAGAAGCTTGCCGAGCCTGGATGCCCATTCGAGGTTCTTCTTCGTCGCCAGGATCTCGCCGGGCAAGGCCGCCTTCAGGCTGACGCTCGCCTTTACATCGAGGCCGAGGAAGGAGGCCAGCGTAAGGAGGGCCTGGGCAGAGGTGCCTATCCTGTTCTCCATTCCGTAGGTGTTGACGAGCAGGCACGGTTTCTTCGAGATCTTCTCCACCGTAGAGAAGAACGAAAAAGCCCTGTCGAGGAGGCGCTTCACGCTTGCGTGGGTCCCGAGGAAGTAGACGGGGGACGCGATGATGAGGGCGTCGGCCGATACGATACGGTCGATGAGAAAATGGATGTCGTCCCTGATGCGGCACTCACCTTCGGTGACACAGGCGTAGCAGCCCCTGCAGGGGAGGATGTCCAGGTCGGGCAGGCGCACGAGTTGAAGCGTATGCTTCACTGGGATATTCGCTGACACGGCCTTCGCGAAAAGCTCACAGTTCCCCATTCTCCTCATGGAGCCGATTATGGCGAGGACCTTCCTTTCCGGCTCCCTCTTGCGGGTCTCCACGTCTCTCGCCTTCTCCTTTCCCTTCCCCGGCACTCTATTGAAAGTAAACGGATTTTATGTTAGAAACCTACTCATGAAAAACAAGGGCCTTAATTCGTTCAACAAGGGCATCTTCATCTGGCTTTCTATTATCCTTCTTATCATCTTCCTTTTCAAGATCTATAACCGTCCGCACAAGCAGTACGAGAACCTGGCGTTCAGCGATTTCGTCGAGTCAATCAATGCGGACCAGGTGGCTTCGGTAACCATCCAGGGAAAGAACATCAGCGGCGCGTACAAAGACGGCCGGGAATTCAAGACCTTTGCCGCGGACGATCCCGAGCTCGTGAAGCTCATGACACAGCACAGGATCAAGATCCAGGCGAAGCCCGACGACGACTCGGGCATTTGGCAGTCCATCTTCGTTTCCTGGTTTCCCATGCTGCTCCTCATCGGTGTCTGGATCTTCTTCATGAGACAGATGCAGGCAGGCGGGGGAAAGGCCCTCGCCTTCGGCAAGAGCAAGGCCCGGATGGCCACGGGAAGGGAGAACCGCGTCACGTTCCAGGACGTGGCAGGGATCGAAGAGGCAAAGGGAGAGCTCGAAGAGATCATCGAGTTCCTGCGGGATGCGAAGAGATTCACGAAGCTCGGGGGCAGGATACCGAAGGGCGTGCTCCTCGTGGGCCAGCCGGGAACGGGCAAGACCCTTCTGGCGCGGGCCATCGCGGGTGAGGCCAACGTGCCCTTCTTCAGCATCAGCGGCTCCGATTTTGTAGAGATGTTCGTGGGAGTGGGTGCCTCCCGCGTGCGCGACCTCTTCACCCAGGGCAAGAAGAATGCCCCCTGCATCATCTTCATCGACGAGATCGATGCGGTGGGCAGACATAGGGGCGCCGGTCTCGGTGGAGGACACGATGAGCGGGAGCAGACCCTCAACCAGCTCCTCGTCGAGATGGACGGCTTCGAATCGAATGGGGGCGTGATCGTCCTCTCCGCCACGAACAGGCCCGATGTGCTCGACCCGGCCCTGCTTCGACCCGGCAGGTTCGACAGGCAGATAGTGGTCCCCATCCCCGATGTTAAGGGGAGGGAGGAGATCCTCGGGGTCCACACGAAGAAGACGGTTCTCGCGAAGACCATCGATCTTTCGGTCATAGCGAGGGGCACCCCCGGCTTTTCCGGGGCGGACCTCGCGAACCTCGTCAATGAGGCGGCCCTGATCGCCGCAAAGCAGAACAAGACGGAGATCGAGATCGTCGATCTTGAAGAGGCGAAGGACAAGGTGCTCATGGGGGTCGAGCGCCGGAGCATGATCATCCCCTACGCCGAGAGAAAGAATACAGCCTACCACGAGGCCGGCCATGCCCTCGTGGCAAAGATGACGCCCAATTCCGATCCCATCCACAAAGTAACGATCATCCCCAGAGGGAGGGCCCTCGGCCTAACCCAGCAGCTCCCCATCGATGAAAGGCATACGTACTCGAAAGAGTACCTCCTCGACGACATCACCATCCTTTTGGGCGGCAGGGCAGCGGAAGAGCTCGTCCTTAACCACCAGACGACGGGCGCGGGCAACGACATCGAGCGGGCCACGGAGATCGCGAGAAAGATGGTCTGCGAGTGGGGCATGAGCGAGATCCTCGGTCCCCTCAACTACGGCAAGAAGGAAGAGCTGATCTTCCTCGGCAAGGAAATGAACCGCCAGAGGGACTTCAGCGAAACCACCGCCAAGGAGATCGATGAAGAGCTGAGAAGCATCGTGACGAATTGCTTCGAAAAGGCAAGAGCGCTCATCGTGGCCAACGTGGACGCGCTGCACGCCATTGCCTCGGCCCTGCTCGAAAAGGAAGTGCTCGACGGGCAGGAGATAGATGACATTCTCGCAGGAAAGGTGAATGGCCTGGAGGAAACGGTTCAAGGATAAGCCCGTCATCATGGGCATCCTGAATGTTACCCCCGATTCCTTTTTCGATGGCGGCAATTTTTTCTCCCCTGAACCTGCCATAGACCACGCAATGGCGATGGCCGAAGAGGGCGCCGACATCATCGATGTCGGCGGGGAATCGACGAGACCCGGCTCCGAGCCGACGTCCCTGGAGGAGGAGCTGGACCGGGTCCTCCCGGTGATCGAAGGCATCCGAAAGCACTCTTCCATACCCCTGTCCATCGATACGTACAAAGCGGTCGTTGCCCGCGCCGCGGTTGCAGCGGGGGTAGACTGGGTGAACGACATATCAGCCCTCTCCTTCGACGAGGGCATGGCCGGGGCAGTTGCGGCCTCCGGTGTCCCTGTGGTGATGCAGCACATCAAGGGAACCCCGAGGGACATGCAGAAGAACCCCTCCTATGTGGACGTGACCGGGGAAATCAAGGAATTTTTTGTCGAAAGGATCGCGTACGCCAAGAAGTGCGGGATCGATGAGGATGACATTATTATCGACCCGGGCATCGGCTTCGGCAAGCGCCTCCAGGACAACCTGACCATCATCAGGGAGATCGGCCGGTTGAAGGAGCTGGGCAGGCCGGTCCTCATCGGCACGTCGAATAAGAGCTTCATCGGACGCATCCTGGGAACGGATGTGCTTGCCGAGAGGGCGGAAGGTACCCTCGCGAGCGTTGCCATCTCCCTTTGGAACGGGGCCGATATGGTGAGGGTCCACGATGTAGCGGCGACAAGGAGGGTGGTCGCGTTCATGAAGGCTCTGATGGAGGTACCTTAAGCGAGCCTCGTCGCAATTTCGAGGAAGGGCTAAAGGGCTATGATCAACGGCATCCGATGGCAAGACATACTAGACGTCCTGATCGTCGCGTTCATCATTTACCGGGTTCTCCTCCTCGTGAGGAGCACGAGGGCCCTTCAGCTCGTCATCGGGCTCATCGTGATCTTCTTTTCCTTCTACGTCTCCAAGAAGCTCGACCTTTTCACTCTCGGCTGGATCCTCAATAATTTCATCGGCTCCATCGCCCTCGTAGTGGTCGTCATATTCCAGAACGAGATCAGGCGCCTCCTCTTTGCCCTGGGGAGGAGCCCGTTTTTCCGAAAGATCACGTACGTGGAGGAGACGCTCTTTTACGAGGAGCTGGCCAACGCGTGCACGGTGATGAGCAAGCGCAGGACGGGAGCGCTCATCGTCATCGAGCGCGAGATGGGTTTGAGCGAGTTTCTGGAAGCCGGGATCAAGATCGAAGCAGACGTGAATACCGAGCTCATAGTGAGCGTTTTCCAGACGGCTTCGCCGCTCCATGACGGGGCCCTCGTCATCGGAGAGGGGAAGATAAGGGCCGCGCGCTGCGTCCTGCCGCTGTCCGCGCGGGACGACCTGGATAAGGATTTCGGTACGAGGCACAGGGCTGCCATAGGGATTACCGAGGTGACCGACGCGATCTCCGTCGCCGTCTCGGAGGAGTCGGGCCAGATCTCGTATGCCCACAGCGGGAGTATCACGAGGAACGTCACCGGCGACACATTGAAGAAAGAGCTTCGGGAGCTTCTCAAAGGCGGCGGGAGCGCGAGGACAGACGTCTGACCCACACGGCCGATGGGGGACGGATGATCGATGGGAGGTTGGGAGCCCCACCCATGGGAATATTGAGGAAGTATGTGCTCAACCGGATCAGGCTGAAAGTCATGGCCCTCGTGCTCGCGGTCATGCTCTGGTTCTCCATGACCTATGTGGGGGAGTCGAAGATGATTTTCTCCGTGCCCATCTCCTTCGAGCACCTGGGCAGGGCCATGATGGTGCGGGATGCGGACACGAAGGATGTGCTCGTCACCCTCAACGGCCCCCTCTCCGTCCTCAAGAATCTGACCCCCCGCGACATAAGCGTTGCCCTCGATCTTTCCCGCTCAAGTGAGGGCCGCCAGATGCTCATGATCAGAAAGGCCGACATTTTCGTGCCGACTTCCGTGAAGATAGAGAGCATAAAGCCGGACTACGTGGTGGTGGCGATAGATAAGATTGTGGAAAAGAGCCTTCCCACTGTAGTAAAATTGGACCGGAAGTGGGCCGATATCTATCAAGTGGCCTCGTGGTATCCCAAAGCCGTGACCGTGGAGGGGCCGAAGGAGCTGCTTGACAGGACCGACGTCGTGGAAACGCTTCCCGTGGATGGCGATTTCAAGCGACGCCAGGAAATCCTGGATGTTCCCCTCAACACAAAGCCGCTCGAAGCAAGAAGGATAAAGCCGGAGACGGTGAGGGTCTCCTTGAGGAGATTAGGGACGTAGGATAGGCCCTTCGGAGAACGAAACATGCCCAAGCTCATGATCAATATCGACCACGTGGCCACGCTCAGGCAGGCCCGGGGCAGCTTTTACCCGGACCCCGTGTACGCGGCAGGAATAGCGGAAATGGCGGGCGCCTCAGGCATAATCGTCCACCTCAGGGAGGACCGGCGCCACATCAATGACCGGGATGTTCGCATATTGAGGCAGGTCGTCAGGACGAAGCTCAACCTGGAGATGGCCGCGACCGCGGAGATGGTGGCCATCGCCCGGGAAATCCTGCCGGACATGGCGACGCTCGTGCCCGAGAAGAGGCAGGAGCTGACCACAGAAGGCGGCCTCGATGTTGCCGGCAACAGGAAGAAGATCGCCGCGGCAGTCCGGGACCTGAAGGGCAAAGGCATTTTCGTGAGCCTCTTCGTGGACGCCGATGCAAAGCAGGTAGAGGCAGCGCACGCCGTGGGGGCGGACATGATCGAGATTCACACGGGCCATTTCAGCGACGCCCCGGACGCATCGAAGAGGGCCAAAGAGCTGAAAAGGGTGACTGCGGCGGCGATTGAGGGTAAGGCCCTCCACCTGGGTGTGAACGCCGGCCACGGCCTCCACTACCACAATGTGCAGGAGGTGGCCGCCATACCCGAGATCGATGAGCTGAGCATCGGCCACAGCATCATCGCGAGGGCCCTTTTTGCGGGTCTGGACAGGGCTATAAGGGACATG
>Ga0335078_10004210_pt1 | contig 21350 bp, 16 predicted proteins | sample Lox_Sample_32_FD_206711 | JGI IMG/M metagenome (GOLD analysis project Ga0335078, IMG submission 206711) | Soil microbial communities from Loxahatchee National Wildlife Refuge, Florida, United States - Lox_Sample_3.2 | ecosystem: Environmental > Terrestrial > Soil > Wetlands | place: USA...
CCCGGCCCTTCGGCTGCTCGACCAAGTGGCTGACGAAGAAGGCGGGGGTGGCCGAGGGCAACGAGGAGTGGAAGAGCCTGCCGGTCACCCTCGAGCCGCTCGATGCCGCCGGCGTCGCGGCCCTGGTCCGCAACGCGACGGACCGGCTGCGCGTCATCAACCTCTGGGCCACCTGGTGCGTGCCCTGCGTCGAGGAATTCCCGGGCCTGGTCTCCATCGCGCGCCGCCTGAACAGCCGCGATTTCGAGCTGATCACGATCAGCGTCGACGACCCGAAGGACGCGGACAAGGCGCTGCGCTTCCTCCAGAGGCAGCACGCCGCGGTGCCGCCCGGCTCCAGGGCCGCCGTGGAGAAGGAGGGCCGCCGCACGAACAACTACCTGTACAGCGGCCCCCCGGGGGACGCCCTGGCGCAGGCGCTCGACCCGCAGTGGCCGGGCGGCTACCCGTACACCGCCGTGATCGCGCCCGGGGGCAAGGTCCTCTACCGCTACAGCGGGGCGCTCGACGTGGCGGAGCTCCAGTCCCGGCTCATCGACACGCTCGGCATCTACTACAAGTAGGGCGGCGAGTCCGGCGCCCCCCCGACCCGACACCGGCCCATGACCCTGCAGTGGATCGACTGGCTGGCGATCGGCGCCTATGTCGTCGCCATCGCCGGGGCCGGCCTTCTCCTGTCGCGCCGGCCGAAGTCCTCGGAGGACTACTTCCTCGCCGGGCGCTCGCTGCGCTGGCCGTTCATCGGCGCCTCGCTCTTCGCGGCGAACATCTCCGCCGAGCACTTCGTCGGGCTCGCCGGCAGCGGCTACGCCGGCGGCATGGCCGTCGGCGGCTACGAGTGGTCCGCGGTGTTCTGCCTCGTGCCCCTGATCGCCCTGTTCCTCCCCTTCTACATCAGGAACCGGATCTTCACGGTCCCGGAGTTCCTCGAGCAGCGCTACGGCAAGGGCATCCGGCTGTTCTTCTCCGGCTTCATGGTCATCCTCTCGGTCCTCACGAAGGTCTCCGTGTCCCTGTGGGCGTCGTCGCTCGTCTTCTCGAGCCTGCTCGGCTGGAACCCGACCGCGGTGATCTGGGTGGTCGGCCTGGGCACCGCGCTCTACACGATGAAGGGCGGCCTGAGGATCGTCGTCTACACGGACGCGCTTCAGACGACCATCCTGCTCGTCGCCGCCGTGATCCTGACCTCGGTCGGGCTCGCGCACGTCGGCGGGTGGGCCGGCCTGCATGCGCGGCTCGCGCCGCAGATGTTCTCGATGGTGAGGCCCGCGACCGATCCCGACTACCCCTGGCCCGGGATGTTCTTCGGGGTGCTCCTCGCCGGGAGCTTCTACTGGTCGATGGACCAGGTTCTCGTGCAGCGGGCGTTCGCGGCCCGGGACCTCAACGAGGGCCGCAAGGGGGCGATCCTCTGCGGCTTCCTCAAGTTGACGACGCCGTTTCTGCTCGTGCTCCCCGGGCTGATCGCGCGGGCGTTGTACCCGGGCCTGGCCAGGCCCGACCAGGCCTACGGCGCCCTCCTGCAGCACATCATGCCGGCCGGGCTCCTCGGCCTGACGATCAGCGGCATCGGCGCGGCGCTGATGGGCCACATCAGCGCGACCTACAACTCGGTCTCCACGCTCTTCACGCGCGACTTCTTCCTGCGCTGGCGGCCCGCGGCCTCCCAGGGCCAGCAGATCCTGGTCGGGCGGCTCGTCGTCCTCTCGGTGTTCGCCCTGGGATCGCTCTGGGCGCCCATGATCGGGCGCTTCGGCAACCTCTTCACGTACCTCCAGACGATCCAGGTGTACCTGATGCTCCCGTTTGCCGGCATCTTCTTCGCCGGCGTGCTCTGGAGGCGGACGACCTCCCAGGGGGTGGTCGCGTGCCTGTGCACGGCCGGCGCCGTCTGCCCGCTGCTCATGCTCAACGGCCAGCTGCACTTCCTGCCGTTCATGGAGGCGCCCCTCATGAGGCCGTGGCTGCACTCGGCCATGCTCGCGTTCGCCGTCTCGATGGTGCCGCTCGTCGCCGTGAGCCTGGCCAGCCGGCCCACCGCCGAGGCGAAGCTGGCCACGACCACCGTGTCCGACTGGGGAAGCCTCGTGGCGCCGGGCGCCGGGACGGGGCTGCGCGACTACCGGCTGTGGCTCGCCGTCCTCCTGCTGACGACCGCCGGCCTGTGGTACGCGATGCGCTGAGGGTGAAATAAGAATGGTATTCCGAGCGCAAACTCGGTCTATTCGAATCACCGCCCCGAGCACCGGGCGAGCCCCGTCGGCCGCCCCCGGCCAAACCCCCCACCCATGACCCAGACCCCAGAGCCAACGCCCCAGACGAACACCATCGAGAAGCTAGGACTGGTCGAGAAGCTGTCCTACGGACTGGGGGACCTCGCGTCCTGCCTGTACTGGCAGACGTTCATGGTCTACCTGACGTTCTTCTACACCGACATCTTCGGCATCAGCGCCCTCGCCGCGGGCACGATGATCGGGATCAGCCGGAGCACGGACGCCTTCTTCGACCCCATCATGGGGATGCTGGCCGACCGCACCCGCACCCGCTGGGGCAAGTTCCGGCCCTTCTTCGTGTGGATGTGCGTGCCGATGGCCGTCATGGGGGTCCTCACCTTCACGGTGCCGCACTTCGAGACGCACGCGAAGCTGATCTGGGCCTACGTGACATACAACGCCCTGATGCTCATCTACACGGGGATCAACATCCCGTACACGGCCCTCATGGGGGTCATCACCACGAACCCCCTCGAGCGCACCGTCCTGTCCTCGATCAAGTATGTCGGGGCCTTCGCCGGCGGCATCATCATCGCGGCGACCCTGCTCCCCATGGCGAAGGCCGGCGGCTGGCTCGGCGCCCCGACGGTCGAGCGCGGCTGGCAGCTGTGCTTCGTGATCTACGGGATCGCCGCCTGCGTCTGCTTCGTCACCATGTTCTTCACCACCCGCGAGCGGGTGGTCCCGCCGCAGAAGGAGAAGACCTCGATCTGGCGCGACCTCGGGGACCTGCTGACCAACGGGCCCTGGCTCACCCTGGTCGCGTCGACGCTCGCGTTCATCCTCTACGTGGCGCTGCGCGGCAGCGTGACGGCGCACTACTTCAAGTACTACGTGGGCTCGCAGCCGCTCACGCTGCCCTCGTACTTCCCGAAAAGGATCGCGGGCACGCAGACGTGGGAGTGGGAGAACCTGGTCTCCGTGTACAACACGAGCACCCAGCTCGCCTCGCTCGTCGGCGTCATCCTCATGCCCTTCGTGGCGCGGATCACGGGGCGCAAGATGGCCTTCATGTTCCTCATGGTGGTCGCGATCGGCTGCACCGCGTCGTTCTTCGTCCTCAGGCCCGACCAGGTCCCCCTCATCTTCGCCATCAACCTCCTCGGCTCGATCACGGGCGGCCCGATCATCGCCCTCCTGATGACCATGTACGCCGACGCCGCCGACTACGGCGAATGGAAGAAGGGGCGGCGCGCCACCGGCCTGATCTTCTCCGCCTCGATCTTCTCCCAGAAGCAGGGGTGGGCGATCGGGGCCTGGGTGGCCCTCGCCCTCATGAACAGCGTCGGCTTCGTGGCCAACACCGCCCAGACGCCCTCCTCGCTCCACGGGCTGGTGCTGCTCATGAGCGTCCTCCCCGCCTCGATCGGCATCCTCTCCATGGTCATCCTGATGTTCTACCCGCTCAACGAGCACCGGATGGCCGCGATCGAGGTCGACCTGAAGCAGCGGCGCGCCGCCGCCGCGGCGTCGGCCTGACCCCGGCCGCTACGCCTTCCTGCGCAGGATGACCGCGGTGCCGTAGCAGAGCACCTCGACGGCCGCGCCCCGCGGCTCGACCGAGGAGGCGTCGTAGCGCGCGCCGAGGACCGCGTTGGCGCCGAGCTGCTCGGCGTGCGCAACCATGGCGTCGTAGGCCTGCTGGCGGGCCTGCTCGCACATCTCCGTGTACGCGCCGATCGTGCCCCCGATGATGTTCTTCAGGCCGCCGAGGATGCCCTGGCTGATTGTGGGCGAGCGCACGACGATCCCCCGGACGAGTCCCTTGCAGTCGGCGACCTCGTAGCCGTCGATCCCGAACGTGGTTGTGACTTGCATAAGGGGGGCGCGCTCACGCGCCGGCGGGGCGCAGGCCCCGCAGGATGCGCATGTGCAGGGCCGCCGCCGCCGCGCCCAGGGCGGCCCCGGAAAGGGCGTCGAGCGCGACGTGCTGGCGGATCGCGAGCGTCGAGTAGATGATCCCGAGGCACCACGCCCAGTTGAGCGCGCGCACGAACGGGCCGGCGCCGATCTCGCGGAGCATGCGCCCGACCCAGGGCGCGCTGAACACGGCGAACGCCACGTGGAGCGACGGGAAGGCGTTGCCCGAGGCGTCCACCCCCTTGAGGAAGAACAGCGAGGGGGCCGCCGGCGTGGCGACATCGGGCTTCGGGAGGGTCGTCGGCCAGAGGTAGAAGACCGCGAAGCCGGCCAGGCTGAGCGCGACCGCGGCCAGCGCGAACGACCACATCTCCCGGCGCGAGCGCATGAGCGCGGGCGCGAGCGGGGCGTACACCCAGAGCGACACGTAGAGCGCGAGGGCCGACGGCTGGAAGGGGACCATCCGGTCCAGGAACACGCGGGGCACCGGGGTCGGCGGGTAGCGCGGGTGGTCGAGGAGCCAGAAATAGGCGACAAAGAAGCCCGCCATGATCACGACCGTGCCGGTCATCTTCGTGGGCCACTTGAAGGCGATCCGCGACCGCGCCCGGCCGAGCCAGCCGCCGGCCTCCGGGCGCATCGGTGGGGTGTCGGCGGGCGGGCTCAAGGTGGGCCCCAAGCATGCCGCGCGCCGCCCGCCCGGCGATCTTCTTTGTCGGCTTCCGCCGGGCCGCCCTGCGCAGGTCCCAACTTGGGCCTTGACGGAGGCCTTGTTTGGCACAACTACCTTTGTGCACCAAGGTAGCTTGTCGCCAAATAATGCCGAGCATCAACGAAAAGTTCATCCCGATCCGAAAGGGGCTCCTCGAGTTCCTCGTCCTGAAGATCGTATCCGCCGACAAGGTCTACGTCGCCGACATCCTGCGGGAGCTGAGCGGTACGGACTTCGCGACGCAGGAGGGGACCCTCTACCCGCTCCTGAGCAAGATGAGGCGCGAGGAGCTCGTGGACTATGAATGGAAGGAGTCCGAGGCCGGCCCGCCGAGGAAGTACTACGAGCTCACGGCCAAGGGCCGCGAGCAGCTCCGGGAGACCTCCGAGTACTGGCAGAGGATAAGCACGACCGTGAAGAGCCTGGGACAGAAGCCGGGCGCATGACCTGAACAACCACCCCCGACATGAACAAGGTAATCATCATCAACCTCAACGGCAACGCCTACCAGCTCGAGGAGGCCGGCTACGAGGCCCTGCGCGCCTACCTCGACACCGCGGCGGGCCGGCTCGCGGGCAACCCCGACCGCGACGAGATCATCGCCGACATCGAGCAGGCGATCGCCGACAAGTTCCGGGCGCTCATGGGCGCGAGCAAGACCGTCGTGTCGGCCAGGGAGGTGGAGGGCGTCATCGCCGAGATGGGCCCGGTCGAGGACGCCTCGGACGGCCCGGCGGCCGGCGCGAAGGGCGCCGGGGAGGCGGCCCAGGCGGCGCCCGGAGCCGGCGCGGCTCCGGGGCCCGCGCGGCGCCTCTACCGCATCCACGACGGAGCCATGCTCGCCGGGGTCTGCAACGGGCTCGCCGCGTACTTCAACATCGACGCCGCGATCGTTCGGATCGCCTTCGTGGTCCTGTGCCTCGTCTACGGCGCCGGCGCGCTGCTCTACCTCATCATGGCGGTCATCATCCCGTCGGCCGTCACGTCGACCGAGAAGGCGGCCGCCCACGGCGCCCCGTTCACGGCGCAGGAGTTCATCCGGCGCGCGCGGGAGGGCTACTACGAGGGGATGAGGCGCTTCGGCGACCGGCGGGCCCGCCGCGAATGGAAGCGGCGGTTCAGGCAGGAGATGCGCGGGTGGAGGCAGGACTTCCAGAGGGAGGTGCACGAGAACGCGTACCAGTGCGCCCAGAACTGGCGCCGGCACTGGGAGGGGCACCCGTTCCCCGTCCTGGGCTGGTGGATCGGGGTGCCCGTCCTGCGGATCCTCTCCACCCTCGTCTCGCTCCTGTGCCTGTTCGCGCTGGTCTCCGTCCTGGCGACCGGCGCCGTCTTCGGGGTCCTGCTCCCCGCCGCGGTCCCCGTCTGGGCCGCCCTGATCATCCTCATCGTGCTCTTCCAGATCGTGGCCCTGCCGCTCAGGCTGATGCGCCACGCGATCTACTACGGCAGCGGATACAACCCCGTGTGCGCCGGCTGGCTGCACTTCTGGAACACCGTCGCGGCGCTGGGGTTCATCGTGGTCGTGCTCTGGTTCGCGCACCGCCACTCCGTCCAGGTGCACGACGCGCTCCGGGACCTGCCGCACGAGATCCACCGGGGCGTGGACGCGGTCAGGGAGTGGTGGGAGCGCCCGTGAGGCCCCCGGGGCGGTTTGAAAAAACGCGCCCGCCGGTGTTCCGTGGGGCACCCCCCGCCCGATGAAAGCCCTCGCCGCCGCCCTCCTCCTCGTCCTCGCCGCGCCCCCCCTCCCCTCGTCCCCCCCGCCCTCGGCGACCGTCGCCGACCACCTCGGCCTGCAGATGTACAGCCTGCGCGCCACGGCCGCGCAGAAGGGGTGGCGCGCCGCGCTCGACGAGGCCGGCGCCCTCGGCTTCCGCTACATCGAGAGCGGCGGGCCGCCGGCGGGCGTCGCGGCGCGCGATTACGACGCCCAGATCTCGGCCCGCCGCCTGCGCCTGGTCAGCGAGGGCTTCTCCTACGAGCAGCTGCAGAGGGACCTCGCCGGCGCCGTGGACCAGGCGAGGAGCCTCGGCGTCCGGTACGCCATGGTCGCGTGGATCCCGCACAAGGACGCCGACCCGTTCACCGACGGCGACGCGCGCAGGGCCGCGTCGGACTTCGACGCCTGGGGCGCCGCCTTCAGGGCCGCAGGGATCGTCTTTGCGTACCATCCTCACGGATACGAGTTCCGGCCCGACCGCGGCGGCGGCACGCCCTTCGACGTCCTCGTGCGCTCGACGCACCCCGAGTTCGTGTCCTTCGAGCTCGACGTCTTCTGGGCGGTGCACGGCGGCCAGGACCCGGCCGCGCTGCTCGCGAAGTACCCCGACCGCTGGAGCCTGATGCACGTGAAGGACATCCGGAAGGGGGCGCGCACGGGGATCTTCACCGGCCACGCCCCCGGGACGGACGACGTGGCGGTCGGCACCGGCCAGGTCGACTGGCCCAGGGTCTTCCGGGAGGCCCGCGCCGTCGGCGTCGAGTGGTACTTTATCGAGGACGAGTCCCCCACCCCCCTCGAGAACATCCCGCGCAGCGTCGCCTACGTCCAGTCGCTCGGCCTCTAGCCGGGCGTCGGGACCCCCGGCCCGGCTGGGCCGATACCGCTCCGCCCAGGACGTGCGCGCAGGGGACGAAGCCCGCCTTCTGCAGGGTCCTGAGCGAGGCGAGGTCGTCGGTGTCGCGGCGGGCGCATGGGATGCCCCCCCGGCTCGCGGCATGTCCGCTCGAGCTCCTGAACCAGGTGGCACCCGAGCCCGCGCCGCCGAAACGGCCCCGACACTTCCATGAAGACGTCCCCGTAGGGGCGGTTGTCGTGCCAGGCCAGTCCCCCCGGTTGCCGCGATGGTCCCGTCGAGTTCCAGGGCCCAATCGCCCACGGGCCCAAGCTGGCGGGCAAAGGCCCCGTCGGCCTCACCCGCCGCGATCCTGCGAAGCCGGGCGCCGGCGGCGGCGCGCGTCGTGGTCAGCCTGTCCTCGAAGACGGCCTTCTCGCTCGCGACATGGCGCGCGTGGGAGAACAGCAGGGGCGACAGCAGCCCGTCGTTGGTCCGGGCCATGATGCCGGTCGCGGCGGCTGCCTTGAGCAGGGCCCCAAAAGGGGGCGAAGGGGCGCCCCCGATGAGGCGGCGCGACGTGGAATTCAAGGATCGTCCGCGTCCCCCTCCATGGCCCCCCGATGGGGACGGAACCTTACCCCATCAGCGTCTCGCCGAGGCGCAGCAGCTGGGGCCGGGTCCAGCCTCCCCGCGCGTGCAGCGAGTCGTGGACGATCGGGCAGCCCATTTCATGGCAGTGGGCGTCGCGCCAGGGCAGGATCTCCCTGACGAGGGCCTCGCGCGCCGACGGATGCATGCCGGAGGGCCCTGCCATCGCGGGGGCCGCGGGCCCGGGGGCCGGGATCACGCCCGCCGACCCGGCTTCCAGTCGGCGGTGATGACCGAGGTGATGCCGCCGCGACCCTTCCAGCTCGAGACCACCGTCAGGCTCCGCGGCCGCAGCAGGGCGCCGAGGTCGTCGCAGATCCGGTTCGTCACGGCCTCGAAGTAGATCCCCTCGTTGCGGAACCCGTGGAAGTACAGCTTGAGCGACTTGAGCTCGACGCAGGTCCGGGCCGCCACGTAGCGCACCGTGATCGAGCCGAAGTCCGGGTGCCCCGTGACGGGGCAGATCGACGTGAACTCGCGGTGCGTGTGCTCGATCGCGTAGCCGCGCCCCGGGGCGGGGTTGGGAAAGGTTCGCAGGACGCGTGCGTCGGACATGGGGCCGGGGGTCCCGGCTCCCGGGCCCCCGCCGAAACGAAGGCAATCGGCGGCGACATTACGAGGCAAAAGGGGGCGCACCCCCGCGGCACCGGCGCGCGGCCCCTACGGCAGGCGCCGCCTGCGGACGCGGGCCGCCCGGCGGCCGGCGGGCGCGACCCTTGCCGCGGCCCCGGCGGCCGGCGCCAGGCTGACGGTCACGCTGTCGTGCGCGGCGGCCTTGCCCACCGACCGGAAGGCGATGGTGAGCGACCCGGCCGCGCCCGTCATGTCCACCGTGATCGTGAGGTAGCCGAAGTCGACGACGGGCGGCGTCGCGAGCGTGAACTGGCCGATCGTCGTCCCCGCCGCGGGGGCCGCGCTCATCGGCGGCGTGGCCGCGAAGCCCCCGCCTCCCGCCACGACGTAGGGTATCGCGCGGGCGAGGCCGGGCACGGCGCGCGAGAAGCGCTGGTAGAGGTGGGCGTGCCCCGAGAGAATGGCGTCCGGCCAGAGGCCCGCGGCCCGGCACGCCGCGTCGATGTCGTTCGTCATGCCGACGGTCCCGCCATGGAGGCTGTCCACGGAGGCCGGCGGGTGGTGGACCGCGAGGAGCACCGCCTGCTGGCCGGCGTCGCGCGCGGGCTTGAGCCGGGTGAGCTCGGCCTGGAGGAACGCCACCTGCTCGCCGGTCACCGCCGGGTATTTCCCGCCCTCCGAGGAGAGGACGCCCGGGCCGTCCAGCACGTTGCTGTAGAGGCCGATGATGGACACGAAGGGCGCGTCGAGCGTGAAGTAGACCCCGGGCTGGGTCATGACGCTGCGCATGAGGCCCCCCGCGTCCGGCGAGGGCCCCGGCGCCGCGGCGCAGAAGTTGCGCAGGTACGCCTGGAGCGTCGGCACCTGCGGCACGCTGGGATTCGGGCCGAAGACCATCCCGTCGTGGTTGCCCGGGATGGCGAAGATCGGCCGGTCGTAGCCCCGGAAGGGCTCGTAGAACTGGTCGTAGTAGTACTGGCCCTCGCCGAAGTTGTAGACGATGTCGCCCAGGTGGAAGAAGAACGACGGGGCGCCGGCCCCCCCCCTCGCCACGTCCGCCGCCATCGCATCCGCGACGCTCGCCTCGTGGGCGATCGCCATCCCCGCCGACTGCGTCGCGCTCACCTTCGCGGCGCCCGTGTCGCCCACGGCGTGAAACGCGACCATCTTGGCCGACAGGATGGCCGCGATCGGAGCCGGCCCGAGGACGTTCGCCAGGTCCAGGCGCGGCTGCGGCATGCTCGGCGCCGGCACGGGCTGCAACTGCAGCTGGTGCTGCAGGTAATAGGGCGAGTTGTAGTACGCGCTGCTCGTGTTGTTGACCTGGAAGGCCGACTCGTCCGCACCGGGGACGGGGTTGGCGAACAGGCGCCCGCCCGCGCCGACGAGGCCCGGCTGGCCCGCGGGCCTTGCGGGCGCGGGGGAGGGAGGCTGCGCGGGGCCGGCGGACGGGGGCTTCGCCGCGGGTCTCTTCTTCGCCCTAGCCAACGGAGTGCGTGGCCCGCCGGCTCAGCCGCCAAAGGCCTTGAGCAGCGCCGTGCCGATCGGGCTGCCCCAGCCCGAGCAGCAATCCCATCCCTTGCCCGCGGAGTAGCCGCCGATGTGGCCGGTCGTGTCGTTGTTGCCGCTGACGATGTCCCGGAATCCGCCCGAGGTCCCGAGCTTGCTGTAAAGCAGCGGGTTGAAGTAGCCGACCGGCTTGCCGAGGCTCTGGTTGATCCGTGCGAGGAGCCCCGCCCACAAGGGCGCCACGGCGCTCGTGCCGCCGACGCTCTGCTGCTTGCCCTCGAGGATGATCAGGTAGCCCGTCACGGGGTCCGCGTTCCCGCAGACGTCGGGGACGCCGCGGCCGAGATTGTGGCCCGGGTTGACCGACGGGGGGACGATGCCCTTCTGCCACGCGGGCAGGGGGTTCATGTCGCTGATGCCGCCGCCGCCCCCGGAGCCCTTGCCGTCGTTCCACACGACCTCGTTCGCCACCGAGCCTCCGGAGGCCGTCAGGCGCGTCCCGCCGCAGCCCAGGGTGTAGGGGCTCGCCGAAGGGAAGTCGACGTGCGCGTGGCCGTCGCCGACCTGGTCGTTCGAGCCGTCGTCGCCCGACGCCACCAGGATGCTCACGCCCATCGCCGCGGCCGACTGGAGCGTCTCGTTGACGGCGTTCACGGTCTGCTGGGTCCACTCGAAGCCCTGGATCGGCTGACCCTCCGCGAAGCCCCAGCTTATCGAGATCACGGAGGGCTTGTTCACCGTGTCGTTGATGGCCGCCGTGAGCGAGTCCACCCAGCCCCGCTCGGTGAACGGCGCAAAGTAGACGACGATCTTGGCGCCGGGCGCCACGGCGCCCACGACCTCGATGTCGAGCGCCACCTCGCCGTCCGAATCGGGATCGGACCCCGGGCTGTTCTTCACGCCGTCGATCGCGACGCTCGTCACGGAGGGGGCGGCGATCCCGAGGTTCTTGAAGTACGTCGCCAGGTCGGACGCGCTGTAGCCGCCGCCGAACTCGAGGATCCCGACGCACTGGCCGGTGCCGTCGGTCCCCGGCGGGAAGTCGTAGAGCTGGGCGACCTGCGGCGCCGTGAAGTTCGCCGTCTTGGCGTGGCGCGCGTCCGCGCTCCGGCTCAGCGATATGTGCGGGCGGGCCTGGCGGCGGTTGTCGAGGCCGAAGACGCCCTGCACGACCTTCTCGAGCCCCTTGGGAAGGTGGACCCCCCCGATGCGTCCGCGGTAGTTCCCGTCGGCGTGCTCGTACTCCATGAGCTTCACGTCGAACGCGGCGCTCAGCTCGCGCACGGTCCCGGAGAGCTTCACGTGGCGCTGGGCGGAATCCTCGGACTCGACCCTCAGGCCGTTGCTGGCGGCGAACGCCTTGACCTTGGCCAGGTCGGCCGGCGCCGCGCCGTGCGCCTTCGCGAACGCCTCGCGCGTCATGTAGCGGCGCTTGAGCGGCATCTGCGCCCCGATCGTCTCCGCCGCGGGGATCCTGCCCGCGCGGGAGCGAACCCGCACGGTCACCTCCACGCGCTCGTTGGGGTTCGACGGCCCGATGAGGCGCGATCCCGCCCGGAGCCCGCGCTCGCTGCCGGCGACCTTGGTGTGAGTGTTCTTCGTTGGCATGGCTGATTTTGTGCTGGATTTTGGGGTTTTTCCCGGCGCCCTGGGGTGCGGGGGCCAAGGCTACTAGGTGAGCGGACACCGTGATGCAATGCCCATAAGCAAACGGGATTCCAAAGATTACGTAAATTCATGTACACGCGCGCCATCCCGGGCGCGGCCCGCGGGCGCCCGGGAGGCCGGCGGGGCCGCGACAAAGCTCGCCCGCCGGCCCGGCTTGCAGCAAGTTGCCGCCGTCATGCGTCGGCGATGGACCCTCCTGCTGGCAGGCGCGCTGCTGGTCTCGGGCGCGGAGCCGCCCACGCCCACGCCGACCGCGGGCACCGACGACCTCTACAAGCTGGGCCAGGAGCTCTTCGACGCGTACGCGCCCGCCGACGTGAAGGAGCAGTTCGCGTTTCCGACGAGGGAGCAGTGGGACGACTTCGCGGCCCGCCTGCAGCATGCCCTGGACAACAACTCGCTCGAGGAGCTCGCGGGGTTCCTGCCCGAGGCCCGGGCCGCGCTCGCCGCGCTGCGCTCCCTGCCCGGCTACGAGGCCTACGCCGACTGGCTCGAGCTCAGGATCGACGACATCGAGGCCGCGCGGCAGGCCGCGGCCGCCCCGCTGGTCCCGACGCCGACGCGGCCCCTCGGCCGCCTCCCCGCCCCCGCGATCCCCTTCTACGATCTCTGGCTCGGGCGCGAGCGCGGCCGCCCGGCGCCGGGCGGCGCGGCGGACCTGATGCCGCGCCTGCGCGAGGCCTTCGCCGCGGAGGGCGTGCCCGCCGAGCTGGCCTGGCTGGCGGAGGCGGAGTCCTCGCTCAACCCCTCGGCGCGGAGCCCGGCGGGGGCCGTCGGGCTGTTCCAGATGATGCCCGCCACGGCGCGCGCCCTCGGGCTGAGCACCTTCCTGCCGGACGAGCGGGCCGATCCCGAGAAGTCGGCCCGCGCTACGGCCCGCTACCTGCGCGCGCTCTACGCGAGGTTCGGGAGCTGGCCGCTGGCGTTCGCGGCCTACAACGCCGGCGAGGGCCGGGTGAGGCGCGAGCTCGCTGCGCGCCGCGCCAGCGACTTCGCCGGCATCGCGTCCGCCCTGCCGGCGCAGACCCGCATGTACGTCCCCAAGGTGTGCGCGCTCGTCGCGGTGCGCACCGGCGTGGGGCCGGCGGACCTGCCCCCGCCCCGGGCCTGAGCCTGGGCCGCGGGGCGGCGCCGGTCACACCGCGCTGATCCAGTCGTCCGCGGCCGTCGTCGCGCCCTCCCGGTTGGCGATCTCGATCCGCTGGAAGACGAGCGCGACCTCGTCGAGCCGGCGCGAGTCGACCGCAGGGCCGCCCCGCTCGCCGGTCTGCACCGACTCCCTGAACGCGGTGACCGAGGCGTTGGTGAGCGAGACCGTGTAGTCGACCGTCTCCCTGCCGTCCTGCGCGACGCTCAGGAACTCGAACTCGGCCGAGCGCAGCGTCTCGTTCGTCACCAGGGCCTCGAGGATCTGGGGCGAGGCGGCGTCGACCTCCTTCCTGAAGACGACGGGCTTGTGCGTGCGTTTCCCGGTGGGACGCCCCGATGCGGGATCGAGCGGCGTGAGCGTCTCCCACTCGAAGGACACGACGGGGATCCTGCCCTGCTCGGGCCGGGGCCCCCGCCCCTTGAAGGTCCCCTGCACGGCCCCCTTGATGGTCACGTACATCTGGGCTGACATGGTCTTCCTCCTTGCGGCGTGCGGGGCGCGTCAGGACTCGGTCCGGCGGAACCACACGTAGGTCCCCGAGCTTATCCCCATCAGGACGAAGACCTGCTGGTCGAAGTCGGGGAAGCTCCTGTTCGAGAAGCACAGGTAGACGAACACCCCGCCGAAGACCAGCGTCCACAGGGCCATCTGCAGGCGGTGGATGTTCATGCCCTGGTTGTCGCTGAGGACGTCGTCGATGTAGGTGAGGTGGCGCTGGCTCGGCGGGGCCGCCTGGGCCTGGAGCGGCCGCGTCGAGAACGGCACGGGCGTCCGGGGCGCGGGCGCCGCGGGGGCGCCCGTGACGGCGGCGGCGGCCGACGTGGCCATGCTGATCCCGAGCAGCTCGAGCGCCGTGGCGTTGAGCACGTTCACGATGCCCGTGGGGTTGGCCATGAAGATGTAGAGGTAGGTGCCGATGATGATGACCGTCCAGAACGCGAGCTGGGACTTCGCGAGGCTGTACGGACGCTGGGTGAAGTCGGTGATCGTCGGGTCCACGTCGCGCAGGAGCGCCGTCCGGGCGGCGAGCACGGCGAAGATTCCGATCAGGACGATCTCGACCAGGACGAACAGCCAGAACGCGATTCCTTCGAACGCGGGCGGCGGGGGTACGGCGGGGATGGGCGTGGGCATGGTGGGCGGGGGTCTGGGTGTTTCAGGGGGTTGCTGCCGGCGCGCGGCAGGGGGTCAGGGGCGCATCGTGTTCAGGAAGTTCCACTGGTTCATCGGGGGCGGCACGCCGGAGGCCGCGGCGAAGCGAGGCGGCTCGATGGACGTCACGCCGAGGAACACGTTGCCGGAGACCGACACCTCCGGCAGCGGGGCCTGGTAATTCAGGGCGTCGCCCTCGTCGGAGTTCAGGAGCAGGCTGATCGGCCCCAGGTTCTTCTCGGTGTACGCGGGGGTGGAGGGCGCCTCGTTCAGGATCATGTTCCCGCAGACCACGCACCGGGTGACCAGCATGATGGACGCGGTGGCCAGGAAGAACACGCCGGGCCTGTCGAAGCCCTCGAGGGGGGCCGGGATCAGGGCGGTCATGCGGTTGCCCGACATCATGAGCGAGCTCACGACGCCGTTCTGGACCTGGTCCTCCGCGAGGACGAGGAGGCCGGGCGCGACGAGGCCCGTCATCTCGTTGGCGTCCGCGCGCAGCGCGAGGGGGCCCGCGGCCGCGCCGGCGAAGCCCTGCTGGCCGAGCTGCGCCAGCTGGGCGATGAAGTCCTGGATCTCGCCCGAGGTGGCGTTCGGGAAGTCCGAGGCCGCGACGTACGGCCAGGGGACCAGGCCGTCCCACTGCGCCTCGACCTCGACCGCGGAGACCTTCGCCTGGTGGTCGCTGCCCTCGACGTCCCCGACGAAGGAGAGGGTGATCTGGCCGTTCACGGGGGCGATGTTGCTGAAGACCTTGTCGTCGGCGATGTAGGCGCCGCCCGCCTCGGCGACGATGTCGAACTCGCTCAGGACCTTGGTCTTGTTGATGGAGACGTCGAAGATCCGCACCCCCTTGTTCTTGGTGTCGTCGGTGTAGGCGATCTCCATGAACTTGAGCGTCACCTGGTAGAAGCCGGGGACGAGATTGGAGATGGTGTAGGTGAAGGTGCCCCAGCGCTCGCTCTCGTAGAGCTCGGGGTCGCTCTCGCCCGGGTCGGCCGCCGCTATGGCCTGGTTCAGGGACGAGCCGAGCTGGCTGAGGCGGCCGCCGCTCACGGCGACGCCGGGCGCGGAGACGTCCGGGTACCAGGTGTTGCCGGCGCTGTCCTTGACGGTCGAGGCCCCGGTGTAGAAGCGCAGGGGCGCCGGGGCCGCGAAGACCGTCGTCGGGGTGCTCGAGTCGTCCTGCGGCAGCGGGTAGCCCATGGCGATCATGAGCCCGACCGTGGAGCGGGCCGCCCGGTCGAACAGGGTCAGCGACGCCATCGAGGGCGAGACGATCCACAGCCCGGCGTTGCAGCCGGCCAGCGTGTTGCCGGTGAAGCGCACCGCGCCCGCCTCGCCCGCGACGAGGGCGGCCACCGTGACGTCCGCGAAGCTGTTGTCCTCGAAGACGGCGTCCTCCAGGAACGCGCCCAGCACGGCGCCGCCGTTGCCCGCCCAGTTGGTCAGGGTCTTCTCGGCGCCGAAGATTCCCGTGAGGTTGACCGAGGGGACCTGCTCGGCGACGGGGGCGCGGTACGGCTGCTGGGCGAGCGCGCTGCCTCCCGCGTTGGCGCCCGCCAGCACGTCGCCCGGCGCCCGGGCCTGCGGCGCGGCCGGGGCCGCCTCCTGGAACATCTGCGGCTGGGCCGCGACCTTCTGGTAGGCCGGCAGCTGCGCGACCGGAAACTTGTAGATCGGGCTCTGCCGCTTCGGCTGGCTGACGGCGGTGGCCGAGAGCGAGACGGACGGGGCGAGCAGGAACCCGGCGAACGCGCCCCCCCCGAAAACCTCGTTGCCCGTCATCCTGAGGCCGCGGCACGTGCCCCCCGCGAACACGGCGGCGCCGAAGACGGTCGACACGCGCTGCGCCTGAGCGGCCGCGTCCGTGGCGCCCGCGGCGTTCGCCTGCAGCCCCTTGTCGAGGACCTCAAGGTTCGCAAACTGGCAGTTCTCGATCGCGAGGGAGGAGCAGTTGATCGGGCGCACGGCGATCGCGACCTCCATCGACTGGACGCCGGCGCTGATGTCCGGGTAGAGCGAAGCCAGGGGCAGCCCGGCGAAGCCGGCCGCCGTGTAGGCCGCCCTCGGGGCGAAGAGCCTCAGCCCGCTCAGCGTGAAGGCGCTCGTCTGGTCGAGGACGATCAGCCCGTCGCCGAACGCGTCCTCCTGGCCCTGCGCGGCCTGCAGGACGGCCGTCCCCGGCTGGCACGCGCTCAGGGTGATGTTCGAGTGGGCCGCGGTCAGCCGGAGCGGCTGGCCGAGCGTGTAGGTGCCCGGCTGGAGGCAGACGACCGAGTTGGTCTCCAGGTTGGCGAACTGGTCGACGATCTGCTGGAGCGTGTTGGTGGCGGTCACGTCGGCCGGGCCGACGATGACCGAGCAGCCGCACCCGCCGCCGGCCGATCCCGGCGCCGGCCACGGCGCGCGGCAGTCGAGCGCCGGGCCGGGGAACGTGACAACCGCAAGGCGCGCGTAGTGGTGGTGGATGCCGAGCGGGGGCGCCGAGGCCAGGGGCTCCACCGAGCCGTCCGAGGCGCGCGCCGCGAAGTTCCAGTAGTCGCCGGGGAGGAACACGCCGCCCGCCGGGTTGAGGCTGAACTGCACGGTGACCCCGTTCTCGAGGACGATGACGGTCGTCCCGTCGGGGATCGGGATGTCCCCCGGGCCGCCGGCCTGGCCCACGTTCGCGACCGTGTTCCCGTTGGTGTCGAGAACGAGCCCCTTCTGGTCCCAGCGCCGGATCCTCGTGTGACGCGAGGGGTCCGTCTGGTTCTGCGCGCCGACGGGGAACGCGGCGGTGGCGGTGTCCACGAGCGCGTCGAGCGTGATCGTCTTCGCCGCGATGTTGATGCTGTCGATCATGTGCAGGCAGCCCGACGCGCAGCCCAGGTCCTGGTAGTCGTCGAGGATCTCGATCCAGTCGCCCACGTGGAACCCGAGCACCTCGTCGCGGCCCAGGCTGTCGACGGTGAGCTGGCTCGCCGTCACCTTGGCCGTGTTCGTGACCTGCGCGATGGCGGTGACCGCCGTCATCACCGAGGCGTTGTCCCTCGACCACTTGAAGGTCGCCGTCCCGAATCCCCCGCCGGCGTGGACCTCCACCCGGTAGAGCTGGTTCTCCATGCCGGTGTAGCCCGTGTTCGGGGTGAGGCAGCAGGGGCCCGAGGGGGAGGACTGGACGACGCCGGTCGTGAGCCCGCCGGCCGAGGGCGCCGTCGCCGGCCCCCACGCCGCGATGTCCCCGAGGGGCGTCGAGCAGTCGACCGGCGTCGCGTTGGCGCTCACGTCGAGCAGCTTCACCTGCCAGACCGTCTGCAGCCGCCCGGTCGTGTCCACCCCGACCGCCTTCTCGACGAGGTCCGGGTGCTCGATGTAGGTGACCGGCCTCTGCCAGACGTCCAGGTACGCCACGAAGGGCCCGGGGGTCGCCGGCAGGGTGAACGCCGGGTCCGGGGTGATGCCCGCGGCCACCGGGGGGTAGTAGGGCTGCTGGGTGAAGCCCACCGCGCCCGCGGCGTACGGGGCGCCGGGATAGCTGTTCGAGAGCTCGGCCAGGGACGTGTCCCACGCGGCGGACGACGTCGGCACCGGGTCCCCCTGCGCGGACACGGCGGACGGGCCGTGGTTCTCGACGAGGATCCCGTCGACGTACATGCGCCCCGCGCCGATCGCGATCTGGTTGGCGCCGCCGGAGGAGGACGCGGCGATCAGGAAGGAGTTGGGCAGCGCGGCCGGGTACACGGCCTGCCCCACGGTGTCCAGGGTGCCGACCTGGATGCGCCTCAGGACCTCGGCCTGCTGGTCGTTCCAGTCCGAGTCGAGCTGCGGCCGGCCCTGCAGCATGACCGCCCCGAGGAAGTCGTTCCAGGAATTGAAGGTGACGCGGCTTAGGTCGAAGCTCATGGCAGGCGGGAGTTAATTTTCATAGTAGATTCCGAATTCCATGCCGACGGGCAGGTACTCCTGCATCCGGATGGTGAGGTCCGTCTCGCGCAGCGGGGCGAGCAGGAAGTGGAAGGCGCCCATCTCCCCGCCGTCGTCGGCCCCGCGCCGGATCTGGTCGTCGGTGCACCACGAGAGCTTGCAGTAGCCCGGGTCGCCGTAGCGCAGCGAGACGAAGGCCGGCTGGGGCGCCCCGGGTCCCTCCTGGACGCACTCGAAGTTGCGCGGGAGGATCGAGGCCGCGGGCACGTAGCTGAACCGGACGCAGCCCTCCTGCCTGCGGGCCGCCCACAGGGCCGCGCTCCACGCCCCCGGGCTGCCGGGCGTGTCGGTCGCGGCCAGGGCCGCCCAGACGACGCTGTCGGAGACGAGGCCCAGGAGCGAGGAGTAGACCTTCCCCACGACCGTGCAGCCGCTCAGGGTCAGCGCCCCGCCGGGGCCGGGGCCCGGGCTGCCCGCCTGCGGCGGCGCCATGTAGGCCGCGCCGGTCGGGTCGGTCGCGTCGATGATGCTGTCCGTCAGGTCGGCCGCCGCGAACCCGTTGACCCACATCGCGCCGAGGATGGAGTTCTGGACGTCGAGCGCCAGGCCCGGCAGGTCCGCGATCAGGGCCGGTATGCCGGCGTAGGCCGGCTGCGGGGTGCCGTCCGGCTCCAGCGCGAGCCCGGGGACCAGGGTGCAGTTGGCGATGTTCAGGGTCGTGAGCTGGTTCGCCGGGGCCCCCGTCACGTGCACGAGCGACGTCGGCAGGGTGCCCCCGACCGCGGGCGCGACATAGGCGAGGACGAGCCCGTCCAGGAACAGGAGGCTGTCCGCCCCGCCGCTCACCTGGAGCTCGCCGCTCAGGACGACCGTCGGCCGGCAACCCTCGGCGGCCCTGAACTCGAGGGTTGCCCCCGCCGGGACCGCGAGCGGGATCGCGCCCCCCGCCGACGCCGGCGCAAGCGTGTAGATGCCGTTGTCGGTGATCTCGACGGCGGCCTGCCCTCCCCCGGAGACGCTGGCGATCGCGGCGTTGAGCGTGGCGAGCAGGCTCGTCGTCGCGGCCTGGGCCCGCCCGAACGGGAAGACCGGCGGGCTCGCCTGCGTCGCGACGGCGAACCCGGCCTCCCGGGCGTAGTCCCCGCCGCCGATGTTCCCGTTGAAGCCGTAGAAGTAGGTCGCCTGCACGGCCGCGGGCGCGGCCCCGGCGGCCGCGGCCGGGAGCGCGATCCGGCCGAGCACGGGATCCACCGCGGCGGCGTACGGGCTCCCGCTCGGCGGCGTGTTGATCCAGGCGCCGTCCGGCCCGGACAGGTCGCACACCCGGACCTGGTACGGGCTCAGGAGGTTCGCGTCGACGTAGAGGGCCAGGCTCTTGCCCTCCCCGTAATAGACCGCCCCGGCCCCGCCCTGGATGTCCTTGCAGAGCACCTGGCGCTTCAGGGCGTCCGTCACGTTCCTCGGCTTGGCGGGCGCGGCGATGTCCGAGCCCTGGGGGATCAGCTTGTTGAACAGCGGCAGGTCGCGCCCGAGCGGGCTCATCCGGAAGCAGGCCGAGGCCATGCCGCCCGCGGCGGGGACCGGCGGCGCGGGCGCGGCCGTCGCCTTCAGGAGCCCGTAGCCCGAGAGCGACCAGAGGAAGATCCCGATGTTGGGGATGTTGTGCTTGCCCCGCTCCACGGCGATCCGCCGGACGTCCACCTTGTGCGCCGTCTTGTCGAAGCCGCCGCCCATGTGGGCCAGCGGCTTCCAGCCGCGCAGGTCCGGCGCGTAGTGGTTGCCCGGCCGCACGTGGTTCATGTACTGGGTGTCGGCCAGGAGCCTGAAGAATTCCACGGCGTGCGCCCCCCAGCCCGTCACGTCGCGCGCCAGCTGCTCCATCACGAGCACGGTCCCCTTGCGGCGGCGGAACGAGATCGTGTGGGCGACCTCGGCGCGCGGGCTCGACACGGCCGCCGCCACGCCGTGCACCGCCTGGTAGCCGATCAGGTCCCCGATGTAGGGGATCACCCAGTCGGCGCAGGTCTCGATGAACGCGTCGTCGTAGAGCTGGTCGAGGTCCTCCTCGACCGCCCCCACCTGCTCGGCGATCAGCATCATGAGGGAGAGGAGCGGCCCCCTCGATGCCTTGGCCAGGAGCCCGTCGAGCTCGGCCTGCAGGGCGGCCGACAGCGGCGGCGGCATGGACTGGAGCGCCTGCAGCCGGGCGGTCTCCGTGGCGTTGAGGAGGTTCCTCGAGCCGGCCAGCTGGGTGTCCTTCACCCGGTAGTAGCCGGGGAGCAGGTTGTAGAGGTCCTGTCCGGTGATGCTCATGGCATGGGCCCGAGGTTCACGCCGCTCGGGCGCGGATCGAGGACGATGATCTCCGCCGGCGCCGGCGGGGCGCCGGGGCCCGGCACCGGCAGGTACGGGCAGAGCTGGGTCAGCGTGTTGACGGTCGGGGGCGGGCGGCTGACCGGCAGCGTGATCGCGCCGGCGTTCCAGCTGTTCCACTGCGTCACGGTCGGCGCGCCCGTCTGGCCGAGGTCGCCGCCCTGGCTCGACACGCCCCAGGCCAGGCCCGTCACGTTGACCGCCACGACGCCCGGCACGCCCTGGATGACCGTCGACACCTCGTCGACGGACACCCCCTGGCCGAACGAGCGGGCCGCGAAGCTGAACGTGGACGCGAGGGTCTGGAGCACCTGGGCCTGGACCGTCGGCGCGTCGTACCTGGTGTCGTACAGCACGGTCCCGAAGATGCTGAAGAGCGTCTCGACGTAGGACTGGACCGTGAGGGGGATGAGGGGGTTGCCGTAGGACTGGAGGGCCGCCACGAGGTAGCCGAAGGTGGGGCTCGAGGCGGCCACCTCGGCCCCGCCCCCGCCCGCGACGGTGAGGAAGACGCCCCGGGCCGGCCCGCTCGGGATCCAGATCGCGTACGCCTTCGAGACCCCCGCGAACGTGCCCGCGAAGTTCTGGTAGTCGGTTATCGACACCGCGCGCCCCAGCGTGAGCACGGTCTGCGGCGCGAACTGCCGGATCCCGGCCGGCGACTGCGGGTCCTGGCCGCCCGTCGCGCCCGAGGGGTTCGTGACGCCGCTCACGCCGAGCGGCCGGTCCATGAGCGTCGAGATCGCGCCGGCCGCGACGTTGCCCGCCGAGCCCGAGCCGATCCGGTAGTCGGCGCGGATGTTGTTGGTCCCCGTGGGCAGGGTCGCCCCCTCCAGGCCGTCGCCGAAGAGGACGTCGGTCGACCCGTCCGCCTGGTTGAGCGCCGCGTAGACCTGCGCGGTGGGGGCCGCCTGGTAGAGGCTCGGGACCTCCGCCCAGTCCATCCCGTTCGCCTGCACCTC
>Ga0335078_10004211_pt1 | contig 21348 bp, 22 predicted proteins | sample Lox_Sample_32_FD_206711 | JGI IMG/M metagenome (GOLD analysis project Ga0335078, IMG submission 206711) | Soil microbial communities from Loxahatchee National Wildlife Refuge, Florida, United States - Lox_Sample_3.2 | ecosystem: Environmental > Terrestrial > Soil > Wetlands | place: USA...
CGTTCGAAGCGGCATACACCCGCGCGCTCATCGAGCTCGGCTATCGCGACGCCATGGAGGCGAGGGCCGCCCTGGCCGCGTTCATGAGCGGCGCGCAGCTGCCGCCGCTCATGACCGCCCCGGGTGTCGCTCAGGCGACATAGTCTCACCTAGCGATTGAGGCCGGTATGACGCGCCGTCACGACGGCGCTCCCGCCTTCGAATTGCCCCACCAGCCGGTCGACGATGTAGACCGAGCGATGCTGTCCGCCGGTGCAGCCGACCGCCACCGTGAGATAGCCGCGATTGCTCGCGATGTATTCCGGGATGCGCGCCCGGATGAACTGCGCGATGTCGGCGATCAGCACCGCGACGTCGGTCTGGCGCTCGAGGAAACCGATCACCTCCTCGTCGCGTCCCGTGAGGCCGCGCAACGCGGGCTCCCAGTACGGGTTGGGAAGGGAGCGGGCGTCGAAAACGAAGTCGGCATCTCCCGGAATGCCGTGCTTGAAGCCGAACGACTCGAAGGTGAGGGAGAGCCGGCCTGCATGCGGTTCGCCGACGCGCGTACGGATCAGCTCCCGCAGCGCGTGCACACCGAGGCGCGAGGTGTCGATGACCAGATCGGCCGCGAAGACGATGGGCTCGAGGACCTGGCGCTCGAGGGCCATGGCGGCGCGCAGATCGACGTTGTGCCGGCTCATCGGATGCTTGCGCCGGGTCTCGGCAAAGCGCCGCAGCAGCTCCTCGTCGCTCGTGGTGAGGAAGATGATCTCGCAGGCGATGCCGCTGCGGCGCAGCTCATCGATGAGCTGCGGGACGGTGGCGATCTCGGCCGCGGTGTTGCGCGCATCGAGCCCGACCGCGGCCCGCTCGTAGGTGCTCTCGGGGCCGCGCACCGCGTGCGAGATGAAGGGTTTGAGCAGCGCCGCGGGAATGTTGTCGATGCAATAGAAACCCAGGTCCTCGAGCATGTGCAGGGCCACGCTCTTGCCCGAGCCGGAAAGTCCGCTGAGAACGACGATGCGCACGGCGGTTCCGGAGCCTCGCTCCGGAGGCAGCGAGAGCTCAGGCGCGCAGCGCCCGGCCCTCCACGGCGTGATGGTCGGTCAGCTTCTCCTTGTGTTTCTTCACGCACCGGTCGAGCTTGTCGGCCAGCAGATCGATGGCAGCGTACATGTCCTCCTCGGTCGCGTCGGCATGAATCGAGTTGCCGCTCACGTGCAGGGTGGCTTCGGCTTTCTGTCGCAGCTTTTCCACCGTCAGAACACAGTGCACGTCGATCACCTGCTCGAAATGCCGTCCGATGCGCTCCAGTTTCTTCTCCACATAACCTCGCAGCGAGGGGGTGACTTCGACGTGGTGGCCGGTGAGGTTGAGCTGCATACCCATCTCCTTCTCACGTATTGCTGAGTTCATTTGAATCTACATCTGCCCGAGTCCCGCACGCCGGCGCTCGTTCGAGGGCGGGATGCCCATCGCCTCGCGGTACTTGGCGACGGTGCGGCGTGCGACTGGAATACCTTCCGCCGAGAGGAGCTCCGCGATGCGCCCGTCGCTCAGCGGTGAATCCGTACTCTCGTCCTTGACGAGCTTTCTGATCTTGGCGCGGATGGCGGTCGAGGAGGTGCCCGAGCCGTCCGCGCCCTCGACGTGGCTCGAGAAGAAATAGCGCAGCTCGAACACGCCGCGCGGGGTATGCATGTACTTGCCCGAGGTGACGCGCGAGATGGTCGATTCGTGCATGCCGATGGCCTCGGCGATGTCCTTGAGGATCATCGGCCGCATGTGTTCCTCGCCGTGCTCGAGGAAGGCGGTCTGACGCTCGACGATGGACCGCGCGACCTTGATCAGCGTCTCGTGGCGGATCTCCAGGCTCTTCAGCAGCCAGCGCGCTTCCTGCAGCTGGGCGCGCATGGTGGCGTGGCTGGCGTTGCGGCCGATGAGGCTCGCGTAGCTCTGGTTGAGGCGCACCCGCGGCAGGGTGGCGGAGTTGATCTCCACCGCCCAGCCATGCTCGGTGCGGCGCACGAACACATCCGGCACCACGTACTCGGCCGCACCGGCGCTCACGGTGGCCCCGGGACGCGGATGGCAGGAGCGCACCAGCGCGAGCGCGCAGGCGAGCTCCTCATCGCTCGCCCGCAGCTCGCGCTTGACGATGGCGAGCTCACGAACGGCGATGCGCTCGAGGTGATGGCGGGCGATCTCGATGGCCGCGTTGAATCCTGCGATACCCGGGTCGAGCTGCCGCAGCTGCAGCTCGATGCATTCGCCCACCGTGCGCGCGCCGACTCCCGGCGGATCGAGCGCCTGCACGTCCTCCAGCGCCGCCGCCACTTCGGCGGGCTCGCAGTGGATCTCCGGGAGCAGGGTGCTCGCGATCTCCTCCAGCGGCTCCGTCAGGTAGCCGTCGTCACTGATGGCATCGACGATGGCGCGCGCGATCGCGAGCTCCCGCGGCTCGAGCTTCGCGAGCTCGAGCTGCCAGAGCAGGTATTCCTGCAGCGACTGACCGGCCGAGTCCGCGAACTCCTGCTGCCGGTCCTCATCGTCGCCACTCCAGGGCGTCTCGGCGGGACCCACACTGTGCTCGCCCCAGCCCTCGTCGAGCACTTCGACGGCGCTCTCGCGGGCTGCCTCGGGCGCTTCGGTGGGCTCGGCGACCTGCGAATGCTCGAGCGTGGGCCCCTCGAAGCCCTCTTCATGGCCGTCGTCCACCGGCTCGAGCATGACATTGGACTCGAGCAGCTCGCGGATATGGGCTTGCAGCTCGAGGGCGGGCAGCTGCAGGAGCCTGATGGCCTGCTGCAGCTGAGGGGTCATCGTCAGCTGTTGACCCAGCTTGAGCTGCAGGGAGGGTTTCAGCATGCCAGCACGGGGGAGGCCTTCGGACTTTCTAGAATAAGTCTATGATCTTGCAACGTTTATCCGTCGTTCCGGATCTGTCAAAGCCGGAACGACTCGCCCAAGTACACCTCACGAACTTGGGGGTTGGCAAGGATTTCTTCCGCAGTTCCCTGCGCGATGACCGCCCCCTGATTCACGATGTAGGCGCGCCCGCAAACCCCCAGGGTCTCGCGTACATTATGGTCGGTGATCAGCACGCCGATCCCCCGGCTCGTGAGCTCGCGGATGATGCGCTGAATGTCCAGCACCGAGAGCGGGTCGACCCCGGCGAACGGCTCATCGAGCAGCATGAAACGCGGCTCGGCGGCGAGTGCCCGCGCGATCTCGACGCGACGCCGCTCGCCGCCGGAGAGCGACAATCCGAGACTGCGGCGCACGTGTCCGATGCGCAGCTCTTCCAGCAACTCCTCGAGGCGCTGCTCGCGCGCTGCACGCTCGAGATCGCCCCGGGTCTCGAGCACGGCGAGAACATTGTTCTCCACCGAAAGCTTGCGGAATACCGAAGCCTCCTGGGGCAGGTATCCGAGTCCGAGCTGCGCCCGCCGGTGCATCGGCAGCAGCGTCAGATCCCTATCGCCGAGGTGAATGCGGCCGGAATCGCAGGGGATGAGCCCGACGATCATGTAAAAGGCCGTGGTCTTGCCCGCCCCATTGGGTCCCAGAAGGCCGACGACCTCCCCGTTGGCGACTTCGAGGCTGAGTTGGTTGACGACCTTACGGGACTTGTAGCTCTTCTCGAGCCCGCTGGCGCGCAGGACTGTCATGAATGGATCGGTGCCGCGCCGGGCTGCTGCGGGCCGGGTGCGGGGGGCGGGATGGGCGCGGGGCCCCCGGGGCCCGCAGGGGCCGCAGGAGCCGCCTTGTCCGGCTTCCGGACTTGCTTCGAGGTCGACTGCGGGCTGAGAGTGATGTGCACGCCCTGAGTGCCGGGAGAGGTCGCCTGGACCTTCTCCGAGCGGATGTCGTAGACGATCTGCTGGCTGGTGATGTCGTTGCTGCCGCCCGAGAGCGACACCCACGCATCGTTGGTGAGGCGCACGGTGCCTTCCTTCACATCGTAGACGATCTGATCGGCGTGGCCGCGCGTCACTCCCATCGCATCGGCGCGCTGCTGCTCGAATTCCGCCGGATTGCCCGTGACCGTCGCGCGCGCGATGCGGTTGTCCCGAACCTCCACGACGGCCTGATCCGATCGCAAGCTGCCGCGCGGCGGCGCGTCGATCTGCACGTTGCCCTGGAACGTCCAGCGGCTGTTCGCGCACTGGGTGACCGCGGCCGCGCCCGGCTTCTCCTGCTCGAGGCAGGTGGTGTTGGCCCGGTCGGCGCGCACGCGGGTATTGCCCTGCGACAGGACGACGGGCCGGGACGCCGTGCCGATGAAATTCACGGTCCCGGTCTTGCCATTCACCACCGAGGAGGCGGCATCGAGCGTGATTTGCGCCTGCGGATTGCTCGCGGCCGCAGGGGTCGCAGCGCCGACATCGGGCGCGGCGATCGCGCGCCCGCTCAGTAGCGCAAGCCCGATCGCGAGGAGACTACTTCGAGAAAGTGCCATGCACCTGGGATTCTAATTCCACACGGTAGTCCTTCAAATCCGCCACCAGTCCGGTGGCGCTCAAAACCGCGCCCGCCCAGAGCAGGGTGACCGGATCGCGCGTGCTCACGAGATCGCTGTGCAGATCCACCGCGAGCGCATCGGTGGCGATCTGCGCCGGCCCCTGCGCTTCGGGTGGGGTCCCGATGACATGCACGTTGCCCGAAAGCGCCACCTGTCCCGCGCCCTGCTCGAGCATCCCGCGGTCGGCGGTTGCCGACCAGGGAGTGCCGTTCGCGTCGTGAAAGGTCATCTGCACCTGAGTGAGCTGCACCTGATCCTCATTCGGTACCTGCCGGATCGCGGCGGCATTGAGCGTGTAGAGCGGCAAGCCGTCGGTGCCGGTCTGAACCAGACGTGCGTTTCGCGCCGAGTAGCCCTCGTCCCAGGCCGTTCTTTGCACCGTCGTCGAGGTCGGCGTAGCGGATTGCTGCCCCGCGAGCAGGAGCGAGGCCACGATCACCGCGACAACGGTGAGGACGGCGAAGATTCGAAAAATCACGGTGCCGCCCCGCCGCGCCGGCGCGCCTCGAGGAGAAAATCGCAAATCTCGCGGACCGCTCCGGTGCCGCCGGGCAAGTCCGTCACCACATCCGCCGCGCTGCGTGCCTGCGGATGCGCATCCGCCACGGCGAAGGAAAGACCTACCTCACGCATGAGAGGAAGGTCGGACACGTCGTCCGCGACACAGGCGCAGAGGCCGGCCGCCACGCGCAACCGGCCGCGCAGCCGCTCGAAGGCGGCCAGCTTGTCCGCCACACCCTGCAGGACGTGCTTGATGCCGAGCTCGCGACAGCGGGTGCCGGTCATGCTGGAGCGCCGCCCCGAAATGACGGCTACGGTGATACCGGCCTGCGCCAGCAGCTTCAGTCCCAGACCGTCGCGCACGTGGAAGACCTTGAGCGCCTCGCCACGCAGGCCGTAATAGAGTCGTCCATCGGTCAACACGCCATCGACGTCGAGCACCAGCACCCGCACCCGAGCCGCGGTCTCGGCCAATGCGGTGGCAGGCGCGGCCGCGGCGTTCAAACGACGCCCGCGCGAAACAGATCGTGCACGTTGAGCGCGCCCACCAGGCAGCCGCGCTCATCGGCCACGGGCAGCGCCGTGATGCGATGCACCTCCATCAGATGCACCGCCTCGGCCGCAAGCTCCTGCGCAGAGATGGTCCTACACGGGGAGGTCATCACCTCGCTCATGACCGCGGCGTGAACATCCACCTGACGGTCGAGCGCCCGGCGCAGATCGCCATCGGTGAAGACCCCGAGGATCCGGTTTTCATCATCGACGACCACCGTCATTCCGAGTCCCTTGCGCGACATCTCCAGCAGCCCCTCACCGAGGCGCGCCCGGGGGCTCACGCGCGGCAGCGCCTCGCCCGTGCGCATGATCTCCTCGACGTGCAGCAGCAGCTGACGTCCCAGGGATCCGCCCGGGTGGGAGCGCGCGAAATCCTGCCGGGTGAAGCCACGCGCCTCGAGCACCGCGATGGCGAGCGCATCGCCCATGGCGAGGCTCGCGGTCGTGCTCGCCGTGGGCGCGAGGTTCAGCGGACAGGCCTCCTCCGGAACACTGACATCGAGGGCGACGGTGGCCGCTCGCCCCAGAGTCGAATCCGGCTTGCCGGTCATCACGATGAGCGGGACCGCGAGGCGCTTCAGGTGCGGCAGCAGCAGCATGAGCTCGCGCGTCTCGCCCGAATTCGATAACGCGAGCACGGCGTCCGTACGGGTGATCATGCCGAGATCGCCGTGCCCGGCTTCCGCCGGATGCAGGAAGAACGCCGGCGTCCCGGTGCTGGCGAGAGTCGCGGCGATCTTGTGCGCGACGTGGCCGGACTTGCCCATGCCGGTAACGACGACCCGGCCCTGGCAGTCGAGGCAGACCTGGCAGGCGCCGGCAAAGCGGCCGTCGAGCCGCTCGATGAGCGCTTCCACGGCCCGTGCCTCGATGGCGAGGGCGCGCCGCGCCGCAGCCAGCAGGCGGGAAGGATCGACGGGGGCGACGGCGGAGCTCATGACAGGGGGTGATAATATCCGAGCCATGAGCCCAGAGGAGATCGCGCGTTTGATCCGCGCCGGCCTGCCCGGAGCCGAGGTTCGGGTGCAATCCGACGACGACACCCACTTTCAGGCGCGGATCGTGGCCGAGCAATTCGCCGGCAAGCGCGGTGTCGCGCGCCACCAGCTGGTGTATCAGACCCTCGGCGAGCGCATGGGACGTGAAATCCACGCGCTCTCGATCGAGGCCCTGACGCCCGCGGAAGCCGGACGGGACTGACGTGGACAAGCTGCAGATCCAGGGAGGCGTCCCCCTCCAGGGCGAGGTCCGCATCTCCGGCGCCAAGAACGCGACGCTGCCGATCCTCGCCGGCGCGCTGCTCGCCGATGGACCGGTGGTGGTCGGTAACGTTCCACACCTGAAGGACGTCACCACCACGGTCGAGCTGCTGGGAGGCATGGGGGCCACGGTGACGGTGGATGAGCGGATGCGCATCGAGGTCGACCCGACGACGGTGCGCGACTGCTTCGCGCCCTATGAGCTCGTGAAGACCATGCGCGCCTCCATCCTCGTGCTCGGTCCCCTGGTGGCGCGTTACGGGCGGGCGGATGTGTCGCTGCCCGGCGGCTGCGCGATCGGGGCTCGGCCGGTCAACATTCACGTCGCCGGTCTGCAGGCGCTGGGTGCCGATATCACGATCGATGGCGGCTACATCCGTGCTCGCGCCGGACGGCTGCGCGGTGCGCGGCTGGTGCTCGACACCGTGACCGTAACGGGCACGGAGAACCTGATGATGGCGGCGGCGCTCGCGGAAGGCGAAACGGTGATCGAGAACGCCGCGCGCGAGCCTGAAGTGATCGATCTGGCGCAATTCCTGATCTCGATGGGAGCGAGGATCAAGGGCGCCGGCACCGACAAGATCGTGGTGGAGGGCGTCGAGCGGCTGCGCGGCACCTCGTACGAGGTGTTGCCGGATCGCATCGAGAGCGGCACCTACCTGGTGGCCGGGGCGATCACGCGGGGCAACGTGCGGATCAAGAACACGCGGCCGGATCATCTCGATGCGGTGCTCGCCAAGTTGGAGGAGGCGGGCGCGAAGGTGGGCGTGGGGGAGAGCTGGGTGGAAGTCGACATGCGCGGGCGCCGGCCGCGGGCGGTCGATGTGAGGACGGCGCCGTATCCGGCCTTTCCGACCGACATGCAGGCGCAGTTTGCCGCGCTCAACACCGTGGCGGAGGGCGTCGGCACGATCATCGAGACCATCTTCGAAAATCGCTTCATGCACATGCTGGAGATGCGCCGCTTGGGCGCCGAGATCCGTCTCGAGGGCAACACCGCGATCATCCGCGGCGTCGACCGGCTCACCGCGGCCCCCGTGATGGCGACCGATCTGCGGGCATCGGCAAGCCTGGTGCTCGCGGGGCTGGTCGCCGAGGGACGCACTGACGTCGAGCGGATCTATCACATCGACCGGGGTTACGAGGCGATCGAGGAGAAGCTGGCGCAGCTGGGTGCCCAGATCAAGCGCGTGCCTTAGGTCTCCCTGGGGTGTGCCGATCCGGCCGATCCGGGCGCCGAGCTCTGCAGCTCAGTGCCGTTGAGGCACGGTGCTCGAGCACGAGGCGGCGCGGGTGGCGGCGGGAGTGACGGCGGCATTCGGCTGCCGCTGGCGCGGACGCAGGCCGGCGATGCCACTGTAGATTCCCTCGACCAGCTGCACGAACCGCTCCCAGCCATAGTGTTGCAACGCGTGCGAGCGCGCCGCACTGGCGACCGCCCGGGCTCGCTGCGGAGAGCTGAATACCTCGAGAATGGCTTGCTTCACGCTCTCCGTGCGCGCCTCGCACAGAAACGCGCGCTCACTGTTCAGCACCGGCTCATGCGCCCGTCCCCTCGTTGCGACGATCGGCCGGCCCGCGGCCATGTAGTCCAGCACCTTGAGCGGCAGATTGTCGCTGGAGGGCCGCAGCGAGATCAGGCAATCGGCCATCGCGAGGTACCCGGGCATGCGATCACGGGACTCCGGGGCGAGGATCCGCACGCGCGCGCGAACGTGGGGGGCGAATTGCGCGAGCGCGGCCGCGCGCGCCTCGGTGCCCGCGCCGACACAGACCAGCATCAGCTTCGGATCGACGGCGAGCGCCGAGGTGAATGCCTCGAACAGCAGATCGAGCCGCTGATACGCGGCGAAGTTGCCGGTGTACGCCACCACATGCGCGCTCGGCGCAATGTCGAGCTCACCGCGCAGCCGCCGGACGACCGACTCATCGGCCGCATCCGTCAGGGGCGGGAAGCGCCACTCGGTGAAGGCGGCTTCCGGCACCACGCTGCGCACGTGGTCGGCGAGCCCCATGCTGCAGACGATTCGCGACGCCCGCCGCAGGGCGAGCCGCTCGAACGCACCGAGAGCGCGCTGCGCGAGTGCCGTGCCGAGCACTCTGTGGCCGCGCAGCTCGACCGGGATCGAAGAGGCCATGTCATAAACGAACGGCTTGCCGAGCCTGGGGCAGAGCAAGGCAGCGAGCCAGGCGGCCTCTTCGACCGCGTGCACGGCGGCGTAGTCGCGCGTCTTGAGCAGACGCCGGAAAGAGCGCGCCAGCGTCAGATCGAGCAGCGCCTTGCCGGTGGAGAAGCCGATCGGCACGGCCCGGATGCCGAACGGGTTGGCGCATCGGTGGATAGTGACCGCCGGAAAGAAGGTGTCCTGCCCGATGGGGAAGGCGAGCAGATCGACTTCGTATCCGAGCTGCCCGAGCGCGTGGCACGTGTGGACCAGGGCGATCGGCGTGCCGCGGTCCTGATAGAACGGCTGAGGCGTCACCACCAGAACGCGCCGGCTCCCCACGCTCGTGATATTGGTTCGGGCGGACTGCTTCGGCATAGCAAGACTTTAGGATCCAGCCTTTCGGCGTGGAAAACGCAACCGAGGCCGTAGCAAGCGGTGAGCCCGCAAGCCGCTACGGGCAAAAGGCTCCGCTTGCGGCCGGGCTGCGATTCTGGCTGCGAAAGCCGGCGCAGGCCGTTTACACTTCCGGGGAACGGGCGGAGGCTTTCGTATGCGAATCGGAATGGTCGGGCTCGGGCGCATGGGCGCCAACATGGTGCGGCGGCTGATGAAGGCCGGCCATCAATGCGTGGCTTACGACAGGTCGCCGGATGCGGTGCGAGCGCTCGCAGCCGAAGGGGCGATCGCCGCCAACTCCCTGGCGGAGCTCGCGGCCGCCCTCGAGCCTCCGCGTGCGGTCTGGATCATGGTGCCGGCCGCGCTCGTCGACAGCGTGATTGCGGAGCTGCGGCCGCGGCTCGCGGCCGGCGATATCCTCGTCGATGGCGGCAATTCCCATTATCAGGACGACATCCGCCGCGCCGCGGAGTTGCGCCCGGCAGGCATCCACTATGTCGATGCGGGAACGAGTGGCGGTGTCCTCGGGCTCGAGCAGGGCTACTGTCTGATGATCGGCGCCGAGCCCGCGGTGTTCGCCGCGCTCGAGCCGATATTCGCGGCGCTCGCCCCGGGGGGGCGGCGGCCGCCGGCCGGCGGCGGCCAGAGCGCGGCCCGAGCCACGGCCGAGATGGGGTATCTGCACTGCGGCCCGAATGGCGCGGGCCACTTCGTCAAGATGGTGCACAACGGCATCGAGTACGGCGTGATGGCGGCGTACGCCGAGGGCCTGAACCTCCTCCAACACGCCGATGCGGGGCTGAAACGCGAGGAGGCGGATGCCGAAACCGCGCCGCTCGCCAATCCGCGACTCTTCCAATACCAGCTCGATCTCGCGGCGGTGGCGGAGGTCTGGCGGCACGGCAGCATCATCTCCTCGCGCCTCCTCGATCTGTGCGCCCTGGCGCTCGCGGCTGATCCCGTGCTCGGGCGCTTTGGCGGTCGAGTGTCGGATTCCGGCGAGGGACGTTGGACCGTACAGGCGGCCGTGGAGGTTGGCGTCCCGGCGCACGTGCTTTCCGCCGCGCTCTACTCCCGCTTCGAGTCGCGCGGGCGCGCGGAATTCGCCGACAAGCTGCTCTCGGCGATGCGCCTCGGATTCGGCGGTCATCTCGAAAAGAAATCCTGAGAGGGGATGCCGATGGAGCGCCGTGACAGCGACACTCTGGTGCTCTTCGGAGCGACCGGCGACCTCTGCTACCGCAAGATATTCCCGTCGCTCTACAACCTGGTGCGTCGCGGCCTGCTGCACGTGCCGGTGATCGGCGTGGCGCGAGCGGGATGGAACCTCGAGCAGCTTGCCGACCGCGTGCGCGACAGCATCAAGACTTTCGTCCCCTCCGCGGACGAGCAGGCGGTGTCGCGCCTGGTCGGGCTCTTGCGCTATCACGACGGCGACTACCGGGAGCGGGAGACCTTCGTCGCGCTGCGCCAGGCGCTCGGGGACTCGCAGCGTCCGCTTTATTACCTGGCCATCCCGCCCAGCATGTTTCCGGTGGTGATCGATCATCTCGGCAGCTCCGGCGCCGCGCAGGGCGCGCGGGTGGTGATCGAGAAGCCGTTCGGGCGCGATCTCGCTTCGGCGAAGGCGCTCAATCAGGTGCTGCACAAGCAGTTTCCGGAGAGCTGCATCTTTCGCATCGATCATTACCTCGGCAAGGAGGCGGTGCAGAACCTGCTCTATTTCCGCTTCGCCAACTCCTTCCTCGAGCCGATCTGGAACCGCAATTTCGTGGCGAGCGTGCAGATCACGATGGCGGAGACGATCGGCGTGGCGGGGCGCGGGAAGTTCTACGAGGAAACCGGCGCCATCCGTGACGTGATGCAGAACCACCTGCTGCAGATCCTCGCGCTGCTGACACTGGAGCCGCCGGTGAATTCCGAGGGCGAGTCGCTGCGCGACGAGAAGGTGAAGGTGCTGAAGGCGGTTCGGCCGGCGAGGCCGGACGGCGTCGTGCGCGGGCAATTCAACACGTACCGCAAGGAGCAGGGCGTGGCACCCGACTCGAAGGTGGAGACCTACGCCGCCATGCGGCTGGAGATCGACTCCTGGCGCTGGAGCGGTGTGCCGTTCTACCTGCGCGCGGGCAAGTGTCTGCCGGTCACGGCGACCGAGGTGGTCGTGGACCTGAAGCCGCCTCCGGCGCAGGTGTTCGGCGAGCTCGGGCCCGATTATCCGAATTTCGTGCGCTTTCGCGTCGGGCCGGACGTGGCCATTGCGCTCGGCGCGCATGCAAAGAAGGCCGGCGCGGCGATGCAGGGCCGGGAAGTGGAGCTCTTCGTCGCGCAACACGAGGCGGACGCGATGGATGCTTACGAGCGGTTGATCAGCATGGCGCTCATCGGGGATACCGCGCATTTCGCGCGCCAGGACGAGGTGGAGGCGGCTTGGGCGATCGTGGATCCGGTGTTGGGAATGCCGGATGCACCTGAGCTCTACACCTGCGGAACCTGGGGACCGCGGGAGGCGGAGCGGCTGATGACGGGCGCGTGCAGTTGGCACAACCCGGGCGCGGAGCCGCAGGGCTGGACGCGCTCGTGCTCGCCCTCGCGGCTGCCGATGGGGCAGTTTGCGCCTTGATCCAGCCAGCCCGGTAGCTCATTCGATCTCGCGGTTTCTCTGAGATCCGCTCCCGCGAGGGCCAACGCTCCAGGAAACGGAACGGCCCGGAACCGCTCATTCACGTGCTTTCAGGCGCCGAGCGCGAGCTGAGCTCCGCGGCGCGCTCGAACCAGAGCGCCGCGCGCGGGCAGCCCGCGACCGCGCGCAAGGCAATCAGGTCGGGGTCCTGTCGGATGAACGCCGCGATGGCGTCGTGCTTGCCGCCGCCCGCCACCGCGAATACGGGCTCGGCAACGTGTGCCAGGAACTCCGGGGTGACGCTGATGCCCTGCATGCCATCGGGGCGCTGGACGGGGATGGCGAGGCGCCCGCGGGATTGCTGCAAGTGCTCGGCGCGAAACAGGGAGGCGGTATGACCGTCGGGTCCGAGGCCGAGGAGCGCGAGCCCGATTCGCGCACCGGAATCCAACAGCTCGCGCAGGCGTTGCTCGTAGTCGCGCGCGGCTTGCGCGAGCGGAAGCTCCGTCCTGATGCGGACCACTTGGCTTGCCGGCAGGGCGAGCGCCTCGAGGAGGGGGCGGGTCGCGTGGTAGTTGCTGGCTGCGGAGTCGGCTGGAACGTAGCGATCGTCTGAATAGATGATCGTGAGCCCGTGCGCATGAGGCGGACGGCGGCGGGCCACTTCGCGATAGGCGGGAAGCGGCGTCTGTCCGCCCGAGAGCATGATCACCTCTCTGAGAGCCGCCCCGGTCGGATGAGGCGTGCCGGGAAACGGGCCGCCGTCCGCTTGCGTTGCGGTCGCGCAAATCGCCTGCTCGAGGCGGTCGGCGAGCGCGGCGTCGAACTGTGCGCGGGTGGCGAAGCGGCGAACGTCGATTTGCATCACTGCATTCCTCGGCGGGCTAGGCGGGCGCGCGCGGCTGCTCGACCACTTTGACGCTGACGTCGAACTGACTGCTGCCGCGCTGATAGTGAAGGGTGAGGGTCGCGCCGGGTTTGCTGGTCGCGATGCGGGCGCGAGCCTCCTCGGCGGAGGTGACCGCGGCGCCGTCGATGGAGAGCAGCAGATCTCCAGGCCTGACTCCCGCTTCCTGGGCGGGGCTGCCGACGTAAGCGATGACCACACCGCCATGGGCCAAGCCGAGCTGCTGTGCCTGCGTATCGGAGATGTCCTCGGGCACGATGCCGATCCAGCCGCGGATCACCCGACCGTACTTGATGATGTCGTGCAGGACCCCGCGGACCATGTCCACGGGAATGGCGAATCCGATGCCTTCCACTCCGAGGCTCTTGGCGACGATGGCGGTGTTGATGCCGATGAGGGCGCCGCTCGAATCGACCAGCGCGCCGCCGGAGTTGCCGAAATTGATGGGCGCATCGGTCTGGATGAAATCCTCGAAAGTCGTGATGCCGAGCTGCCCCCGGGCGGTGGCGCTCACGATGCCGTGCGTCACCGTCTGGGAAAGGCCGAGCGGGTCGCCGATGGCGAGCACGACGTCGCCGACCCGCAGCTCATCCGAGCGTCCGAAGGTAATGACCGGAAGGTTCGGCAGATCGATCTTGAGGACCGCGAGGTCCGTGTCCGGGTCCACACCGACCACCTGCGGCTGCGCGATCCGGCCGTCGGCGAGTTGAACCCGGATGGCGCCGGCATTGGCGATCACGTGGTAATTCGTCACGATGTGGCCGTCCGCATCCACGATGACGCCGGAGCCGAGGCTGCGCTCGATGCGTTTCTGGGTCTGCGGCAGCACGTTGCCGAAGAGTTCCCCGAAGGGCGAGGGGAACACGCGCTCCTCGACGACGCGAGCCGTATAGATGTTGACAACGGCAGGGGCGGCTCGCTGCACGGCAGCGGCGTACGTGACGCGCGCCGGACCGCGCGCGGCGACGATCCGCGCGGCGGGCGCCGGGACGGACACCGGCCCTGCGGCAATATCGGGGCTCCTGCGGATCAGGTCCGGCCGCAGCGCGACGATCACGAATGCGAGCGCCAGACCGCCGACCACGGACCCGGCAATGAACGTCAATCCGCGACTCAATTGCTGCAGCATGTCTCGCTCCTCTCGCTGTGTATAATGCCGCGCTACCGCGGGAATTGGGGAGCCTGCCGAATGAGCGAATGCGTGATGGCCGCCACTGAGACTGCCCTCCGGAAGGGAGGCGCCTGATGGCAACGACCGAGCGCGGCAACGAGCTGCGCGCGCCCGGCGAGCCGCTGCCGCCGGGTGTGACCCCCGTCTCGAAGAAGCGGGGCTTCTGGGCGTGGCTCAACAAGCGCATGCCGGTCGATGAGTTCATCGCCAATCAGCTGACCGGCTATTACGCGCCGAAGAACTTCAATATCTGGTACTTCTTCGGCTCGCTCGCGCTGCTGGTGCTGGTCATTCAGCTTGTCACCGGCATTTTCCTCGCGATGTTCTACAAGCCGAGCGCGGCCGACGCGTTCACCTCGGTGCAGTACATCATGCGCGAGATCAATTGGGGGTGGCTCGTCCGCTACCTCCACTCGACCGGCGCCTCGGCGTTCTTCATCGTCGTCTACCTGCACATGTTCCGCGGCCTGATGTACGGCTCGTACCGCCAGCCGCGGGAGCTCCTGTGGCTGATCGGCATGCTGGTGTACTTCGCCCTGATGGCGGAGGCCTTCATGGGCTACGTGCTGCCGTGGGGCAACATGTCCTTCTGGGGCGCGCAGGTGATCGTGAACATTTTCGGCACCGTGCCCGTGATCGGTCCCGGATTGGTGCAGTGGATCCGTGGTGATTACGGCATCTCCGATGCCACGCTGAACCGCTTCTTCGCCCTGCACGTCGCCGCGGTGCCGCTCATCCTCCTGCTGCTCGTCATGCTGCACCTGGTCGCGCTGCGGCGAGCCGGCTCGAACAATCCCGACGGCATCGAGATCAAGGAGCACCTGGGCGCGAACGGCAAGCCCCTCGACGGGATTCCGTTTCATCCATACTACACGGTGAAGGACATCGTCGGCGTCGGCGTGTTCTTCATCCTCTTCTCGCTGATCGTGTTCTTCGTCCCGACCTTCCACGGGCTCTTCCTCGAGCAGGCGAACTTCGAGCCCGCGAATCTGCTCTCGACGCCGGCCGAGATCCATCCGGTGTGGTACTTCACACCGTATTACGCGATCCTGCGCGCGGTGCCGAACAAGGGCATCGGAGCGCTGCTGCTGCTGATGGCGCTGGTCTCGCTCCTCGTTTTGCCCTGGCTCGACCGCTCGCCGGTCAAATCGATCCGCTACAAGGGCTGGATCTCGCGCGTCATGCTCGGCATCTTCGTGATTTCCTTCGTCGGGCTCGGTTATCTCGGCCTGCAGCCCGCGGAGGGCGTGTACGTCATCCTCGCGCGCATTTTCGGGATCGGATACTTCGCCTTCTTCTGGCTGATGCCGTTCTACTCGCGCATCGACCGGGTGAAGCCGGTGCCGGAAAGAGTGGTCTACCATGCGCACTAGAGCTCACCACGGGATTCTTTCCGCGCTGCTGCTCGCGACGGCGCTCGCAACGGCGGCATGCGGCGCGCGCGCTCTGGCCGCGGACGCGGCGGCCTCGGCTTCGGACTGGCAGAGCTGGACGGCGAACGCCAACGTCGATGACCTCGCCTCGCTGCAGCGGGGAGCGCGCGATTTCGCCGGCTATTGTCTCGGCTGCCACTCGCTGAAATACGAGCGCTGGTCGCGGCTCGGGAACGATCTGCACATCCCCAAGGCGCTGCTCGTCAAGGATCTGATCCCTCCCGGGGAGACTCCGGAGGGCTACGTGATTTCCCCGATGAACGATGCGGATGCGGAGAAGTGGTTCGGCAAAGCGCCTCCCGATCTCTCGCTGATGGCGCGCGCCCGGGGGACCGATTACCTCTACCAGTATCTGAAGACGTTCTACGTGGACTCCGATCGAGCGACCGGCGCCAATAACCTGGCCTTCCCCGAGAGCGCCATGCCGGATGTCGTCTCGCCGCTCGAGGGCCTGAAGGTCGCGGTCTACAAGAGCATCGGGACGGAGAAGGTATTCGATCACTTCACGCAGATCGCGCCCGGGCGCATGACGCCGCAGCGGTACGACCAGTTCGTGCACGACACCGTGAACTTCCTGGATTATGTCGGCGACCCGCAGCGCGCCGAGCGCCGGGAGATCGGCGTCTGGGTGGTGCTCTTCCTGCTCGTCTTCACCTGGCTCGCGTGGCTCCTCAAGCGGGAATTCTGGAAGGACGTCAAGTAGGAGCCCCGCAGACCCGGTAAAGTAAGGGCAGCCGGGTGCTCACTGGACGGGGGGAACGGGATTTTGTCGAGCCGACGTTCCATCATGACGCTCTTTTCCGCGCCGAGCGATCCGTGGAGCCACCGCACACGGATCGTGCTCGCCGAGAAAAGTATCGGCATCGACATCGTCAGCGTGGAGCCCGGCAAGTATCCCGAGGATCTGCTCGACCTCAACCCGTATCACTCGGTGCCGACGCTCGTCGACCGCGACCTCGTGCTCTACGACTCGCGGCTCATCATCGAGTATCTGGACGAGCGCTTTCCGCATCCGCCGCTCATGCCGGTGGACCCGGTGACCCGGGCGCAGTTCCGGCTGGCGCTGTATCGCATCGAGCGTGACTGGTACACGCTGCTCGGACAGATCGAGGCCGAGGACGACAAGAAGCAACTGCCCAAGCTGCGCAAAGTCCTCTCGGATACGATCGTGCAGGGTGCGGACCTCTTCAAGGTGAAGCCGTTCTTCCTGTCGGACGAGTTCTCGCTGGTCGATGCGACCATCGCGCCTATTCTCTGGCGCCTGCCGCATTACGAGATCGAGCTGCCGCCCAAGGCGCAGCCGATCCTCAGATACGCGAGCCAGATCTTCTCCCGAGCGGCGTTTCGCGATTCGCTTTCGGACGCGGAGCGCGAGATGCGGCCCTGAGGCGCTGAGCCATGCTCAAAGCTCCTCCCAAGCGCCCCTACCTGCTGCGCGCGATGCATCAGTGGATCACCGACAGTGGGCACACGCCGCATGTGATCGTCGATGCGGAACGCTCCGGGAGCGAGGTACCGCGTGCCTACGTGCAGGAGGGGAAGATCGTCCTCAACCTGAGCTACACGGCCACCCAGCGGCTGAAGATCGACAACGACGTCGTGGAGTTCGATGCGCGTTTCGCCGGTGTGGTGCACCACGTGCGCTTCCCGGTGAGCGCGGTGATGGGGATCTACGCGCGGGAAACCGGGGAGGGGATGATGTTCGCCGAGCAGGACACCGGCCCGGAGACCCCTCCGCCCTCCGGGACCCCGCCCGCCGAGGAAGGCAGCGGCGCCCCCAAGCGCCCGCAGCTGCGCGTCGTCAAATAACGGGTTCGCGCTCAGAGGGACTGCTCCGGGCCGCAGTCACAGGGCTGGCCGCGCAGAGGGGCAGGATGCCCAGGAAAGCAAATGATTGAGCGGCCCAAGGCCGCCCTTGGGCCGCGAGACCCAATGAGTGACTAAGCTGGCCGCGCAAAGGGGCAGGATGCCCACTTTGCGCCAGACAGAGGAGAGCCGGCCTGTAAGCCGGGTTCTGTCGAGGGCAATCATTCCTCTGCGATCCACGTCGCCGTGGACCTCTAGCGGCCTACCCGGAAGCGCGCGCGGATCGGCGCTGCGGGCTCTGTCGCCAGAGCTCGCTGCTTCCCTATTTGGCCTTGCTCCAGGTGGGGTTTGCCATGCCAGCCTTGTTACCAAGGCCGCGGTGCGCTCTTACCGCACCGTTTCACCCTTGCCGTCCCGCGCGACTTTCGCCGCGTGAGCTTGGGCGGTCTGTTCTCTGTTGCACTTTCCGTGGGCTCGCGCCCCCCAGGCGTTACCTGGCACCTGATCCGCCGGAGCCCGGACTTTCCTCCCCTCCGATCGAAGTCGGAGCAGCGATTGCCCGGCCGGCTCTCCGCGCCGATTATGGCGCAATTCGGCCGATCAATCGCTTTCGGGCGGGTGCGGGGGGCTGCCTTTCTGCTGGATCAGGGCGTAGGCCTCGGCGCGGGTGGCCCCCGTGAGCTGGGCAGCAATGGCCGCGGCGCGGCTGGGTGACAGCTCCTTGGAGAGCAGGTCGACGGCCCGTCTGAGAAGTGCGCCATCCACCCCCGAAGCGTCCGGTGCGGCGCCCGCCACCACGATGGTGATCTCGCCGCGCCTGAAGTTGTCCTCGCCGGCCGCCCTTTGGGCCAGCTCCGCGAGGCTCCCGCGGTAGAGGGTCTCGTGCGCCTTGGTGAGCTCTCGAGCAACCACCGCGCGGCGCTCGCGACCGAACTCGGCGGCCAGATCGGCGAGAGTTGCGGCGATCCGGTGCGGCGCTTCGAAGAAGACGAGCGTACGCGGCTCCTTGGCGAGGCTCGCCAGATGAGCTCGCCGCTCGCGATCGCGTGCCGGCAGAAAGCCTTCGAAGCAGAACCGGCCCACGGGCAGCCCGGCGACAGCCAGTGCGGCAGTGATCGCGGAGGGGCCCGGAACGGGCTCGACTTCGATACCGGCATCGATGGCCGCTCGAACCAGCTCATAACCCGGGTCCGACAGCAGCGGCGTGCCGGCATCGCTCACCAGCGCGATGTTCTCGCCGGCCGCGAGCCGCGCCAGGATTTCCGGCACACGCTGGGTCTCGTTGTGCGCGTGCAGCGACAGAAGCGGTCGCGCGATGCCGAGCGACTGCAGCAGCGCGCCGCTGTGGCGCGTGTCTTCCGCCGCAACGGCATCGGCGCTCTCGAGCGCCTGCCGGGCGCGCGCGCTGACATCGCCCATGTTGCCGATGGGCGTGGCGACGACTTGCAACCGGCCTCTGGGCTTGCCCACTATAATCTCCATCTCTGCCGCATTCGGCGGCGGTAAGCTTGGCTCTGGAACCGAGGCTTCTCAACCATGCATGCGCGATGGACCGTCAGCTTGGCTGCGCTCGGCGCAGTCACTTTAATCCTCGTGGGCTGCGCCGTCGTTCCGCGCGGTCCGGCGCCCAGCGCGGAACAGGCGGCCACGCTGGCTCGCCAGGGAAATCCGGCGGGCGCGGCTCAAATGTACGAGCAGCTCGCCCGTGAGGGCCAGGGAGCGGCGCGCAACGACTTCGCTCTTAAGGCCGCGCAGGCCTATCTCGCGGCCGATCGGCCGGAGGATGCGGCGCGCGCGCTCGATCTGCTCTCCCCGCCGCTCACACCGGCGCAGACGTTCGATCGCTCGATGATCGAGGTGCGGGTCGCCTTGCGTCAGGGTCACGCGCCGCAGGCGTGGGCCGGAATCCAGGCCATCGCGGTGCCGGGCGAGGCCGGCGCGGCGATCCCGTATCTGCGTCTCAAGCAGCAGGTCGCCCTTGCCGCAGGACAACCCGCAGCCGCAGTCGAGGCGGAAATACAGCTCGAGCACTGGCTGCTGAATGCCGCCGCCGTCGAGCAGAGCCGGGTCAGTCTCCTCGATGCGCTGCGGAATGCGGCCGAGCGCGGCGTCGCGATACAACCGGAAGCGGAAAACAACCCCGTCGTGCGCGGCTGGCTCGAGCTCGGACCGCTCGCCGCGCTGATCGCGCACAACCCGACGGTCGCGACCGCGGATCTGACGACCTGGCTCGCGAATCATCCCGGCCATCCGGCGGTCCAGGCCGTGCGCAGCGAGCTTCTCGGGCAGCCGCCGCAGCCGCTTGCGGCTCAGGCGCATATCGCTCTGTTGCTGCCGATCAGCGGGCCGGAGGGCGTGCCCGCGCAAAGCGTGCGCGATGGCTTTCTGACGGCTTACTACCAGACACCGGCGCAGGAGCGTCCGGTCGTGCGCGTCTATGACACGGGCGCCGGACAATCGGTCAGCGACATCATGGGTGCTGCGACCGAGTCGGGTGCCGATATGATCGTCGGTCCTCTGACGCGCCAGGCGGTCGCGGCCGCCGCCGAGGATCACGCGCAGCGTCCGGCGATGCTGGCGCTCAACTTCCTGCCGGACGGGCAGCAGGCGCCGCCTCTTTTCTTTCAGTTCGCCCTTTCGCCCACCGAAGAAGCCAGGCTGGTGGCCCGGCGGGTTTTGAGCGATGGCCACCAACTGGGAATTGCGATCGTCCCGTCGGGGGAGCTGGGATCACGGGTGCTCGCGGCGTTCACCCAGCAGCTGCAGAGCGGCGGCGGCACCGTGCTCGCCAGCACCATGATCGATCCCGCGGAGGCGGACTATTCGGACGCGCTGAAGCAGGTGCTCGGCATCGATCAGAGCCGCGCCCGCCTGGATAGGTTGGAATCGATCCTCGGCACGAGGCTCAAATTCGTGCCACGGCGACGGCAGGACATTCAGTACATCTTCTCGCCCGCGCCGGCCGGCATCGAGCGGCAGCTGCAGCCGCAGCTTCGCTTCTTCTATGCCGGCGGCATACCGACCTACGCCACCTCGGATGCTTTCGATCCCGATCCGCGTGCCAACCAGGACCTCGACGGGCTGATCTTCCCCACCATTCCCTGGCTGCTCGGCAGTCCGCTGGCCGAGGCGGTCCAATCGGCCGCGAGCCAGGCATGGCCGGCCGGCGGTCCGGAGCGCGGCCGTCTCTTTGCCTTCGGCTTTGACGCCTACCGGATCGCCGAGACGCTGCGGCAGAGCGCTACGCCCTCGTCGCTGGACATCAGCGGACTCACCGGGCAGTTGACGCTGGATCCGGATGGACGCATCCATCGCCAGCTCATCTGGGCACAGTTCCACGGCGGCGAGGCCGCCGAGCTCCCGAGCTCACCGGGATCGTAGCTCGACAGGGCATGGCGAGCCTTGCGCTCACCTCGCGACAGAGCATCGGGCTGCGGGCCGAGGACGCCGCGGCTGCGCATCTGCGGGCGCACGGCGTGGAAGTGCTGCTGAGGAACTACCGCTGCCGCTGTGGCGAGCTCGATATCGTGGCGCGGGTGGGGGAGGAGGAGCTCGCGATCATCGAGGTGCGTACCCGCTCGTCCCAGGCTTATGGAGGAGCGGCGGCGAGCGTCGACGCCGCAAAGCGACAACGCCTGGTCCGGGCTGCGCGTCGCCTGCTGCAGCAGAGGCGGGATCTGGCGCAGCTGCGGGTCCGATTCGACGTCATGGTCGTATCCCAGCCCGATGCCGATGTGCCCCGCATCGAGTGGATCAAACACGCGTTCTCGACCTGAAGCGCTCATGCCCGAGGCTTAGATAACCTACTGGATAAGGTTATTCAGCCAAACTGCTGATTGCAAAGACGAATGGCTTTCAGATCCTGTTTGACGCGCGTTCCGGTTCTACATAACTCCCTGTGAATGCGACAGATTTCTCACTTTTCCAATTGACATAGCGCGACCGCGATTCCTATAGTGGCAGGGAGTGGGGAAAAGTGGGAGGAGATGGGTAGAACTGCTCACATCCCAAGACCCATGTGCTCG
>Ga0335078_10004212_pt1 | contig 21347 bp, 16 predicted proteins | sample Lox_Sample_32_FD_206711 | JGI IMG/M metagenome (GOLD analysis project Ga0335078, IMG submission 206711) | Soil microbial communities from Loxahatchee National Wildlife Refuge, Florida, United States - Lox_Sample_3.2 | ecosystem: Environmental > Terrestrial > Soil > Wetlands | place: USA...
ACCGGCGGCACCCCGCCGAACCCGTCGGTGCGCAGCACCACGTCCGGGTCGAGCAGCTCCACGAGCGCGGCCAGGTCACCGGCCCGTGCCGCGGCGAAGAACGCGTCGATGACCGCCCGCTGCGCGGAGACCCCGGCGTCCGGCGCGTGCGCGCCCGCCGCCCTGACCCGGTGCCGCGCCCGGCTGGCCAGCTGCCTGGCGGCGTCGGGTGTGCGGTCGAGCATCGGGGCGATCTCGCCGAACGGCACGTCGAACACGTCGTGCAGCACGAACGCCACGCGCTCCGCCGGGGTCAGCGCGTCGAGCACCACGAGCAGCGCGAGCCCCACCGAGTCGGCGAGCAGCGCCTCCTGCTCCGGCGTAGGGCCGTCCGCCGGGCTGAGCACCGGGTCGGGCACGCGGGCGCCGGAGAGGGTCTCCGGGCGGGCGGCGCGGGCGCGCAGCGCGTTCAGGCAGACCCGGGTGACGATCGTGGTCAGCCAGCCGCCGAGGTTGACCACGTCGCCGGCGCCGGCGGCGGCGCACCTGACCCACGCCTCCTGTACCGCGTCGTCGGCCTCATCCAGCGAGCCGAGCATCCGGTAGGCCACCGCGCGCAGCCGGGGTCGCTGCTCCTCGAACCGCTCCGCCAGCCAGCCGCCTGCGTCGTCTGAGTCCGCGCGCACTCCGGTCACATTCCCTCCTGCCGCCGTGTCAGTAACAGTGACACGGGTAACCGGTTCGGTGTGACAGCAGCCGACAACACGGAGGGATGAACATTCGTCATGCGAGTTCTCGTGGTGGGCGCGGGCGGCGCTATCGGCAGCCAGCTCGTGCCCCAGCTGGCCGAACGAGGCCACCAGGTAACCGGCACCTCCCGGTCGGCGGCGAAGGCCGGCTACCTCAGGTCCCTGGGCGCCGAGCCGATGGCACTCGACGTGCTCGACGCCGCCGCGGTGCGCGCCGCGGTGACCGCGGCCCGTCCCGACGCCATCATCTACCAGGCAACCGCGCTGACCGGCATCTCGTTCTCCCGCAACATGGACCGCGCGTTCGGTCCGACCAACCGGCTGCGCACCGACGGCACCGACAACCTGCTCGCCGCCGCCCGCGCGGCCGGCGTGACCCGGTTCATCGCGCAGAGCTTCGCCCCCTTCCGTTACGCGCACACCGGGGGCCCGGTGAAGGACGAGAGCGCTCCCCTCTTCGATCCCCCGCCCTCGGCCCGGCTGATGGCCGGGGCGATGGCGCACAACGACGAGGCGGTCACCGCGGCGGGCGGCATCGCGCTGCGCTACGGCGGCTTCTACGGCGACGAGCGCAACGCGATGATCGAGGCGGTCGGCAAGCGCCGGTTCCCGATGATCGGGAACGGCGGCGGCATCATGTCATTCATCCACGTGCACGACGCGGCGGCCGCGACCGTGCTCGCGCTCGGCGCCGCGGGCCCGGCGATCTACAACGTCACCGACGACGAGCCCGCCCCGATGCGCGACTGGCTGCCCGCCCTGGCCGCCGCCCTCGGCGCCAAGCCGCCCTACCGGGTTCCCGCCTGGATCGCCGGCCTGCTGATGGGCAAGCTGCTGCCGATGATGACCGAGGCGCGCGGCGCGTCCAACGCCAAGGCGAAGAAGGAGCTCGGCTGGACGCTGCGCTACCCCAGCTGGCGCGACGGCTTCCCCGCCGCCTACGGCCACTGACCCCGCCCGGGGCCGATGTCCCGGGAGCTGAGCGGCCACCCGGGCTACCGCCCCCCGCGGCTGCCCGCCGAAGAGCCAGCCATCAGTCCCCACAGTCACCAGCCCCCGCTCACCGCCCGCCGGCGCTGTCCACGTCATGATCGCGAAGGGTTATTGGTGTTATAACGCCTAAAGACCTACATAACACCAAAATCCTTCCGGATCATGGGCTGTCAGGGGCGGGGAGTAACGTATCACGCCGCTCAGCGCCCTCGTTCAGTCCCGGCACCCCCGTGAACAGCATGCGTGAGGCCGGGGCGGCGGCGCCGGGGGGCGGGCGACGGGCAGCGCCGGATGAGGGCCAGGGGAGGCAGGGCGACGACCGTGACTGAAGGGCCCCGACCGGGGCCAACTCCGGAACCTTGAACGAGCCGCCGGGGAGTCGTGGGCGGAACGGAAGCAGCCGCCTCCGTTCGGGATGAAAGGTCTTTTATTTTCTGTAGTAGTCCTGCTATCTTCTGTACATTATGTCTGATGTTGCAGCGGAAGTGTGCGGACTGCGGATGCGGTACGGGAGCACCGACGTCCTGCACGGGATCGACTTCGAGATAGGCACCGGGGAGGTAGTGGCGCTGCTCGGGCCGAACGGCGCGGGCAAGACCACCACGATCGAGATACTCGAGGGGTTCCGCGCCCGGTCGGCGGGGCAGGTGAGCGTGCTCGGCAGCGACCCCGCCCGCGGGGACGAGCGGTGGCGGGCGCGGCTCGGGGTCGTGCTGCAGTCGTGGCGGGATCACGCCAAGTGGCGGGTCCGCGAGCTGCTGCAGCACCTGGGCAGCTACTACGCCAGGTACGCGACGGACGAGGTCCCCCGGCCGTGGGACACCGCCGAGCTGATCGACCTGGTCGGGCTGACCGCCCAGGCGGGCACGCGGATCGGGAAGCTGTCCGGCGGGCAGCGGCGGCGGCTCGACGTCGCCATCGGCATCGTCGGGCGGCCCGAGCTGCTGTTCCTCGACGAGCCGACGGCCGGCTTCGACCCGCGGGCGCGGCGTGAGTTCCACGAGCTCGTGCACCGGCTCGCGGACAGGGAGCAGGCGACCGTGCTGCTCACCACGCACGACCTCGCCGAGGCGGAGAAGCTCGCCGACCGGGTGCTGATCCTGGCGGGCGGGCGGATCATCGCCGACGGCTCGCCCGACGAGCTCGCGCTGCGGATGTCCGCGCGGGCCGAGGTCAGGTGGACGGTCGACGGGCAGCGCTACGTGCACCCGACCGGCGAGGCGACCGCGTTCACCCGCAAGCTGTTCGCGCAGTACGGTGAGTCGGTCGTGGACCTGGAGGTACGGCGGGCGAACCTGGAGGACACCTACATGGCGCTGGTGCAGGAGTACGAGCGGTGAACGGCCTGCGCACGGCGCGCCTCGGGCTGGCCCGCGGCGGCATCGAGCTGCGGCAGGTGCTCACCTACTGGCCGGACCTGTTCCAGAACACGTTCCTGCCGCTGGCCCAGATCCTGGTGCTGTTCCTGATGCGCGGGCATCACGTGCCCGGCACCTCGTTCTCCCTCGGGTCGCTGACGCTGCCGAGCGTGATCGGGATGGGCTTCGCGTTCGGCGGCGTGCTCGGCGTGGTCGGGCTGCTGTCCGTCGACCGGGAGGACGGCACGCTGCTGCGCGCCAAGGCGACGCCGGACGGGATGACCGCGTACGTCATCGGGAAGATCACCCTCAGCTCGGTGACGGTGCTGATGGGGCTGGTGATCACGCTGGTGCTTGGCCTGGTCGCCTTCCCCGGCGTGCGGCTGACCGCGCCCGGCCTGGCGACGCTCGCCTGGGTGGCGGTACTCGGGCTGCTCGCGACGATCCCCATCGGCATCACGCTCGGCTCGCTGATCCCGAACCCCCGGTTCATCGCGGTGGTGCTGCTGCCGTTCGGCGCGCTCACCGCGATCTCCGGTATCTTCTACCCGATCACCCACCTCGCGGGCTGGCTGCAGGGAATCGGCCAGCTGTTCCCGATGTACTGGCTCGGGCTCGGGATGCGCGCGGCGCTGCTGCCGCCGGGCCTGGCGTCGGTCGAGATCGACGGGTCGTGGCGGCTGCCGCTCGTGTTCCTCGCGCTGGCGCTGTGGTCGGTGGCCGGGCTCGCCGCGGCGCCGGCGGTGCTGCGGCGGATGGCGCGGCGCGAGTCGGGGTCGCGGGTGGCGGCGCGGCGCGAGCGGGCCATGCTGCGGCCGACATGAGCCGGTCGACATGAGCAACGAGGCGGTATTCAACCGGATCGCGATGCTGCGCGCCGAGCGGAAGGTGTCGCGGCGGGAGCTCGCCGACGCGCTCGGCGTGCACTACCAGACGGTCGGTTACCTGGAGCGCGGCGAGTACTCCCCCAGCCTGTACCTGGCGCTGCGGATCGCCGCGTACTTCGAGGTGCCGGTCGAGGTGATCTTCTCCACCGAGCCGTTCCCGCGGCTCGGCTCCTCGTCCGCCGAGAGCACGAGCGCGAACGCGAGCTAGCCGCCGGTTCCCTCCGGGGCGGTTGGGGGTTGCTCCCTGCCTTGGCGGGTTAGCCAGACGCCCGCGATTACCTGGGTTCCTCGTCGTCCATGTGGTCCGGCCAGACGCCGATGTGATCGGGTTCCTCCTGCAGCGCGACTCGCTTGCGCATGCCAAGGCGCCTGATCACCTCGCGCGGCAGCTGCACCCGGCCGGCCCGGTCGAGCGTCGCGTACTCGCGCGCGTGCAGCGTGGCCTCGCCCCGCTCGTCGGTGGCCGCGTGCCTGATCGTCTCGCTGCTCGTCTTGCCGTCCCGTATCGCGATCGTCCGGCGGACCTGCGACGACACGGCGGGGTCGTGGGTGACGACGAGTACCGTGACGCCGAGTTCGGTGTTGGCGGTCTGCAGGGCGGAGAACACGTCCTGTGCGGTCGCGGAGTCAAGCTCGCCGGTGGGCTCGTCGGCAAGCAGCACCTTGGGCTGGTTCGCGAGCGCCGTGGCGATGGCGGCGCGCTGCTGCTCGCCGCCGGACAGGCGGTCCGGTGTCCGGTCGGCGCAGTGCGCGATGCCGAGGGTGCCGAGCAGCAGCCCGGCGCGCCGTGCCCGCTCCCGGCGGCCAAGCAGGCTCAGCCGCATCGGCAGCAGCACGTTCTGCCTGGCGGTCATGTAGGGCAGCAGGTTCCGCGACGTCTGCTGCCAGATGAAGCCGACGACACCGCGCCGGTAGGCAAGCCGGGCCCGGGCGGTCATCGCCCCCACGTCGCGGCCTGCCACCCACACCGAGCCCGCCGTCGGCGTGTCGAGCCCGGCGAGTATGTTCATCAGCGTGGACTTGCCGCTGCCCGCCGCGCCGATCAGCGCGGTCAGCTCCCCCTCGGCGACCAGCAGGTCAAGCCCCTGCAGCGCCTGTACCTCGATGCCCTCGCCGGAGTAGATCCTGACCAGCTGGTCACAGACGATCATCCCGTCGGCGGCGCTTGGCGCCTGGTCATGCGGGACCGGTGCGGCAGGCTGTGCCATGTGCCTTCCTCCTTCAGTCGGCGATCCGCAGCGCCCTGGCGCTGCCGCGCTTGTAGGTGATCACGGCCGATGCGGCCAGCAGGAGCAGCGCGGCGAGCACAAGCCCGGCCGCGGCGATGGCCAGCGGGAGGACCGCGGGAGTCACCGCGACGGCCGACGCGGTACCGCTGAGCGCGGCCAGGTTCAGCGACGGGCCGATCAATGGCGCGAGCAGCCAGGCGCACGCGACGCCGCCGACGGCGGCAGCCACGACGGGCGGCAGCGTCTCGGCCGCAAGCAGCAGCTGGGCCTGCCAGCGCCGCAGCCCCATCGTCGCCAGGCGCGCCAGCGTCATCTCCCGGGTCCTGGCGGTGAGCAGCAGCGACAGCAGCAGGACAAGCGCGCCGAATCCGGCCGCTGCGGCGATTCCCTGGGTGAGTGCCGTCTGCGCCGCCTGCGGCACTGGTGCCGTGCTCAGCGCGGCAAGTGCCGGGGCGCGCAACGTCACGGAGGCGCCGGGCAGCGCGCGGCGGACGGCCGCGGTCAGCCGCGCCGCGTCAAGCCCGGACCCGGCGACGAGCATGAGGTTCGGCTGCAGCGGAACCGGCCCAAGTGCCGACGACGGCAGCAGCACCACGGCGCCCGCGGCTACCCCGGGGACGCCGCTCACCTGCCCGGCCAGCCGGACATTGACCGGGGTGTTCCCCACGGAGAGTGTGGTCGGCGAGGCGCCGAGCAGCTGCGCGGCGGCGGCGGTGGCGACTGCGGGGAAGACCGTCGCCTGGCCGCTGCCGCCGGATCCCGGCAGCCCGGATCCCGGCAGCGCGGGCCCCGACAGCTCGGTCAGCGGGAACCGCGGGCCTGGCCCCTGGTCGACCACGGCCGCGTAGCCGGCCGGGTCGACGAACACCGCGGGCAGCTCGAACCCGGTGGGCAACGTCGCGTCGTCGACCTCCGCGGCGGCGGTGGCCGTGACGCCGGGCACCTCGGCGACCTGGCGCTGCAGGGCCGGAGAGATCACCGCGGAGGACGGGGCCGCGATGATCGCGTCGGCGCCCACCTGCTGCCAGGACGCGGCCACCTGGCTGCCGGTGACGGTGGCGTTGACCATGGCGGGGAACGCCACCATGGACAGCACGAGCACCAGGGCGAACGACGGCAGGACGGTGCCCGGCGGCGTGCGGGTGGCCCGCGCAAGGCCGACGAACGCGACCACACCGCGGAGGCGGCCCGCGAGCCTGGCAAGCTCGCGGGTCAGCGCGGGGTAGCAGCGCAGCACGATCACGGCCACGGGCACGGCGACGAGCACCGGCGCCGCGCTCGTGTACAGGCCGCTGTTCCCGCTGCTCAGGCCCTGGTGCCTGAGCACGACAAGCCCGCCGACGGCGAGGGCGACCAGCACCGTCTCGATGACGATCCGCCGGGCCGCGCGCCCGCGGCGGCCCACGCGGCGCACCGCCCTGCCCGTGACGGGCGCGGCCACGCGCTGCGGCGCCACGCTGATCAGCACCGGGCCGAACAGCGTCACGGCGATGGTGACGCCGGCCAGCCACCAGCCCGCCACGTCGCCGTCGCCTGGGGTCAGGCCGACGGCAAGCGCCACGGCCGCCGCGCCCGCGACCACGGCGATGACCAGGCTGGCGCGCAGCACCAGCCAGCCGAGCTGGTAAAGCGCCGCTCCCCTGGCGCGCATGAGGGTGAACTCCGCGGCGCGGCGCTGCGCCACCAGCCGGGCGCCGAGCAGCACCACCACCGCTCCCATGACCGCCAGGCTGACGTACAACAGCTCAAGCACCGGGGCGGCGGCGCTTTCCCCGTTGATGAACGGGGTGAGGATCGCGGGAACCGGGGAGGAGACCGTTATCGTGACCGGCCTCGGGATGCCGGGGACGATCACCGTTGTCCCTGAGGTCAGCCCGCCGGATGAGGCCAGCCCGCCGGATGAGGTCGACGCGCCGGATGAGGTCAGGCTGGCAAGGCTTGCCGCTACCCCGCCCGCCTGGCCCGCGGTGAGCTGGCCGAGCGCGGTCGGGTAGGTCCAGGTCACCATCATTTCCGTGTTGCCGAGCGCCGCCTCGATCAGCGGGAGCGCGCCGGGGCCGATGAGGGCCGCGCCGACCCAGAACGGCTGCTGAGGCGACGGGGCCGGGGTCAGCTCGGGCCGCGTCACCGCGAGGTTCTGGGCCCAGAAGGTGGCGGCCGGGTTCGCCGGCCGGATGATCCCGGTAATGACGAGCTGCACCGGGCCCGTGTTCAGCCGGGAGCCGACCCGCAGCCCGAACCTGGCCGCGGTGGTGGTGGTCACCGCCGCCTGCACCACGGCCTGCACCACGGCCCCCTGCCCCACGGCCCCCTGCCCCACGGCCCCCTGCGCCGCCGTCAGGCTGCCGCCTGCCGGGAGCCGTCCGGTCACCACGCGGCCGTAGCTGGCCAGCTCCGAGCGGTAGGCCAACTCGAGCTGCGGCTGCCCGTACCCGGCGGCCCTTGGCGCCCCGGTAGCAGGCATGTAACCCGTCGTCAGGCCCGCCCAGGCGGGCGGGTCGCTGGCGAGCGGCACGCCGCCCGCGGCGAGCCGCGCCCGCAGGGAGGCACCGACCGCGGCGATGTCGGCGGCGAGCACCTGGTCCTTATCGTCCAGCATGAACTGCTCGTCCGCCTGCCCGACGATGACCTGGTCGGCGGACGGCGCGGCCGCGACCACCCGCTGCAGCGCCTCGTCGCGCAACCCCGCGCTCTCCCGAGGTATTGCCAGGCTGGCCAGCACGGAGGCGAACACGAGCAGTCCGAAGGCGACGGTGGCGGCGGCCCCGGTGCCGGTCAGCGTCACCCAGGCCGCGCGCAGCCGCGACGTTAGCGTTGTCATGCGGCCTCCGCTCGCAGCTGCACCGCCGGGTCGGGCCTGCGCAGCACCGACAGGGCAGCGGCGGCGACCGGCACGGCCGCGGTGAGGAGGGCGAGCGCGACGGCCGGGCCGAGCGGCAGTATCACCAGGGCCGACGGCACCGGATCGGTTGCGCCCGTGGTCAGGGTGATGGCGGGCACGAGCAGCCGGGCCAGGCCGATCCCGGCGAGCAGCCCCGCGGCCGCGGCCGGCAGGCTGAGCGCGCACTGCTCCAGGCACAGCTGGCCGGCCTGGGCTTTCTTCCCCACCCCCAGCGCGGCGAACACCGCGCTCTGCGTCCGCCGCGAGCGGAGGCTGGCCGCGACGCTGACGGAGAACCCGAGCACGCCGAGCAGCACCGCCGCCATCCCGATGACCACCATCGCCTGCCTGGGTGCCGCGAGCAGCGCGTTGCCGTCCAGGGCCGCCTGCTGGCCTGCCCGGCTGGTGACGGACAGGCCGAGGCCGGACGGCAGGGCAGGCACCTGGCCGCCGGCGGTGCTCAGCCACCAGCGGCTGGCAGGCAGGGGCGCGGCCTGACCGGCGGCGAGCAGGTCGTTGAGCTCCGCGAGGTCGGCGACAAGCGCACCGCCCGGCCCGAAGACGGTCGGGAAGCCGGATACCGACGCCACGACCTGGACCGTGACGTCAGCCCCGTTGACGGGCACCGCGGTGACCGACCCGACGCCGAGCTTGTTGGCCGCCAGGTAGCTGCTCGTGGCGATGACCGGGACGATCGAGGGCGCCGGTATCGCGATCGCGACCTGCGCTTGCACGTTCCCCGGAGCGAGCTCGACGCCGAGCATGACCGACAGCGACGGCTCGTGCCCGGTGCTGAACGTGAGCCGCTGGCCGCCCCCGGTGGTGCCCCGCCAGCTGACGATCGCCGGCTTGGCACCGCCCGATGGCGGATATGCGCCGAACGCGGTCGGCGGCCCCGTCGGCACCCACTTCGACGCTCCCGCGCCGTGCCACGCCGCCAGTGCGGCGCCGTGGCTGAACGGCGCGCCGAACGGGCCGCTTGTCGTGCCGGACACCGCGAGTGATGTCACGGTGAGTGCGGCGACCGGAGCGTACGTGGGGTCCGCTGAGTCGTAGGGCGGCAGCAGGTAGGCAAGCGTGAGCCCGAGCAGCCGCAGCGGGTAGTCCGCCTGCTGCGGGCCAGGCAGCGTGAAAACCAGGGAGTGCGGCTTGCCGTCGAAGGGCAGCATCCCGTCGGCGGGTACCTGGTAGGTGCCGCCGCCGGCGTCCTGGACCAGGGCCGTGACCGAGACCGGGCCGATCTCCCTGCTTACCGCGGCCGCGCCGCCTGGCGAACTGCCTGGCGAACTGCCTGGTGAACTGCCTGGCGAGCTGTCACCGAGTGCGGCGCGGACCTCCAGCCGGTCCGGCTGGCCTGGCAGCGCCAGCCCGGACGACTGCGACGGGGTGATGCGCTGCCACAGGCCGCTGAGCGGAAGCGGCGACAGGTCGGGCCGGAGCAGGATCGTCTTGCCCGCGGTACGCGCGTCGAGCGCGATCAGCTGGCCGCCGTTGCCAAGGTCCGCGACGCTCGCTGCAGTCGCGGCGGTGACGCCCGGTGCCCGGGCGATCTCCCCGGACGCGGCGAGCGGAGAACCGCCCGCGGTGTCCACCCGCACGTCCGCGCCGACCGCGTAGGCGGCCTGGTCCGCGGCCGACTGCCGCCAGCTCGCGTACGCGCCGAGCCCGAGCGTGGTGGTCGCCGTCGCGACGACCACGAGCAGCACAGGGCCCGCCTGGCGGATCGGCCGCCTGGCGATCTGCCAGCTGACCATGGCGGCGGCCAGCCGGCGTTCGTAGTCGGTCGCCTTGTCGGCCAGCCTGGCGAGCAGCGGCAGCCCGCGCAGCGGTATGAGCGTGACCCCGGCGATCGCGAGCGCGGGGGCGACGGCGACCACGGGGTCGATCCCGAGCGATCCGGTGACCGGGTGGGCGACCGCCGAATAGCCGCGCAGTTCCCATACCGCGACGGCGGCAAGCGCCACCAGGGCCAGGTCGCCGCCCGCCCAGGCGACCCCCGCGAGCCAGGCCTGCCTGCCGCGGCGGCGCCTTGCCGTGTCGGGGGTCAGCGTGCGCAGCGCCGGCCAGGCAAGCACCGCGACGGTCACCGCGAGCATGGCGAGGGCCGAAAGCCAGGCAAGCGGGCTGATGCCACGATAACCCTCGAGGCGCAGGTTGCCGAGGCTGGCCAGCGGGCCGGCCAGCCTGGTGCCCGCGAGCACGCCCGCCAGGGCGGCCACGGCGCCGACAAGCACCGCCTCGGCAAGCCCTGGGCGCGCGATCTGCCACCTGGTGGCCCCGCGCGCTCGCAGCAGCGCGGACTCCTCCTCGCGCAGGCTGGCGAGCAGCCGTGCGGCGAGCACCAGCGCCGCCCCGGCGACAAGCAGCAGCTCAAGCGCGCCGATCGTGAACAGCGACCGGGTGAGCACGATGGTGCTCGCCATGCCGGCGAGCAGCTGCGGCAGGCCCGAGGTCACCTGCAGCCCGTAGGGCAAGATCCCCGTGGTCAGCTGCGAAACCGCCGCGCTCGTGCTCGCGGCGAGCGCGGCCACGTTCCCGTGCGCCATCGGCGACGCCTGCGGCAGTACCAGCCACGACGCCTGGTACACGGGGAGCGCCCCGCCGAACGCGGCCGGGTTGACCACCGCGGGGCCGTAGGTGATGACGGAACCCACGGTGCTGAGCCCCGCGTAGCTGTTGGCGAAGCCCTGGCTGAGTGAGAAGTGCTGGCTGCCGCTACCCGAGACGGAAAGCAGGTCAACTCCCCAGTAGGTTGACGCCGGGTCGTCGGCGAGGAAAAGGCCGGTGACCTGCATGGTGACCGGCGCACCGCCGGACTGGGCGGTGCCCTTCAGCAGCGAGCCGACCGTCAGGTGCAGCTGGCTGGCCACCGGGGCAGGCAGTGCCACAGGCAGCGGGCCGCCGCCGCGCGGTGCGGGCGGCCATGTCCCGGCGGTCAGCCTCGCCTGGGCGCCGATCCCGTCAAGCGCGGCGGGCTGTACCTGCACGCTGGTCTCATTGGTGACCGCAGGCGTGGTGGCGGTCGCCGGCGTCTCGGTGACCACCGGCGGTAGCTGGACCGGGCTCGCCCACAGCGCGCTTTCCATCTGGTAGCCGATCCCCGGCCAGGCAGCGCGCAGCGCGGCACGGATGTCCTGCGTGTCTGAGGCGGCCTGGCCGGCATCGGCCAGGCCCTTGATCTGGACCGTTCGGCTCTGCGGGCTGGCCAGGCCGCTGAGCGCCCCGGCGGGGACCGCTCCGGCGGCGAAGGCCCAGCCGGCCGCCGCGAGCCCGGTGGCAAGCAGCACCGTGACCGCCACGCAGGTGAGCAGCAGCCACGAGGACCTGGCCCTGCGGGCCAGGAAGGACAGCCCAAGACCGGCCACGGACCGCCCCTATCTGCTCTCGATCCTGCTCTTGATGCCGGCGACGGACCCGTCCTCGAGCACGATGACCTTGTCGGCCAGGTCGATGAGCGCCTCGTCGTGGGTGGCGACCAGGGCGGTGATCCCCTCCGAGTGCACCACGCGCAGCAGCAGTTCCATGATCTGCCTGCCGGTCTCCAGGTCGAGCTGGCTGGTCGGCTCGTCCGCGATCAGCAGGCCCGGCCGGCCGGCCAGCGCGCGGGCGATGGCCACCCGCTGCTGCTGGCCGCCGGACAGCTCGTCCGGCCGGTGCGCGGCGTGGCTGGACATCCCGGTGAGCTCGAGCATGGCCGCGACCCGCTCCCGGCGCTCTGCGGGCCGCAGGCCCGCGATGCGCAGCGGTATCCCGACGTTCTCCGCCGCGCTCAGCATCGGCACCAGCCCGAAGGACTGGAAGATGAAGGCGATCCTGTCCCGCCGCAGTGCCAGCCGGTCCCGTTCACGCATCCGGTTCACCTCGCGGCCGTCCACCCTCACCTGGCCCGCCGTCGGGTCGTCAAGGCCGCCGATGATGTTCAGCAGCGTGGTCTTGCCTGAGCCGGAGCGCCCGCGCAGCACCACGAGCTGGCCACGGCCCACGGTGAACGAGACGCCGCGCAGCGCGTGCACGGCGGTATGGCCGCTGCCGAAGGTACGGCAGATGCCGTCCGCCGCCACCATGAGCGGTGGCGGAGGGCCGGCGTCGTCGCTGGCGTGCGCCGAAAGTGCCTGGCCGGTGTTCATTCCCATCCTTAACGAGGGTTGCTTCGCCCGGTACTACCTGGCTCGCTTCTCTGGGCGGTGTGGTCGGAGCGGGTGGTCGCCCGGTACCGGGGGTCCGGGAGCCGCGATCGAGGGACAGGCTGACTCCATTGTGACGGCGGTGTCCACGGCCGTTAAGTGGCGAGCAGCGGGATGAGGACCTGCGCATCGGGGCTTCCCCAGCCGGTCGCCGGGTCCCACCCTGGTCCGGCCGGGTAACCGGCCGTGCCGCCCGGGTACGGCATGGTCTGCTTGCTGCTGCCTGTGGTGATGTCGTGGAAGGCAAGGTGGTAGCTGGCGCTCCTGGCGATGCGGTAGATGGCGGGGTTGACGAAGCCGAGATCGTGATGCGCGTACTGGTCGGCAAGCGCGATGAGTCCCGCCCACAGCGCCGCGGCGGACGCGGTGCCCTGGGTCCCGTTGACCGCCGTCTGGCCGCCGAACGCGCTGACCGTCGCGATGCCGCCCTGCTGATCGGCGTCGCCGGCCACGTCGGGCACGCCCCGCATCGCCGCGATCCCCCGGACGCCGTCCTGGTAGGAGGGACGGGCGTACAGGCGGCTGAAGCCGCCACCCGATGCACCGTAGCTCTCGGAGAACCCGCCCTGGCCGTTCCATACGGTCTCGCTCAGGTAGCCGCCCGCGGGGCTCACGGTGAGCTCGGTGCCGCCGACGGAAAGCACGAGCGGGTCGGCAGCCGGCAGGCTGACCTCCTTGAATGCCGTGCCGCCGCCCGGGATACCGCTGAACCCGCCGTTGTCACCTGAGCCCGCGACCACCGTGACGTGGCGTGCCTGCGCCCCGAGCAGTATGGAGTTCAGCTGGGCCGCCTGCGCCTTGGTGAAGAAGTGCTCACCCACGTTCGGGTCGATCAGGATCACGTCGGTGCCAGAGACGGCAAGCCGCAGCCCGGCGAGCAGGCCGGCGATCTCGGCCGCGGAGCCGTCCCCGGCTTCTGCGGGCGTCAGGACCACCCGGATGGAGGCGGCGGGCGCGATCGCGTGCACGACCTCCACGTCCGTGGACTCCTGCGCCGTCGCCTGCCACGGCGCGGCCGCGCCTGCCAGGCTGGTCACGATCGCGATCCGCGGTGCGGGCAGCGCGAACTGCCTGTCGAATGCCGCCATGTCCTGGCGGAGGTCGTCGGCGACGACGGGAGGCGACCCTGTGGGATTGGCAACCGGGGTGCCCGGCGGCCGCGTGGCGTGCGGCGGCGGGGCGGTGGCGAGGACCGTGACCGTCTCGCCGCTGCCGTCGATCCCCCTGGCGAGCAGGGGCGCGATGCCGTACGCGACCTGGACCATGCGCGGGGTGGCGCAGTCGGGGACGCAGCCGGAAACCTGGCCGGGCGTGGCCGCCGCGGCACGCGCCGTCGTCGTGGCCGGGCGGGGCGAGCCGCCGGTGCACCCCGCCACCAGGATCACGCCAGAGACCAGTGCGACGGCCAGCGGGCACATTCGCCGTGAGCGAGCAAGCGCGGTGGCGCCGGCCGCCCGCGGGTCCGTGGCGCCTTGGCTCAGCGACGAGCGGGCGGTGTGCGAGCGCCCGTGTCCGTGGCGCAGCCGGGGCTCACGCGAACACACGGCTTGCACCGCCTCGGCCGGCCAGGCCGAGCACGCGGCCCAGGCCAAGCGCGCGGCAGAGCGTGCCCGGTCCAAGCCCGCGCCTGCCTGCCCGCCGCAGCACCGCCTGGGCACCGTAGCCGACGGCGATCACCAGGCACCCGGCGATGACGGCACCCGACACGAGGGGCGCCGCGGAGACGGTGCCCTGCGAGACCGGGGTAAGCCAGGACACGGTAATGACCGGCGCGATGGGCACCACCACGCCTCGCGCGGTCACCTCCCGGATGATAAGCGCAAGCAGCGGCGCCGATGCCAGCAGGAAGTAACCGGCCGCCCCGCCAAGGGACAGCGGATCAGGGCCCGCGGTGCCGGCCCTGGCCAGCCGGCGGGCGGCGAGCAGTGCCAGCCCGCCAGCCGCCATGGCCGCGTAGACGATGAGCACCGTCAAGGCGGGGCCCGACCAGGGGTGGGTGCCCGGCCCAGGTGCGGGGCCAGTCCAGTTGCACGACCACGGGCAGGACTGCCCCGGCGATCCGGTTGGCCCCGGCGGCGCGGCCGAGGCGGAACGCAGCACGAACTCGAAGATCCACAGCAGGACCGCTGCCAGCAGGAAGCAGCCCGCCGTCACCCCCGGTGGCAGCGGGTCACGGCCCGCGGTGCCGCGGCGGGCCAGCCAGCGGGCGGCGAGCAGGACCAGGCCGCCCGCGGCGATCGCCGCGTAGACGACGGCAAGCACCGGCGGGACGAGGCCCGAGCCGCCCGGCGAGTTGCGCAGCTGGAAGGTGAAGATCTCCAGCCCGGCGAGGCCGCCGCCCCCGACGGCCATGGCGAGCAGCCCGGCGATCTTCCATGCGGCCATGGCCAGGTCGCCGGCCGTGACGGTACGCCGCCGGTGCGCCCGGGCCACGGCCCGGGCCGGACCGAAGCTGGAGATGGCGGACCGCTGGGCCTCAAGCTCGGTCATCCCGGTCGCCAGGCCCGCCGCGGCGGTCTCGCGCAGGTGATCTTCGGCCTCGGCCAGGATCGGCTCCGCCTCGGCCGTCGGGATGCGCAGCCCCGCGCACAGGTCCGCCAGGTAGCCGGCGATCAGGTCAGGGGCGGCCGCCCGGCTCATGCCGACCACCCCGGCTCAGCGTGGGCCTGGCCGGCGGCCGCGGGCCTGGCGGCCAGGCCCGCCCAGCCGAGCACCGCGTGCACCCCGCCGGCGAAGTTACTCCACTCGGTCCGCTGGGCGGCGAGCGCGGCCGCCCCCTGGTCGGTCAGCCCGTAGACGCGGCGACGGCGCCCCTCCGCCCGCTCCCAGGTGCTTGCGAGCAGGCCGGCATCCTCCAGCCGGTGCAAGGCGGGATAGATCGTTCCCTCGGGCAGGTCGAACGCGCCACCGCTGCGGTCGCGCAGCGCCGAGATGATCGCGTACCCGTGCGCGGGGCCGGAAGAAAGCACGGAAAGCAGCAGCAGGTCCAAGTTTCCCTTGAGCCGTTCACGGTCCATGCCAAGAAACGCTATGCCTAGTAATACAAAGTGTCAACGTTGTCATCCGCCGCAACCGGGTAATTCCATCATGGCGCAGCATCACCGGACGAAACAGCCGGGGGCGGCGGATATCCCGCGGGCACACGCGGGACCGACAAGAACGTCAACCAACGAGCAACCTGGGCAACACCAGCCCCAAAAAGCACCATCACTACATGGCCCGTCTATGATCACGAAGACTTTTTCGCGTGTTAACGCCAAAAACCCTTCACAACCACAAAAACATTCATGATCATGCCACGTCAAGGGCGGGTGCGGAGAGAACAGGCGGATCACAACCCTCACTGGTCGCGCATTCACCGAGCCGGCTAGAAGTCGTCCCAGTGCGGCGGCCGGTCCCGGTACAGCCGGTCGTCGGCCTGTGTGGGGTACTCGCCCCATCCGGCATCGGTGTCCTCCCGGCTCTGCTCGGGCAACACCGGCCGCAGCATGGCCTCGCTACCGGGCATGGCCTCCCGGCCGGGCATGGCCTCCCGGCCGGGCATGGCCTCCCGGCCGGGCATGGCCTCCCGGCCGGGCATGGCCTCCCGGCCGGGCATGGCCTCCCGGCCGGGTGTGGTCTCGCCGCCGCGTATGGCCTCGCAGCCGCGTATGGCCTCGCAGCCGGGTGCGGGTGCGGGTGCGGGGGCCTCGGGGGCGGGAGCCTCGCAGCCGGGCGCGGGGGCGGATGAACGTGCAGAACTCATTAGCAAGGCCTGTTAACGATAACGTTTCGGAAACGCAAGTCTAGCTTCATCACTTAAGTCGTCCTATCGTCATCTCTATCACGTTAATGGGGTTCCCCACCCAGTGATGTGAGCGTTAACATGCACCGACGGAGTTTCCCCTGCAACGGAGACAGCTGGAGGTCCGACATGAGAAAGGTCGACCCGAAGGTCGATGAGGCAATAGAGACACTGAACATGAAGGACGGACCGACCCGGCGCAAGCTGCTGGCGGGGACCGGCCTGGTGAGCGCCACAGCGGCGGCCTCGGCCCTGCTCGCGGCCTGCAGCTCGTCCAACAACAGCAGCAGCAGCAGCACGGTGAAGATATCGACCTCGGCAAGCGCCGCGGTCGCCGGCAACTTCCCGAAGACCCCACCATGGCAGTTCTGGTTCGTCAACCACGTCACCACGAACCTGTTCTTCGTTCCCACCCAGTTCGGCATGGCCGACGCCGCGGCGCTGCTCGGGCTGCCGAAGCCGAAGTGGACCGGGTCGACGGACTCCGCCGACTCCGACATGGTGAACGCCATCAACAACGCCATCACGGCGAAGGCGGACGGCATCGCCACGACGGTCATCAACAGCACGCCGAGCGCCACGACCTTCCAGGCCCCGGTGGCGAGCGCGATGAACGCCGGCATCCCGGTGGTCAGCTACAACGCCGACGGCCCGATCATCAACGGCGTCGTGACGCCGGGCACCAACCGCCTGTGCTACGTCGGTCAGGCCCTGTACCTGTCCGGCCAGCAGATGGGCACTCGCATCAAGTCCCTGGCGAAGCCGGGCGAGATCGTCATCTTCATCGCCACCCCTGGCACCGCCAACATCCAGCCCAGGTACGACGGCGCCGCCTCGATCCTCACCCCGGCGGGCTACTCGGTGAAGATGGTGGCGACCGGGGCGACGACCGCGGTCGAAGGGCCGGCGGAGAAGGCGTTCCTGCTCGGCAACCCCCATGTCACCGGCGCGTTCGCGGTGGACGCGGGCTCCACCGAGGAACTCGGCCCGACGCTGGCCACGGTGGGGATGGCGGGCAAGATCCCGGCCGGCGGGTTCGACCTGACGCCGGGCACGCTGACCGCGATCAACTCCGGCCAGCTCGACTTCACCATCAACCAGGACCCGTACCTGCAGGGCTTCCTGCCGGTGCTTTACCTGTACCTGTTCAACCTGACCGGCGGCCTTGTGCTGCCACCCGACACCGACACCGGCCTCACCTTCGTGACCAAGTCCAACGTCGGCCCGTACCTGAGCTCGAGCACCACCTATGAGGGGTCGACCGGCGCCACCACGCCGACGCTCGTGCCGCGGTCCGGCGCCATCCAGAACTCGATCGCCACCACAAGCACCTGACCGGAAAGCGGGACACGTTCCCTGACAGGCACGCCGCCGACGCCGGACACGGACCCACCAGAGGATCCCGTGCCGGCGTCGGCGGCATGCGCACGCACTGGAATTAAGGAGACAAGGTGAGCGAGACCGTGCAGCGCGCCCCCGGCGTTGCGGGCGGCGGGCCCGCCGAAGCACCCGGCCGAGGGGGTGTGCGGCGGGCAAGGATTTTCCTCATGCGGCAGCGGGAAGCGACGGTTTTCCTTGTCGTGGTGCTGCTGATCATCTATTTCGGGTTGATCAACACGACCGGGCGCAGCGTCTTCTTCGAGCACGCCGCCCTGGTCAACCTGTCGGTGGTCGCGGCGCCGATCATGACCATCGCGTACGGCGAGGTGCTGCTGCTCATCTGCGGTGAGATCGACCTGTCGGTCGGCTTCATCTTCGTGTTCGCGCCGTATGTCATGTACTACTTCGTGCAGTACTACCATGTGCCCGGCATACTCGGGATCATACTCGCGGTCCTGGTCGTCGGCGGCGGGGTCGGCTGGATCAACGGGTTCCTCACCGTGACCCTGCGGCTGCCCTCGTTCATCACCACCCTGGGCACCGGCTTCGTGCTTTCCGGCCTGACGCTCACCCTGGCGCACGGCGAGCAGGCCCCCATTCCGCCGGTGCTTGTCAACCTCGGGAAGTGGTTCGGCTCGCAGGTCAACTTCTCCGAGATCATCTGGGCGGTGATCCTGCTCGTGCTGTTCCACGTGCTGCTGCGGAACACCCGCTGGGGGTTGCACACGATCGCGGTCGGCGGCAACGCGCTCGGCGCCAGGGAGGCGGGCGTCAACGTCGCAAGGATCAAGTACGGCAACTTCATGCTCACCGGCCTGGTCGGCGCGTTCACCGGCATCATGATCGCGTTCCAGTCCAACGTGATCGACACCTTCGCGGGCGGTGCGGCCTACCAGCCGATGTTCTACGCCGTGGCGGCCGCGGTCATCGGCGGCACCGCGATGCTCGGCGGCAGCGGTACCATGATCGGCGCGTTCCTCGGCGGCGCGGTCCTCGCGATCCTGGAGAACGGGTTCGAGGTGATCGGGGTCAGCGCGTACCCGGACCAGATCTATTTCGGCGGCGCGATCCTGATAGCCATGATCGCCAATGTCCAGTTTGCGCGGCTGCGCGGCGAGGGGAGAGTACGGTGACCGCACAGCAAGAGGAACGGCGCGACGCCGCCGGCCCGGTCACGGACGTGCTGCGGGTCGAGCACATCGCCAAGAACTACGGCGCGGTGACCGCGCTGACGGACGTCAACCTGCACCTCGGCAAGGGCGAGGTGCTCGGCCTGCTCGGTGACAACGGTGCGGGCAAGTCCACCCTGATCAAGATCCTCTGCGGCTTCCAGCCGCAGACCGCGGGCCGGATCCTGCTCAACGGCCACGAGATCACGCTGCGGTCGGTCGACCACGCCAGGTCGCTCGGCATCGACTGCGTCTACCAGGACCTTGCCCTGGTCAACCAGCTGAGCGTCTACCACAACATGTTCCTTAACCGGGAGAAGGTGCGCTGGCCGCTGCTGTCCAACCGGACGATGAAGCGGCTTGCCCGCCAGTACCTGGACGAGATGGGCGTCAGCATCCCGTCGGTGGAGGCCGACGTCGCCCAGTTGTCCGGCGGCCAGCGGCAGGCGATCGCGGTGGCCCGCGCCGTCTACTCCAACGCCAAGATCCTGCTGCTCGACGAGCCGCTCGCCGCGATGGGCGCCAAGGAGGCGGCGATCATCCTGGACCAGGTGCGCGAGCTGAAGGAGCGTGGCGACGTCTCTGTCATCATCATCGCGCACAACTACGGCCAGGCCCTGGAGATCTGCGACCGTATCAACCTGCTGCAGCACGGCGAGATCACCTTCGACAAGCCGTCCGCGCAGACCTCGGTGGCCGAACTGAACGACATCGTCATCGCCGAGTACCGCAGGGCACTGGAACAGCGCCAGGCCGCTGAGGGCAGGGGCAACGGCACGGCAGCCGGCTAGCGCTGGCCGACGGCGGCCGCCGAACGGTTGCGTGGCTTTCTCGCTCCGCCGAGCGCCGGTCACGGCAGGCCCGGGTGCGGGCGATCGAGGCCGTCTCGCCGACCGTTCGCGGGCACCCGCCAAGCACCTAGGTACTATCGCCTGGTGTTAGGTGACGGTTAGTCTTCGCAACCGGCCCGCTAGCCCCGCTGTTCGATTCGATCGCCCGATCCGCCCCGCCCGAGGTGCTTTATCCCATGACCGACCGCCAGATCCCCAAGCCGAGCGAGGTCTTCGAGCTCATGCGGTTCAAGAAGCCGCAGCTCGACGCGCGGAAGCGCCGGCTTGAGTCCGCGCTGACGATCTACGACCTGCGCGACATCGCCAGGCGGCGCACGCCGCGCGCGGCCTTCGACTACACCGACGGCGCGGCGGAAGGCGAGATCTCCCTGGCCCGCGCCCGGCAGGCGTTCGAGGACGTGGAGTTCCACCCGTCCATACTCAAGGACGTCTCGCACGTCGACACGTCGGTGACCGCCTTCGGCGGGCCGAGCACGCTCCCGTTCGGTATCGCCCCCACCGGCTTCACCCGGCTGATGCACACCGCCGGCGAGACCGCCGGCGCCGGCGCGGCGGGCGCGGCCGGCATCCCGTTCACCCTGTCCACCCTCGGCACCACCTCGATCGAGGACGTGCGGGCGGCCAACCCCGGCGGCAGGAACTGGTTCCAGCTGTACGTCATGCGCGACAGGGAGGTGTCCTACGAGCTGGTCCGCCGGGCGGCGGCGGCCGGGTTCGACACGCTGTTCTTCACCGTCGACGCCCCCGTGGCCGGCGCGCGGCTGCGCGACAAGCGCAACGGCTTCTCCATCCCGCCGCAGCTCACCGCCCGCACCGTGGCGAACGCGATACCGCGCCCCTGGTGGTGGTGGGACTTCCTGACCACGCCGAAGCTCGAGTTCGCGTCGCTGACCTCAACCGGCGGCACGGTCGGCGAGCTGCTCGACGCCGCGATGGACCCCGCCATCAGCTTCAAGGACCTGGACGTGATCCGCGGCCTGTGGCCGGGCAAGCTCGTGGTCAAGGGCGTGCAGCACGTGGCGGACTGCCGCACCCTGGCCGACCTGGGCGTGGACGGGATCGTGCTGTCCAACCACGGCGGCAGGCAGCTCGACCGCGCCCCCGTCCCCTTTCACCTGCTGCCCGAGGTGGTCAAGGCCGTCGGCGGGCGGACCGAGATCGCGATCGACACCGGCATCATGAACGGCGCCGACGTCGTCGCCGCGGTCGCGCTCGGCGCCCGGTTCACCCTGGTCGGCCGCGCCTACCTGTACGGCCTGATGGCCGGCGGCAGGCCCGGCGCCGACCGGGCCATCGCCATCCTGCGCGACCAGGTCATCCGCACCATGAAACTGCTCCAGGTCGCCAGCGTCGCCGAGCTCAACCCCGGCCACGTCACCCAGCTGCGCCGCCTCGTTCCCCGTGATGTGGGAAGCTAGGGGCGGACGATGCCTAAGGGGACTTGCCTGTGCCAGCGCAGTCGAATAGCGAGCCGGCGCCGCAGCCGGTCGTCAGCCCGCTGACCGCCGCGGCGGTCTTCCTCGTGCTCACCATCGGCCCCGGCGGGGAGGACGCGGTGCGCGACCTGCTGCCCGACCTGTCGGGGCTTGGCCGGTCCGTCGGCTTCCGTATACCGGAAGGCTCGCTGCAGGTGGTCACCGCGATCGGGTCTGACGCGTGGGACCGGCTGTTCGCCGGGCCGCGGCCGCGTGAGCTGCACCCGTTCCGCGAGCTCGCCGGCACCCGGCATACGGCCCCCGCTACCCCTGGTGACCTGCTCTTCCATGTCAGGGCGAATCGGATGGACCTGTGCTTCGAGTTCGCCGCGCAGGTGATGAGGCGGCTGCGCGGCGCGGTGGAGGTCGCCGATGAGGTGCAGGGATTCCGCTACTTCGACGAGCGGGACCTCATCGGGTTCGTGGAC
>Ga0335078_10004213_pt1 | contig 21345 bp, 24 predicted proteins | sample Lox_Sample_32_FD_206711 | JGI IMG/M metagenome (GOLD analysis project Ga0335078, IMG submission 206711) | Soil microbial communities from Loxahatchee National Wildlife Refuge, Florida, United States - Lox_Sample_3.2 | ecosystem: Environmental > Terrestrial > Soil > Wetlands | place: USA...
GTGACGCTCACGGCTTGCCCCCGAGGCAGAGCACGACGTTGTGGCCGCCAAACCCGAACGAGTTCGAGAGCGCGATCGCGCGCCCGTGACCGTTGCCGTTGACCGTGAGCGGCCGCGGGCCATCGGACACGTAATCGAGGTCGAGCCCCTCGTCCTGCTCGGAGTAGTTGAGCGTCGGCGGGGCCACACGCTCGTTCAGCGCGATGATCGTCGCGATCGCCTCGACCGCGCCGGCCGCGCCGAGCAGGTGCCCGATCGCCGACTTGGTCGAGGACACCGGCACGTCGTACGCGCGCTCGCCGAGCGCGAGCTTGATCGCCTCGGTCTCGGAGCGGTCGTTCAGCGGCGTCGAGGTACCGTGCGCGTTGATGTAGTTGATGTCCTCTGGGGTGACGCGAGCGTTCTTCATGGCCCGCGTGATCGCAATCGACGCCGGCCGGCCGGTGGGCTCGGGGGCGGTCAGGTGGTGGGCGTCGGCGGTCGAGGCGTACCCGAGCACCTCGCCGAGCACGGTCGCGCCGCGGGCGGCCGCCAGCTCCTCGGACTCGAGCACGAGCACGCCGGCGCCCTCGCCCATCACGAAGCCGTCGCGCCGCGCGTCGAACGGCCGCGAGATCCCGGTGGGCGACGTCGCCTCCATCGAGCCGAATGCAGCCTTAGCGAGCGGAGTGAGCGTCGCCTCGGCTCCCCCCGCGACGACTGCCTGTGCCTCTCCAGCCTTGATCATGCGCGCCGCCTCGCCGATCGCGTGCGCTCCAGAGGCGCACGCCGACATGACGCCGAACACGGGTCCCTGCAGGTGATTGCGCATCGCCACCAGGCCGGCGGCGGCGTTGCCCATGATCAGCGGAATCGCCAGCGGCGAGACGCGCTCGGGGCCCCGGTCGCGGAGCACCTCGCACTGGGTCTCGAACGTCGCCATCCCGCCGATTCCCGAACCGATCACGCATCCGATGTCGGCCGGATCGGTGGGTGGCTCGTTGACGTCCCAGCCCGCGTCGGCGACGGCTTGCGTGCTCGCGGCGATCGCGAGCTGGGCGAAGCGATCGCTGCGGCGGGCCTCCTTGACCGTCATGTACTCGGTCGGATCGAAATCGCTGCAAGTCCCGAGGCCGTCCTCGATGCCTGACCGGCCCGCGGTCCAGCCGTCGTACAGCTCGCGGGCGCCGACGCCGAGCGGGGTGACCGCGCCGATCCCGGTGATCACGACGCGACCGCTCATGCGACACCCCACTGAACGACCGTGGCACCCCAGGTGAAGCCGGCGCCGAAGGCACCGAGGAGCACGCGATGTCCCGGCTTGAGTCGGCCCTGTTCGTCGACGTGCGCGAGCGCGAGCGGCAGTGTCGCCGCCGAGGTGTTGCCGTACTGCGAGATGCAGTCGACCACGCGGTCGGCGGGCAGTCCGAGCCGCTCGCCGACGGCGGTGAGGATCCGGCCGTTGGCCTGGTGATAGACGAACAGGTCGATGTCGTCGAGTTTCGCGCCGGCGGCCCGCGCGGCCTGGACGGTCGCGAGCGACAAGCGGGCGACGGCCTCGCGGAACGTTTCGTGTCCGCGCATCCGGATCACACCCTCCTCGCGCGGGACGATGATGTGGTCCGCGCCCGCGCCGTCGGAACCGAGCACGATTGGTCCGATCCGGCCCGTCTCGCCTGTCGCCTGAAGCACGACCGCGCCGGCGCCGTCCGCGAACACCGCGGCGGTCGTGCGGTCGTCGGAGTCGAGGATTCGCGACATGAAGTCGGCGCCGACGACGAGGACGGTTTGTGCCCGGCCCGCTTCAATCTGACCGGTCCCGACCGCAAGCGCCGACAAAAAGCCCGTGCACGCCGCGCCGATGTCGAACGCGCCGGCGCGGACCGCGCCGAGCTCGTGGGCCACGAGCGGGGCCGCGTTCGGCATGACCTCGTCGGGCGTCGTGGTCGCCACCAGCACGAGGTCGACCTGCTCGGGCGAGATACCGGCTCGGCGGAGCGCCGCCGCGCCCGCGTAGGCCGCGTGGGTGGTCAGCCGTTCGGTCGGCCCGGCCACACGCCGCGCCATGATGCCGGTTCGGCGGACGATCCACTCATCGCTGACGCCGATCCGGGCGGCGATGTCGGCGTTTGGGACGACGGTCTCCGGCAAGCTGGCGCCGACCGAGGAGATCGCCGCTCCGACGGGGAAGACCGCAGCGTCCGGCTCGGTGAACTCGGGCAGAGTCACGCTCATGCCTCACACGGTTGCCAAAGCGGAGGTGGATTCCAACAGGCGAGCGCACGAAACCCCCTACGCGGGGGGTTAGGTGCCCAGCGGCCCTCAGGCCGCGCGCATGGCCTCCGCAAGCCGCGCAGGTTGGTCAAGTGGGATCAGCGTGTAGCTGTCCGGTATCTCGACGAGGCGCCCTTGCGGGAGCAGGCCGGCGAGCCGCCGGCCATGCTCGGGCGGCATCACGCGATCCTCGCTCGCCCACACGACGAGCGCGGGGCGGTCGAACCGCGGCAGACCTTCGGCCGCTTGCACCATGAGGTTGCGCTCGGCCGCGATCGCCCGCAGCACGCGCACGGTGTCGCGCCGAATCTCGGGCTGCCTGAGGACTGGTTCGATCCATCGCTTCGTTGCCCCGTCGCCCCGCATCGTAAGCCACCCGAACGCGATCGGTAGCCGTCTTACCAGCCGCAGGCGCATCTGCTGCATGAACAGCCCGAACATAGCCGGCGGGAGCTTCCCCGACATCACCAGCGCCTTGCCGGTCAGGCCCGGCGGGAAGTTGTCGAACGCGTCGCACGAGGCGAGCACGACGCGGCCGACGCGGGCGGCGCCGTCACTCATCAGCAGCTGAACGACCGCACCACCGGTGTCGGTGCCGACGAGCGTGACGTCGTTCAGGTCGAGGCGGTCGAGGAACTCGGCGACGAGCCCAGCGATCCCGCGCAGCGACAGATCGGCGTCGTCGTGCATCGCATGGCGGTGCGCGCCGAGCGGCAGCGTGGGCGCGACGCACCGGTAGTCATCCGCGAGGTCCGCAATCACCTCGTCCCACAGCGAGGCGTCCATCATCAGCCCGTGCAGCATGACAAGCGTCTCGCCGTCGCCGCCTGTGTCCTCGTATTCCACGGTCCCCACCGACAACTCGATTTGTTTGGTCATGGCACTATATGGTTTCATCTAGAAACCAGTTTTCAAACAGATCTAGATCGAACAACTAACTAGTTGCCCAAGAAGAACCACCTTCAGGCCGACGCCGTTGCGCTCGCGGTCGACGTGTTCAGCGACCGCTGGACGTTCCTGATCCTGCGCGAGGCGTTCTTCGGGGTTCGGCGTTACGGACAGATGCAGCGCAACCTCGGGATTGCCCGAAACGTGCTCGCGGACCGGCTGCGGCAGCTCGTGAGCGACGGCATGCTCGAGCGCGTCCGCTACCGGACCGATCCCGACTGGTACGAGTACCGCCTCACCGAGCGTGGACTCGATCTGTATCCCGCGATCGTGGCGCTGATGCGCTGGGCCGAGCGCCATCTGGTCACCGAGGATGGACCCCCTCCCCTCCAGCTGATCCACCGCTCGTGCGGTCACTCCGCCGAGCCGTACCTCGCGTGCGCGCACTGTCACGAGGCGTTGACCGCGCGCGACATCACGCCGATCGCCTCCGAGTGAGGCGGCCGCGCCACCGGCGGCCGCCCCACCTGAGGGCAATCGGCTATCTACGCCTGCGCGACCCGCTCGCGGCTGGTCGCCATCGGTCCCGTGCGGTCCCACACTGGCCGCACCTCGGTGGATCCGTACGAGACGTTCGGCATGCGTGAAGCGTGGTCGAGCGCGGTGTCGAGATCTGGGCAGTCGACCAGGTAGTAGCCGGCCAGGTACTCCTTCGTCTCGGCGAACGGCCCGTCCGTGAATTGCGTCTGGGTGTCACGCACCCGAACGGTGGTGGCGACGTCGGGCCGCTCCAGCGCGTCGCCGGCGACGAAAGCGCCCGCCTTCTGCAGGCTCTCGGTGAACGCGTCCCAGCGGGGGCCCATCTCCGCGAGCTGCTCGGTGGTGAGCGGGCTGTCCACCGGGTGGTAGATCAACAGCATGTACTGGGGCATGTATGGCCTCCTCGGGATCGGTTGGCCGCTCTCCTATTTTGCGGCTTCAACCGTATGACGGACGAGCGTGTCGCGTTTCGACACGCTCGTCCATCAAATGAGCTCTACCTCCCGGCGACGCCGAGCAGCACTCGCGTACCCTCGATCCGGACCGCTTGCAGGGCGCGAGGATCGAGCCCGAGCAGGCTCAGGATCGTGGGCGCCACCTGGGTCGTCTCGACCCACCGGCCCGATGAGCCGGGCCGGACGGTGCCGGGCGCGTAGACGAGCAGCGGCACGTCGCGGTCATCCGGGTTGTCGCCACCGTGCTCGGCGATCTTGGTGCCGCCGGTGTACACCGTGCCGACCTGGACGCGACCGAACACGTCCGGGTAGCGCGGGTCCTGATAGGGCACGCCGAAGAAGCGCGCCGCCTCATGACCGGCGTAGATCTGCGCCAGACCGGAGTGCGCGACCTGCTCGGTGCCACGGTTCACGCCGTCGTTGCTGTAAAGCACCGCCGTCGCGCTGTGGTTCCACAGGTAGTTCTTGACGAAGTCGGCCGCGGCCTGCGTCTTCACCGACAGGTAGCTCTGCCACAGGTCGTCGTCGGTACCGGCGACGATCAGGTTGTTCGGATCGCCCGTCTGGGCGGTCCAGGCCGCGTTGATCGCGTCGATGATCGGGCCGTCGTCGATCCGCTTCAGCAGCAGCGGATCCTGCGGCGACTGACCGTGCTTGGCCGTGATGATGATTGCCGTGGAGGACGCGAGACCGTCGTGCTGGATCGTGTCGGCCATCCGCTGCAGCTGCGTGTTGACGTAGTCCAGCGCACTCGCCAGCAGGGGGCGCGGCGTCGTGGTGCCCGGGAGGTAGCCGGCGAGCTCGGTCGGCCCCTCCGTGTAGGTCTTGCCGTCCGGGTTCAGGGTGAGCGTGCTGGGCGAATCGACCTTCTGGGCGACCGACACGACCTGGAAGTTCATCCCGAGGATCGCCGGGGCGCCCACGTAGGTCTTGCCGCTGTGGTCGTAACCGCCCAGCTCGTTGATGACCGCCTGCACCTTGTACCCGTCGTACTGCTTGGTGGCGGCGTCGTCGTGCGCCCAGTCGGTGTCGGTCGGGTACGGCACACCGTTTGGCTCGACCGCCTGCGAGTCGATCTCTGGACCGAAGAAGTCGTCGATGCTGTTTCCACCAGAGCCATGGCCGTTGAACGACGTGTAGATCGCGTGCTTGTCAGACCAGGCCGTGCGCAAACCGGCGTTCTGGATGACCTGGAAGATGGAGTTCACCTTCAGGTAGTCCCACGGCATGATCGGCTGGCACGTCTTCGGGTCGACCGGGAAGGTCGCCGGGTTCAGACCCGACTGTGGATGGGTGGTCAGATTCATGATCGCGCCCGGGTCGGTGTCATCGCCGTTCGGGTAGATCGAGCCGCCCTCGTCGAAGGACGGGAACGTCTGGCCGCTGGTGTTGCCCGGGATCAGGTCGGGGACCGCGTTGAGGATGTCGTCCGGCGAGTCGTAGATCACGTTGCCGCCCGGGACCGGGCCCGAGCAGCTCGTGGTGCCGGGCGGGAACACGCCGTGGCTGTACTCGACGTCGTAGTACACGCCGGTCGCGCGTGGGTCGCCGCCGGTCATGATCGCGGTGCCGCCCGGATCGGAGTCCGACGGGTCCGATGTGTGGTTGTTGGTGAACTCGGCGCCACCGGATGCGAGCTTGGCGAGCTCCGAGCCTGGATTGTTGGCGATGTACCAGTCGAGGTCAGACTGGTGCATGCCGTCGACCGAGATCAGCAGGACGTGCTGGATCGAACTACCTCGGTGGCCGTGACCACCGTAGCCGCCGTGATCGGAGTGCGCCGACACGGCGGCCGCCGAGCCGCCGATCGCGCCGGTGGCGATCAGTCCCACCGCACCCAGCTTTGTGAGTCTTCGCATGCAAGAGCTCCTGTCGTTGCGAGTCAGGTGCGGGACTTATATGGAGGGCGACCGCCACGGTCGTTGCCGAGCGGTGTCCCGAATATGTGCGAACGCTTAGTGACCTACTCGCCGGGGGACCCGGCCGCGAGCTCGTCGATGAGCGCGGCAAGACGGACGAGCAGGTCGGGAGCGAGCTCCTGCTCGGCCGCCGGCAACGATTCGTAGAACGCGCGCTGGCGCCCGCGCAACCAGTCCTGCTGGCCGTGGAGCAGTTTCTGGCCGAGGTCGGTGAGGCTGACCGCCACCGCGCGGCGGTCCTCGAACGACCGGGCCCGCTCGACGACGCCCTTGCGTTCGAGCGCGTCGAGGATCCGGGTGGCCGTCGACGGCGTGATCCCCGCGTCGCCGGCGAGCTCCTGCACTCGCGCATCCGGCCGGTCGATCAGCCCCTCGAGCAGGCCGTACTGGGAGAGCGTGAGACCCCCGTTTGCCGCCGGCGCGCCCCGCGCGCGACGCACCGCCCGTGCGAACGCATCGAACGCCGTGAGGAAATCGATGCCGGCGTCCGAATCCATACGAGTTGAGATTACCGCTGGTGCCATGCTAATCTTTGGCATGCCAAACAATACCGTCGATCTTGGAGCAGTGCCATGTTCCGGAACATCATCGTTAGCGTGGATGGCTCGGAACACTCCGAACGAGCTCTTGACGAGGCGATCGACATCGCCCGTGCCGATCAGGCGCGCCTCACGATCCTGACCGCGATCTGCCAGCCGGCGGTGTGGGCAGCGTCGGCGATGGCCGCCGGCGCCTATGCTGTGTCAGCGGCCGACCTCGAAAAGGAAGCGGTGGACACCATGCGTCGCGCGGTCAAGCGGGTCCCCGATGATGTGCCCGTGACCACGATCATGAGCCGCAAGCCGATCAGGAACGCGCTGATGCACCGCCTTCAGACCGGTGACTACGACCTGCTCGTGATGGGCTCCCGCGGTCGCGGTGCGCTCAGCGCGTCGGTTCTAGGGAGCGTCAGCCATTACGCGCTGAACCACAGCCCGATCCCTGTGCTGATCGTGCACGCGGACGGGGAGAACCGGCTGGTGAAGGCCAAGCGCGGGTCCGATTCCTCCGAGCGCACTTCCGCCTCGGCGTCCGCGGATTCATCGAGCGACGCGGCGGCCGGGTCCGGCGGCGCGACTGCGACTGCGCCGGCCTAGGTCCGGCCCGCCTTCGATCGGCCAACTGCTGGTGCGACCGGGGCGGCGCACGCGCGCCACCGCCCAGCGCCTCAGGCTCCGGTGCAGACCGACCGCGGAATCGGTGGTGCGCAGGGTTCTAACGTCAGCCGGGCACGTCCCGAATCATACGCCCGGGCCACCGCGGCCCACCCGGGATTTCAAGCGGACTGGAACGCCGCCAGAGTCGCGTCGATGATGTCCTCGAGCGGCGGCAACTCGGCCGCCGGAAGCGGTAGCTGCCGTTGTGAGGCGCGCGTGTGGCAGGCGCCGATGAACATCATCGCCAGGGCGTACGGGTCGACATCGGCGCGCGCTCGTCCGGCCGCCGACTCCCCGGCGAAGTACGCGCCGATCGCGGCGACGCCGCGATGCGGGCCCAGGTCGTTCTCGGCCATGTAGGCCGCCAGCACGTCACGCAGCTCGGTGTCGGACTGCGCCGCCGCGATCACCGGAAGCACCTGGTCGAGGAACCCCTCGAGCGTGCGCCCGTACACCGTCAGGACCTCGCGCGGGTCGCTTCCGGCCTGGACGGCGCCGTCGGCCAACGCCTTCAGCGGCGCCACGCCCTCCGCGAACACGGCTTTCAGCAGGCCGGCGCGGTCCCTGTAGTGGTAGAAGACGCTCGCCTCCGAGACGCCGGCGAGGCCGGCGACCTCACGCGCGGTCAGCCGCGCGATCCCGCGCTCGCGGATGACCTGGAGCGCGGCGGCGATAATCGCCTCGCGGCCGCCGGCGGGCGGCCGGCCACGTCGTTTAGGGGTCTCGTTCACCACGGTCAAATCTTGTCCTCAATTCCTGATGGCCTACTCAGTATATATGTTATTCTGAGTCGACGCTCAGGAAAAGGAGGTGGTCCAAATGGAACGCAAGTGGTGGACCCTGCTGGCCGTCTGCACCGGCGTGTTCATGCTGCTGCTCGACATTACGATCGTCAATGTCGCGTTGCCGTACATCCAGCAGGCGTTCCACGCGTCGCTGGCGGATCTCCAATGGGTGATCGACGCGTACGCGCTGACGCTCGCGGCGTTCCTGCTGACCGCCGGATCGGTCGCGGACCTGGTCGGACGCCGCCTGGTGTTCGCCGTCGGCATCGTCGTGTTCACGATCGGCTCCACGCTGTGCGGGCTGGCCGCCGATCCGACCTTCCTCGCGTTGTCGCGCGCCTTCCAGGGCATCGGTGGCGCGATCATGTTCGCGACCTCCCTGGCCCTGCTCGCCGACGCCTTCCCTCCCCGCGAGCGCGGCGTTGCCTTCGGGGTGTTCGGCGCGGTCACCGGGGTCGCCGTGGCGGTCGGCCCAGTCCTCGGGGGCGTCTTGACGAGCGGGCTCTCGTGGCGGTGGATCTTCTTCGTCAACGTCCCGATCGGCGTGCTCGCGCTGCTCGTCACACTCCGGGAGGTGGCCGAGTCCAAGGCGCCGGTCGCCCACCGGCCTGACTGGCTCGGGTTCGTGACCTTCACCCTCGGGCTGACCGGGCTCGTCTACGGGCTGATCCGCAGCCACCCGGACGGCTGGGGATCGAGCACCGTGATCGACTCGTTGATCGCAGCGGTGGTCCTACTGACCCTCTTCCTCGTGGTCGAGCTCCGCGCGCGGTACCCGATGCTCGACCTCAAGCTCCTGCGCGTCCCGACGTTCAACGGCGGCCTGATCGCAGCGTGGGCGATCTCGGCCTCGCTGTTCTCGCTGATCACCTACATGGTGCTGTACCTGCAGAACGTGCTCGGGTCCTCGGCCCTCGATACCGGCGTTCGGCTGCTGCCGATGACGGGCGCGATCTTCCTGACCGCAGGCCTCGCCGGGCGGCTCACCGGCCACGTTCCCACGCGCGTGCTGATCGGGCCTGGGTTCGTGCTGATCGGCCTCGGTCTCGTGCTCATGCGGGGCATCACCCCGAGCGACGACTGGACCCACCTCCTGCCCGGAATGATCGTCGCCGGCGTCGGCGCCGGGCTGGTCAATGTGCCGCTGGCCTCGACCGCCGTCGGCGTCGTCGAGCCGGCCCGCGCGGGGATGGCCTCCGGGATCAACTCGACCTTCCGCCAGATCGGAATCGCCACCGGCGTGGCCGCGCTGGGCAGCATCCTCGCCACCGAGGTCAGCAACTCGGTGGTGTCGAAGCTGGCCGGGAGCCCGCTCGCGAGCGGATCGCACAAGCTCGCCGGCGCGATCAGCAACGGCAGCATCCTCCAGGCGATGCACGGGGTCCCGGCGAAGCAGCAAGCGATCGCCGCCGTCGCCGCCAAGAGCAGCTTCATCGACGGGCTGAACTCGATCCTGCTGATCGGCGCGATCGTGGCGTTCGCTGCCGCCGCGTTGACGGTGATCCTGATCCGCCAGCGCGACTTCGTGGACGTGCACCACGCCCAGTCGCAGGGGTCCGAGCCGGCCGCCGAGCTCGAGCCGTCCGAGGCGAGCTTGGCCGCCTGAGGGCCGGACGCGGGTTCTTCATGCGCGGTCGCCGCGCGATCCCGAACAAGTCGACACTCGGCCCGCGGCTAGTGGTGATGGGCGTGGGCGCCCGCAGCCGCCCCGGCTCGCGAGCGGACCGTCAGCCCCATCAGCGCCCCGAACACCACGAGCGCGATCACGTTCAGGAACAGCTTGTAGTCGACCTGGACGGATCCGAACACGTCGGCGCGGGTCGGTCGCGGACCCGTGGGCACCAGCCCGAGCAGGCTGAACACCCCGTCCACGAGCAGCGCCGCGAGCACCATCGTCACGAACATCAGCGCGACGATCCGGATCGTGAACGCCGACCCGTAGTACTTGCGGTAGATCGCCACGATCGGGAGCACGATCAGGTCGGCGAACAGGAACGACAGCACCCCCGCGAAGCTGATCCCGCCGGACCACAGCACGGCCGCGAGCGGCACGTTCCCGACCGAGCAGACGAAGCTGAGCACCGCGATCAGCGGACCGACGAGCACGTTCTCGAGCGTGGGAATCGGATGCGGCGCGTTCACCACGAACAGCGAGGTGAAGAAGCTGTCGCTGAGTTGGGCGACGAGCCCCGCGAGCAGGAAGCCGGCGGTGATCTCCTTCCACAGCATCTGCACGTCGTGACGGAAGTTGGCTGCCACCTCGCTCCAGCCGTCCGCGGTCGTGATGCGCTCTCGCCAGCCAAGCGGCGTCGAGGAGCCGTGGTGGTGATGGTGATGGCCGCTGTCCGCCGAGACCGCATGCCGGCGAGCGCGTTCCTCGAGGCGGGGATTCACGAACACCCGCAGCAGGACCGACATCAGCACGATCATCACGACGCCGCCGAGGTACTCGCCGACTGTGAACTGCCATCCGATCAGGAGCCACAACACGAGGCCGAGCTCCCACACCAGGTTCGTCGAGGCGAGCTGGAAGGCGAGCGCGCTCGCAGCGCTGGCGCCCTTGGTGAACAGCGACTTCGCGACCGCCACCGCCGCGTAAGAGCACGACGACGATGCCGCGCCGAGGCCCGTGGCCCACGCCACCGGCTTGGCGCCGCCCCAGCCCAGAAGGCCCTCCACTCGCGAGCGCGGCACCCACGCCTGGATGATCGCGGAGATCGCGAACCCGAGCACGAGCGCCCACCAGACCTCCCACGCCATCAGGAGACCATCGCGGACCACATGCCAGACGAAATCGACCACGGATGTCACGAGCGAATCACCACCTGACACTAAGCATACCCCTAGGGGGTAGTGGTATAGTTCCCGGTCGATGCCTCCCACCCGTGGCTATACCGCAACCAAGGACGAGCTCATGGCCCGGCTACGTCGCGTCGAGGGCCAGATCCGCGGGATCGAGGGCATGGTCAGCGACGACCGGTACTGCATCGACATCCTCACCCAGATCAGCGCCGCCCAGGCCGCGCTGGACAAGGTCGCGCTCGGACTGCTCGACGACCACGCGCACCACTGCGTGCTCGGCGCTCACACGGCGACCGAGCGCGACGAGAAGACCGACGAGCTGATGGCCGCCGTCGGCCGGCTCATGCGCCGCGGCTGACCCGCAGCCCGCAGCCGGGCTCTGCCCGCTGCGATGATCCTTCTCGATCGGCCGACCGAGGAGGACACAGATGAAGATCGCAGTGGTGGGCAGGGGCAACGTGGGGGGCGGGCTGGCCGACCTGTGGGAGAAGGCCGGACACGACGTGCAGCGCATCGGGCGCGAGGGCGGCGACGTCGGCGACGCCGAGGCCGTGCTGATCGCGATCCCGGGGGCCCAGGTGGCCCACGCGCTCGACGCCGTGCAGGGCCTCGAGGGCAAGACCGTGATCGACGCTACCAACCTGGTCGGTGCGCTGCCACCGAGCGGCTTCGACTCGAACGCCGAGTTCATCAAGTCGAAGACCGGCGGGCCGACGGCGAAGTCGTTCAACCTCAACTTCGCCTCGATCTACGACAAGATCGCCGGCGGCCGAGCGGCGGCTCCCGGGAACATCTGGTGCGGCGACGAAGAGGCGCGCGCAGTGGTCGAGCAGCTCAACCGCGACGCCGGCTTTGACCCGATCTACGCCGGCGAGCTCGACAAGGCCGGTCTTCAGGAGACCTCGCTCCAGCTCTGGTTCGCGATCGCCCAGGGCGGGACGGGCGCGTTCTTCTATCGGATGGCGCCGCCCGACCAGTTCTGAGCGTCGGCCGGCGAGCAGCGCCACCCTTCCTAATATCGAGTACGTGCTCCTCTCCGTACTCGACCAGTCGCCGATCTCCGAGGGCTCGACCGGCGCCGACGCCCTGCGCAACACGATCGACCTCGCGAAGCTGGCCGACGAGCTCGGGTACCACCGCTACTGGGTCGCCGAGCACCACGGTGGGCCGATGCTCGCGAGCGCGAGCCCGGAGGCGCTGATCGGCCCGATCGCCGCCGCCACCGAGGGGATCCGGGTCGGGAGTGGCGGCGTGATGCTCCCGCACTACAGCCCGCTCAAGGTCGCGGAGACGTTCACGATCCTGGCCGGCCTGTTCCCCGGTCGGATCGACCTCGGCCTCGGCCGGGCGGCCGGCACCGACCCGATGACCACGTTCGCGCTCCAGCGGGACCGCCGGCAGGCCGCGCCCGACGACTTTCCCCAGCAGCTCGCCGAGCTGCTTGCGTACTTCGACGACAGCCTGCCCGAGGATCACCCGTTCGCGCGGCTGGCGGGCGTGCTCCCGGGGCTCCCCGAGCTGCCCGTCCCATGGCTGCTCGGGTCCTCGCCGCAGAGCGCGATCTGGGCGGGGCAGCTGGCGCTGCCGTACGCGTTCGCCGACTTCATCAACGCCGAGGGGGCGGGCATCGCCAAGCTGTACCGGGAGAGGTTCGAACCCAACGAGCACCTACAGGCGCCGCGAACCGCGGTGGCGGTGTGGGCGCTCGCCGCGCCGACCGAGGACGAAGCTGTGTTCCTGTCCACGAGCAGCAGGATGAGCTTCACGCTTCTCCGGCGCAATCAGCTGATCCCGGTGCCGCCGCCGGAGAAGGCGACGGAGTTCCTCAAGCGCGAGGGCAAGCCGCTCACCGGCGGCCGGCCGGGCCGCCGCTCGATCGTCGGCACCCCGGAGAAGGTGCGCGCTGAGCTTGAAGCGGTGGCGGTCGAGTACGGCGCCGAGGAGGTGATCGTGGTCACGATCACCTACGACCACCAGGCGCGCCGGCGCTCCTATGAGCTGCTGGCCGAGGCGTTCGACCTCGAGCCGCGAGCGGTCACGTCCCCAGCGCTCTCGTCGCGGCGCTGACGAAGCCGCCGGCCATCGCGTCACCGACGGCGCCGAGCGGCAGAAAGCGCGGCACGTCGAGATTCGCCGCCAGGTCGACTCGGATCCGCGTCGCCGAGCCTCCGGCCACGCCCCAGTCCACCGCGAACTTCTCGCTGTCGGATGGCTCGTGGGGGATCCGGTGAAGCTTGACCGTCCTCTGCTGGGGGTCGACGCTCACCGACATCGTGAGGTCGAAGTCATGCATAAGCGGGCCGTATTGGACGTGCAGCTTGGTCCGCGCCTTGGTCGGGTGACCCGAGTCGTCGCGCTCGAGGACCTCGACGCTCTTGACGACGTCCGGATACCAATCCGGGTACCGGTCGACGGCCGCCAGCAGCGCGAGGCACGCCTCGGGAGAGGCGGGCGTGGTGCCGCTGGCGCTTCCGGTCAGCTCCTTCACTCGGCTCCGGATCCTACGCGGTGCTCTCCTCCAACGAGCGCCCGGTGGCGCGGATCCCGAACAGGACCAGGCCACCGGTGAGCAGACCGGTGATCGCCATCACCAGGAATGCGGAGGAGAAGCCCCAGGCCGAGTTCGCACCGAGCACGATCAGCGGCGCGAGCGCGCCGCCGATGTGCCCGAGTCCGTCGCTCAGCGCCACTCCGGTGGCGCGCGCATTCGTCGAGAAGTGCTCGGCGGTGTACGTGTACAGCATCGGCACCAGCAGGCCGATCGTCATCGACGCGATGAACCCGAACACGATGATGATGGCCGGCGAGACGAAGTATCCGATCACGAACAGCGACACCGCCCACGCCACGGCGAACAGCGCCGCCGAGTACTTGCGCTCGAAGCGATCACTGAAGTGGGTGGTGGCATACGCGCCGATCAGGAACCCGAGGCCCGACACGACGAGGTACGTCGTGCTGTCGGCCAGGCTGTAACCCTTGTCGGTGAACAGCGTCGGCGCCAGCGTGAGCCAGCCATAGTTACCGATGTAGTAGACGAACCAGATCGTGACGAACAGCGCGACCCGGCCCAGCATCGGGCGGCGGAGCAGCACCTTGACCGGAACGCGCTCGGCTGGGGCCTCGTCGGGCACGGGCTCGGGTTCGGGCAGGCGGTCGCCGTCGATCACTCTCAGCGCGGTCTCCTCGGCGTCCGCGACGACTTCGTGAGCCTCGGCGGTCCGCCCCTGCGACACGAGCCAGCGGGGTGACGGCGGCAGGTCGCGCCGCATGAACAGGATCGTCACGCCACCGAGCGCCCCGATCAGGAACAGGATGCGCCATCCGGAGGCGAACGCGGCACCAGCCCGCGGGCAATGAACGGCACGACCGAGAACCCGGCATACGCCGCGGTGGTGGCCCAGCTCGTGTACCGGGCGCGCACACGCGCCGGCGACAGCTCGCCGATGTACGTGGTGACCGCCGCGATCTCGGCGCCGATGCCGAGGCCGGCAATGAAACGGAAGGCAATCAGCTCGACGACGTTGGTGCTCACCGCCGCGAGCACCGTGCCGAGCGAGAACACGGCGACCGAGATACCGAGGCTCAGCTTGCGTCCCCACTTGTCGGCGATGGTGCTGTCGGCGAACGCGCCGATGATGTAACCGATCAGACTGCTGGTCACCGACAGCGTGACCGTCGCCTTGGAGACGTGGAACTGCGTCGCGATTACAGGCGCCGCGAACGAGATCGTGACGATGTCAAAGAAGGCGAAAAAGTAACCCGCCCCGATGATCCACAGGAGCTTGCGCTCATACGGCCAAACGGGGATGCGATCGAGGCGCGCGGTGACACTCGCCGAGTCACTGCGCCCCCTTTCTGCCGACGGTTCGGTGCGACTTCTGTGGGGCGCCACGTGTGACATTTGCCTCTCCTTTCACACCTGGCTTACCCACGACCGGCGCACCGGAAACTGTGTGAGTGCGACCCGGGCGAGGGAAACTGTGTGAGCGCGACCCGGGCGACGGAAACTGTGTGTGAGTGCGACCCGGGCGAGGACTACAACCGCGAGTGCGCGCGGATCGTGGTTCCGTCAACGCTCGTGCGGACCTCGACAAGGTCACACAGCTGATTGACCATCCACAATCCGAGGCCACCGGCGCCCATCGCCTGGCGGCGGCGGCCCGCGAGCGGATCGGCGATGTGACCTTCGTCCTCGACCTCGACGACCACCTCTCCGGGCGCCGTCCAGAAGCGCAGAGTCCCGTGCGGGGCAGCGTGCCTGACCGTGTTCGAAACCAGCTCGTTGACCGCGGTCACCAGCCCCTCGACGCGATCCTGGTCGAGCCCCGACGTGGCGGCCCGCTCTCCGACCCAGGCCCGCAACCGCCGGAGGTCGGCGATCTCGAACTCCTGCGCCACGGCGTCAGGCGGCGGGTCGGGCAGCGGCACGTCACAGCCGGTGGGCGGCCGACCGTCGGCGTAAGCCGAGCTCGCCGCGAGCCGCCGGTCGCGGACGACACCGGGATGGGTGTGCTGGGCATCGAGCAGCACCTGGTCATCGAGCAGCTCGGTGTCATACGGGCACAGCACGCCGACGTCGGCATCCGGCCAGGCCAGGTTGATGAGCGCCTCGTGGCGCGTCGCCTCCCGGATCTCCTCGGGCGACCGGCCGGGCCAGATCGGCTCGCCGACGTAGCGCAACGGACTCCCGGACCGGTCGATCATTGACAGGACCACAGGAATGATCCGCGCCGGATTCCTCCCGAGCTCGAACATGTCGAGAAGCTCGATCGGGGCCAAGCGGTCCCCGAGCTCGGAGCGCAGGAGAGCGAGCTTCGGCCCGGGCACGGCGATCGCCACGGGCTCGCCCCGGTCGAGCGCCGGGTCGATGAACTCCGAGATCCCGGCGAGATACTCATCGTCGCCGCTGTAGAACAACGCCTGGTGCGCCTCGATGGGCGCCAAGCCGTGTGCGGTTGTGGTCAAGCTCATTCCCAACCGTCTGTCAGTCGCGGCCCGTTGAAATTAGTATTGCCCGCCGAGGCGGACCGTACACCGCCTCTTTCGGAATTTTTTCCGAGACCCGGGCTACGCGCCGTCGGACGGCTGGTCGCCGGCGGCCAGGAGCTCTTCGGGAGCGTCTACGACCGTCAGCAGATCTCGGACGCCGGTCAGCGTGAGCACCCGCTCGACCTGGTCGGCGCCTCGCACCAGCGCGAACCGCCGGCCGCTCTCGTGGGCGCGCTGATGCGCGCTGAGCAGCACACGAAGCCCGGTCGAGTCCATGAACTCGATTCCCCTCAGATCGAGGATCACGAGCTCGGCGCCGGCATCGAACGCGCGCGAGAGCCGGTCCTCGAGCTCGGGGCTCGTTCGCAGATCGAGCTCGCCGCTGACCCTCAGCACGGACGCGTCGCCGTGGGTGTGCTCCTCTACGGTGAAATCGGTGTTCACGCCTGCTCCGTCCCCCCTGCCAGCGAACCGAAAGGACTCCGAAAAGCTACCACCGAGTAGGGCCGCGCACGCCGGCCGGCAGAGTCAGCCCTGCTCGAACTCGGTTGCGGTGATTCTCTCGCCGCTCGTCTCGGCGTTAGCCAGGTAGAGCGCGGCCGGGACGACGACCTCGGGGTCGAGCAGCTGGACCTCGTGGGGCACGTCGTCCGGGACCATGCCGGTGGCGGTGGCGCCGCCCGGCAGCAGCAGGTTGATGTGGACCCCCGTCCCCTCGAGCTCGGCCACCCATACCTGCGTCATCGCCTCGAGCGCTGCTTTCGACGGGCCGTAGGGCGAGAACCCCCGGCGGACCATCGTCGACTGGTTGACGGTCACGTTGATGATCGAACCGCGGCCGGCGGCGAGCATGTGCGGGACAACCGCACGGGACATCAGGAACACGCCGAGGATGTTCGTCTCGATCACCAGGCGCCAGGCCTCCGGGTCCGCCTCCCAGAACGGCCGCGGCTCGGTCATGAACCGCTCGTTGACGAACCGCATGCCGCGCGCGGCGTTGTTGACGAGGACGTCGATCCGGCCGCGTAGCTCGAGCGCGTGGTCCACGAGCCGCTCGACGTCGCGCACATCGCTGACGTCCGCCCGGACTGCGTCGATGCTCCCTGGCAGCGCGCTGCCGAGCGCGGCGACCTCGTCGGCCTCGCCGACGTTCCGGGCCGCGCTGATCACGACGTCGGCGCCGGCGCCAGCATAGGCGAGCGCGACCGCGCGGCCGATTCCGCGACCGCCTCCGGTCACGATCGCGACGCGGTCGCGGAGATCGACGTGATGCACTCAGCTACAGAGTACGCAACGCCCGGTGGCGCAAGAGCACTCCGGCAGCTCGACCGCGAGCTGCCGGGGATGCCAGTGGCGCAACCAGTCGAGCGCGACGCGCTCGAGCCGGTCCTCTGGCCCGCCCGGCCAGCACGCGCCGACGAGCAGCGACGTCAACCGGCGCTGATCGGTGGTGCGGCCAAACGGCGAGACCGACTTGATGTGGTGGTGGAGATCGTCCCGGTCCATGGACGAGCAGATACCCGTTTTTCGGAGCGATATCACCCGGCGACGCGCGATTACGCCGGCGCGACAGCGAGTGCGATCACGTCGGACACGGGCGACTCGAGCCGCGACCACACCTCACCGGCGTCGTCGCCGACGAGCAGCGCTCCGCCGCGCAAGGCGACGAGCAGTCGGCCCGGCTGCTCGGGGAGGGCGGCGAGCGCGTACGGCATCCGCCGAAGCGCCTCGTCGTCGCCCCACCGGTCGATGCGCTCCCAGCCGTTGCCCGAGCGCGAGCGGAGCAGGAGCGACTGGCCGTCTCCTCCGCCGTGGGCGGCCATCGGGGAGCGGCTGACCGACGCGTACCACAGGTCCGGGTCGGCGGAATCGACCGCCGTCGCCCACGCATAGCGACGGTCGAGGCCGCCGTCCAGCCGGCGCCAGCTGTCGCCGCGATCCGGCGAGACCGCGATCCCCTGACCCGCGACCTCGTACAAACGGTCGGGCGCCAACGGATGCGTCATCAGCTGGTGGGCGTCGCTGTGCGCCTCCGGGTTGTGGTCGATCCAGGTCGCGCCGCCGTCGAACGAGCGCATGACTCCTCCGAGCTCGATCCCCACGGCCAGAGCGCCCGGGTCCGTCGGATTGAGCGCAATCGTGCTCACGTGATGGGTCCCCGGTCGCGGGGGGAAAGACCAGCGTGGCTCGCTCGGCAACCGCCGCAGCTCGGGCAGCAGCTGCCAGTTCTTTCCCCCGTCCTCGGAGCGGTACAGGTTGCTCGGCTCGGTCCCGGCATACACGACCGACACGCCGTCCACGACGTGCGACGGGGACACGCTCACCGACATCACCCGCCGGTCCGCGATGCCCTCCCAGGCAACCCGCCACCTCGAACCGCCGTCTTCGCTCGCGTACAGCCCGTCATCGAACGTGCCGATGTACACGCGATCCGGGTCGCGCGGATCGACGGCCACGCACTGAGGCGCCGCGACCGGGAGCACGATCCGGGCGTCGTGCGCCCGCGTGCCGGTGACCGTCAGCCGGACGACCGCGTCGCGGGTCGCGACGAACACACGCGAGCGGTCAGGCATGGGCTCGGCGGGCGCTCCGCGCGCGGTCGTAGGCCATCCGGAACAGGTCGATCGCGTTCTCGGCCTCACTATCGGAGCGGATCGACGTCGTCACCCAGCCCGAGTCGGGGAGCACGTGGTGGGGCCGCGCGCGACCCTCGGCGATCAGCTCGTCGCGGACGCGGCGCGGGAACGGCAGGTCGGCGATGCGGTCGCCGTGGAGGTGGCCGAGCTCGCGCCGGCCGACCCGGAACTCGATTCCGCCGAACCGGTGGGGCGCGGCCTCCACGCCCGGCCACGACTGAACGGTGGTTGCGACGTGTTCTCCTGTTGACATGCTCCGGAGACTAGGACCGGGGCGAGCGCGAAACCAGACGCAATTGGTCCTAGTACGTTGGTCGCATGGCCGAGCGCCGGAGCTTCGACGTCGTGATCGCCGGCGGCGGGCACAACGCCCTGGTCGCGGCCGCCCTGCTCGCGCGCGCCGGCCGGTCGGTGGTCGTGCTCGAGCGGCGCGCCGAGCTCGGCGGAGCCGCCGTCTCCGCCGCGCCGTTCCCGGGCTTCGACGTGCGGCTGTCGCGCTACTCCTACCTGGTGAGCCTGTTCCCGGCGGCGCTGCTCAACGCGCTGGGCGTGTCGGTCGAGATCCGTCCCCGCGGTATCGCGGCCTACCCGCCGACAACGACGGGCACCGCGTTCAATTCAGTCGCCCGGCGGGTTTTCCCCACGCTGACCGAGCCCCTGCGCTCGCGCGAGGAGTTCCGACGCGTGGTCGGCGATGACGCCTTCTGGAGCGCGCTGTTCGAGACACCCTTGTCCGAGCTGATCGAGCGGTCGTTCGCTGACGATCTCACCCGCGGTACCGTCCTGACCGACGCGCTGATCGGGACGTTCGCGGCCGCTGACGATCCGGACCTCCGGCAGAACCGCTGCTTCCTCTACCACATCGTCGGAGGCCCGTGGAACGTGCCGGTCGGGGGGATGGGCGCGCTCTCGAGCGCGCTCGCCGACGCGGCGCGGAGCGCCGGCGCCCAGCTCGTGACCGGCGCGGAGGTGGTGGCGATCGAGACCGACGAGAGGACGGCCGAGGTCAGCTGCGCCGACGGACGCACGTACGCGGCCCGCCACGTCCTCGCGAACGTCGCGCCCGCGGTCCTGAGCACGCTGCTCGGCGAGGCGGCACCGACCGCGCCCGAGGGTGCGCAGCTCAAGATCAACATGCTGCTGAAGCGCCTCCCCCGGGTCCCGGGCGTCAGTTCCGAGGAGGCGTTCACAGGGACGTTCCACGTCAACGAGGGCTACGAGCAGCTCGCCGCCGCCCACCGCGAGGCGTCGGCGGGCCGCATCCCATCGACACCTCCGTGCGAGGTGTACTGCCACTCGCTCACCGACCCGAGCATTCTGTCCACCGAGCTCAGAGCAGCCGAAGTCCAGACGCTGACGCTGTTCGGGCTGCACATGCCGGCGCGCCTCTTCACCGATCCCGCCGCCAAGCAGCACGCCGTCGACGCCACGCTCCGCTCGCTGAACTCGGTGCTGGCCGAGCCGATCGAGGACTGCCTGCTCGGCCTCGAGGCCCTGACTCCGCCCGAGATCGAGACCGAGCTCGGCATGCCCGGCGGCCACATCTTCCACCGCGACCTGGCGTGGCCGTTCGCCGAGACCGACGACGAGGTGGGCGCATGGGGCGTCGAGACCGAGCACGCGAACGTCTGGCTGTGCGGCGCCGGGGCGCGCCGGGGTGGCGGCGTCAGCGGCATCCCCGGCCACAACGCCGCCCGCGCGGTGCTCGAAGTCCCCTGATCAGAAGACGATCACGGCTCGGCCGCGCAACCCGCCGGCGTCCATCAGCCGCTCGGCCTCGGCGGCCTCCTCGGGCGGGAACTCCGCCGCGACGCGCAGCTTGATCCGGCCGTCGGACGCGAGCGCGCGGAGCTGCTCGAGCCAGTCGGTCCGGTCGAGCACCCTCGCGACCATCACCGGGTGCACGCGGATCCCTCGGTCCTCGACCTCGTCGCCGTCCCAGCCGCGCACGACCACGATCTGCCCGCCGTCGCGGATCGCCGGGAACGCCGCGCGGCGGAGCAGCGCGGTGTCGTAAAGGCCGTCGACGCCGTCGGGGGCGGCCTCGAGCACGGCGTCGGTGAAAGCCTGCCCGCGGGGCACGACGACGTCGGCACCGAAGCTCCGGACGAGCTCCTCGTCCTCGGGCTTGGCGTCGGCGATCACCCGGAGGCCCTGCTCCTTGGCCAGCGGGATCACGTACGAGCCAAGCAGACCCGCGCCACCGGTCACCGCCAGCGTGTCCCCGGCCTTGAGCCCCAGGAGGTCGAGACCGGAGAGGGCCGTCAGGCCGTTCATCGGCAGCGTCGCCGCCTCGACGAGCGTGGCCCCGTCCGGGATCGGCACGACCGACGCCTCCGGCACGACCAGCAGCTCCTGCTGGGCACCTCCCTCGGGGCGCCGCGGGCTGACCGCGGCCATCACGTCGTCGCCAACCTTCAACCGATCGACGTCGGGCCCGACCGACTCCACGACGCCCGCCGCGTCCATGCCCGGGACCCACGGCGCCGGCAGGTCGCCACCGCCGCGCTGCCGCAGGCCGATGTCCGTCGGGTTGACCGCCGCGGCCTTGACCGCGATCCGGACCTCGCCGGGCCCGGGCTTGCGCGCGGCACGGTCGACGACCTCGAGGACATCGAGGTCTCCTGGCTTGGTGATGACGACGGCGCGCACGAATCAGACCTCCTGTTTGATGATTATCGAGGCGTACGTCTCCCCGTCCGGGCTGACGATCCAGCGGTGAGCCCCGTTGCGCAACACGCGCATCTCGCCCGGCTGGGCCGGCGAGCGATATTCGATCTCGACGTCGATCGAGCCGGGCTCGGCTTCCTCGACCAGCAGCTCCTCCTCGAGCGGAGTGAGGTAGGCGGCGTTGTTGACATGCCCGGCGAGGTCGAGCTCCG
>Ga0335078_10004214_pt1 | contig 21344 bp, 24 predicted proteins | sample Lox_Sample_32_FD_206711 | JGI IMG/M metagenome (GOLD analysis project Ga0335078, IMG submission 206711) | Soil microbial communities from Loxahatchee National Wildlife Refuge, Florida, United States - Lox_Sample_3.2 | ecosystem: Environmental > Terrestrial > Soil > Wetlands | place: USA...
CCGACCATCCGCTTGAGCCGCGTGAGCACGGCGCGAGCGTCGTGGTCGAGCGGATCCTGTCCTGCCTGTCGGCGGTGCTGGCCGAATCCGGGGTGGCGCCCGGGGCCATCCTCGGGGTGGGCATCGGCGTGCCCGGGGTGGTCGAGCACCGCCCCGAGGTGGTGCTGTACGGGCAGACCTACGGCTGGGACGGCGTGCCGCTGGAACGGCTGCTGCGCCCCGGAACCAGCCTGCCGCTGTACATCGACAACGGCGCGAACACCATGGGCCTGGCCGAGTTGTGGTTCGGCGCGGGCCAGGGGACCCGGCACGCGGTGGTGTGCCTGATCGGCTCCGGGGCCGGCGCGAGCATCATCGGCAACGGCGTCGCGGAACGCGCCGGCACGCCCAGCGGGGCCGAGTGGGGACACACGACGATCATGGTGGGCGGCCGGGACTGCCGCTGCGGCTCGCTCGGCCATCTGGAGGCCTACGTGGGGGCCGAGGCGATCGTTGAGCGCTACGGCCTCCCGCTGCCCGGCGATGATCAGGAATCCGCCCTGGCGGCCCTCATCGGCCTGGCGGAGACCTCCGCGGACGCGGCCCGGGTGCTGGAGGAGACGGCCCTGTACCTGGGGGCCGGCATCGCCGACCTGATCAACCTGTTCAGCCCGGAGCGGATCATCCTGGGCGGCTGGGCCGGGCTGCTGCTCGGCCAGCACATGCTGCCCGCGATCCGGGCCTCGGCGCGCGCGCACGCCCTGTCCCACCCGTTCGGCCAGACCACGATCACGGTCGGGCGGCTCGGCCCGGACGCGGTGGCGCTGGGCGCGGCCACCCTGCCCATCCGGGCGTTCCTGAACGGCACCGCGTCGCCCGCCGGGCGGCAGGCCGGCGCACCGGACGACATCCGCCCCACCGGCACCGGCCGCGTCGGCTGAGCGCCGTCCGGCCCCGCTGGGCCCTGAGTACCTGACTGTGGCGGGGACATGTGCGCGGGGTCCGACACGAGCTGCCCGTTCGCGCTGAACGTCGCGCAGGATTACACGGGCCCCGGCGCGGACTATGCCTACAGCCCCGTGACGGGACTGAACTACATCATGAACTGCGGTGTGGTGGGCGCGGGCACGGTGATCTGCACAGGCGGCGACGACGCTTACGTGCAGTTCCAGCAAGGGCGAAACCATGGAGAAGCTCGACCCGTGGGCCGTCATCTCGCAGCATTACGGGCTGATTGAGTCTGGTAACTACTGGCAGGCTTGGAACCTTCAGAGCGCATCATTCCAGGGCCAGAACGGGAATTACCGGTCCTGGATGAATGGCCACGCCAGCACCGGGGCTCCGTCTCTGACCGAGATATCGGAGTCGCGCGACACGGTCTGGGTCAATCTGTCGGCAGCCGACACCGCCACCGGCGAGACCCAGTACTTCATCGGCTGGTTCACCGTCGCCGATGGCCTGATCACTTCGGGCTCCATGACTCAGACCGGCTGAAGCCAGGTTCGAGAGGACAATGACATGCCAGACCCACGATAAACGTCCGTATCCCGAGCGGGGCGCTGAGCGGCGGGATGGTCAGCGGACGCCGGGAATGAGGCGCTGGCGCACGCTCCTCACGCCCTCGACCACGAACCAGGCACCCGGCACGCCGATGAAGGCCGTGGCGGCGGCGCCGGGGATCAAGATCACCGGCTCGGTCACCGCGTCATTACAGCACGGTGTCATTACAGCACGATGCGCACATGACCGCCGGCCGCACCCCAGGGGTGCGGCCGGCGGCCGAGCCGTACCGGCTCCTTAGAGGGGGCGAACCTGCTCGGCCTGCGGGCCGCGGTTGCCCTGGCCGACCGAGAACTCCACCCTCTGGTTCTCCTGGAGGCTGCGGTAGCCGTCGGACTGGATTGCGGAGAAGTGCACGAAGACGTCGGCGGAGCCGTCGTCCGGCGCGATGAAGCCGTAGCCCTTGTCAGCGTTGAACCACTTAACGGTTCCCTCTGCCATTACCAATCTCTCCTACTGCGATCTTCGGGTCCACTTATGTGTTCCCGGGCTGCTGCGACCGCCGGCCTCGGAGGATCGGATCCGTGAGGTCCTGTGGCGCCCGCTGTCAAATTCGCAGGCACCGTGACACGGACAACGAACTTCGACGACAACCACGGCTATTTAACACCATGGCGTGGCCGGATGCGGCATGCCGGGCCGTTCTTGTGCTACCCGGCCTGCCCGGACACGGCGTCAGGCGGGCGTATGGTCCGCGAAGGATGCCCGGGCCGCGTCGAGGGTGCGCATGACGCCGAGCGTCTGATCGAGCGTCAGGACCGGTGACTCGGTCCGGCCGTCCCGCAGGCAGCGGGCGACCTCTTCGGCCTCATAGGTGAAGCCGCGCCCGGTCAGGGTGGCCGTCCGGGTCTCCGGCTCGCGGCCGGCCCGGTGCAGGGTGAAGCGCTCCGGGCGGTAGAACGGCGGCCCGACCGTGATCCGCCCGGCCGTCCCGGTGATCACGGCCACCCGCGGCGACTCCGCGCGCAGGCCGCAGTGATAGAGGCCGACCGCACCGTCCGGATAGCGCGCGATGACGGCGGTGTTGGCGTCGACGCCGGTGGGCGCGAGCGCGGCCACCGCGCGGACCTCGGCCGGGTCGCCGAGCAGCATGGCGCCGAACGAGATCGGGTAGACGCCGATGTCCAGCAGGGCGCCGCCGGCCAGGCCCGCGTTCCACAGGCGGCTGTCCAGGTCGTAGGGCGGGGCGCCGGCGTAGTCCGCCTGGACCGCGGTGACCTGGCCGATCGCGCCATCCCTGACGAGCGCGGTGACCTCACGGACCAGCGGGCTGAACCGGGTCCACATCGCTTCCATCGCGAACAGGCGGCGCTGGCGGGCGAGCCTGATCAGGTCCGCGGTCTCGGCCGCGGTGACCGTGAACGGCTTCTCCACCAGCACCGCGCGGCCGGCCTCCAGGCACAGCCGCGCCGCGGCGTGGTGCCCCGGGTGCGGGGTGGCGATGTAGATGACATCCAGCGTGGCGTCGGCGGCGAGGTCGGCGTACGACCCGTAGGCGCGGCCGATGCCGTAGCCGGCCGCGAACTCCTGCGCGCGGGCGGCGTCCCGGGAGCCGACCGCCGCGACGACGTGATCGCCGAGCAGCAGCAGGTCCTCGGTGAAGGCGCGGGCGATGACGCCCGGGCCGAGGATGCCCCAGCGGACCGGTGCGGGTTCCAGCGTGTTCACCCGCCGAGTATCGCAAACCGGGTGCCGCCGCCCGCCGGGAGCGGGTCAGCGGCGCGCTTCGGCCTTGAAGAACGTGTGGCAGAGGACGCGGCTGCGGGCGGGGTACCGGGTGCCGGCGTGCAGCCGGCCGGTGAGCGAGGCGGCCTGATCGGCCAGCCGGTCCGTCTCCCCAGCTGCATACCCGTGCACGTAGTCCGTGGTCATCGGGACCCCCGCGGCAGGCCCGGCCCGCAGACCTGGCTCTGCGGTATCCGGCGTACGCCACGCTACCCCGGCGCCGCGACCTGGGCGGCGCCCCGGGCGGGTCTCGATAACCGTAATCCGGACGCGATACGGTGACGCGGTGACCGAGCCCATGGCAGACGACGACCGGCCGGTGGTGGCGGTGGCCAACCGGCTGCCCGTCCAGCACGGCAACGACGGCTGGGAACTTTCCCCCGGCGGACTGGTCACCGCGCTGCGGCCGGTGATGTCCACCCACTCCGGCGCGTGGGTCGGCTGGGACGGCGGCACCAAGGGCATGCCGCCGACGCTGCCGGACATGGACGTGCGGCTGCTCCCGATCGCCCTGTCCGCCACCCAGGTGCGCAACTATTACCACGGCTTTTCCAACGCGACGCTCTGGCCGCTGCTGCACTACGCGATCGAGAAGCCCCGGTTCGAGCGGGCCTGGTGGTACACCTACCGGGACGTCAACGCGGTCTTCGCGGACCGGGCGCTGGCCGCGCTCGACGGGCAGCCCGGCGCGATCGCGTGGGTGCACGATTACCACCTGATGCTGGTGCCGCAGCTCATCCGCGGCCGCCGCCCAGACCAGCCGGTCGGGTTCTTCCTGCACGTGCCCTGGCCGTCGCCGGATATCTTCGCCCGGCTGCCGTGGCGGGAGCAGATCCTGGTCGGCCTGCTCGGCGCGGACGTGGTGGCCTTCCACACCGAGCACTACCGGAGCAACTTCGTGCGCGCGTGCGCCCGGCTGCTGTCCGGCTCGGGCATCGAGGTGCGCGGGAACGCGGTCGCGCTGCCCGACGGCCGGCTGGTGGAGACCATGGCCGCGCCGATCTCGATCGACGCGGGCGAGTTCACCCGGCACGCCACCGCACCGGCCGCGGACGCCGACATCGAGTCGCTGACTGAGCAGTTCGCCGGGCGGACGCTGCTGCTCGGTGTCGACCGCCTGGACTACACGAAGGGGATCGTGGAGCGGCTGCTGGCCGTCGAGATGCTGCTGGAGCGCAACCCCAGCTACCGGTCGGGCATCGCCTTCCTGCAGGTCGCCGTCCCCAGCCGGGACAACGTGCGCGAGTACCGCCAGCTCCGCGCGACGGTGGAGCAGCACATCGGGCGGATCAACGGGCGGTTCACCGAACCCGGCAACGACGTGCCCGTGCATTACCTGTACCGGGGCCTGTCGCAGCCGCGGCTCGCCGCGTACTACGCGGTGGCCGACGCGCTGCTGGTCACCCCGCTGATCGACGGCATGAACCTGGTCTGCAAGGAGTACGTCATCGTGCAGCAGGCGCGCGAGGAGAACGGGATCCTCGTGCTCAGCGAGTTCACCGGCGCTGCCGAGGAGCTGCCGCAGGCGATCCTGTGCAACCCGTTCGACGTGGAGGGGCTGTCCTACCGTATCGAGTCCGCCCTGCGGCTGCCCGCCGACGTCCGCCGCGGCGCGATCGCCGAGATGGCCGGCTACATCAGCACCCACGACGTGCACCGCTGGGTGGCCGAGCAGCTCGCGGACATCTCCTCGCGCGGCGACAAGCTGGCCGCGGAGACGGGCCGGGGCGGCTGACCGGGCCCGGCGGGTCAGGGCCGGGCGCGCAGCTCCTGGTAATTCGCCAGTGACGCGCCGCGCTCCTTAGCGTGGTCGACGATGCGCTCCAGGTAGCCGTCGGGCAGGCCGCCCTCGCGCCGCCACGGCTCGTGGATCTCCGCGCCGTGCAGGCCGGCCAGTTCGGGGACCCAGCGCCGGATGTAGTCCCCGTCCGGGTCGAACTTGCTGCCCTGGGTGACTGGGTTGAAGATCCGGAAATACGGGGCCGCGTCGGTGCCGGTGCCCGCGGTCCACTGCCAGCCGTGCTGGTTGCTGGCCAGATCCCCGTCGACCAGATGGCGCATGAAGTGCCGGGCGCCGCGCGTCCACTCCACGTGCAGGTCTTTGACCAGGAACGACGCGACGATCATGCGGACCCGGTTGTGCACCCAGCCCTCAGCCAGCAGCTGGCGCATGCCCGCGTCCACGATCGGGTAGCCGGTGCGCCCGGCGGCCCACGCGGCGAACGCGGCGTCGGCGTGCGCGCCGGTCGCGTACGGCATCGCGGCCATGGCCGGCTGGAAGTACTCCCGGGCGCTGTCCGGCCAGAAGTGCAGGACCGCGGCGTAGAACTCGCGCCAGGCGATCTCCCGCCGGTAGGCCGAATCCCCCGGCCCCAGATCGGCCAGGATCGTCCGCGGGTGGATCGAGCCGAACTTCAGGTACGGCGACATCCGTGAGGTGTGGTCCAGGTCGGGCCGGTCACGGTCGCGGGCGTAGCCGCCCAGCCGGCTGCGGCGGAACCGCCGCCACGCGGCCAGCGCGGCGGATTCCCCCGCCTCCGGCAGGACCAGCCCGGCGGGCAGCGCCGGATCGCCGGGGATGCCGGTGCCATCCAGCGCACGCCACGTCACGTCCTGCGGCCGGGATGCGGCCGGCGCCCGCCAGCCGTGGGCGGCCCACGCCTTGCGGAACGCGGTGTACACCTTGAACGGCGTGCCGTCGCCCTTGGTAATGCGGCCCGGCGCCACCGCGTACGGTGACCCGGTGCGGACCAGCGGCGTGCCCCCCAGGGCAGCGGCGACCCGCTCGTCGCGGGCCGCGCCGTAAGGCCCGAAGTCCGCGCTGATGTGCACCGACGCCGCGCCGCATGCGCGCGCGACGGCCGGGACCACGTTCTCCGGCTTGCCGCGCCGGACGGTGAGCGTCCCGCCGTGCTCACGCAGCTGCGCGTCGAGCGCGCGCATCGTCCGGTACATGAAGGCGATCCGCGCTGCGCCGGCCGGCCGGCGCAGCGCGTCGTCCAGCACGAACAAGGCCGTCACCGGGCCCTCGGCGGCCGCGGCCAGCAGCGCCGGATGATCACCCAGGCGCAGGTCGCGGCGGAACCACAGCACGGATGCCGACATCGGCTCAGCTCCCCGGGAAGGCGTGCTGCGGCAGGCGGCGTCGGTCAACGGCGCGTTCGCGGACGAGGTGATCCTGGGACAGCTGATGTCGGAGTGGCTGGGCTGATCCAGGGTGCCGCGTGGGCGTTACATCGATGAAGACCCGTCGGCTCGGCACGCCCGCTTACGATAGCGGAAATTGCAGCTCAACAGTGGTGCCGTCGGCCCTGGCCTGCACGTGCACGACGTCGGCGAGCTGCCGGGCGACCCACAGGCCCGCCCCCTCGCCGTCGGCCAGATCGGGGGGCTGGAACCCGGCCGTCGCGACGACGCCGCCCGGGCCGCCGGAATCGACCCGGACGATCACCGCCCCGCCGCTGCCCCAGACCGTCACCCGGCCGGGCAGGATGCCGTGCCGGAACGCGTTGGCGATGACCTCGCCCGCCGCGACCTCGGCGATCCGGGACTCCGCCAGGGCCATGCCCAGATGCTGCGCGGTATCGCCGACCCGGTGACGCGCCAGGACGAGGTCGCTGATCTCGCTGAGCTTCAGCTCGAGCGCGGCGTCCTGCGGGACCTCCGATACCGGGCCGGGATGGGCCGCCAGGTAGGCGCGCGGTTCCATGTACTCGGCGCTGCCGGCGGCGAGGCCGTCCGGCCCGAGCACCTGCGGATGCACGCGGGCCACGTCGGCCAGCACCTCGGGGCTGTACCGGCGCCGGTCGTACAGGCACACCCACGGGAACCCGTACCGGCCGTAGAGGTGCGTGGCGGCCGTCTCCGCGCGGAGGTAGGCGGCGGTCCGGCCCGGAGCGCGGGCCCCCCCGTGCACGGAACTCTCGGTCAGCAGCCGCATCGCGGCGCCCGCCGACCTCCGCTCCGCGAGGTAGCCGCGGATCGCCTCGGACGCGCGGCCCAGGTGCTGATAGCTGAGGCCGGGCAGGCCCCAGCGCACCCGTGCCGCGTCGTCACCGAGCGCGGTGCGGACCACTTTCTCGGCCCGCTTGGACACGACGGCCACGACAGCCTCGCCGCCTTCCAGGCCGGCCCGCAGGAAGGACAGCACGCGGGCGCGCAGATCGGCGTCCGTCCGGTACAGGGCGGCGGCGTGGTGCGGGCCTGAGCGGGCGGGGCCGGGGCAGGCCAGGGCGTGGGTCATCGCCGCCCCTCGATCCATCACGACCGCCTCCTGACGCCGTCCGTGACGGGACGCTACCCGCTAATCGGGCACCGACACATCGGGGCCGCGGGTAACTCGCCGGCCCCTGGCCGCGCGCCCCGTGCCGGCCACTGAAAGACTGGCCCGGCAACCGGTTCCGCGCACGCAGGCAGGAGAAGCCATGCCCTTCGTATCGGTCGGCAGCGAGAACGGCGCCAGCATCGACATCTACTACGAGGACCACGGAATGGGCCAGCCGGTGGTGCTGATCCACGGCTACCCGCTCGACGGCCGGTCCTGGGAGCGGCAGGAACGGGACCTGCTGGCCGCGGGGTACCGGGTGATCGCCTATGACCGGCGCGGGTTCGGCAAGTCCAGCCAGCCGGCCACCGGGTACGACTACGACACCTTCACCGCGGACCTGAACGCGCTGCTGGAGCACCTCAACCTGACCGACATCCACCTGATCGGCTTCTCGATGGGCACCGGCGAGGTCACCCACTACCTGGGCACGCACGGCTCCGGGCGGGTGAAGAAGGCGGCGCTGCTGGGCGCGATCCCGCCGTTCCTGCTCAAGACCGGCGACAACCCCGAGGGGGTGGACCGGCCGGTGTTCGAGGGCATCAAGTCCGCGATCGTGGCCGACCGGTACGCCTATTTCAAGGATTTCTTCGACAACTTCTACAACACCGACGTGCTGGGCGGCACCAGGATCAGCGAGCAGGCCGTGCAGGCGTCGTTCGGCGTGGCCGCGGCATCGTCGCCGTACGCGACGTACGCGTGCGTGGACACGTGGCTCACCGACTTCCGCGCCGACCTGCCGAAGATCGACGTCCCGGTGCTCGTGCTGCACGGCACCGCGGACCGGATCCTGCCGTACGAGGCGACGGCCCAGCGGCTCCACGGGCTGATCAAGGACGTGCGGGTCATCCCGGTGGAAAACGGCCCGCACAACATCGGCTGGACCTTCCCCGAGGTCGTCAACCCCGCGCTGCTGGATCACCTGCGTAGCTGACCGCTGCTGATCCTGGACGAGCCCACCGCCGCGCTCGGCGTCAAGCAGTCCGGGGTGGTGCTGAAGTACATCGTGCAGGCGCGCGAGCGCGGCCTGGGGGTCATGGCATGACGCGGCGGGTACGGATCGGGCTGGCCGGGCTGGGCCGGATGGGGCGTGTCCACGCGGCCAGCCTGGCCGCCGGGTGCCCGTCCGCCCGGCTCGCCGCGGTGTTCGACGCCGACGAGGCGGCGGCGCGCCGGGCCGGCGAACGGCTCGGCGTGCCAGCCGCGCCCTCGTACGCCGGCCTGCTGGCCGGCGACGGCATCGACGCGGTGGCGATCGCCACCCCGACCGGGACGCACGCGGACCTGGCGATCCGCGCCTGCCGGGCCGGCAAGCACGTCTTCTGCGAGAAGCCGATCTCGCTGGACCGGCAGGCCACCCTGGACGTGATCGCGGCGGTGGAGGCGGCGGGTGTGGCGTTCCAGCCCGGTTTCCACCGCCGATTCGACCCGGACTGGGCGGCGGCGGCGGACCGGATCCGGGCCGGCGAACTCGGTGAGGTGTACCTGTTCCGCACGTCGCTGCGGGACATGACCCCGCCGGACCCGGCCTTCCTGTCCGGCTCGGGCGGCTTCTTCGTCGACGTCACCATCCACGACCTGGACACCGCGCGCTGGCTGGCCGGCGAGATCACGGAGGTGACCGCGCACGGCGCGGCGCTGAGCGACCCGGGCTTCGCCGAGATCGGCGACGTGGACACCGCCGTGGTGGTGCTCCGGTTCGAAAACGGCGCGCTCGGGGTCATCGACGACAGCCGCGCGGCCGGCTACGGCTACGAGTGCTCGACCGAGGTCATGGGGCGCGACGCCACCGTCCGCATCGACCACCCGCAGGCCCGGAACTACGAGTGGCGCACGGCGGGCTCGGCCAGCCACCGGCTGCCCCGCGACTTCGCGGAACGGTTCCCGGAGGCCTACGCCGCCGAACTGGAGGCGTTCGCGAGGTGCGTGCTCGGCGGCGAGCCGCCCCGGGTCACCGCCTACGATGCGCTGGCGGCGTTCGACCTGGCCCACGCGGCCGGCCAGTCATGGCGCAGCGGCCATACCGTCATGGTCGAGCCGCAGCGCACCGGGAGAAACGTCATCTACGCCGCCGTCAAGCAGCAGAACCGTTGACCACGCAGCAGCAGGGCGCCTTCGAGGTGCTGACCATGGGCCGCATCGGGGTCGACATCTACCCGCTGCAGACCGGGCGGTCGCTGCGGCACGTCGAGAGCTTCGGCAAATACCTCGGCGGCAGCGCGACCAACGTCGCGGTCGCGGCGGCCCGCTACGGACGGCGGGCCGCGGTGATCAGCCGCACCGGGCAGGACCCGTTCGGCGACTACATCCACGACGCGCTGCGGGGCTTCGGCGTGGACGACCGGTTCGTCACGGCCGTGCCGTCGCTGCCCACGCCGGTGACGTTCTGCGAGATCTTCCCGCCGGACGACTTCCCGCTGTACTTCTACCGCTTCCCGACCGCGCCGGACCTCCAGATCCAGCCGAACGAGCTGGACCCGGGCGCCATCGGCGCGGCGGGCATCTTCTGGATGACCGGCACCGGGCTGTCCCAGGAGCCGAGCCGGGCGGCCACGCTGCGCGCGCTGGAGGAGCGGTCCGCCCGGCGGCCGGACGGACCGACCGTCTTCGACCTGGATTACCGGCCAATGTTCTGGCCGTCCCGGACCGAAGCCCGGCAGTGGTACGCCCGCGCGCTGCCGCACGCCACGGTGGCCGTCGGCAACCTGGGCGAATGCGACACCGCGGTCGGTGTCCGGGAGCCGCGCGCGGCCGCGCAGGCGCTGCACGACGCGGGCATCAAGCTCGCGATCATCAAGCAGGGCCCGGCCGGCGTGCTGGCCGCGGACAGCAGCCGGATCGTCGAGGTGCCACCGGTCCCGGTCGAGGTCGTCAACGGGCTGGGCGCGGGCGACGCGTTCGGCGGGGCGCTGTGCCACGCGCTGCTGTCCGGCTGGGACCTGGAGCGCGCGCTGCGCTTCTGCAACGCCGCCGGTGCGCTGGTCGCGTCCCGGCTGGCCTGCGCCGACGCGATGCCCACCGCCGATGAGGTGGAAGCCATGGTGCGGGAGGCCCGGCATGCATGAGACCGAAGTCCTGTTCCCGCCCCACGACGACCGCGCCGGCGCCGTCGACGCCGTCGTGGAGATGCTTTGACCGGCCCGCTGGTGCCCCGGGGCGCCACCGCGTCCGGCCCGTACCTGACCGCGATCACGCCGGAGGCGGCAGGCTGGGTCTACAGCGGCCTGCGGATCGTGGAGCTGGCGCCCGGCGGGTCGGCCGAGCTGGCCACCGGGCCGGATGAGGTCATCGTGCTGCCGCTGTCCGGCGCGGCCACCGTCCAGGTTGACGGGCGGCGGTTCAGGCTGGAAGGCCGGCGGGACGTCTTCGAGCGGGTCACCGACTTCGCCTACCTGCCCCGCGACGCGGCGGCGGTGCTGTCCTCCGCCGACGGCGGCCGGTTCGCGCTGCCGTCGGCGCGGGCCGGCCGGCGGCTGGAGGCCCGGTACGGGCCCGCCGAGGACGTGCCGGTGGAGCTGCGCGGCGCGGGCACGGCCAGCCGCCAGGTGAACAACTTCTGCGCGCCGGAGGCGTTCGCCGCCGACCGGCTGATCGCGGTGGAGGTGCTGACCCCCGGCGGGAACTGGTCGTCCTATCCCCCGCACAAGCACGACGAGCAGCGTGCCAACGAGTCGCAGCTGGAGGAGATCTACTACTTCGAGGTGGCCAGGAACGGCCTGGCCTACCAGCGGGTCTACGGCTCCGGGCCGGGACGGGAGATCGACGTGTGCGCCGAGGTCGGCACCGGCGACGTCGTGCTGATCCCCCACGGCTACCACGGCCCGTCGATGGCCGCGCCCGGCTACGACCTGTATTACCTGAACGTGATGGGCGGCCCGGGCGAGCGCGTCTGGCGGTTCTGCGACGACCCCGCGCACGCCTGGGTGCGCGCCGTCTGGCCGGGCACCCCGGTCGATCCCCGGCTGCCGATGACCAGCCCTGGAGGTTCCTCATGACAGAGACGATCCGGCTGACGGCCGGGCAGGCCCTCATCCGGTTCCTGGCCCAGCAGCACAGCGAGCGGGACGGGACGCGGCAGCGGCTGATCCCCGGCTGCTTCGGCATCTTCGGCCACGGCAACGTCGCCGGGGTGGGCCAGGCGCTGCTCGAGCAGCAGCGCGCCATGCCCTATTACCTGGCGCGCAACGAGCAGGCGATGGTGCACGCGGCGACCGGGTTCGCGCGGATGCGCAACCGGACGCAGGCGATGGCCTGCACCGCGTCGATCGGGCCCGGCTCCACCAACATGGTGACCGGGGCCGCGCTGGCCACGATCAACCGGATCCCCGTGCTGCTGCTGCCCAGCGACCTGTTCGCCACCCGGGTGTCCAGCCCGGTGCTGCAGGAACTGGAGGACCCGCGGTCCTACGACGTATCGGTCAACGACAGTTTCCGCCCGGTGTCGCGGTTCTTCGACCGCATCTACCGGCCCGAGCAGCTCCCGTCGGCGCTGCTGGCCGCGATGCGGGTGCTGACCGACCCGGCCGAGACCGGCGCGGTCACGCTCGCGCTGCCGCAGGATGTGCAGGCGCAGGCGTTCGACTGGCCGGAGGACCTGTTCCGTCCCCGGGTATGGCCGCTGGCCCGGCCGGTCCCGGAACCGGAAGCGGTGGCGCGCGCCGTCGCCATCATCCGCGGCGCCCGCCGGCCGCTCATCATCGCCGGCGGCGGGGTGCTGTATTCGGAGGCCCAGGACGCGCTGCGGCGGCTGGCCGAGGAGAGCGGCATCCCGGTCGCCGACACTCAGGCCGGCAAGGGCGCGCTGGCGTGGGACCATCCGCAGGCGGTGGGCGGGGTCGGCTCGACCGGGACCGCGCCCGCCAACGCGCTGGCCGCCGAGGCAGACGTGGTGATCGGGATCGGCACCCGCTACAGCGACTTCACCACCGCGTCGCGGACGGCGTTCGCCACCCCGGCGGTCCGGTTCGTCAACCTGAACGTCACCTCGTTCGATGCGTACAAGCAGGCCGCGACCGTGGTCGTGGCCGACGCCCGGCGCGGGCTGGAGGCGCTGATCGCCGCGCTGGACGGCTACCACGTGGACGCCGGGTACACCGCGCGGTTCCAGCAGGCTGTCGCCGGCTGGGCCGCGGTCACCGACCGGGCCTACCACCTCGGGCACCAGCCGCTGCCCGCGCAGACCGAGGTCATCGGCGCGGTCAACGAGGGCATCGGGCCCCGCGATGTGGTCGTCCAGGCGGCCGGCAGCCTGCCCGGTGACCTGCAGATGCTCTGGCGGGCCCGGGACCCGAAGCAGTACCACGTCGAATACGGCTACTCGTGCATGGGGTATGAGATCGCCGCCGGGCTGGGCATCAAGATGGCCGCGCCGGACCGCGAGGTCGTGGTGATGGTCGGCGACGGCTCCTACCTGATGATGTCGCAGGAGATCGTCACCGCCGTGTCCGAGGGCATCAAGCTCATCATCGTGCTGATCGACAACCGCGGGTTCTCCAGCATCGGCTCGCTGTCGGACATGGTCGGATCGCAGCGCTTCGGCACCCGGTACCGCTACCGCGACCCCGCGTCCGGGCAGCTCGACGGCGGCCCGCTGCCGGTGGACCTGGCCGCCAACGCCGAGAGCCTGGGCGCGGACGTGCTGCGCACCCGGACGATCGAGGAGTTCCGGGTCGCGCTGGGCAAGGCCCGGGAGGCGTCCCGGACCACGGTCGTGCACATCGAGACCGACCCGCTCGCGCCGGTGCCGTCCTCGGAGAGCTGGTGGGACGTGCCGGTCGCGGAGACCGCCGCCCTCGACAGCACCCGGCACGCCCGGGAGGCCTACGAGCAGGCCAAGCGCCGCCAGCGCAGCTACCTCTAGGAAGGAATGCCATGAGAACCGTCGCCGGGCACAGCGGGCTGCACAAGCCGGCCGAGTTCGATTCGATCCTGGCCGCGACGCGCCAGGTGGCCGAGCTGACCGCGGCGATGGGCGCGAGCTGCGAGCCGCCGTCCGGCGTGCCGGACATCCCGCCGATCCTGGCCGCGCTGGCCGACCTCGGCGCGGAGTTGTTCACCGTGGTGGAGCAGGACATGTACCCGTGCGACTTCGGCAAGCCCAAGCCGAGCGCGGAGCGGACCTTCCGCTACCTGAACGCCAGCGGGCTGGGAGGTGCGGCATGACGGTCCGGGTCGGGGTCATCGGCACCGGCATGATCGGCGAGGACCATATCCGCCGGATGACCGCGGTGCTGGCCGGCGCGGCCGTCACCGCGATCACCGACGTGGACAAGGACCGCGCCGCGGCGGTGGCCGAGCGGTTCGGAATCCAGGCCGTGCACGCGACCGGCAGGGACGTCATCGCCGACCCCGGCGTGGACGCGGTGCTGGTGGCGTCGTGGGGACCGGCCCACGAGGAGTACGTGCTCGCCTCCATCGCTGCGGGCAAGCCCGTGTTCTGCGAGAAGCCGCTGGCCACCACGCCGGAGGCGTGCGCGCGGATCCTGGAGGCGGAGGCCGCGGCGGGCCGCCGGCTGGTCCAGGTCGGCTTCATGCGCCGCTACGACGCCGGCTACCGGGCGCTGAAGGCGGCGGCGGGGGACGGCTCGATCGGCGCGCCGCTGCTGGCGCACATGGCGCACCGCAACCCCGCGGTCCCGCCCACCGTGACCAGCGAGATGGCGATCAACGACTCGGTGGTGCACGAGATCGACGTGACCCGGTGGCTGCTGGGCGAGGAGATCACCGCGGTGATGATCCTGGCCCCCCGGCGCAGCCGGTTCGCGGCCGAGGGGCTGCAGGACCCGATGGTCGTGGTGTTCCGCACCGCGAGCGGCGTACTGGTCGACGACGAGCTGAGCGTCAACGTCCGCTACGGCTACGACATCCAGTGCGAGGTCGTCGGCGAGACGGGCAACGTGCGGCTGGCCAACGGCGGGGCCGTCGCGGTCACCGGCGAGCACGGCCGGGCGACCGCGGTCCCTGCGGACTGGCGGGTGCGGTTCGCGGACGCCTACGACGAGGAGTTCCGCGCCTGGATCGCTGATGTGGCGGCCGGCCGCCCGCCCGGCGGGCCATCCTCGTGGGACGGTTACGCGGCCGCCGTGGTGGCCGGCGCGGCGGTCCGGGCGCTGCGCGCGCCCGGCTGGACCGACGTGCCGCTGCGGGACCGCCCCGTCTTCTACGGGGTCGCCGGGGCGGCGTCATGAAGATCGCGATCGACCCGTACATGCTCCGCACGGTCCCGCTGACCGAGCTGCCCGGCGTGGTGGCCGACCTGGGATATGAGTACATCGAGCTGTCGCCGCGGGACGACTTCACCCCGTTCTTCCTGCACCCGCGGGCCAGCGCGGACCGGGTGCGGGAGTTCAAGGTGGCGCTGGACACGGCCGGCGTGCAGGTCGCCTCCCACCTGCCGCTGCACCACATGGCCGAGATCATGGAGTACGCCGGGCCGCTGCTCACCCACCTGCACCTGGCCGACTCTTTCGACCACCGGGCGTCGTCCGGGAACCGCTGCATCATCAACCCGCCGGGCTCGGCCGCCCGGATCCATCAGCATCTGGACATCGGCCAGGGCGAGGTGGACTGGGACGAGTTCTTCGGCTCGCTGGCCCGGACCGGTTTCGACGGCATCGCCACCGTGTGCGTGTTCGCGTGGGAGGACCGGGCCCGCGAGTCGTGCACCGCGAACCTGTCAAAGGTCCGGGAGTACCTGGCCAAGTACTTCTGAGCCTGGCGGCCCGCCGCGCGTCAGGCGCGGCGGGCGCGCACCTTCTCCGGCGGGACCCAGGTCGTGGTGCGGCGGAGCCGGCCGCGGCTGGCCACCAGGTAGCGGTCATCACCGCCCCAGGCCAGGAAATGGAACATCAGGGGCGCCTTCCAGCGGGCGTGCCCGGGCGGCCGAACTCTGCCGACTTCGTGGCCGCATGACCCGGGCTTAAACCCGCGCGCTTACTGCCGGAGACATGCCCGCATGTGGAGGAAATCCCCATCAGCCGGTGGCCGGGATGGCCGCGTGCCAGTGCCCGCGGGTGAGGTGGACGCTGCCGTCCGGCGCGATCATGACGCTGGCTCCGTAGGCGGGGAGTTTGCCGTCCCGGAGCCAGGCGTGGCGGATATCATCCACGATGTCCCACAGCCGGCGCGGGCCGGACTGGTGAACGACGGGCGGGGCGTCGCCGTCGCCACTGGCGCGCGCCCACGATCCGTCCGGATGCAGTAGCCACGCGGTGCGCCGCCCGCCTTCTTCCTCGAAATGGTGCTGGACACCCGGCACGGTGACGCCGAGCATCGAGGACAGCTCCCACGCGTTGCCGATGTTGAGGACGGGATACCGGCCGACGCTGACCTGCTCTCCTGCCGCGTCGCGCGCCGCCGGCACCTGCTCCAGGAGGATCGGCGGGTAGTCCGCGCCGGACCGGGCCGCCATGAACCCAGCACGGTACCACTCGACCCATGCGACCGCCGGGCGCCACCGTGACATGGGGTCCGTGACCTCGGCGGCCAGCCGCCGGGCGCGCGGCTCCCACTCCATGCAGCCCGTCACCGGCACGACGCGGGCGGGCAGTCATTGCCATCACTGGCCGGAGGGCAATCATCGGGAGCGCACGCACGGACGTCAGCGTGGCGGGGCACAAGGGTCAGGGTATGCTGCCACAACGGCCCGGTCAGGAGGTTGGCCAACGGGGTTTCCCTGACGCTGCCGCAGTCCAGCCAGCGTGCCATCGCGCACGGAGTGAGCTGGCCATCTGGCAGGATGGCCGCCCGGTCCAAACCGCAGTTTCCGCACAGCTTCGGCGCGTCCGGCCCGGCGACACCGAGTGCGGCCCGGCCGAGGCCCTGGGCAGGCCGGATACGGATGTCCGTCACCCCGAGCCGGCGCAGCTCCGCTGCCGCGCGCTCGACGTCCTGATCCGGTGCGATTCCCACGATCGCGGCCCGGACAGGGATTCCCCGCCGGACAGCCTCGGCGATGCTGGCCCGGGCCCGCGCACAGCTGCTCCGGCTGCCGGTGATCCGGCTGTGCTGGCCGGGGTCGGCGGAATACCAGGATGTGCCCAGGGGTACAGCCGGCTGGCTGAACAGCTCCCACAGTTCAGGGGTGACGCGGACGAGGTTCGAGTACACGTACACCCGGAGGCCATTGCCCAGGGCGTGGCGGATGAGGCGGGGAAGGGCAGGCTCCAGCGTCGGCTCCCCACCGATGAACTGGACCATCCGGACTCCGATCGCGGCAGCCTGGTCAATGACGTGTTCCCAGTCCAGGGTGGTCATCGTTCCGCGTCCACCGTGCGGGCCGCTTTCCGCATAGCAGTGGATGCATCGCAACTGGCAAAAGCCGGTTATCTCCAGCTCCAGGAATGACGGGATACCGCCGGTAAGGGCCTGGACGGAGGGATCAGGCAGCGGATTTAACGCGGTCGTTAACACTCGCCTATTCTCCATTTCCATAGTTTCGCCGTATCGGGTTGTCGTGCGGCAGAGCGGTGGCACTATCATCGGATTTCAGCAGGGCCCAGACGACCTTTCCGCCTCTGTCCTGCGGCACGAAGTACCACGCCCACCGCTCACTGAGCGCTTCCACCAGCAGCAGGCCACGTCCGTTCTCAGCGTTCCCGGAAGCGCTGAGCCGCGTTGGCGGTATGGGGCTGGCGTCCCACACCAGGATGAGGAGCCGCGTCCGGTTGGCACGCAGGCACAACCGCACGGGGCAGCTTTGCGCCGCCGCCCGACCGGCTTGCACCGCGTTCGTTACCAGCTCCGACACGAGCAATTCGGCGCCGACGCGGGTATCCCCGGAACTGGCCGCCGCCCTTGACACGGCGCTTCAAGCGGAGGGCACCCTCATCGCGCTCGTCCCGAACCAGGCTCTGCGTGGGCATCAGGGCGTCCGTTCGACGGAGCGCCGCCGCTGACGAGGAGATCGCTGCGCTGGAGTTCGCGCGCCTCGCGGGGGCAAGCGACGTCGGCAACGGTGTCCTCGACGGTCTGGAGGTCACCGTCGACGACCTGGCCACGGCGTACCCGGGGACGGCGCCCGCGGACCTGCTCGGCCGGGTGCGGGCTCACCTTGGGTATGTCGGCCAGCTGATCGGCGCCCGCGCCACGCTGGCGCAGCACCGGCGCCTGCTCGTCACCGGCGGTTGGCTGTCCCTGCTGGCCGCCACCTGCCTGATCGACCTGCACAACGATCCCGCGGCCCTGGCGCACCTGCGCACGGCAACGCGGCTCGCCCGCGAAACGGGACATGCCGAACTGGCCGCCTGGTGCCTGGAAACGCAGGCCTGGCAGGTGCTCACGGCGGGGGACTACCGGCGGGCCGCTGGCATCGCCCAAGTCGCACAGCACATCGCACCGCGAGACGGCAGCGCCTTCATCCAGGCCACCGCCCAGGAGGGACGCGCGTGGGCACGGCTCGGCGCCGGGGCCGAGACCCGCGCCGCACTCGCCCGCGCGGAAAAGCTCGTCGCGCCGCTGGCCATGCCCGATCGCCCAGAGCACCACTATCGTTATGACCCCGCGAAGTCCCTGGCCTATACGGCGACGACGCTGTCCTGGCTCGGTGACCCGGCCGCGGAGTCCTACGCGCGTCAGGTACTGGCCCGCCTCGAGTCCGCCGCAGACGGACCCCCGCGCCCGCGGCGGGCTGCCTCGGCCCGGCTGGACCTGGCTCTGGCGCTGATAGCGGCCGAACGATATGACGAATCGGCGGCTACCGCCCTGGAGGCAGTCGTATCGGGACGGCTGGTGCCCTCGAACTACTGGCGCGCCCGCGAGGTGATCCACGCCATGTCCGGACGGGGCGTGCCGGAGGCCCGCGAGCTGGCGGACGCCTACCGTGAGGCCTGCGGCGGCCCGTTCGCGCTGCCGTGATGCTGCCGAGGTCTCAGCCGCGGGACCCGGGGCTACCGTCAATCCAGGTCGTCGGTGGAGCGGAGGAACGCCAGGACCGCCCGGATCCGGTTGTTGTCGGTGTCGGTCTGTTCCAGGCCCAGCTTGCCGAACACGCTGGTCACATGGGCTTCCACGGTCCGCGGGCTGAGATGCAGGTCCTTGGCGATGCCGACGTTCGACCGGCCCTCAGCCATCCGGGCCAGGACGTCCCGCTCCCGGGGGTTGAGGGTGTCCATCCAGCTCGTGCTGCGCTTGCGGGCCAGCAGCCGGCGCACGATGACCGGATCGAGGACGGTCTCCCCCGCCACGATCCGTTCCAGCTGGATGATCAGGTGGTCGGCGTCGGTGACGTTATCCTTCAGCAGGTAGCCGACGCCGCTGCCGACCGCCTCCATGAGCTGGCTCGCGTAGCTGGTCTCGGCGAATGTGGACAGCACCAGGATCCCGATGGCCTTATCCCGCGCCCGGATCTCCGCGGCGGTGCGGATTCCCTCGCCGGTGAACGTCGGCGGCATCCGCAGGTCCAGGATCACCGCGTCCGGCCGGCCCGCCGGGTCCGCTGCGGTCGCGCGCAGGCTGGCCAGCAGTTCCTCGCCGGAGGACGCCTCGATGGTGACCTGGGCACCGGACGCCTGAAGGAGCAGCACCAGGCCGCTGCGGAACAGGGCGGAATCGTCGGCCAGGGCTAGTCGCACGGAATCCGCACCATGATCCGCGTGCCCCGGCCGGGGGGACTGTCGATCTCGACTTCGCCGTCCACCGCGCCGACCCGGTCGATGAGGTTGGCCAGCCCGCTGCCCGCCGGGTCCGCGCCGCCCACCCCATCGTCGGTGATCTCCATCTCCAGGTGCGAGCCGGTGACGCGGGCGGACACGCCGACGTGGCGGGCCCGCGCGTGCTTGACCGCGTTGGTGAGCGCCTCGCACGCGGCGAAGTAGGCGGCCGCCTCGACCGCGGGACGCACCCGGTCCGGTGCGACCTGCAGGTGGATGGCCAGCGGGAGCCGCTCGGCGACCTCTTCCAGCGCCGCCGCCAGGCCACCCTGGACCAGCGAGGCGGGATGGATGCCGTGGGCCAGGTCGCGCAGCTCGCCGAGCACCTCCCCCAGCTCGGCGCGGGCGGCGGCGAACGCGGCGGTGGCGCCCGGATCCCCGGTCTGGGACATCGCCGCGGTCAGCCGGGCGGCCAGCCCGAGAAGGTGCTGCTGCGCGCCGTCGTGCAGGTCACGTTCGAGGCGCCGCCGCTCGGCCAGCGCGGCCTCGACGATACGGGCCCGCGACGCGCGGACGGCCTCCAGCTCGGCACGCGCGGCCTCGGCCTGAAGCTGGGCGTTCCGCAGCGCCAGCCCGCTGGTGCGCACCGCCGCGTCGAACAGGCCCCGGTACCGTTCCAGGGCGGCATCGGCGATGACGACGGCCATGGGGGCGCCGGCGTCGGTGCGGATCACCTCGACCAGGCGGCTGCCGGCTGGCGCCGCGGGCCGGGCCGGGCCGGGCCGGGCGTCCGGCCCGGGGAGTTCCGCGGCGCTGGACACGTCCAGCACCTCCAGCGTCGGGTCGTGCAGGGTCTCGCGCAGCGCGTACCGGACGCGGCGCAGGTCGGCGCCCGTGGACACCCGGGCGCTCAGCCCGGCGAGGTTCCGGGCCAGCAGCGCGCGCTGGATCACGGCGGCCAGGAACGCCAGCGGCAGCAGCACGTCGACCAGGCTTTCGGCGACGAAGGCGCTGGTCGGGCCGACGGCGATGTCGGAGAACAGCTGCTCGAGCGAGGTCGCCGACGCGGCGAACACCGCGGCCAGCCCGGCGATGATGACGGGTGCGATGACGATGCGGTCCAGGCCCCTGGTTTCCAGCAGCCGCCGGACCAGGAAGAAGACGAGCAGCAGCGCGGCGATCCCGTCGCCAATGTTCTGTGCGTCCGAAAAGGCCCCGCTGAGCTGCGGGCTGACGACGATGGCGGGCCACCATGAGGACGCCGGGTAGCCTGCCGAGGCGGCCGTCGAGGTGACCACGACCAGGGTCCGGCTCAGCACCATCCAGGCCGCCAGGGCCCAGACGTAGACGCGCTCGGGGCGGCCGAGCGCGGCACGCGGGTACCGCAGGACCGCGTATGCGCCGAAGACCCGGTCGATCCCGCCGAACACGACCGCGTAGACCGGCCAGGGGCCGGTGTTCCACGCGTCGATGAAGTCCAGCGAGCGGAACACGCCCGCCAGGATCAGCGCCCACGCCACGCCGCGCTGCCCGCGTTCCTGGCACAGCAGCAGGCCGGTGAGGATGAACGTCAGCGACATGACCAGGTTGACCGTGGCCAGCGTGGGGGACTCACGCCACTCGGGCCCCTCGGCGACCGTGGCCAGGCCGACCAGCGCGACCAGGACGGCGCCGGTGCGCAGATAGAAACGCCACGGGCGGCCCGCCGCGGCCGGCGGACGGCTTAACCCATCCGGCTCCAGGGTCGCGGGCGGGTCCTCCGTGGGCCGGCCCTGTTGCGTCTCGCCCGGCTCACCTTCCACGCCATGTTCCCGTGGGCGGCCGGCGGGTCACTGGTCGGGGCATAGGCGCCATTATCGCCTGATCAGCCCGGCCCGCGCAGCCATCCGGTGCAATCCCATCCGCAATGTCAAGAGGGAAAACCCGCGAGAATGCGGCGGCTTTCCACGATTACAACGGGCGACGGCACCTGCACACTGATGGTGGCGCCCGAGGCCGGGGTGTTCCGCCTGCGAGCCCGGCCCCGGGGCCAGCTCGATGGAACTGCTGATCCCCTGACGCAGACGAGAGCACGCTGCACGCCCGCTGATCGACCAGGAAAAGGCCATGGCCCGTGGACCGGATGACACGGAGGGGAGTTCTCCGGGCCGCCCTGGCGATCGCAGCCT
>Ga0335078_10004215_pt1 | contig 21338 bp, 17 predicted proteins | sample Lox_Sample_32_FD_206711 | JGI IMG/M metagenome (GOLD analysis project Ga0335078, IMG submission 206711) | Soil microbial communities from Loxahatchee National Wildlife Refuge, Florida, United States - Lox_Sample_3.2 | ecosystem: Environmental > Terrestrial > Soil > Wetlands | place: USA...
ACCGTGAAGCACCTGGCGGAGCAGCTCGAGGCCAGGCAACGCGAGGTGGAGGCGCTGCGCCGCGACCTCGCGGCCTGGCAGGCCCTCGTGGCTCGGGGCCAGGTGCGCGACGTGGACTTCACCGGCGTCTCGGGTCGGCCCGTCGCGCCGGTCTACACGCCGCTCGACGTGCCGGATCTCGACTACGCCCGGGAGCTCGGGCTCCCGGGGGAGTACCCGTTCACCCGCGGCGTGCACGCGACGGGCTATCGCGGCCGGCTGTGGACGATGCGGCAGTTCTCGGGCTTCGGGACGGCCGAGGAGACGAACGCGCGCTACAAGTTCCTGCTGGAGCGCGGCCAGACGGGGCTCTCGGTGGCGTTCGACTTCCCGACGCTGATGGGCTACGACTCGGACCACCCGCGCTCGCTGGGCGAGGTGGGGAAGTGCGGCGTGGCGATCTCGAGCCTGGCCGACATGGAGACGCTGTTCGGCGGCATCCCTCTGGGCCAGGTCTCCACCTCGATGACCATCAACGGCCCGGCCGCGATGCTGTTCTGCTTCTACGTGGCGGCGGCGGAGCGCCAGGGCGTGTCGAGCGAGCGCCTGCGCGGCACGGTGCAGAACGACATCCTCAAGGAGTACATGGCGCAGCACGCCTGGATCTACGGCGTGGAGCCGGCCCTGAAGATCATCGTGGACCTGTTCGAGTGGAGCGCCGCGCACGCGCCGCAGTGGAACACGATCTCCATCTCGGGCTACCACATCCGCGAGGCGGGGGCCACGGCGGCCCAGGAGCTCGCCTTCACGCTCGCCAACGGGTTCACCTACGTGGAGCGCGGCCTGGCGCGCGGGCTCGACGTGGACGCCTTCGCCCCGCGGCTCAGCTTCTTCTGGGACATCCACAACGACTTCTTCGAGGAGATCGCCAAGCTCCGGGCTGCGCGCCGCATCTGGGCTCGCCACCTGCGCGAGCGCTACCGGGCCAAGAGCGACCGCTCGGTGATGATGCGGTTCCACTCGCAGACGGCGGGCGTCACGCTCACGGCGCAGCAGCCGTTGAACAACGTGGTGCGGGTCGCGTACCAGGCGCTGGCGGCCGTGCTGGGCGGCACGCAGTCGCTGCACACGAACTCGATGGACGAGACGCTCGCGCTCCCCACGGAGCAGGCCGTGCAGCTGGCGCTGCGCACCCAGCAGGTCCTGGCGTACGAGACCGGGGTGCCGAACGTGAGCGATCCCCTGGGCGGCTCGTACTACGTGGAGGCGCTGACGCGCCAGCTCGAGGACGAGGCCGAGGCCACCTTCGCCGAGATCGAGAAGGTGGGCGGCGTGGTGCGCGGCATCGAGACGGGCTGGTTCCAGCGCCAGATCGCGCAGTCGGCCTCGCGGCACCAGAGGGAGATGGAAGAGCGGCGCCGCATCGTGGTCGGCGTGAACGAGTTCGTGGTCGAGGAGCGCGAGGTGCCGATCCCGCTCCTCAAGATCGGCGAGGAGGCCGCCGCGTCGCAGGCCGAGCGCCTCGCCCGCCTGCGCAAGACGCGCGACGGCGGCCTGGTGCGTCGCCGCCTGGACGCGCTCGGGGAGGCGGCCCGCAAGGACGCCAACGTCGTCCCGGCGATGCTCGACGCCGCCCGGGCCTACGCCACCCTGTTCGAAATCCGCGAAGCCCTGGAGAACGTGTATGGCTCGTACCGCGAGCCCGTCTTCTTCTAGTAGATCCCCGGTGCGCGAGGGCGGTGTGGCCGCCGCCCTCGCCGAGCTCCTGGCCGTCGGCGACACGCGAGGCTGGGTCGTGTCCTGCTACCAGAAGCTGGAGCCGGGCGACCGCGCCGGCGACAAGTACCGCATCAAGCTCAAGAACCGGCTGCGCCGCGCGGCGGAACGGCTCGCCATCCTGGGCTTCTCCCACGCCGACCGCGAGGCCGTCACCGGCGAGCTGGACCGGGTCGAGGCCTGGTTCTCCCGTTCCTCGCAGCTCGCCGGGAGCCGGGGCATCGCCGTGTTCGCCGCCAAGGGCTTCTTCCGCGTGGTGCCGCTGCCGTACGTCCTGAAGAGCCGCGTGGTGGTGGACCGCACGCCGGTCGTGGGCGAGCTGGTGGCCCTGGCCGAGGCCGGCAGCCGGCTGCTGGCCGTCGTCGCCGACCGCCGGTCCGCCCGCTTCTTCGACGTGGGGCTCGAGGGCGTCGTGGAGCTCGACGGCCTCAGCGCGCCGGACGCCACGCGCGTCGCGCGCTTCCATCCCGAGCGCGGCGCGGCGCCGGGCGTGGGCGAGTACCGGTTCCACAACCGGATCCGCGAGGAGCGGCACCGCCACCTGGCCCACGTCGCCGAGGCGGTCGCGGCGCACCTCCGGGCCGGGGCGTTCGACGGCATCGTGGTGGGCGGACTCGGCGTGGATGCGAGCGCGCTGCTGCCGCACCTGCCGACGCCGCTGCGCGAGCGGGTGCTCGGGGTGCTGCGCCTCGCGCCCAAGAAGGTCGGCGCCGCGGAGGTGCGTGAGCGCGCGCTGGAGCTGCTGGCCGAGAGCGCGAGCAGCGGCGCCGCGGCCGCCGTGGCGGAGCTGCGCTCGCTGGCGGGCTCCGGCCTCTCCACCGACGCCATCGAGCCCACCCTGCGGGCGCTGTCGCGCGGACAGGTGCGGACCCTGATCGTCGATGGCGACGCGGTCGTGCCGGGCTACCGGTGGAGCGGCAGCGGACGGCTCGCCGAATCGGCGAACGGGTCGCGCGGCGAGGGCGAGCTCGTCCCGCTCGCCGACCTGCTGGACGACGCCATCGAGGACGCGCTGCGGCAGCGCGCCCGCGTCGCGGTGGTCCGCGGCGCCGACGCCCGCCGCTTCGACCGGCTCGCCGCCATTCTCCGCTTCCGGACGGCGCACTAGCCTTGCTTCGCGCCGTCTTCTTCGACGCCGGCGGCACGCTGGTGCACGTGGACTACGTCCGCGTGCGCCGCGCGCTGCTCCACTCCGTCGGCCGCGCGCCGACGGCGGAGGCGCTGGCCGCGGCCGAGTACGCGGGACGCGCGGCCGTCGAGGCGGCCATGGAGGCGGACCCGGCCCTCAAGGACGGCACCCGCTGGCAGCTGCACTTCGTCGGCGCGCTCACCTCGCTCGGGTTCACGCCCGCCGAGCTGGCGCTGGCCGGCCCCGAGATCCGCGCCGAGCACGAGCGCGCGAACCTGTGGACGGTGGTCCAGCCGGGCGCCGGGGCGGGCCTCGCCGGCCTCCGCGCCGCGGGGCTCACGGTCGGGTGCGTGTCCAACTCGAACGGCACCGTCGCCGCCCTCCTGGCGCAGGTGGGCCTCGGCGACGTGCTCGACTTCGTGGTGGACAGCGGCGCGGTCGGCGTCGAGAAACCCGATCCGGCCATCTTCCGCATCGCGCTCGAGCGCGCGGGCGCGGCGCCGGCCGAGGCCATGCACGTCGGCGACCTGTTTCCGGTGGACGTCGTCGGCGCGCGCCGCGCCGGGATCGAGGCCGTGCTCCTCGACCCGCTCGGCCGGTACGCGGACCGCGGCTGCCGCACCGCGCCCGACGTTCCGGCGCTGTGCCGCGAGCTTGTATCGTCGGCCGGCGGCCGCTAGGTTCCGCGCGCCCCATGGTCTCCGCCAAGCACAGTTCCGCCGGCACCGAGGCGCCCGCGCGCCCCATTCGCGTGCTGGTCGCCAAGCCGGGGCTCGACGGCCACGACCGCGGCGCCAAGGTGGTCGCGGCCGCGCTGCGCGACGCCGGCATGGAGGTCATCTACACCGGGCTGCACCAGACGCCGGAGATGATCGTGGCGGCGGCGGTGCAGGAGGACGTGGACGTCGTGGGCCTCTCCGTGCTCTCCGGCGCCCACATGACGCTCTTCCCCCGCGTGGTGGACCAGCTGCGCGAGGCCGGCCGCGGCGACGTGCTCGTCACCGGCGGCGGCATCATCCCCAAAGAGGACATGGCCGAGCTCCGGGCGCGCGGCGTCGGCGACCTGTTTGGCCCCGGCACCCCGACGACCGAGCTGATCGAGTACATCCGCTCCTGGGCCCGCACGCACCAGAGGCCGTAGTGGCCTCGCACGCGCACCGCCTGCAGATCCTCAGCGACGAATACCGGGCGCTGGCCGAGCGGCTGCGCCAGGGCGGGGGACCGGAGAAGGCCGAGCGCCAGCACGCGGCCGGCAAGCTCACCGCGCGCGAGCGGGTGGCGCTCCTCACGGACGAGGGCGCGCCGTGGCTCGAGATCGGCCTCCTGGTGGCCTACGACCAGTACGACGGCCAGGCGCCGGCGGCCGGGGTCGTGACGGGCGTGGGCACGGTGGTCGGGCGCGAAGTGGTGGTGGTCGCCAACGACGCCACGGTGAAGGCCGGCTCCTGGTGGCCGGAGACGATCCGGAAGATCCTCCGCGCGCAGGAGATCGCGATGCGGCAGCGGATCCCGATCGTCTACCTGGTGGACTCGGGCGGCGTGAACCTCCCCTACCAGGGCGGCGTCTTCCCCGGCCAGTACGGCGCCGGCCGGATCTTCTACTACAACTCGCTGATGCGGCGCTACCTGCGGATCCCGCAGCTCGCGGCGGTGATGGGGCAGTGCGTGGCGGGCGGCGCGTACCTGCCCGCGCTGAGCGACGTGATCCTGATGGTGGACGGCACGAGCTTCATGGGTCTCGGCGGGCCCAACCTGGTCAAGGGGGCCACGGGCCAGGTGGTGGACGGCGAGTCCCTCGGCGGTGCCCGGATGCACACGAGCGCCAGCGCCGTGGCGCACTACCTCGCCAAGGACGATCGCGAGTGCCTGGCGATGCTGCGCGAGCAGGTGGCGCGGCTGCCGCGCCCCGACGCCGCGCGGCTCGCGCCGCAGCGGGTGGCCCGCGCGCCGCGCCGGCCCCCGGCCGATCTCTACGCGCTGCTGCCCGGCGACCACCGGATGTCGTACGAGATGCGCGAGATCCTGGCCTGCATCGTGGACGACGGCGCCCTCGACGAGTTCCAGCGCGACCTCGCGCAGGAGATGATCTGCGCGCACACGGCCATCGACGGCCGGGTGGTGGCGCTGATCGCGAACGAGCGGAAGCTCATCAAGGGCCACGCCGGCGAGGCGCCGCGCTTCGGCGGGATCGTCTACACCGAGAGCGCACGCAAGGTGGCTTACTTCATCGAGACCGCCAACCGCGAGCGGACGCCGATCCTGTTCGTGCAGGACGTGTCCGGCTTCATGGTGGGCCCGGAGGCGGAGTCGTCGGGCATCATCCGCGCGGGCGCGGAGTTCGTGGAGGCGATGGCCACCGCGACGGTGCCGAAGCTCGTCCTCACCATCAATCACGCCTCGGGCGCCGGGTACTACGCGATGGCGGGCCAGGGATTCGATCCCGACTTCATCCTCTCGCTCCCGACGGGCCGGATGGGCGTGATGGAGGGCGAGTCGGCGGTGCACGCGGTACACGGGCCGGCCCTCGAAGAGGCGGCGCGCGCGGGCGCGACGCCTCCCAAGCTGGAGAAGGCGGTGCAGGCGATGCGCGACGACTACGAGCACCAGCTCGATGCCAAGTACGCCGGAGCCCGCGGGTTCGTGGACGCGATCCTCACGCCCGAGGAGCTGCGCCCGATGCTCGCCTTCGCGCTCCGCGTCGTGGCCAACGACCCGGGCCCGCACCTCGGCCCGTTCGTCCTGCCGGCGTCCCTCGCGTGAGGCCCGCCGCCCGCCGTCCCGGCTTGCTCGTCGGCGCCGCCGTTGCCGCGCTGCTGGCCGCGTGTTCCGCCGCCGTGCGGCCGCCCGCGCCGAGCGCTCCCGTGGCGCCGGCCGTCACGGCGGAGCCGGCCCCCGTCGCCGCACCCCAGCCCGCGCCCCCCGCTACCGCGCCCGACGTCCTGCCCAAGCCGCGCCAGCCGGTCGCGCCTCCGGCCACGGCGTACCTGCTCGGCCTGCTGCCTCTCGAGCCCACGGGCGTCACGGCGTGGCGGGCGGCGCACCCGACGTACGACGGGCGCGGCGTCCTCATCGCCATCCTCGACAGCGGCGTGGACCCCGGCGTCGAGGGACTCGGCACGACCTCCACCGGCCAGCCCAAGATCCTCGACCTCAGGAACTTCTCGGGCGAGGGCGACATCCCGCTGGAGCGGGTGCGCCCCGACGCGCGGGACCTGATCGTGCTGCCGGGCGGCCTCACGCTGGAGGGCGCCGACGCCGTCCGCGCGGTGGCGGTGGACTCGGATTGGTACGGCGGCGTCGTCAGCGAGCTGCCCTTCGGGGACGTGCCGGCGGCCGACTTCAACGGGAACGGGACGAACCGCGACCGCTTCGGCGTCGTCGTCGTGCGAACGGCGTCGGGCTGGGTCGCGCTCATCGACACCAACGGCGACGGGACGCTCGCGGGCGAGACGCCGCTCGCCGACTTCCTCGCTAGGGGCCAGACCTTCACCTTCGGCGCCCGGCGCGGGGGCGCGGCCGCCCCCATCACGGGCGCGGTGAATCTCTCGACCGATGCGGCGGGCCGCCCGCATCTCTCGCTGGTGCTCGACACGGCGGGCCACGGCACGCACGTGGCCGGCATCGCGGCCGGGCACGACCTCTACGGCGTCCACGGCTTCGACGGCGTCGCCCCCGGCGCCCAGATCATCGCGCTCAAGATCGCCGACGACGCGCGCGGCGGGCTCTCGACCACCGGCTCGATGATCCGCGCCATGGACTACGCGGCGCGGTTCGCCGCCGACCGCGGCCTGCCCCTGGTGATGAACATGTCGTTCGGCATCGGGAACATGGAGCCGGGCGACGCGGTGATGGACTCGCTGGTGGACGACTTCCTCGTCGCGCACCCGGGCGTGGTGTTCGCCATCAGCGCGGGGAACGACGGCCCCGGCACGGAGACGATGGGGCTGCCGGCGTCGGCGCCGTTCGCCCTCACGGTAGGCGCCACGTATCCGGCGGCGTTCGCGCCCGTGCAGTTCGGCACGCAGAGCCCGGAGACGCTCGGCTGGTGGAGCTCCAGGGGCGGTGAGACCGACAAGCCCGACATCGTGACGCCCGGCCTCGCGTACTCGTCCGTTCCGGTATGGAACACCGGCGAGGAGGTGAAGGGCGGCACCTCGATGGCGTCGCCCCAGGCGGCGGGGCTCGTCGCACTGCTGATGTCGGCGATGAAGGCCGAGGGCAGGCAGGTCAGCGGCGCCCAGATCACGGCGGCGCTGTGCGCGACCGCGCGCCACCTCACGGGCGAGAGCGAGACCGACGAGGGCTACGGCCTCCCGCGCGCGGAGGCGGCCTACCAGTGGCTCGAGGCGGGGCACCAGGCCTCGCGCTTCGACGTGCGGGCGCTTCCCTCGCCGGGGGCGTCCGGCGGCCCCGGACTCGGCGCCGCCAGCCCCGACGATCGCGCGACCGCGGCGTACCGCCGCGACGGCCTGCTCTCGCCGGCCGACACGATCCAGCGGTTCACGGTCCGGCGCGTCGGAAACGGATCGCCGGCCGCGGGAGCCGCCACCTACCGCTTGGAGTCCAATCGGATGTGGCTCAGGCCCGCACGCCCGACCATGACGCTCGACGCCTCGGGCTCCGCCGCCGTCGAGGTGCGCTACGACGCCTCGAAGCTGGTGCAGCCGGGCCGGTACGTCGGGGTGATCAATGCCGTGGCGGAGGCCGACACGGGGGCGGGCCCGGCGTTCCGCCTCGTCAACGAGGTCATCGTGCCCGACACCGCGACGGGCACCGTCGTCGCCTCCTCGCGGAACCTGGCGCCGGGCCATGCCGCCCGCTGGTACATCGACGTGCCCGCGGGCGCCGCCGGTCTCGCAGCCCGAATCGCGCTGCCGGACACGAGCTTCCGCGCGTCGCTTTCCTTCTACGAGCCCACGGGACGGCCCTCGCGCACCAAGGACCACGTCGACGTGGGCGGCTCCGCGGGCGCGACCGCGACGCTGGCCGTGACGGCGAACGACCTCGCGCCGGGCGTGTGGGAGGCGGTGGTGGACGCGATGCCGGGCGACACGCTGCCGTACGCGTTCACCGCCACGGTGCCGCGGTTGTCCTTTGCGAGCATCGACTCCACCGGCGCCGCGCCGAGCGTCACACTGGCCTCCACGGCACAGCACGACACCACGCTCGTGGCCAGTCTCGAACAGCTCGGCGTGGTGACGCGGTGGTCGGCCGCGGTCGAGCACGGTGGACCGTACACGAGGACGTTCGTCGCGCCGGAGTGGGCCACGCAGGTGGTGGTCGAGGTCCGGCTGACGCCCGCGTTCTGGAACAGCGTGACGGACTTCGGCGTCACGCTGTTCGACCGCGACGGCGACCAGCTCGGGCAGGGCCCGATGAACTACGACTTCAACCGCGTCACGGTCGACCTGCCGCCCAAGCGCGGACCGGACTATCCGGTGACGCTCGAGTTGACGCCGGCGTTCGCCCGCACGGTGCCGCCGGCGAAATTCGAGGCGGCCGTCCGTCTCGCCTTCACCGAGCCGGCGCACCCGATCGCGGCGGCAGGCTCCGCGGTACCGGCCACCATCACGGTGCCGGCGCACGGAACGCGCGAGATCCCCATTCCGCCGTTCGCGACGCTCACGACGTCGGCCGAGTGGATGGACCTGGTTCGCATCCGCCTCGCCGCCTCCCCCGACGACTGGATGGCGGTGCAGCGGGAGATCGGGGTGCGCGAGCGGTGAGCGCCGGCCTCCCGTGACTGTCCGCATCGCGGCTGGTCAGGGCTTCTGGGGCGACTGGCTCGAGGCCCCGGTCCGCCAGGTCGAGGGCGGGCCGATCGACGTCCTGATGATGGACTATCTCGCCGAAGTGACGATGTCCATCCTCCAGAAGCAGAAGGCGCGCGACGCGTCGCTCGGGTACGCCCGCGACGTCGTGCCCCTCCTGGAGCGCATCCTGCCCCGCGTGGTCGAGCGCGGCATCCGCGTCACGACGAACGCGGGCGGCGTGAACCCCGACTCCTGCGCGTCCGCGGTGGTGGACGCCGCGCGCCGACTCGGACTCGGCGGCCGCCTCAAGGTCGGCGTCGTGACCGGCGACGACCTCCTCCCGCGGCTCGACGAGCTGTTGGGGAAGGGCATTCCGCTCGCGGACATGGACACCGGGCGGCCGCTCAGTGACGTCCGCTCCCGCGTGCTGTCGGCCAATGCGTACCTCGGCGCGTGGCCCGTGGTGGAGGCCCTCGCCGGCGGCGCGCAGGTCGTGGTCACCGGGCGCGTCACCGACACCGGCCTCACGCTGGGCCCGCTCATCCAGCGATACGGCTGGGGCGCCGACGCCTGGAACCTCCTGGCGGCCGGCACCATCGCCGGCCACATCATCGAGTGCGGGGCGCAGTGCTCCGGCGGCAACTACCTCGCGGGCTGGCCCTCGGTGCCGGCGCTCGAGGACGTCGGCTATCCCATCGTGGAAGCGGAAAGCGACGGCACGTTCGCCGTCACCAAGCACCCGGGTACGGGCGGTGCGGTCACCGTGGCGAGCGTGACCGAGCAGCTGGTGTACGAGATGGGCGATCCGGCCGCGTACATCACGCCCGACTGCGTCGCCGACTTCACCACCATCCGCCTGGAGCAGGCGGGCCCGGACCGCGTGCGGGTCACCGGCATCCGCGGCCGCCCGGCGACGGACATGCTCAAGGTGTCCATCGCCTATGCCGCGGGCTTCAAGGCGGTGGGCACGCTCGTCTACGCGTGGCCCGACGCCCTGGCCAAGGCGCGCGAGGCCGATCGCGTCCTGCGCGCGAGGCTCGAGCGTCTCGGCCTCCGCTTCGACGAAGTCCTGACCGAGTTCGTCGGCTACAACGCCACCCACGGTCCGCTCGCGGGCGAGCCCTCGCCCGACCTGCCGGAGGTGCAGCTGCGCGTGGGCGTGCGCGCGGCCGAGAGGGGCGTGGTCGAGCGGTTCACGCGCGAGCTGGCGCCGCTCATCCTGAACGGTCCGCCGAGCGTCACCGGCTTCGCCGGCGGGCGGCCGAAGGTCGAAGAGATCGTGGCCTACTGGCCCGCCCTCGTGCCCAAGCGCGAGATTCGACCCGTGGTGAGGATCGTGACGGCATGAACCTGTTCGGGCTCCGCCCGCTGCCGACCGGGCCGGCGACGGTGCCGGGCGTGCCGCACCTGCCCGACCTCGAGGATCAGCGGCGGCTCATCGCGAAGGCGCGGCGCGACGCCCGCGCCTGGCTTATTCGCTGCGTCCTGATGCTCGTGGTCGCCGCCTTCGCCGTCCGCACGGGCTGGCTCTTCTTCGGCGTGGTCCTCTTCCTCCTCGCGCTGCTCGTGCTCCAGCTCTCGCACTCCAATTACAAGCAGGCGGCCGCGCTGGAGCGGAAGCTGGAGCTGCTGGAGGCCGCCAGGTGAGGGTCCGGCTCCTCGACCTGGCGCACGCCCGGAGCGGCGACAAGGGCGACACGGCGAACGTCGGCGTGATCGCGCGCCGCCCCGAGCATTATCCGCTGCTGGTGCGCGCGCTGACGGCCGAGCGGGTCGCCGCGCATTTCTCCGGAATGATCACGGGAACCGTGGAGCGGTTCGAGCTGCCGAACCTCCACGCGCTGAACTTCCTGCTGCACGGCGCCCTGGGCGGCGGCGGCACCGTGTCCCTCAAGACGGACGCGCAGGGCAAGACGCTCAGCACGGCCCTGCTCCGGATGGAGATCGAGGTGCCCGATGGCACAGTCTGAAACGGCGGGCACGGGGGCACGGGGGCACGGGGCCGCCGAGCCGCGCGGACGCCCGGAGCCGCGGGTCCTGATCGAGGTCGCGAGCGGGATCGCCACGCTGACGCTGAACCGCCCGGAAAAGCGCAACGCGCTCGACCGGCGGATGATCGGCGAGCTGAAGGCGGCGCTCGGACGGTGCGATCTCGCGTCGGAAGTGCGCGTGATCGCTCTCCGGGCGGCGGGGAAGGACTTCTGCGCCGGGCTGGACCTGGAGGAGCTCCTAGCCTCGGCCGATCTCACGGCCGAGGAGAACGAGCGGCGCGCGATGGAGCTGGGCGAGCTGTTCGTGATGCTGCGCGCCAGCCCCAAGGTCTCCGTGGCGGTGGTCGCCGGCCGGGCGCTTGCGGGCGGATGCGGCCTCGCCACCGCCTGCGACCTCGTCGTCGCGGCCTCGGGCTCCCAGTTCGGCTACCCCGAGATCCAGCGGGGCTTCGTGCCCGCGATGGTGATGACGATGCTGCGCCGGTCGGTGGGGGAGAAGGTGGCCTTCGACCTCGCCGCGACGGGCCGGCTCGTCACCGCCGAGGAAGCGGAGCGCCTCGGCCTGGTGACTCGGGTCGTGCCCGCCGCCGAGATCGACGTGCGCGCGGCCACCCTGCTGGCGCAGCTCGCGTCGTCGTCGCCCTCGGCGTTGGCGCTCATCAAGCAGCAGCTGCACCAGGTGGAGGAGCTGGGCTTCGAGGCCGGGGTCCTGCTCGGCGCACGCGTCAACTCCGTGGCCCGTGCGACGCCGGAGTTCCGGAAGTCCATCGAGACGTTCCTCAAGAAGTGACGGCATCCCCGTGAGCGGCTGGTCCCTCGCCAAGGTGGTGCTCGTCCTCTCGGGAGTGGCGCTGCTGCTGTTCGCCGACCAGCGCGGGGTGCCCGTCCTGGGATGGGTCGGCCTCGCTCTCCTGGTGGTGGCCTTCCTGCTCCGCTTCTGGCAGCGCGCGAAGGACCAGCCCCGCAAGGATTCGGCCCCACCCGGCTGACCCGGCCGCCTAGCTTGGCGCGGCGTGACGCCGCTCGCCGAACGCATCGAGCGGGCCCGGGACATCCTGCGGGCCCGCTTCGGTTTCCCGGACTTCCGGCCGGGGCAGATGCGCGCCGTGCGGGCCGCGCTCGCCGGCCGCAGCGCCCTCGTCGTGCTGCCCACGGGCGGTGGCAAGTCGCTCTGCTATCAGATTCCCGCCCTCGTGCTCGACGGCCTCACGGTCGTCGTCTCGCCGCTCATCTCATTGATGCAGGACCAGGTGGACCGGGCCCGCGCGCGCGGCATCTGGGCGGCCGCCCTCACATCGGCCTCGAGCGCCCAGGCGCGCCGCGAGACCCTGGCCGACGCGGAGCGGGGCGGCCTCAAGCTGCTCTACCTCGCGCCGGAGCGGCTGATGACCGGCGAGATCATCGGCGCGCTGCGACGCATCCGGCCGAGCCTGCTCGCCGTGGACGAAGCCCACTGCGTCTCGGAGTGGGGCCAGGACTTCCGGCCCGCCTACCGCCGCATCGGCCTGGCGCGCCTGGCGCTCGGCCGGCCGCCCACCCTGGCCCTCACCGCGACCGCCACGCGGGCCGTGCGCGACGACATCGTCGAGTCGCTCCGCCTCGGACTCGTCGAGCGCATCGTGGGCAGCTTCGATCGGCCCAACCTGTTCTTCGCCGCGCGACGGGTGACAGACGAGGACGACCGGCGCAACCGGCTGCTGGCGCTGCTCCGCCCGTACCGCGGCCCGGCCATCGTCTACGTGCCGACGCGCCGGCTCGCCGAGCGCTGGACGCGCACGCTCCTCAACGCCGGCGTCATCGCCGCACCGTACCACGCGGGCCTCGAGCACATGGTGCGGCGGGAGCTGCAGGACCAGTTCGCTTCCGACCGGCTGGAATGCGTCGTGGCCACCACCGCCTTCGGCCTCGGCATCGACAAGGCGAACGTGCGCCGCGTCGTGCACCTCGGCCTGGCGACGAGCCTGGAGGCCTACTACCAGGAGGCGGGCCGCGCGGGCCGTGACGGCAAGCGCGCCCGCTGCGAGGTGCTCTGGACCAGGGGCGATCTCCGGCTCCAGCGGATGATCCTCGCCGACGACCGGAAGCTGGACCCGCTGCTGCGCTACCTCACGGCGTTCGGCTGCCGCCGCGCGGAGCTGCTGCGCCACTTCGACGAGCGGCTCGCGCAATGCGGCGGCTGCGACCGGTGCCTCTGGTGGAAGCGGTTCTTCGGAGGGACGGCCAGGCCCGCGGCCCTCGCCGTCGCGGGAAGGCGCGCCTAGACGCGCGTGCGCCGGGGCCGCCACGGACGCCTGGCAGGCGTTGCGGGGCCGTCTTATCATCCGTTGATCAACCGAGCCCAAACGCAGCCACACCTGTCACCGATCCCACGGGAGGGAGATCGCATGCTCCTCGTTCGCGAAGTCTTCCAGTGCAAGCCGGGCAAGGTGCGCCCGTTGGTCGAGAAGTTCCTCGCCATGAACAAGCTCTCGGCGCAGGCCGGCATGCCCCAGATGCGCGTGATGACCGACTTCTGCGCCGAGCGCTACTGGATCGAGGGCACGAAGTGACGAGTGGCCGGCCCAGGGTCCGGGTCCTGAGCTTCGCCGTCTCGCTCGACGGCTTCGGCGCGGGGCCCGGGCAGAATCTCGAGAACCCGCTCGGGGTCAGGGGACCCGAGCTGATGGAGTGGTTCTTCAACACGCGCGCCTGGCACCGGATGCAGGGCGAGTCCGGCGGCGAGACGGGCGTGGACAACCGGATGGCCGAGCGCGGGTTCGAGGACGTCGGCGCGTGGATCCTGGGCCGCAACATGTTCGGGCCGGTCCGCGGCCCCTGGCCGGATCACAGCTGGCGCGGGTGGTGGGGCGAGGAGCCGCCCTACCACACCCCGGTCTTCGTCCTGACGCACCATGCCCGGCCGCCGCTCCCGATGCAGGGGGGCACCGAGTTCCGCTTCGTCACCGACGGGATCGAGTCCGCCCTCCGGCAGGCGTGGGATGCGGCCGACGGCCGCGACGTGCGGATCGGCGGCGGCGTGGCGACGATCAGGCAATACCTGAGGGCCCGGCTGATCGACGAGCTGCACTTGGCGGTGCGGCCGGTGCTGCTGGGGACGGGCGAGCCGCTCTGGCGCGACCTCGACCTGCACGCGCTCGGCTATGAATGCGCGGAGAGCGTCGCCGGCGAGCGCGCCACGCACGTGATGCTGCGCAAGCGGGCGTAGTGGTGTCCCTCGACCGGCGTAGCGACTAACCCCGCAACGCCGTCGCGAGGATCCCCAGCGCCTTCCACAGGCCCGGCTTCGCCTCGAACCGCGCCAGCCTGGGACCGAGTGAAGGGGCCGCCCGGTTGGTGACGAACCACGGTGGCGTGGGCCAGACCCGGAAGGGCGCCCGCGCCACCGTCTTTTCGGGCCGCGAGAACATCAGCGCGTTGTGCACCACGCCCGTGCCGGACTGGATGTCGCCGGGCGTGTGGCCGGGGTACGCGCCCCACGTCGTCACGCCGAGCGCGTAGCTGATCGCCGCCCAGTGATTGAGCGTGACGGAGCCGTAGCGCAGGTCGACCACGGCGCGCTCGACCGCCGCCCGCACCGCCGGGTCGCGCAGGGACCGCGGGTGCACGATGATCGTCGCGTTCAGCGTTCCCCACAGCGTCTCGTTGCAGAAGCGCACGGCGCGCTCGATGTACTCCGCCACCGTCCGGGCCTCGACGGCCGTCTCGGCCACCAGGCCGCAGAACGCCTCGGTGTGGAAGCACATGTCGTCGGCGTTCGCCGGATCGAGGCCGGGGATCAGCGTCCAGGGCAGGGTGCCCTCGCCGGGGGTACCCAGGCGCTCGGCTTGGGGATGCGCGGCGCGGAAAGCGGCGTCGCGATTGGAGGCGCCGGGATAGTAGGGCCTGCGCGCCGGCACGGCCGCCAACACACGCCGGAGCTCGTCGAGCAGCGCGCCTCGCTGCGGCCACGCCGCGTGCTGCACGACGACGCGCGCGGCGTTGCAGTTGAAGCCAGCGTTGTTGGCCAGCATCGTGGCGATGTTGACCGCCTGGTAGCGCAGGTCCCCGGCGCTCCACGGCCCTGGCACGACGATCACCGGGCTGACGTTGCCCAGCTCGGCCGTCACCTCCTTGTGCACGAGGGGCCGGCCTTCGGAGCGCCGCGCCGCACCCTCGGGGCCGTCGCCGAACACGATTGCCTCGTACGTCTTGTCGGAGCCCGTGACGTGGATCGCCCCGATGCCCGGGTGGCCGCACAGGTACGCGCCCTCCGCGGCGCCGCCGTAGACGATCCGCAGCACGCCGAGGTCCATCAGGCGTCGGAACCCGCGCTCGAGCAGCGGGCCCAGGTAGTCGTTGACGGGGTGCGCCTTGTACAGCACGACGTGGTTGTCCACGAAGAGCTTGTAGACCGCGTCGAGCGGGCCGATGGACGAGACGTTGCCGGCGCCGAGCACCAGGGCCACCGTCCCGTCGGGGGCGCCCGCGCCGTACGCCACCGCCTGCGTGCGAGCCAGATCCCGTGGGCCGACGCCCGCCTGCATCCAGACCTCCGCACTCACGCCCGTGTAGAACAGCCGGTCCCAGATGCTCGCGGGGAACACTTCCGCCGCGGCGCGTCCGTCCGCGAGCGCGCGCACAGGGCCGGGGATGCGCGGCGAGCCGTGGCGGGCCACGTCGGCCAGCGCGTTCCGCAGCAGCCGCATGTTGCGCAGCGCGATCATCGGGCCGGCGATCCACTCTTCCGCGCCGGCCCGCGAGCCCGGCTCGAGCCCCTTGTGCAGCAGCGACGCCTCGACCCACTCCGCGCTCACCGCCGCGAAATCGGCCAGCACGCCGTCCAGGAGCGCGGCGCGCTCGGCGGGCGAAACCGCGCGCCACGCCCGCCGCCTCGCCTCGAGGGAGGCGATCGCCTCGTCCATCCGCTCGTGCGGGGTCGGGGCGATGGCGCTTCGGGCCTCCGAATGCCGTGGAATGCCCTGGGCCAACCTGCTCGTCACCGCGCCCTCGCTTTGGGGTGGTTGGGGCCTACAACCTACCACCCACAACCCACCAACGCCTAAATTTCGGCATGGACGATTCGCTCTTCTTCACCGACCACAACCTCGAGACCCGCGAGACCGTCCGCGCCTTCGCGCGCACGGAGATCGCGCCGGTCGCGCGGCAGCACGACGCCGAGTCGCGCTTCCCGTGGCCGACCGTCAAGCGGATGGCCGACCTCGGCCTGCTCGGCGTGCCGTGGCCCGAGGAGCTGGGCGGCGCCGGCATGGACTACCTCTCGTACATCATCACCGTCCACGAGCTGGCCAAGGTGGACGCGTCGCACGCCATCACCGTCTCCGCTCACACCACGCTCGGCACGTCGCCGATCGTGGACTTCGGCACCGACGCGCAGCGGCGGCGCTACGTGCCGTTCCTGGCCGCCGGCAGGGTCCTGGGCGGCTTCGGCCTGACGGAGCCCGGCGCCGGCTCCGACGCGGGCGGCACCGCGACCACGGCGGTGGACGGGGGCGACCACTACGTCCTCAACGGCTCCAAGGTCTTCATCACGCACGCCGGCGTGGGCGAGATCTTCGTCTGCACGGCCCGCACGACACCCGGCCACAGCAAGCGGGGCATCACCGCCTTCATCGTGACCAAGGAGACGACCGACAAGGCCGAGGCCGCGGCGGTCGGGATGGGGCACGTGCCCGGCCTCCCGTGGACGAAGGGCGTGAGCGCGGGCAAGAAGGAAGACAAGATGGGCTGGCGCGCGTCCGACACGCGCGAGATGCACTTCGTGGACGCCGTGGTGCCGAAGGAGAACGTGCTCGGCGAGGTGGGGCAGGGCTTCGTGCAGTTCCTGAAGACGCTGGACTCCGGCCGGATCGGCGTCGCGGCCCTCTCGCTGGGCCTCGCCGAGGGCGCGTACGAGGAGGCGCTCAAGTACACGAGCCAGCGCAAGCAGTTCGGCCGCTACGTGGCCGGCTTCCAGGGGGTGCACTTCGCCCTGGCCGACATGGCGGCCGAGATCGAGGCGGGTAAGCTGCTGACCTATCACGCCGCCTGGCTCAAGCAGAATGGGAAGCGCCACAAGCTCGAGGCGGCCATGGCCAAGCTGTACTGCTCCGAGCTGGCGATGCGCACGACCATCAAGGCCGTCCAGTTGCACGGAGCGTATGGCTACACCACCGAATACCCGGTCGAACGCATGATGCGGGACGCCAAGGTGGGGGAGATCGGAGAGGGCACGAGCGAGGTCCAGAAGCTCGTCATCGCGAGGGAGATTCTTGGAGATTTGATTGGGGATTGACTAAGTTGAAGCGCGGCATTACCTTACGGAAGATGGTTTCAGAAGCTGCCTCAGCCTTGGGCTCCATCCTGGAGCGCGAGGTCCTGCCGTTGGTCGCCAAGCCCCACCGCTACGTCGGCCACGAACTCGGTGCTGTCCGCAAGGACTGGGACCGGGCGAGCGTCCGCGTGCTGTTCTGCTATCCCGACGCGTACGAGGTCGGGATGAGCCACGTGGGCACGCAGATCATCTACCATCTCGTGAACCGGCGGCCCGACAGCCTGCTGGAGCGGGCCTACGCGCCCTGGCCCGACATGGAGCGGGAGATGCGCGCGCGGGCTATCCCGCTGTTCTCGCTCGAGAGCAAACGGCCGGCGCGCGACTTCGACGTGATCGCGTTCACGCTGCAGAGCGAGCTGACGTACACCAACCTGCTCACGATGCTCGACCTCGCCGGGTTGCCGCTGCGCTCGGACCGGCGCGCGCCCGGCGACCCGCTCGTGCTGGCCGGCGGTCCGTGCGCGTCCAACCCCGAGCCCCTGGCGCCATTCGTGGACGCGTTCCTGATCGGCGACGCCGAGGACGCGCTGGACGAGATCCTGGGGATCGTGGGGGAGGGGAAGTGTGTCACACCCCACGCCCCACACCCTGCACCCCGTCAGCACCTCCTCTGGCGCCTGGCCACCGAGGTGGCGGGGATCTACGTCCCGAGCCTCTATGCCGTCCCAGCCAGGGGCGGCACGGCGCAGCCAGTGGATGTCCGGGTGCCGCGCACGGTCGTGGCCCGAACGGTCCCCGTGCTCAGGGCGGAGGACCACCCGGCCAGAATGCTGGTACCGATGGCGGAGGTGGCGCACGAAAGGCTGCCGATCGAGGTGCAGCGCGGTTGCGTGCGCGGCTGCCGGTTCTGCCAGGCGGGCTATCTCTACCGGCCGGTGCGCGAGCGCGAGGTGGCCGACTGCGTCGCCATCGCGGAGGAAGGCCTGCGGCACGGCGGCAACGAGGAGATCTCGCTGCTCTCGCTCTCGACGGCCGATCACACCGCCGTCGAGCCCCTCGTGGACCGGATCAGCCGGCTCGCGGCCGAGCACGGCGTCGCCGTGGCGCTGCCGAGCCTCAGGGCGGACGCGTTCTCGCTCGGCCTGGCGGCCGCCGCGTCGCGGGTGCGGCGCACCGGCTTCACGTTCGCGCCCGAGGCGGGCTCCGAGCGGCTGCGCGCGGTCATCAACAAGGGCCTGTCCGAGGCGGAGATCCTCGCCGCCGTCGAAGGCGCTCTCGCCGCGGGCTGGCACGGCGTCAAGCTCTACCTGATGATCGGCCATCCCACGGAGGGCGAGGCCGACTTCGAAGAGCTGGCGGGCCTCGTCGAGAAGATCCGGCGGCTGCTGCGCGCGCGCCCGGGCCGCGGCGTCACTCTCAGCATCTCGCCGTTCGTGCCGCGTCCGCACACGCCGTTTCAGTTCGAGCGTCAGGACACGCTGGACGAGACCCGCGCCAAGGTGAAGTGGATGCGCAAGCGGCTGTCGGGCGGCGGCGTCACCGTCAAGTACCACGACCTCGGCGCGACGGCCATCGAGGGCCTCGTGGCTCGCGGAGGGCGCGAGACGGCCGACGTGATCGAGGGAGCGTGGCGGCGTGGCGCGCGGTTCGACGGCTGGAACGAGCAGCTCGACATGAATGCGTGGAGCGCGGCCCTCGCCGAGGCCGGGCTCAGTCTCGAATCGGGGTTCCGCGAGCGGCGCGAGGACGAGGCGCTGCCGTGGGAGGTCGTGAGCTACGGTCTGGCGCGCGACTGGCTCGTGCGCGAGCGCCGGAAGGCGTACGCCGGCACGCTCACCGACGAGTGCAGGCTGCACCGCTGCTCGGCGTGCGGGGTGTGTGATTTCGAAGTCCTGCAGAATCGGTTGGCGGAAGATTCGTTGGTGGGTGGTAGGTTGTGGGTTGTGGAAGAGCAGCGCTCTTCCCACCACCTACAACCCACAACCCACAACCAGTCGATCCGTATCCGCTACGCCAAGGACGCGCCATTGCGGTTTCTGTCGCACCTCGACGTCCTCCGCGAGCTGACGCGCACGTGCCGCCGCGCGGGGGCGCCGCTCGTGTATTCCGAAGGCATGGCCCCGCGGCCGCGCGTCGGCGCGGGGCCCTCGCTCGCCACGGGCTGGACCTCGGCGAGCGAGTGGTTGGACCTCGAGCTCGCAGGCGAGTGGGATGCGGGTCGCCTCGCGGCACTGCTCGAGGGCTTGAACCGGTGCGCAGCGCCCGGCCTGGAGTTCCTCGGGGCGGGCGTGCTGCCGGCGCGAAGCCTCTCCCTCAGCGCTGCCATCGAGCGCAGCGCGTACCGCGCGACGTTTCCGGAGCCGCCGTTCGAGCCCGCTTTCGCGGACCTGGACGCCGGCTGCCGGGCGTTCCTGGCGCGGGACGCGGTGCGCTACGAGCAGCGGCGCGGGGAGAGGTGCAGGACGGTGGATCTCCGTCCGTTCGTGTACGACCTGGCGGCCCTCGACGGGCGCACGGTCGTGCTCGAGCTGCGGACGGCCAGCGACGGGTCGGCGAAGCCGACCGAAGTACTCGAGGCGGCTTGCGGCGTGCCCAGGCACCTGCTGCCCCTCATCCAAATTCACAGGACGGACACCCGGCTCGCGGGCGGCGCGACGCCGCTCGCCGAGTGCCTGGTGACCGTCGGAGAACGGGAAATTGAAACGGGAAATTCTGATCAATGGCAGCCCGCGGGAGACCCGCGTGGCCATACTCGAGGACGACACCCTTGTTGAATTGCTGGTGGACCGTCCCGACGCCCGCCGCGCGGTGGGCGACATCTACCTCGGCAAGGTCGAAGCGGTCCTGCCGGGAATCCAGGCCGCCTTCGTAGACATCGGGACCGAGAAGAGCGCCTTCCTCCACGCGTCCGACCTGGTCGAGCCGGAGGAAGACGAGCTGGACGAGGAGAACGGCGAGGCCGAAGCGGCGGAGGACGCCGCCGAGGCGGAAGCCGAGGGCGCGCCGTCCGGCGGCCGAGCCGAGAACGGCGGCCGAGCGGAGAACGGGGGCCGCGGCCCCAAGGGGAACGGCGAGGGCGGCGGGGGAGGCGGCCGCCGCGGCCGGTTCCCGCCCATCCAGGACGTGGTCAAGCGGGGCCAGACGCTGCTCGTGCAGGTGAGCAAGGAGCCCATCGGCACCAAGGGCCCGCGCGTGACGGCCCAGATCTCCATCCCCGGCCGGTTCCTCGTCTACATGCCTTCCGCGAGCCGTGTGGGCGTGAGCCGCAAGATCGAGGCGCGCGACGAGCGCGCCCGGCTGCGGCAGATGGTCTCGAACATCCTCCCGAAGGACTCGGGTGGCGTGATCGTGCGCACCGTCGGCGAGGAGCTGACCGAGGAGCACTTCAAGCGCGAGCTGGACTCGCTCCTGAAGCTGTGGAAGAAGATCAAGAAGAAGGCGACATTCGTGCGCGCGCCCGCGCTGGTGCAGCGCGAGACGAGCCTGACGCGGGGCATCATCCGCGACCTGTTCAGCGCCAAGGTCGACCACCTCGCGGTGGACTCGAAGGAGCTGCACCACGAGATCCTGGCGTACCTCGACCAGGTGGGTCCGGAGCTCAAGGAGCGCGTGGAGCTCCACGCCGGCGACCCGCCGCTGTTCGACAAGTACGAGATCGAGGCCGAGATCCGGAACCTGTTCAACCGGCGCGTGGACCTGCCCACGGGCGGCTACGTGGTGATCGAGCAGACCGAGGCCCTGGTCTCGATCGACGTCAACACCGGGCGCTACACGGGCAAGAAGGACCCCGAGAAGACGATCCTCCGCACGAACCTGGAGGCCGCGCGCGAGATCGCGCGGCAGCTCCGGCTGCGCGACATCGGCGGCATCATCGTCTGCGACTTCATCGACATGGAGACGCGCGCGAACCGCGACAAGGTGCTCCAGGAGCTGCGGCAGCACCTCGCGCGCGACCGGGCCCGCACCCGCGCCTTCGCCGTCAGCGACCTCGGCCTCATCGAGATGACGCGCCAGCGCGTGCGCCCCTCGCTGATGCAGTCCATGACGGAGGCCTGCCCGACGTGCAGCGGCACCGGCCGCGTCTTCCTGCCCGAGACGGTCGTGGGCCGGCTCGAGCGCTCCCTCAAGCGTGCGGCCGTGTCCAACAAGGACCCGCGGATGACCGTGCGGCTTCACCCCGAGGTCGCCCTCTACCTGATGGAAGAGGAGCCGAACTTCCTCAAGAACCTCGAGAAGCAGACAGGCATAGACCTCGAGGTGCGCGACGACCCGATGCTGAAGCTCGACGAGTTCAAGCTGATGAGCCAGCCGGCAGGGCGGGACGTGACGGAGCACTACCTCGTCGCCTGAGGCGACCAGGGGTTGGTGGGTTGTGGGCGGTAGGTTGTGCAGAAACGGGGCGGTGGCGGGGACCACCACCTACAACCCACCACCCACAACCCGCCGTTGACTCAAGCGGC